>Ga0310810_10008719_pt1 | contig 11699 bp, 10 predicted proteins | sample NCmetagenome_FD_207641 | JGI IMG/M metagenome (GOLD analysis project Ga0310810, IMG submission 207641) | Soil microbial communities from experimental microcosm in Duke University, North Carolina, United States - NC | ecosystem: Engineered > Artificial ecosystem > Soil microcosm > Unclassified ...
AGGAAAGGCCTGAAACGAAAAAGCGCCCTCACGGGCGCTTTTGAGTACAGAGGACAAAGGTCAACGTTTAGAGGAAGCCGATCTCCCAAAACCGCCCTGCTCAAGCAGGGCGGTTTTTACGAGTTCTTCACTTCTATCCTCTGTCCTCTGCCCTTTGTCCTCTCACCTCTTCTTGCACGCCTTGATGAACGCCATGAACAAAGGGTGCGGCCGCAGCGGTCGCGAGCGGAACTCCGGATGGAACTGCACGCCCACGAAGAACGGGTGGTCCTTGAGCTCGATTATCTCGACGAGCAGCCCGTCCGGCGACGTGCCGGCGAACACCAGCCCGGCCTCGCGCAGCCTTTCACGGTAGGCGTTGTTGACCTCGTACCGGTGCCGGTGCCGTTCCTTGATCTCCGGCGCGGCGTAGGCGCGGCGCGACACGGTCGACTGCGCCAGGATGCAGGGATACTCCCCGAGGCGCATCGAACCGCCGTACTTCTTCTCGCGCACGAGCGCCGCCTGCTCGGGCATGATATGGATGACCGGATGCGGGGTCGACGGGTCGACCTCGTGCGTGTTCGCGCCGCGGAGCCCCGCGACGTGCCGCGCGAACTCGATGGTCGCGAGCTGCATGCCGTAGCACAGGCCGAAGTACGGGATCTTCTTCTCGCGGCAGTACTTGATGGCCTTGATCTTGCCCTCGACGCCGCGGCTGCCGAAGCCGCCGGGGATGAGGATGCCGTCGTACTTGGAAAGCTCCCTGAGGCTGCGCGGGTCCTTCTCGTACTGCTCGGCGTTCAGCCAGGTGAGCTCCGGCTTCCATCCGAGCTTCCAGGACGCGTGCTTGAGCGCCTCGATGACCGAGAGGTAGGAGTCGGCCAGGGTGAAGTTGCCCGTCGCGAAATATTTGCCGACGATGCCGATGCGCACCGGCTTGCCCGCGCCCTTGATGCTGCGTTCGAAGCGCTCCCAATCCTTCATGTCGCGCTTCCGGCTCCGCAGACCGAACTTGCGGAGGATCTTGCCGCCGAGGTCCTCGCGCTCGAAGTTCACCGGGATGGAATAGATGCTGTCGACGTCCGGCGCCGAGATGACGTAATCCTCGCCGACGTTGCAGAAGACGGACAATTTGCGCCGGCGCGGCTCGTCAAGCGGCCGCTCGGCGCGCGCGAGGATCATGTCGGGCTGGATGCCGGCCGAGTTCAGCGTGCGCACGGCGTACTGCGTCGGCTTGGTCTTCATTTCGCCGGTCTTCGAAGGGATCGGGAGGTAGCTCACCAGCACCACGAGCACGTCCTTGGGATGCTCGAGCCGCAGCATGCGGGCCGCCTCGAGGAACAGCACGTTCTGGTACTCGCCGACCGTGCCGCCGATCTCGATGAGCGTGAAGTCGGCCTTCGCCTTGCGCTGCGCCGTGGTGATGCGGCGGATGACCTCCTCCGGCACGTGCGGCACCACTTCGACCGTCTTGCCGCCGTACTCGAGGTTGCGCTCCTTCTCGATGACCGTCCGATAGACGCGGCCGGTGGTCATGTAGTTCACGCTCGTGATGTCGATGTCGAGGAACCGCTCGTAGTTGCCGATGTCCTGGTCGGTCTCGTCGCCGTCGCAGGTCACGAACACCTCGCCGTGCTCGACCGGATTCATGGTTCCGGCGTCGACGTTGATGTACGGGTCGATCTTGATGGCCGTCACGCGGTAGCCGCGGCCCTGCAGGATCCTGCCGATCGAGGCGCAAGCGGCGCCCTTGCCGACGCCCGACATGACGCCGCCCACGACGAAGATGAACTTTGGCATATAAAGGTTTTCAGTTTACGGTTTTCCGTTTTCAGGCCCGCGGACCGAAAACTGAGAACCGAAAACGGGAAACGTCACTCCCCGCCCCCTGTCCCCGGCACGAACTTCGCGCCGGGCGCCTCCGGCGGGCGCCGCGCGCCGCGCCGCTCGCGCGAGAACCAATCGACGGCCTTCCGCAGGATGGGACGAACGTCGTCGTAGCTCGAGGTCGCCATGGCCTTCTGCAGCGGCGTCCAGATGATGCGGCGGATCTTCTCGGTCTTCTGCGGCTTGCCGTAGGCGCCGGCGGGCGTCTGCATCAGGAAATAATGCACGTACTTGTGCACGAGCACGCCCTTGGTCTCGGCGCGGTACCGGTCGCGGAACCAGAAATCGATGGTGCCGAGCGGCGCGACCACGCGCAGCTTCCGCAGCCCCATTTCCTCGCGCGTCTCGCGCAGCGCCGCGTCGACGATGGACTCGTCCTTCTCCACGTGGCCCTTGGCGAAGGCCCACTTGTTGAACGGGTCCATGATGAACGCGACGCGCACCCCTCGCGGAGTGCGCTTGAAGACGATGCCTCCGGCGGAGATCTCGACCTTCACCTTGTCTGCCGGTCCCCTCTTCGGTTCCCGCGACGGTCGTTTCGGCTGCATAAGGTCAGGGCTGGTTCGTCGCCGGGGCCGGCGAGGGAGCCGGCGGGGCCGGGGCCGCCGCGGCCGGCCTGGGCGGCACCTTGGCCTTGCCCGTCAGCACGTCGAGGGCCAGATCGAGCTGCGGATCCTTGTCCGCCTCGAAATCCTCGGGGGTCATCTTCATCACCATGTCCGGCTCTATGCCTTCCTTGTTGATGGACCTGCCGCTCGGCGTGAGCCACAGCGCCACGGTCAGCTTCAGCGCCGACCGGTCGGGGAACTCGGTGTAGTCCTGCACCGAACCCTTGCCGTAGGACTTCTCGCCGACGATGGTCGCCTTGGCGTGGTCCTTGAGGGCGCCCGCGACGATCTCTGACGCCGAGGCGGAACCGCCGTTCACGAGGACGACCGTCGGCACGTCGGACAGCCTGGCGCTGCCGTCGGAGGAATACGGCTTCTTGGTGCCGTCGCTGAACTTCTCGACCACGACCACGTCGTGCGAGATCCATTCGCCGGACACGGCCACCGCGGTGTCGAGGAAGCCGCCGGGGTTGTTGCGCAGGTCAAGCACGACGCCGTCGATGTCCTCGAGCAGCAGCGCGCGGACGGCCTCGTTGAACTTCGACTCGGTCTTCTCGTTGAAATGCGTGATGGTGATGATGCCGATCTTCTTGCCGCCGACGGACTTCGTCTTCCATTTCACGGACTCGACCGTGATCTTGTCGCGGACGATCTCGAACTCCTTGGGCTCCTTGAAACCTTCGCGCATGACGAGCAGCTTCACCTTCGTGCCCTTGTCGCCCCGGATGCGGGAGACCGCGTCGTCGACGATCATGCCGGACGTGTCCACGCCGTCGATCGCAAGCACCTTGTCCCCCGCCTGGATGCCGGCCTTGTCGGCGGGCGTGCCGGGGAGCGGCGCGATGACCGTGAGGACGCCTCCCTTGATGCCGATCTCGGCGCCGATGCCCTCGAACTCGCCTTCGAGCTCTTTGGTGAACTTCTGCGCCGTCTCGGGATCGAAGAACACCGAATACGGGTCGCCGAGCGAACCGACCATGCCCGCGACCGCGCCGTAGAACATCTTGGAGTCCGTGGGCGGCTCCTCCACGTAGCGTTCCTTGACCGTCTTCCAGACGTCCCAGAACTGCTGGAAGTCGACGTCCTGCAGGGCCTCGTCGGGTTTCGCGTCCTTGTTGAGCACCTGGCCCGTGCCGGCGGCGAGCGGCTGCCGCGCGGGGCGGCGGAGGTCGCCGATGAACACGCCCGCCACGAAGCTCGCGGTCACGGCAAGGGCCACGATCGCGCCGAAGGCGTACTGCTTGGACACGCCCCCCTCGGTCTTTTCCGGTGGATTTGCGGGGTTCTGCTGGTCCATACGAGAGACGCCGCACGTTGGATGCGGCGTCGGATGTCGGAGTGATGATACCAAGGCGCGGCAAGCCGGTCAAAGGCCGCGGGGGAAGTTGTAGGTGGTAGGTTGTAGGGCCTTGCCGATGCCTGAACGCAACAAAAAAACCCTACAACCTACCACCTACAACCTACGACCTAGGACCGGACGATGTCCGCGCCGACGGCCGCAAGCCGCTTGTCGAGGCCTTCGTAGCCGCGGTCGACGATCTCCGCGCCATGGATGACGGTCTCGCCCTGGGCGACCAGGCCAGCCACGACGAGGGTGGCGCCGGCGCGCAGGTCGAGCCCGCGGATCTCGGTGCCGTAGAGCGGCGTCGGGCCGGAGACCAGCACGCGGTGCGGATCGCAGACGGTGGCGTTCGCGCCCATCTTCTGGAGTTCGCCGATGTAGCCGAAGCGCCCGTCGAAGAGCGGGTCGTGGATGAGGCTCGTGCCGACGCACTGCGTGGCGAGCAGGCCGAACAGCGCCTGCGCGTCGGTCGGGAAGCCGGGATACGGCAGCGTCTGCAGCTTGAACGCGGAGAACGAAGCGGGCTTGAGCATCGAGAGCACGTTCCCATCGAGTTCGTAGCGGACGCCCGCGCGGCCCAGCACGCGCAGGATCATGTCGAGATGGTCGGGCTCGACGCCGACGATGCGGAGCGTGCCCTTGGTGAGCGCGCCGATCACCGCGAAGGTGGCGGTCTCGATCTGGTCCGGGATGATCTCGTGCGTCACGCCCTTGAGCGAGGCGACGCCATCGACGACGATGGTGTGCGTCCCGATGCCCTGGATGCGCGCGCCCGCCGCGACGAGGAAGCGGCAAAGGTCCTGCACGTGGGGCTCCATCGCCGCGATCCTGATGGTCGAGCGGCCTTCCGCGAGCACGGCGGCCATCACCGCGTTCTCGGTGGCGGTCACGGAGAAGACGGGCATGGCGACGTCGCCGCGCAGGCCGGCGGTCGTGAGGCGGTAGTTCGCGCCATTGCGCGTGATCTCCGCGCCGAGCGCCTGCAGCACGTTCAGATGATCGTCGATGGGCCGGTTGCCGAGGTTGCAGCCGCCGGGCTCGGGGATCTCGACCTCGTGGAAGCGCGAGAGCAGCGGGCCCATGAGCAGGATGGACGAACGCATGCTCTTGACCGCCTTGGCGTCGAGCGAGCCGATGTCGGCCGCCGTGGAGTCGATGGTCAGCTCGTGGCCGCCCGTCCATTCGACGGTCGCGCCGAGCGAACGGAGGATGTCGAGCATCCGCTCGACGTCGGACAGGCGCGGCACGTTCTTCAGGACGCACGTCCCCTTCACGAGGAGCGTCGCCGCGATGATGGGCGTCGCCGCGTTCTTCATGCCGCCGACGCGGACCTCGCCCTCGAGCGGGCGTCCGCCGCGGATGAGCAGCCGCGCGGGAGCGGGAACGGCCGTCTTTTCGGGCTTTGCGAGGGTCATGGTCGTGCTGCGTTCAGGCGTGAGATGTGGCATACTTGGAGGCGAAGTCGATATCTCATCGTAATCCTGCCGGGCATGTTTGGCAATCGCCCGCGACCGGCAGCTGCGAGCTTCGAGCTATGAGTTTGTGACCGTCCGTCCGCTCGAAGCATGAAGCTCGAAGCTCAAAGCTCACTATGCAACCACGCACGAGGATCGCGGTCACGGTCCTGTTCGTCCTGGCGTTCTTCGTGACGACGCCGATCGTCATCATGCGCACGTCGGGATACCGCTGGAACTGGAAACGGCAGCGGGTCCAGAAAACGGGCAGCATCCAGGCGGAGACCGAGCCGCCCGGCGCGAGCGTGTTCCTCGACGGCACGCTCCAGAAGAAGGCCACGCCCACGACGTTCGGCCGCCTGCTCCCCGAGGACTACATCGTCCGCGTGGAGAAGAAGGGCTATCTCCCCTGGCAGAAGACGCTCGACGTGCGGAGCGGCCAGACGACGTTCGTGACAGGCCTCGTGCTCTACAAGGATGCGCTCCCCCGCCTCGTGATGGAACGGAACGCGGCGTCGGCGGCCTGGAGTCCCGACGGCACCGACGTGGCCTTCCTCGCCGACGACGGCGGATGGAAGGAGCTTCTCACGGTCATGGACGGGGGCGAGCCCGTGATCCTGGCCCGCTTCGCGCACGATCAGTACGCAGGCGAAAAGCTGGACTGGTCGCCGGACGGTTCGGCGCTGCTCTTCACGGCGAACGCCGGCGGGGCGACGCACGCGCTGCGATTCACGCCGTCCGCGCCCGGGCAGGCGCTGTCGGTGCATGAAAGCTTCCCGAAAGGACCGCTCCTCGCGCATTGGAACGACGACGGCTCCGCGATCTCGGTGGTGACCTCGCTCGGAGCCTTCAGCGTCGACGCCGCGACCGGCGAAGCGTCGCCGCTCCGGCTCGACGCCGGCATCAGGGACGTCACGCAGCGCGGCCGCGCCGCCTACGTCCTGCTGGCGGAAAAACGCGACGGCGTCTCGGACGTCGCGCTCGAGCGCCTCTCCGGGGACGCGGGGACGCCCGTGTCGCTGCTCGCGCCCGGCGAGTACCGTTTCGTGCGCGGCGAAAGCCGGCAGCTGCTCATCGAGGACCGCCGCAAACGGCGCATGATCCTGGTCGACCCTTCGACGGGCGCGTCGCAGACGTACGATGCCACGGGGGCCTCCTGGGACCCGGACGGCAAGCGCCTGCTCCTCTGGAACGACTTCGAGATCTTCATCGTCGATCCCGCGGAGGGGTCGCGCACGCTGATCACGCGGCTCGGCACGCCCATCGGCGGCTGCGCCTGGTCCCCCGCGGGCGACGCGGTCATCTTCTCCACCTCGACCGGCGTCGCGGCCGCGGAACTCGACGCGCGCGACGAGCGCAACGTCTTCGACCTCATCAGGTTCACGGACGTCGGGCCGTTCGCGGTCGACAGGAACGCCAAGATGCTGCGCTTCGTCGGGTCCGCCGGCACGAAGCGGGGGGTGTACGAACGGGACCTTTGAAAAGATCAGAGGGCGGAGAACGGAGGGAGAACAAAAGGTCAAAGAAAAAAGATAGAGCAAAGGACAGAGCGCGTTGCCATATCGCGAACGTCCGCAGAATGGGAACGAAACTCTGTTCTTTTTTCTCGCTCTGCGCTCTGTTCTCTGATCTCCCTCTCTCCCTTGTTCTCTGACCTCTCTTATACAAAAAAATGCCCCGTCCTCATTGGAACGGGGCTGTTCACGCGCGCCTGGCGGCGCGTCCGGATGCGCGTCGCCGCTCGAGCGCGCGGATGAGCGCCGGCAGCTCGTCGATGGAGCGGATCGTCCGGTACTTCCTTCTGTCGACCTCGGCGTTCGCGTAGGCCCAGGTATGGCTGGGCACGTGCACGGCGGTCAGGCCGAGCTCGACGGCGGGCTTGATGTCGCTCTTGAGCGAATCGCCCACCATCATCGTGCGGTCCTTGCGTTCGCGCGCGATCTTGGCCATCACCGGTTTCTTGTCGACGCCCGTGATGTTCACGGAATCGAGGAGCGAGGAGAGGCCGCAGGCGCGGATCTTGCGTTCCTGCAGGGCCTTGTCGCCCGCGGTGACGAGATGCAGCTCGTGGCCGTCGCGCTGGAGCTCCATCAGGGTCTCCTTCGCGCCTTCGTACGGCACGTACGGACCCTTGGCGAATGCCGCGGCGGTCCTGAGGAGCCTGGCGCAGACCTTGCGGTCGATCGGCAGCTTCATGCGCCGCGCCATCTTCTCGTAGGTGCGGACCCAGCTCGTCGGGTACCGTTCCACGCTGTAGCCGAGCGTCCTGACCATCGCCATGTCGATCTCGAGGTGCGCCTGGAGCAGGTCCGACGGATGCACGCTCTTCACGCCCAGCGCCTCGGAGATCAAAAGACAGCAACGGAGGCTCGGGGCATGGTAAAGATGCGTGTTCGGGACCAGCGTGTCATCGAGGTCCAGCAGGATGTTCCATTTGGAATTCTCGCTCACGGCGACACCTCCTTGGTAGGCAGTCCGCGGCAGTACGGAAAAGAACGGTTCCATCCTAGCCCCCCGCCGGGGAAAAGCAAATGGGGCTGAGCTTCGAGCGCCAAGCTTCGAGCTTCGAGGCCGTGCGATAAGAGATCCCGTCAAAAAACCGGCCGGAGGCCGGTTTTTCCTCTTTCATCTCGAAGCTTGGAGCTTGAAGCTCGAAGCTACACCTCCACAACGGCATTGTCCCCGATGATCATCCGGTGACCCGAGGGCATCGACACGTCGGCGGAAGAGACCGTGGCGTTCTGGCCGATGAGGCTGTCGACGATGCGGCGCGAGCAGTTGATGTCCACGCCGTCGAACACCACGCAGTGCTCGATCTCGGTGTTGCGGACCTTCACGTTGTTGCCGATGGCGGTGTACGGCCCGATGTAGCTGTTGGCGATGAGGCAGTTCTCGCCGATGGTGACGGGCCCGCGGATGAGCACGCGCTCGCCGACCTGCGTCCCCTTCCCGATCTTGACCTTGCCCTGGATGATGGCGTTCGGCGACACGATGCCTTCGATGGTCATCTCTTCCGGATCGATCTCGGCCAGGAGCAGCTGGTTGCCCTCGAGCAGGTCCTCCGGCTTGCCGGTGTCCTTCCACCAGCCGGTGATCTCCTGGTAGCCGATGTCGTACCCGTTCTCGATCAGCCATGTGTGCACGTCCGAGATCTCGTACTCGCCGCGCGCCGAGGGCTGGATGGCGTCGACCGCCTTGAAGACGTTCGAGTCGTAGACGTAGATACCGGTCACGGCATAGTTGCTCTTCGGGTCCGCCGGCTTCTCGTCGACGCGGACGATCTTGCCGTCCTTGATCTCCGGCACGCCGAAGCGCTGCGGGTCCTTCACCTTCGAGAGCGCGAGCAGGCCGTTGCGCTTCTCCTTCTGGAACTTCTCGACGAACTTGGCGATGCTGCCGAGGATGATGTTGTCGCCCAGGTAGAAGAGGAACGGCTCGTCGCCGAGGAACGGCTGGGCCATCTTGAGGATATGCGCGAGCCCCTTCGGCCCGCCGGTCTGCTCGATGCAGGTGATCTTCACGCCCCAGCGGCTGCCGTCGCCGACGGCCTTGGGGATCTCGGTGTCGCCGACGTTGATGTTGATGCCGATCTCGGTGATGCCCGCGGCCGCGATCTTCTCGATCGCGTAGAACAGCATCGGCTTGTTGGCCAGCGGGATGAGGTGCTTGTTGATGGTGTAGGTGATGGGCCGGAGCCTGGTGGCGCGCCCTCCTGCGGTGATGAGTGCCTTCATACAGCGGAAATATCGAAAAATATGGCACCCTCAAGGGTACACCCCGAAGAGCGTAAAGGCACGACGGCGTCAATGGTCCGCCGGTAAGAAAAACCCCGCATTGCGGGGTTCAAGAGGAGGGATCGACCAGGCCCAGGGAAGACAGGCAGACGTCGAGCAGTTCCGCGGACGTGAAGTGATGGACGTTGATGCCGAGGCGGACGGCGGGCGCGAGGTTCTCGGCGAGATCGTCGACGAACAGCGCTTCCTCGGCGGAGACGCCGGTACGGTCGAGCGCGCGGACCATGAGCTCCGCCGAAGGCTTGCGCAGCCCCTCGAGGTACGACATCACCAGGTGATCGAAGCCCGACAGCAGGCCGAGCTCGCCGAGCTTCCTGTGGCGCATCTCGTCGATGTTCGACACCGCGGTGATCATGAGCCCGTCCTTGCGGAGCAGGGCCCAGCGTTCGAGCACCGGCTCGTTGGCGGCGAAGACGTCGGCGTAGGCCGCGTAGAACGCGTCGTCGCCGGGCATCTCGCCCTTGCTGAGGTTCAGCCGCGCGCAGATCGAGCGCTGGAACGCCGGCGAATCGATCGCGCCGCGCTCGTAGCGGCGGAACAGCGCCGAGCCTTTGCGGAACATGACGTCATGGACGTCGCGTTCGGCGATGCCGGTGAGACGCGAAAGCTCGCGGCAGGTCTTGGCGTTGTCGAAGAGGACCGCGACGTTGCCCAGGTCTGAAAGGATCGCCTTGATCATCGTTCCCTCCCGGCCGCATTCCAACAAAAAAGGGGCCGTTCGGCAACGGCCCCGTTCATGAACAAGGTGGCGGAGCCAGCCCCGCAATACTGCGGGGCAGGCACCGCGTCTCTATGCCTTCTCGCGCGCTTCCGCGAAGAACGCCTTGAGCGCCTCGATGCGCGGCCTGAGCGGCGGGAACTTGGTGTTCCGGAGCGCGGCGAAGCGCGGGCGTTTGGCGGGCCGCGGGAAGGCCGACATCGGCACGGGCTTGCGCGGCGTGGCGATGCCCTGGAGGCCGAAGAACTCGCCGGCGAAACCGTACCAGGTCACGCCGGGACCTTCGTTCACGAGGTGATAGATGCCGGGCTTGAACGTCTCGCTCACGAGCCGCACGGTGGCGGCCGCGAGGTCGGCGGTGTACGTCGGCATGCCGACCTCCTCGTCGACGATGGAGAGCTCGGGCTTGGTCTTGGCGAGGTTCGTCATGACCGTCACGAAGCTCGGCTTGCTGGCCGCCGACGTGCCGGGGATGCCGTACAGCTTCGACGTCCGGACGACGTACCAGGCCCCTCCCGCCGCGGCCACGACGCGCTCGCCGTCGAGCTTGCTGCGGCCGTACGCGGAGACCGGGTTCGGCTCGTCGTCCTCGGCGTAGCCTTCCGGCTTCTCGCCTTCGAAGACGTAGTCGGAGCTGTAGTGCACGAAGGCCGCGCCCGCATCCCTGGCCGCTTCGGCCATGACGCCCGGCGCGTCGACGTTCAGCGCGCGGACGACGCCGGCATTGGCCGGGTCTTCGGCCGCGTCGACGTTGTTGTAGGCGGCCGCGTTCACGACCGCGCCGTAGCCGCCGGCGGCGATGCGCGCGCGGACCGCGGCGGCATCGGTGATATCGAGCTGTTCGCGGTCGAACGCGTCGACCTCGCAGCCCGCGGTCCCGAAGGCGCGGACGAGGTCCTGCCCGAGGTTCCCTTTTGCTCCGAGGATGAGGACCTTCATGCGTTCTCCTTCATGAGCGCCGGCTCGAAGACGAACGGCGTGTTCTCTTCCGTGATGAGCGGCCAGGTGCGGTCGCGCTCGTTGACGAGCGGTTCCCCTTCCATGGGCCACGCGATGCCGACCGCGGGATCGTCGAAGCGGACGCCGCCTTCCGAGACCTTGGAATAGCCGTTCTTGCCGACGAGATAGATGAGCTCGCAGCCGTCGGTCATCGAGTAGAAGCCGTGGGCGAAGCCGCCCGGGACGTAGAGCATCTTCTTGTTCTCGTCCGACAGCTCGATGCCGAACCATTTGCCGAAGGTCGGCGAGCCGCGGCGGATGTCGACGACCGCGTCATAGAGGCGGCCGCGGCCGCAGCGCACGAGCTTGGTCTGCTCGAACGGCGGCGCCTGGAAATGCAGGCCGCGCAGGACGCCCTTCTTGGACGAGCTCTGGTTGATCTGCACCACGCCGGGCTCGACGCCGAGCGCGGCGAGCTTCGCGGCGCTGAACGCCTCGAAGAAGTGCCCGCGCTCGTCGGCGAACACCTGCGGCTCGATGACGAGCAGTCCGGGAATTCCGGTTTCGATGGTCTTCATATCGTTCATCCTCCTTCTCCCGAAAGAACCAGGCCGTAAGGTTAGCCGCGGTCCTTCGATTGGTCAAAAAGACCGCAGTTCCAAGCTCCGAGCTTCGAGCGATCGGTGGGCTCGAACTTGGCGCTCGGCGCTTGAAGCTCGAAGCTAGACCCGCGCGCCGAGCGTGGCGCGGTAATACTCGTCGTAATACTTCTGGTACTCGCCGGACTTCACGCGCGTCCACCACTGCGGATTGTCGCGGTACCACTCGATGGTCGCGCGGATGCCGTCCTCGAAGCCGATCTTCGGCTCCCAGCCGAGCTCGGTCCGGAGCTTGGTCGAATCGAGCGCGTAGCGGCGATCGTGGCTCGGCCGGTCCGGCACGTATGTCTTGAGGCTGTCCGGCTTGCCGAGCGTG
>Ga0310810_10008720_pt1 | contig 11699 bp, 9 predicted proteins | sample NCmetagenome_FD_207641 | JGI IMG/M metagenome (GOLD analysis project Ga0310810, IMG submission 207641) | Soil microbial communities from experimental microcosm in Duke University, North Carolina, United States - NC | ecosystem: Engineered > Artificial ecosystem > Soil microcosm > Unclassified ...
GATTGCCATAGCACCGCGGATACCGGCGCGGCCGCCACCATCCCCTCCGTCCTGAAGTGCATGCTGTGCCATGCCAGGATCGGCGTCGACAAGCCGGAAATCAAGAAGATCATCGCGTACGCCAACAACCGTCGCGAGATCCCCTGGCAGAGAGTGTACGGATTTCCGGAAGAGGCTGCGGTGAAGTTCCAGCATGCGCCCCACGTGCGGGCAGGAGTCTCCTGTGCCACCTGCCACGGCGATATGACCCAGGCGACCACGGCTCAGCCGCTGGTGAAACACAACATGGGAACCTGCCTGAGCTGTCATCGGGCCAACAAGGCTTCCGAAGACTGCATTACCTGTCACTACTAAATAATATGGACAGGCGCAATTTTTTCAAGATTCTTTCAGCCACTTCCGCAGGCGCATTGGGCTCCGCCTGCGGCAGCAAAACCGATCAGCTCATCCCGCTGCTGGTTCCCGAGGCCGACCTGATCCCGGGACTCGAGCAGTGGCACCCGGCGGTGTGCGCCGAGTGTGGCGCGGGATGCGGCACGCTGGTCCGGATCATGGAAGGGCAGCGTGTGATCGAGCAGAACGGCGAGCCGGTTCGCGAGCGGCGCGCGGCCATCAAGAAAATCGAGGGCAATCCGCTGGATCCGGTGAGCGGAGGACGATTGTGTGCGCGGGGCCAGGCCGTGGTGCAGGCGCTGTATCATCCCGACCGGCTGCGAGGCCCCATGAAGAGGACTGCTGATCGCGGCAAAGCCCAGTTCGCGGCGATCTCCTGGGACGAGGCGCTGGGCTCGGCGGTGGAACGGATCGCACAGGCGCGCGCGGTGGATCCTCGCGGAATTGTTGTTCTAACCGGGGCGCAGGTGGGGACGCGTTCGGTAGCGATCCAGCGGTTCGCGGCGGCACTGGGCGCGCCGGAGCCGGTGGTCTGTTCGATTGCCGACTTTCCGGTCGAGCGCAAGGCCGCGGAGATGGTGTTCGGATGGAAAGGCCTGCCGGTTTACGATCTGGCCAAGGCGACCTATGCGCTGGGAGTGGGCGCGGATTTTCTGGGAGGCTGGGCGTCGCCGGTGTATTACGCGCGCCAGTTCGGGACGTTTCGACAAGGGCGGACCGGTGTTCGGGGGCGGCTGATTCAGGCCGAGTCGCGATTGTCGCTGACGGCGAGCGCGGCGGATCGCTGGCTCGCGTTGCAGCCGGGCACGGAACCGCAGTTCCTGATGGCCGTCGGCCGGATGCTTCTCGATGCGAAGCTGGCGCGGAATCTCGACGGTGTGCCGAAGGCGGTATTAGCGGCGTTCCAATCGGCGGATGTCGCGAGCCTGCTGCGCGCGTGCGGTCTCGAGGAACGCAAGGTGCGGCCCGTGGCCGTGGAACTGGGCGAATCGGACGCGCCGGTGGTGCTTGCGGGCGCATCTGTAGTGCACAGCAATTCGCTGGCAAGCGTGCTGATCTCACACTACGTCAACATGCTCCTGGGAAACGTCGGGAAGCCGGGCGGCGTGCTGGCTCCGGCCGCGGGCGCGGCCGCGCCGGTAGAGAACCATCGCGTGGCAGAAGCTCTGGCGCGGGCCCAGGTCGTACTGGTGGACGACTCAAATCCGGCGTACACGCTGCCCCGCGCCAGCGGCATTGAGGAAACGTTGGGGCGCGCCCAGGGTGTCATCAGCCTGGCGGGTTTTCTGGACGATACAGGCGCATGGGCGGACCTGCTTCTGCCTGGAAACCACGTGCTGGAATCGGAGACCGCGCTGGTTCCCTCGGTCGCCGCGAAGCCGTCGCTGGCAGTGGGCACGCCGTTCGTGCGCGCTCTGCACGATACGCGTCCGGTGGAGCAAGTGCTGTCGCAGCTCGCGGAAAGACTCAAGGTCGAATACAAGCCGGGCACCGCGCGCGAATTGGCCGAGCCCCTGCTGGGGGAAGGCACTTTCGAGGATGTCGCACGACGCGGCGGATTGTGGACCGAAGTTCAGCCCGAGAAGAAAAAACGATCGGCACCGCGCCCCCCGGAGATCAAGCTGGAAATCGCCGCCGCGGGGTTCGCCGGAGACGCCGCCCAGTTTCCACTGCATTTTCAGCCGTACCTATCCCTGCAGTATCACGATGGACGCGCGTCGAATTTGCCGTGGATGCAGGAGCTGCCCGATCCCACGTCGAGCGCGGTGTGGGGATTGCCAGTCGAGATCGATCCCAAGACAGCCGCGGCCATGGGGATCGCCAACGGCGCTCTGGTGCGCGTCGAGTCGCCGCACGGGTCCATCGAAGCGCCGGCGTATGTGCACCCGGGTGCGATTCCCGGCGTCGTGAGCATGGGCATCGGCGACGGCCACGCGCACTACGGACGGTATGCAAATGGTCGCGGGGCGAATCCGCTCAAGATCCTCGCAGCGGCCTGGGAAGAGTCGACAGGAGCATTGATACTGGGCGGCACGCGCGTCCGTATCACCCGTCTCGGCAAGAGCGACAAGCTGATTCAGTACGCGCACGCGGACCGCGAGCACAGGGATTTCAGTTACAGGTAGCCCTATGGAACACCGCTGGGGAATGACGATTGACTTGGACCGCTGCACGGGCTGCGAAGCTTGCGTGGCGGCGTGCCATGCCGAGAACAACATTCCGATCTCCGATCCGGTCGAGGCGGCCAAGAACAGGGTGATCCACTGGATTCGCGTGGATCACTACTACGAAGGCGAATTTCCCGACGTCAAAGTAAAGCACATGCCGGTACTGTGCCAGCATTGCGACAACGCTCCTTGCGAGCCGGTGTGTCCTGTGCAGGCCACCTACGAAAACAGGGAGGGCCTGAACGTCCAGGTTTATAACCGCTGCGTGGGGACGTTCTACTGCGCGAACAATTGCCCCTATACCGTGCGCTCCTTCAACTGGTATGCGCCCGAGTGGCCCGAGCCGCTGCAGATGCAGCATAATCCCGACGTGTCGATCCGTCCGGGCGGCGTGATGGAAAAATGCACATTCTGCGTGCAGCGGATCAAGCGCGTGAAGGACGATGCGCACGTTGCGGGGCGCGAAGTAGCAGATGGCGAGGTGCAGCCGGCGTGTGTGCAGTCGTGTCCCGCCGAAGCGATGGTATTCGGCGATCTCAACGATCCCGAGAGTAAAGTCTCGCGCCTGGCGGACAGCGGGCGGGCCACCCGCGTGCTGGAAGAGCTCGGCACCAAACCCAAGGTGTTCTACCTGCAAAAGGCGACCTAGCAGATGGCGAGCGCTCCTGAACTTCTACCCTATGGCCAGATCCGCGAGGATCTGTTCCGGCCGCTCGGCGGAGCTAGCCGCAGATATTTTCTGACTACACTCGCGGTGTCGCTGGTGGCGGTCGCAGGGCTGGTGGCATGGGGGATTCAGCTGCGTTACGGAATGGGGGTGACCGGGCTGCAGCGTCCGATTTTCTGGGGCTTCTACATCGTCAATTTTGTGTTCTGGATCGGCATCTCGCACGCGGGCACGCTGATCTCCGCGATCCTGCGGTTGAGCGACGCGGCCTGGCGCAAGCCGGTGACGCGCGCCGCCGAAGCTATCACCGTGTTCGCGCTGATGATCGGCGGCATGTTCCCGATCATTCATCTGGGCCGCGCGTGGCTCTTTTACTGGATGTTGCCGTATCCCAACGACCGGCTACTATGGCCAAATTTCCGTTCGCCCCTGATGTGGGATCTGACGGCGATCGTCACCTACGTTACCGGCAGCGTGATCTATCTGTACCTGCCGCTGATTCCCGACATGGCGCAACTGGCGGAGCACAACACGCCGTGGAGGAGCCGGCTGTATCGCGCGCTGGCATTGGGATGGACCGGTAGCGACCGCGAGTGGCATGCCCTGGAACGCGCCATGAAGCTGATGGCGGGCATCATTCTGGCAGTGGCCGTTTCGGTCCACACCATCGTTTCCTGGGATTTCGCCATGGCGCTGGCACCCACCTGGCACAGCAGCATCTTTGGTCCCTACTTCGTGGTCGGCGCCATCTTTAGCGGGATCGCGGCGCTCCTGGTGGTCCTGGCCACCATCCGGAAGACCATGGGCCTGGAGCGTTACCTGACGCGCCATCATTTCAACAATCTTTCCAAGCTCCTGCTGCTGATGAGCCTGCTGTGGGCGTACTTCACCACGGCCGAGAATCTCACCGTGTGGTACGGGAATGCGCCGGATGAGATGGCGGTGTTCGGAGCGCGCACGCGCGGCCCCTACGCGGTGTATTTCTGGACGATGGTGATTCTGAATTTCGTGGTGCCGTTCGTGCTGCTGGGGATCCGGCGGCTGCGCACCGTCTCGAATGCGGTGATCGCATCCGTGTGCGTGCTGATTGGCATGTGGCTGGAGCGGTATCTGATCGTGGTGCCCACGCTGGCGAATCCGCGGATGCCTTCCGGATTCAGCACCTACGCGCCCACCTGGATCGAAATCGTGGTGACCGTGGCGACCTTCGCCGCGCTGGTGATGCTGTATCTGATCTTCGCCAAGCTGTTCCCGATCATCGCCGTGTGGGAATTCAAGCCGCACCCGGAAGAGGAGGACTAATGCACCTGATCGGGGAGTTTCGCGAGAAAGAAGCGTTGATCGCAGCCATTCAAGCGCTGAAAGCCGGCGGGTTCGGTCCGAGGGACCTGGCTATTTTCTCGGAGGAGCCCGTGGAATTCCGGCGCGGCATTCTGGATCGCCCCAGCCACATGTCACAGATAGCCGTGAGTGGGGCGATTCTGATGGGCGCAGCCGCCACCGCGTTCGTATACTACGCCCAGCACGATTACAAACTGACCACTGGAGGGATGCCGGTGTTTTCGTTCTGGGCCACGGGGGTGATCACCTACGAGATGACCATGCTGGGTGCGGTGCTGGCCACGTTCTGCTGGTTTCTTTGGGAGAGCGGCCTGATCCGCAGGCGCGACAAGACGGCGCCGATTCCCGAAGTGAATCCGGCGGCCATGTGCTTGCGAGTGCGCTGCCTTCCGGAGCAGGCTGACGGAGTGCACGAAGCGATGTACCATGCCGGAGCGACCTGGGTCGACCGCAGGGAGCAGGCGTGAAGTACGGTCTCATCGCGTTACTGGCGGGAGGTACGCTCTTAGCCCAGATCCCGTGGGAGAAGAATCGGCCGCAAGCAGGCCAGGCTTTGTATCGCGAGAACTGCGTGGTGTGCCACGAAGTCGATCGCGCGGAATCGAAAAAACTGGGGCCGAGCTTCTATCAGCTTTTCAAGCGCGAGAAAATGCCGCTGAGTAATATGAAGCCCAACCGGCAGTACCTCACGGTGCGTGTAAAGTTCGGCGGCAAACTCATGCCGGCATTCCAGAAGAAGCTGACCGATGCGCAGATCAACTCCCTGATCGACTATTTGGAATCCAGATAGGGAACCTTTTTCAACTGTACGGAAACGGATCCTTGCGCCACCGACACGCGCGTTCCGATCGCGGCGATTCTCGGAAGCAACGCCGAAAAGGCAGCTGCGCTGGGAACTCGCTCGAACTGCCCAACCGCAACAGCGAAATAGTCACCTGGAGGAACGCCGCTCAGGTCAAAGGTTCCGTCGGCCTTGCACGTGACCATGCGTCCGAAACCCATGGTCTGAACGTTGTCCGGAATCAGGAGCACCGTGGCTCCAGAACAACTCTCGACAGTACCGCGCACACTCCCAGTGGCGGCTCTATAGGCAACCCGAAACGTAGCCCCCGGGAACAGGTCGACTGCTTTTCCCAGAACCTCCTGGCCTCCGAGCAGAACGGAAACTGGATAGTATCCCGGACCAGCTAGGGGAAGAATCAAGTTCTTTCCCGTACCGGCTGCCCGAAGGCTTACGGTTCCGTCTGGATCCATGGTCGGGGGACCAGGGAAAACCGATTGGCGGCCCGTTGTGTTCACGAGAATGTCCACTCGGTGCTTGGGAAAATCGCCCCAATCGACCGTACCAGTCACCTTGAATGGTGCTGCCAGCCGGATTTGAAGATTGCCGACATTACGGTTTCCAACGACCACTTCCACGGCCCCGCTTCGAACGGTGTCGGAAAAGTTAGCGGCATCGATGTTTCCCCTGGACACGGCTGTCAATTGCCACTCTCCGAAGCGAACTGCCGGAAATGCGAACGACCCGTCCTCGCCGGAAACAACCCGGGCTTCTTCCGGTCCCGTGTACGGTCCGGGTCCAACTATGGTAATGATGTCGCCCATGGTCGCGACGCGGGCTCCGGTTTGAATCTTCGGCAGCAGTTGAATCTCCGCTGCTGCCTTGGGATTGCCGGTCTCGTCCAGCACTACACCGCTAATCCGGTATACCTCGGCGGCCTGCAGCCGGAATTCGACACCGGACACATCCGCATCGCCGCGGATTATGACAGGCCCTGGAGAATACGTGATTATGGGAACGCGCGTTCCTTCGGGGGCTGGCGTTGCTCTCGGTATGGCGGCGAGAGTGTACGACCCAGGATTCAGATCCTTCATCGCAAATGTGCCGTCCGCCGCGACAGGAACAGTGATGCCGTCAACGATCTTCACCTCCCCTTGCGACATGGGATTGCCATCGGCATCGACAACCCGGCCACTGAGAGAAACCAAACGCGTCATCTCCAGACGAATGCTGGCTGGACTTGGGGCCTGACCGACGATATAGGGCTGCGCAGGAATCCTGTTGCCAGAGCGGTAGCCTTCCTTTTCGAAACGGACTTCATAGCTGCCGGGCTTCATCCCGAAAATACGGAAATCGCCGGACGCGTCGGAGGTCGCTTCGGCAAGAACTCCCTGCGTACGGATGTAAAAAGTGACGCTCGCTCCAGGGATTCCGGCACCTGTCACACGGTCCACAACCACGCCGGTTACACTGCCCGTGGTTTGGGCAAAACCGAGAGAAGCGAGCACGAGAACGGGTGCGATGACCCGGCCCATAGTTTAATCCTCGTCTTGCTGTGCGGCGAGCTTGGTAATGACGTTCATGTCTTCAAGAGTAGTGACGTCGCCGGCGACGGTATTGTTGGTAACAATTTCGCGCAGCAGGCGGCGCATGATTTTGCCGCTGCGGGTTTTGGGAAGGGCGTCGGTGAAGCGAATCTCCTCAGGGCGCGCGAACGGTCCAATTTCATGCGCGACCCATTGGCGAAGATCCTTGCCGAGCTGCTCATGGCTAAAGTCGCCCTTCTTCAGCGTGACGAAGCAGCACACGGCCTGGCCGGTGATCTCGTGCGGCTTGCCCACCACCGCGGCTTCGGCCACGGCAGGATGACGGACCAGCGCGGACTCGACTTCCATGGTGCTGAGACGATGGCCGCTGACATTCATCACGTCATCAACGCGACCCAGCACCCAGTAGTAGCCGTCGGCATCGCGGCGAGCGGCATCGCCGGTGAAATAGGCGCCGGGAACACGGCTCCAGTATTGATCCTTATAGCGATCCGGATCACCCCAGATGTTGCGGATCATTCCGGGCCAGGGGCGGCGAAGAATCAGAAATCCTTCGTGGTCGGTACCGACTTCGAATCCCTTGAGGTCCACGATGTCGGGAATAATGCCGGGCATCGGCAGGGTGCCGGAACCAGGTTTGGCGGGAACCGCGCCGGGCATGGGTGCGATGAGGATCCCGCCGGTCTCGGTCTGCCACCAGGTATCGACGATGGGGCAGCGGCCTTTGCCGATCACGCGATTGTACCATTCCCAGGCGGCGGGATTGATCGGCTCGCCGACGGAACCGAGTAGGCGGAGACTCGAAAGATCGTGCGCGTTGGGCCAGTGGTCACCCTGGCGGATCAGCGCGCGAATCGCGGTGGGTGAAGTGTAGAGAATACTGATGCGATACTTTTCGACGAGACGCCACCAACGGTCGAACTGGGGAAAATCAGGAGCGCCTTCGTACATCACGCTGGTTGCGCCGGCCGCGAGCGGCCCGTACACGATGTAGCTGTGCCCAGTGACCCAGCCGATATCGGCCGAGCACCAGTAGGTGTCTTCTTCCTTGAGATCGAAGACCCACTTCATGGTCGCGGTGACGTGCGTGAGGTAGCCGCCGGTGGTGTGCAGAATGCCCTTGGGCTTGCCGGTGGTGCCGGAGGTGTAGAGCACGAACAGAGGATGTTCGCTATCGAGCGGAACGGCGGGACAGTTTTCGGTGGCGTGTTCATCGAGCTCATGCCACCACAGATCGCGGCCCGGCTTCATCGGCGTATCGGAGCCCGTCCGCCGATAAACAATGGCGTCGCGCACGCCCGGACATTCCTCGAGGGCTTCATCGACGGCCGGCTTGAGCTTGATCTCCTTGCCGCGGCGAAAGCCGCCATCGGCGGTAATCACCAGGGTCGCACCCAGGTCCTGGATGCGGGCCTTGAGCGCTTCGGCCGAGAATCCGCCGAACACCACGCTGTGGATGATGCCGAGACGGGTGCAAGCCAGCATGGCAATCGGCAATTCCGGAATCATGGGCATGTAGATGATGGCGCGGTCGCCGGCTTTGTAGCCGCGCGATTGGAGCACACTAGCGAAGCGCACCACTAAGCGATGCAACTCCTGATACGTCAGGGCACGCTGCTCGCCCGGTTCGCCTTCCCACAGAATCGCGACCTTGTTTTTGCGCGGAGTGGTCAGGTGGCGGTCGAGGCAATTGTAGGAGACGTTGAGTTTCGCATCGGCGAACCAGCGCGCGAAAGGCGGGTTCCAATCGAGCACCTTGGACCATTTCTCAAACCAGGTAATCTCGCGTTCGGCGATTTCGCCCCAGAAGGCGTCCGGATCCTGCTCCGCGCGGCGATAGAGATCGAGGTAGCCTTCCATGCCCTGGACGTGGGCCTTGCGGACAAAGTCTTCGCTGGGGGGGTATACGGACGGGGTGCTCATTCCTTCGGATTGTAACAAGTTCCCGCGTCACCCTCGTTCTGATTTAGAGGCGCCTCGATCTTATCGATAACCCCGACAAGCAAGGGATTCGTTGCGCGCACACCCTCTACAGCGGTGCCTAGGATGCTGTGTCCGGGTGGGTCCAGGCCTCCAACGACAGAGCCCTCGAACTCCTTGACTAGAAGATAAGTCCTATCAGGGGACGCGCAGGCAAGCAAAAGCTCCAAGTTGCTACGCCGAAGCGGGTTTGATGTTCTGGTTCACGCGGAAGAAGTTTTCGGGATCGTACTTGGCCTTCACCTTAGCCAGGCGATCGTAGTTGCCACGATAGCTGGCGCGGACGCGATCCTCGCCTTCTTCCATCATGAAGTTCACGTAAGCGCCGCCGGCTCCATAGGGATGCAGCGCGTCGTAATAGCCGCGCGCCCAATTGGTGATTTTCTCTTTATTGGCAGGGTCGGGATCGACGCCCACAATCACTTCGCTCCAGACCGCGTCGCGATAGCTCCAGGCAGTGTCGTTGGCTCCCACGCGATGCGCTGCGCCGTTCACCGGATAAAGATGCATAGTAGAGGCGCCCGTCGGAAGCTGGCTGCCCCACTTGACGTGCTCGGCGACTGCCGCATCCGACAGTTCCTTGAAGAAGTCGGCTTTCCAATACCATTGCATTCCCGAAGGGAAGAGCGGATCGAACAGGCTGTTCAGGGCGGGCATCGGGACGGGACCCACGCCATCGAGCAATGGCTTGCGAAATTGCCGGACAGGCTCCAGAAGCTTGTTGGCCTCGTCCAAAGGCACCGGAAGACACCATATGATCGCGGCAACACTCTTCCCATGCAGCTCCGCGGGAAAGAAGGGCGCGGGAGGGATCGCCAGAAACGCGAACCAGCCGCCGACCTCATCGGGAGCCTTGACGATGAATTCGCGATAGAACTTCAGCACGTCGGCCGCGTCGGCCAGATCCCAGAACATGGGCCCGGCAATCACAGTGCTCACGGGATGCGCTTTGAAGAGGAACGACGTGACCACGCCGAAGTTGCCGCCGCCGCCGCGCAGCGCCCAGAACAGGTCGCTGTTCTCCTGAGCGTTGGCGACCACGAAGCGGCCATCGGCCAGCACCACGTCGGCGCTCAACAGGTTGTCGATGGTCAAGCCGAGCTTGCGGGTGAGATGACCCATACCGCCGCCCAGCGTGAGCCCGCCGACGCCGGTGCTCGAAATAATCCCGGTGGGCACGGCCAGACCGAAGGCGTGGGTGGCATGATCGACATCGCCCCAGACACATCCGCCGCCGACTCGCACGGTCTTCGCGGCCGGATCGACGTGCACGTACTTGATGCCGGACAGATCGATGGTCAGCGCATCATCGGCGATGCCCAAGCCGCCGGCATTGTGGCCGCCGCCGCGGATGGAGACTTTCAGGCCGCTGGTATGTCCGAATTTCACAGCTGCGATCACGTCCGCGACATCCGTACACTTGGCGATGAGGCGCGGCTTCTTATCGATCATCCCGTTGTAGACTTTGCGGGCGGCGTCGTAGGAGCTGCTGCCGGGTTCAATCAATTCTCCGCGCAACTGGGCGCGGAACTGTGTGATTGCTTCGGGAGTGACCGTCATCGTTACTGTTTCGCTTTCTGGGCCGCGAGTTCCGCGGTGAACGCTTTCTCCTTTTCATCCAGGTAGGTCTTAAAACCTGCGGGGTCAATAAAGGGATTCGCGCCGCCCTTCTGAAGATTCGCGTATTTTGCCTGCAAATTATAAAAAGACCCGTGGGCTCCCAAGAAGACGTCCACGGGGAGAGCCCTCAACACCTTGAAACTACGGACGTAATCCTCCGCGATCGAAGGGTAATCTTTATTGTTCACCAGGACGTAGCCGGGGTTGAAGCCGACACTGCACACGATCAGCACGTTGTAGGACTTTCCATTCTCTTCCGCCTTGGTTGTCCAGGTGGTGCAGCCGGGGGTGTGGCCGGCGGTAAGATGCGCTGTCAGGGTGGTGCCGCCGAGAGTGACCTGCTCCCCATCCTTCAATACCTTGTCAATTGGATGGGGCTTGTTCCCTGGTGTCATCTTGCGAAGCAGGGGAACATCTTGCTCCATGGCCATGACGCGGGCGCCAGAAAGCTCCTTGACCAGAGCGTCGCCTTCCATGTGGTCGCCATGCGCGTGGCTGCCCAGCAGGATCTTGATATCGGTGAACTTGAATCCAAGCTTCTCGACCGAGGCGCGGATGACGGGAACGGTACTTTCGAAATCGCTGTTGATGAGGATGTGGCCTTGGGGCGTAGTGATGAGGAAGCTGGCCAGCTCGGCGGAGCCGACGAAGTAGACGTTCCCGATGATCCTGTGGGCCGGGAAGGGCGCGTTCCAGTCCGTTTTGCCCTGCTTGGCTTGCTTCGGCTGCGCTTGGAGAGCCGTGAGCAGGACGGATAGGCAGAGAACCGTTTTGCAAAGACGCATGGTGAAGGCAGTGTATCAAATCTGGCGATAATTGGAGTTCACATGGAGCACTCCGCAACGCCGCATCGTTCACGAGTTCCCTGGGCCTTGGCCGTAACGGTCGGCTTGTGCTCGGGGCTGGCGGGATATGTGATTCACGCGGCGCGGGTCAACCGCATTCCGAAGCAGGTGGTCACGGTGAAGCGGCTGACGGATATGCCGGGCGCGGAAGAGTCGCCGGCGATATCGCCCGATGGCATGAAGGTGGCGTTTGTGGCGCCGGTTGACGGCAAGCGGCAGATTTGGACCGTGCCAACCTCCGGTGGTACGCCGCAGGCAATTACGAAGGAAGATGCCGATCATTACGGGCCAAGGTGGACGCCGGATTCTAAGGGCCTGATTTACTTCGCGGCGGGTGCGATCTGGAATATTTCTGCA
>Ga0310810_10008721_pt1 | contig 11696 bp, 11 predicted proteins | sample NCmetagenome_FD_207641 | JGI IMG/M metagenome (GOLD analysis project Ga0310810, IMG submission 207641) | Soil microbial communities from experimental microcosm in Duke University, North Carolina, United States - NC | ecosystem: Engineered > Artificial ecosystem > Soil microcosm > Unclassified ...
CAGTTCCCGGAAAACGACGCAGCGGCCGCCGCGACGCGGCGAACTGCCGATCGTCTACGAAGACGACTCGCTCATCGTCGTCAACAAGCCGGCAGGCCTGCTGACCGTGCCGCTCCCGCGCCGCGACGAGGCACCCTCAGTCGAAGATGCGCTCGCTTACCACCTGCGCTCGAAAGGACGACGCAGGCCGTTTGTGGTGCATCGGATCGATCGGGATACGTCGGGCCTTGTCGTGTTCGCGACGAGGGCCGATGTCCAGATGCGGCTGAAGGACCAGTTTCGCCGACATGAAGCCGAGCGGATCTATCTCGCGGTCGTGTACGGAGTGCCCGCGCCGGCCCGCGGCACCTGGCGCGATCACCTCGTCTGGGACCAGGACTCGCTGGTTCAGCGGGAGACGCATCCGCGCGATCCGCGCGCCAGCGAGGCCAGCTGCGATTACGAGGTGGTCGAGACGTTCGGGACTGATGCAGCACTCATCCAGGTCAGCCTCATAACCGGGCGTCGCAACCAGGTCCGGCTGCAGGCGCGGCTGCGCGGTCACACGCTGGTGGGTGAGCAGCGGTACGTGTACGGACCGCAAGCCACTCGATTCATTGAGTTTCCTCGGCAGGCCCTCCATGCCTGGCGCCTCGGGATCGTCCATCCCACAACCGCCAGGCCCCTGCGGTTCGAGGCGCCGCTACCCGACGATATGGCCGCGCTCGTGCGGGAACTCGAACGCGGAAAATCGCCGTAAGTACCACTTTTGGGGATCCTCCCAAGCACCGAAGCGGTCTAAGATGTAAAGGGAGTTTCTAATGGCAAAACGGTCATCGTCCGGCGCAATTGTCTGCCCCCGGTGTGGCGTTCCCAGCGCAAAGGTCATTGGTCGCTCGGAATCGCTTCCGGTGATCTACCTTCGTTGTGACGACTGCGGCAGAACATCCATCTCGCCCGAATAAGCGTTCTTACACATTTCGGGGGGGCAGTCACGGACCTGTAACGCGCCCCCCAAATCTCCCCCGCCAGCCGACCCGCTTTTCACGAGCCCGATCACGCGAATCGTTCGGGATTCGCTGATCATTTTTGTACGGCACAGTTCGCGCATTGTCGGTTTCCGCACACCCGAGGGGTGTCCGGAACCAATGGAAGCTGCTGCCCGACTTGCACACTCCAGCCTCGCCGACGTCGTTTTCGAGGACGGGCTGGGACAACGGAGACGTCCGACCGAACCCACTGGCGCCGCCGGCGTAGAGGTCCTGACGCTCAGGCCGTCGTTCGCAACCGTTTCTTCTTTCGAATTTGCGCTGCGTGAGCGGGCTGGACGGCTCGCCTCGTTCCGGCACTCCTCTTATGTGCGCGTCCGGACCGTGGAGCGCAGCACGGGCATCGAACCGGTCCTCCGCGTGGTGTCCGATGCCGGCCAGGGCCTGCGGCTCTCCGACCTCCTTGCCGGCGCGCACGCCAGGCAGGTGCCGATCGACATCAACGCCGCCCTCTGCCTGGTGCGTCAGCTCGTGCCCGCCGTTGCCATGCTCCACGAGAGCGCCAAAGAGGTGGCGCACGGGGCGATCGGTCCTGAGCGGCTGATGGTGACGCCACAGGCACGCCTGCTCATCGTCGAATACATCCTTGGCGCAGGCCTCGAACAACTACGGTATTCGAGAGAGCGGCATTGGAACGAGTTGCGGATCCCGCTGCCGGCCGGGCCGGGTCCGGCGCGGTTCGACCATCGATCCGACGTGCTGCAGATAGGCGTCACTGCGCTGTCGCTGATCCTGGGCCGGCCATTGCGCCTCGAGGAATTCCCGAATCGCGTTTCCGACGTTGTCGCGTCGACCTGGGCGGTCTCTCCTCGCGGCGGCTTCGAGCCGCTTCCCCCGGGGCTTCGCGGCTGGCTTGGTCGCGCCCTTCAGATCGACTCCGTCAGGTCATTTCAGTCGGCGGTCGAGGCTCGTGCCGAACTGGATGCCGTGCTTGGCGACAGCGATCTTGTGGCATCGCCGGCGAGCCTCGACGCTTTCCTGACGCGATACCACGCGAGTACGCCGGTACTCGAGCTCCCGCGGCCAGCTTTCGAGGCGCCGCCTCGAGAGGTAGTTGTTCCGCCTCCCCCCCCGCTGAAAGCGTCGGTTCCGGAAAAGACGATCGTCGTTCCGATCCAGCCGACGCCGATCCCGCAGATACCCGAGGAGAAGCCCGAGATTCTCGCGCTGGCGACGCCGCCCGAGAGCGAGCCGGAGAAGACGGATCCGCAACTGACGGCAGCAGCGTGGTTTTCCAACGGGGAGGCGGACAGGGCGATCGCACCTGACGAGACCGAGAGTCCGGAGCCAGCGACAGCCGCGTGGAAGAACTGGCGCGTGCTCGGAGCGGCCGCGGCAGTCCTGGCGGTCGTTGCGGCTGGAGGATATGCGGCGTGGCGCCCCGCGCCCGAAAAGCCCGTTCACGCGGCTTCAGGAACGCTCGAAATTGCCACCAATCCTGACGGTGCGGAAGCGCTCATCGACGGCGTACTGCGTGGAACGACGCCGCTGGTCGTGGCGCTCGAACCGGGTGAGCATGCACTCGAACTTCGCGGCGGCGGTGAGCCGAGGACGATTCCCGTCACCATCAACGCTGGAATGAAGGTTTCGCAGTATGTGGAGCTGACCCGGGGCGCGGTCGCTCGCCAGGCGCCTGCGCCAGCCCCGGCTCCGACGCCGACCGCCAGCGCTCCGGCGAATTCGAATCCGACTCCGGTACCAACCGTTGACGCGGCGCCCGCACCGGCGCGTCCTGCGCCCAAAGAGGGCACTGTCTCGATTGACGTTCCGGCCAACTTCCAGGTGTTCGAAGGCGGATCGCTCGTGGGCAACGGGTCGTCGCCGCTGTCGCTGCCGGCCGGACGTCACGAACTGGACGTCGTCAACTCCGAACTCGGCGTTCGCACGAGTATCGTCGCGCAGGTCAGCGCGGGAAAGACAACCGCCGTCAACGTTCAATTGCCGACCGGAGTCCTCTCGATGAACGCAACGCCGTGGGCCGAGGTCTGGCTCGACGGCGAAAAAATCGGGGAGACGCCAATCGGAAATCTTCAGGTGCGCGTGGGAACGCACGACGTGGTGTTCCGCAATCCCGACCTTGGCGAGCGTCACGTGACCACGGTCGTGAAAACGAAGGAGCCCACACGGGTCAGCGTCGACCTGCGCGCCAGGTGAGCACGGTCATGAAGCTGGGATTCTGCGCGATCGGCGTGGTGCTGCTGCTCGGTGGCGGTGTGTCCCGCGGCTTCGCCTCAGAGGAACCTCCGGCGGTCGCGTCCCTTGCGCTCGCACGCGATCTGTATGGTGCCGCCGAGTACGAGCACGCCCTGGAAATCCTCGATCGTCTGCGCACGTCACCAGAACAATCGACCGGCAGCGACATCGCAGCGGTGGAGCAGTATCGGGCACTCTGCCTGATGGCGCTCGGTCGCTCTTCAGATGCCGAGCAGGCGATTACAGCACTGGTGCTCGCCGATCCAACTTTCATCCCGTCCGATTCGACGATGTCGCCGCGCCTGCGGGCGACATTCCGGGAAGTCCGCACCCGTACCTTGCCCGCAGCTGTTCAGCGCCAGTACGACACGGCAAAGGCAGCATTCGACCGGCGCGAGTTCGCAGCCGCTGCAGTGGGATTCTCCGGAGTCCTTCGCATGATGTCGGACCCGGACCTGGCGCAAGCGTCCGGCGTTTCGCCGCTGTCAGACATCAAGACTCTCAGTGTGGGCTTCCGCGATCTGAGCACGAGCGCGTCAGTTCCGCCACCAAGTGCGCCCGTGGCAAAGCCGCCAGTTGTTCCGCAGCCGGCAGCTCCGCAGATTTTTTCTGCGGACGATCCGGACGTGACGGCACCTGTTGCCGAGCGGCAGGGTCTGCCGCCGTTTCCCGCACAACTGACTGCGAGCCGGAATGGAGTACTGGAGCTCGTGATTGACGAGCGCGGTTCAGTCGAGAGCGTCGTGATGCGAGTGTCGATCAACCCGCGGTACGACCGCATGGTCCTCGATGCCGCGCGATCATGGCGATATCGTCCCGCCACACACGTCGGAGTGCCGGTGAAATACCGGAAGACGATGCAGATCGCAGTGAAGCCGGCGGGATAGTCGCCGCGCCTGTTTAGATTCCCCATCGCAAAAAAGAGACAAGCAGGGACAGTCCTTCGCAACCAACGTGCGAGGCTGTGCACGCTCGGGAAAGGTTGCGTCGCGCGCTCGAGATCTCGTGCACTCGCTCCCCGTTTTCATCCAGAGAATGGTCGCCGAATACGCAGTGCCTGCCTTTTTCGGTGGTAGATTGTCTCTGTTGATGGAGGACTGTTCATGAAGGTGCTGGTTTGCGGCGCGGGCGGATTTATCGGCAGTCACCTGGTCAAGCGGTTGAAGGCTGAAGGTGTCTGGGTTCGCGGCGTTGATCTGAAGAGGCCAGAGTTTTCGCCGAGCGCAGCCGACGAGTTCATGGTTGCCGACTTGCGGGAGCCCTCTGCTGTCGCCGCCGCTGTGCAGGGAGTAGATGAGGTGTATCAACTGGCCGCCGACATGGGCGGTGCCGGTTACATCTTCACCGGTGAGAATGACGCCTCCGTCATGCACAACTCGGCGACGATCAATCTCAACGTGCTCGAATTCGGTACTGGGGCAGGCGTGCGCAAGTTCTTCTATTCGTCTTCAGCCTGCATCTATCCCGAGCGCAATCAGCTCGATCCGGATAACCCGAACTGCGCGGAGGATTCGGCCTATCCGGCTGCACCCGACAGCGAGTACGGCTGGGAGAAGCTGTTCAGCGAGCGGTTGTACTTGGCGTACATGCGCAACCGAGGCGTTCAGGTCCGGATCGCGCGCTTCCATAACATCTTCGGACCTGAAGGCACATGGACCGGCGGCAAGGAGAAAGCGCCCGCCGCGATGTGCCGCAAGGTCGCGGAGACCCCCGTCGGCGGATCGATCGAGATCTGGGGAGACGGCCGGCAAACACGTTCGTTCCTCTACATCGATGAGTGCGTCGAGGGCGTGCGCCGCCTGATGAAATCGGACTTCACCGGACCGGTGAACATCGGATCCGAAGAGATGATCACAATCAATGATCTGGCCCGGATGGTGATGGACATTTCCGGCAAGCAGGTCACGATTCACAATATCCCCGGGCCGACCGGCGTGCGCGGCCGACGGTCCGACAATCAGCTGATCGCACAACGACTCGGTTGGGCACCGTCGCATTCGCTCCGCGAGGGGATGGAGTTGACTTACGGGTGGATCGCTGCTCAGGTCGCCGGACAGGCCGGACGCCTGAGCGCTGTCCGCTGATTTCTGCGCGGCCGCGACCCTCGCGGGTTGCGTGCTCCAGCCGGCTGCGGAGTGAACCTGCGGCCGGCTCCTTCTCTGAAGGGACTGGACGGCGCTGCGTCGGAATCAGGCGTTGCCCAGTGCCATCTGGCTCACGCGCTCATGGAGCAGGCGCAGGGATTCCTCGACCGTCTGGCTGCCAGTGCAAAGGAGCAGATCAGGGTGCGTGGGTGCCTCGTAGGTCGCTGAGACGCCGGTGAAATCAGCGATCTGGCCCAGCCTGGCTTTGCGGTACAGACCTTTCGCATCGCGTTGCTCGCATACCTCGACTCCGGCATCAAGGTACACCTCGACAAAATCGAGACGATCTCCGCGCCCGACGATCTGACGAGCGCGAGCCCTGTCCTCGGCGAAGGGTGAGATCAGTGCGACGATAACGATGAACCCGCTGTCGCCAAACAACCTGGCGACTTCAGCCACGCGACGCACCTGCTCTGATCGATCAGTGGGCGAGAATCCAAGATTGGCGCTCAACCCGTTCCGAACGATGTCGCCGTCCAGGACGACGACCAGCAGTCCCTGATCGAACAGGAGCCGCTCCAGGCGCCTGGCGAGCGTCGATTTGCCCGAGCCCGACAGCCCGGTGAGCCACACCACCAGGCCATTGTGGCGGTGGCGCGTGATGCGCTCTGCGCGTGTCACATCATGGTGCGGCATTGTGCAGTCACGGCAGTGGATGAGAAAGCGGGCGCACGATTGCGCCTACTCGCGGCAGGCACGCTCTGAGCAACTGGTTGAACCCGAACAAATCTTGACTCTATCATCCTGATGACGAGATCCCCAATGCATGGTTCGCGGATGGCTGCTGAAACACGCCGACTGACGAGGGGGCTCTCGTCGGCTGCCGATACACGAGGGCCGAGATGTTAAAGCTTCTTCTGTTCGCCATATTGCAAGCCGCTGCAGGTGCGCCGAGCAGCGACATGACGTCATACGTGATTGGTCCCAGCGACGTTCTCGCGGTGACCGTCTTCAACCAGGCACAGCTCTCCGGTAAGTTCTCGGTCGAAGCAGACGGAACCGTTGCGTTCCCTCTCGTCGGACGCGTGCAGGTTGGCGGGCTGACGATTCGCGGCGCGGAGTCAGAGATCACCAAACGGCTGGCGGCCGGATATCTGAACGATCCACGCGTCAGCGTCAACGTCGAGCAGTACCGCAGTCAGCAGGTGTTTGTCATGGGAGAAGTCCACCAGCCTGGCAGCGTTCAGTTCTCCGGGTCGCTGACGCTGATAGAGGCGCTTGCGCGCGTCGGTTCGACGACCGAACGCGCCGGCACCGAGATCGTGATCGTGCGTGCGCTGCCGGGGACGACGCCGGCCGCACCAGCACCAGCGCCGAGCGCCAATTCGCAATCGGAAACGGTGAAAGTCGACCTGGAAAAACTTCAGCAGGGCGCACTCTCCCAGAACGTGTCACTGAAAGCCGGCGACACGGTCTTTGTGCCCCGGGCAACCTCCGTGTTTGTCTCGGGTCAGGTCAAGTCGGCGGGCGAATTTGTGTTTCGCACCGGCATGACGGTTCGGCAGGCCATTGCGCTTGCCGGCGGAGTGACGGAACGGGGCTCGACCAGCCGTGTCCAGATTGTGCGGCAGGTGAACGGCAAGGACACGACCCTCAACGTGAATCCCGAAACCCAGGTGCAGGCTGGCGACACGATTGTGGTGCGCGAGCGGCTCTTTTGACCACTCGACCGCGCTGGACCGAGCACCTGCCTGCCTCCGTGCGGCTCTCGGTCCGCGGGGCACTGCGGTCGTGGCCGACGCTCGCCCGGGCGCTCGGGTCGTCCGCGTTTCCTCCGAAATCGATTCGCTGGGGAGACCTCCGGCGCACGACGCCCTTCAGCCGAAAGTGGGGCTATGACCGCGGAACGCCGATCGATCGCGTCTACATCGAGCGCTTTCTGGAGTCGCACGCGCACGATGTCCGTGGCTCCTGCCTCGAGGTCCTGAACGCCGCGTACACGGAGCGATTCGGCGGCGGCCGTGTCAGTCGCGCCGATGTCCTCGACATCGATCCAGCCAACCCCCTCGCGACGATTGTTGCAGACCTCGGCGAACCGGATTCCCTCCCGGCGGATCGCTTTGATTGCATCATCTTCACTCAGACGCTGCACCTGATCCCGGACATGCACGCGGCGCTCGCCAATTTGTGGCGGGCCCTCCGGGCAGGCGGTGTGCTGCTCGTGACCGTGCCCGCGATGGGACGCCACGATACGGCGCCGGGATTTCACCACGACCGCTGGCGAGTCACCCAGACAGGGCTCGATTGTCTGCTACAGCCGCTGCTGCCGGCGGCGCAGTGGGAAACGATTACCTTCGGCAATGTTCTGTCCTGCACCGCGTTTGCCTACGGTCTCGCCGCTGAAGAAGTGCAGCCTGACGAACTGAACGACACCGACCCGCAGTTTCCATTGATCGTGGCGGCGCGGGTGTCTCGCGCGGAGCCACGATGACCACGCTCGGCGCGGTCGTATTGCTGTATCACCGTGTGTGTCAGCTCGATCGCGATCCGTACGATCTTGCTGTCACGCCGGAACACTTTCAGGAGCAGTGCAGGATTCTGAGCCAGCGCGGCGGTGTCATCCCGCTGGAGGAATTGGCTCGCAGCGGCCGTGGCGTGGCGATCACCTTCGACGATGGGTACGCGGACAATGCTGGAGCTGCCAGGGAGATCCTCTCGGCAGCGGGACTGCCCGCCACGTTCTTCATCGCATCGGGCTTGCGCGAGCGAGGCGACGAGGCCTGGTGGGATCGCCTGGAACAACTGCTGCTGGAATCAGGATTCGAATGTCCGTGGCTCGATCTCGAAGTGGACGGCCGTCCGTTGCTGCTCGACGTTCGATCGGAATCGGCTCGCGCGCGCGCTCAGGCTGCCCTGTCCCGCCGCCTGCGCCCCATGCGTCCTCACGCGATTGACGCAGTGCTCGACGCGATCGAAGCGCAGTTGGGAATTCGAAGCGTCCGTCGTCAGAGCCACCGCTGGATGACCGCGGCGGAACTCCAACAGCTCGCACACGCACCTGGCGTCGAGATCGGCGGCCACACGATCACCCACCCGTTTCTCAGTTCCCTCGATGCACCGGAGCAGCGGCGCGAAGTGGAAGGATGCCGGCACGACCTGGAGGCGCTGGTCGGCCGGCCCGTTCGCTCCTTCGCCTATCCGTACGGTGCCCCGGACGCGTTCACCGACGCAACGGTGCAGATCGTGCGCGAAGCGGGTTACACGATCGCGTGTTCGGCAACAGGCGGAACCGTTCTCCGAGACGGCAATCCGCTGCGAACGCCGCGAAACACCGTGGGGAACTGGGAGGGCGGACAGTTCGAAGCGTGGTTGGACCGGATCTCTCTGCACTGATCGCGATGAACACTGTGACGGTCGTCGTGCCGACCCGTAACCGTCGCACCCTGCTGACCCAGGCTCTCCGCAGCATCGTTCGTCAGCGCGCCGTCGATCTCCAGGTGGTGGTAATCGATGACGGATCGGACGAGGACATGGCGCTCGTCTGTCGCGAAATCGGGGACACGCGAGTCAGGGTCATTCGCCAGGAAACGCCGCACGGCGTGAGTGCTGCGCGGAATCTCGGGCTCGCGAATACGACGACCGAGTGGATTGCCTTCTGCGACGATGACGACCTCTGGAGTCCGGAAAAACTGGCCCGCCAGATCGCCACCGCCCGCGAGGCTGGTTGCGACTGGGCGTATGCGGGATGCGTTCATGTCAATGCGGCACTGATGGTGCAGAACGGAACGCCGCCGCTGCCAGGCGACCAGATGTGCCGCGCGTTGCGACGTTACAACGCGATGCCCGCCGGAGCGTCCAACGTGCTGGTTCGCGCGGATCTTTTGAAACGGCTCGGCGGGTTTGATGAGTCGTTGACCCATCTGCCTGACTGGGACCTGTGGATCCGTCTCGCTGCCCACGGAGCGCCTGCGGCGGTCGCATCGCCGCTGGTCGGGTACCGCATCCACGGCGGCAACGCGTCGTTTCGAACCGACGAGATGCTGGCAGAAGTGAGCCACCTCGAACGGCGGCACCAGATGCGCGCGGACCGTTCAAGGTTTCACCGTCACCTCGCGCATCTCTGCCTCCGCTCGGGCCGACGCCGCGAAGCGCTCGTGCACTTCGCTCGCGCGTACATTCGCGTGCAGGACGGATACGCGCTGATTGACGTTACGACTGATCTCCGGCTGATCTACGAGCATGCCGCTGACGTCGTTCGACGCAGGACGCTGGGCAGGCGCCCGCCGGCCCCCCCGGACCGCGGCCACGACCCGCATGCGTCCTGGAAGGCGCAGGCTCAGGCGTGGCTCGACGAATGTCGGGTGTGAGGGTCAGCGCTCAGTCCAGCTGGCGACTTTGCGCGCGAGTCGCGTGACAAGCCGGCTGCGTTCGGGCCGGTGAACGACGCACGATGCAATCGCCTCTGTCGCCTCCGGCCGAACGCCGGGTGTTGCCGGTGCAGCGGCCTGCAGCACATCGCGAAGCTGATGCAGGCTGTCGTTCTGGTCGAAATGCGAAAGCAGTTTCAGCTGTTCGGACTTGAAGAAGTACTCGTATGTTACCGGCACGAGATAGTGATCGAGCAGGTGCACGATCATCCGCCGCAGCATGATTGGGTCAGGCCGCCGCAGGGTTCCATTCGCGAGCGCGCTCAACTGTGAGGCGATGTCTGCTTGATCGCGAGCGTCGAGCGTGAGATCCGGGTCGCGATACTTGGCAGGCTCGAGCAGAAGCAGCGGCTTCTCATAACACAGGGTCTCGAAGCCGAGCGTCGAATTCCTGATGGCGACGCAGTCAGCCGCTTCGATCAGTGCGTGCGGGTGCAGGTCCGTGACGACCTGGCCCCGTGCTGCCACGAGACTTCGAAGTTGCTCGATGTCTGCCGTCGAATCGAGCGGATGCGTCTTGACGACAAGCCGGACTCCGGGAAGGTCGCGGATTGCTTCCATCAGGAAGGACACGGCAGCCGCGTTCGAGCGAAACCTGCGCGCGCCAATCACGATGTTGGTGTCCCAGTCGACCTGGCAGCCGTAGGCCAGGAGAAACCGTCCGTCGGGACCCAGCATCTCGCGACGCACCGCGGCGGCCGGAACGAGGCGCTGCGACACCATCGTGGCCTTCGCGTCCACGTAATCCTTCAGAAACTTGTCAGCCCTGCCAAGTTCGACGGCAGGGCCGCGGTCGACGCCGCGCCCGTGCAGGTCCGCAACCGAACCTGACAGCGGCCCTCGATCGAGGAAGATAGTTCCCGGCACCCAGCCGATCTCGCCCGTGAGCAGCAACTGGCCCGCTTGCTCGCAGGCGTGTGACACCGCGCTATAGGGAAGATACCGGCCATTCCAGACGAACACCGCCGCCGGCTTGAAGCGAGCCAGCAGCGCCGCGGTCGCACGCGACCAGGCGAGAGCGAACGGCCTGGCGCGCTCGAGGCTTCGCACGACGTTGACGGTGTACGAATAGTTCGCGCGGAACAGTTCGGGATCGGCAAACACCGCGTCCTCGAATCGACACAGGGCCGGACCGTCGTCTCCCGCCGCGTCATCGACTGTGGAAGCCAATGCGGCGAGTTGTTCAACGGCTCCGTGTGCCTCGAGCCACTCATGCGGCCACTCGTCGGGTCCGTCAATAGCCACCCAGATGGGACGGAAGCCGGCCGCTGCAAGGTTGGCGGCGACTGGGCGAAAGAAGCGGAGGTAGTACTTCTCGCAGATGAAGAGGGCGACTCGCCGCGTGTCCCTGGGCACGTGTCCAGACCTGTCGCTCACCGGGATTGGTGCACGGCCGAGACCGCCTGGCAGGCGAGGTGGGGTGTGTACGCCGCGGCGCCAGTGACGGGCCCATCCGCATCCACGGAACGGACCCGATGGCCCCAATAGAGGTGCCGGTTGCTCGCACGGTCCAGCACTGCGATGCTGACGCCATAGCGACCGCGCCGTAATCGAACGGGTCCGATGTGACAGGCCAGGCGATTCCCGCCCGGTTCGAGACGTACTGACCAGTCCTGAGTCCGGCTGTAGGCGTCGAGTGCAGGCAACCCCTGCTCGTCCCACAGCACGAGGCGCACGTCGGCGACCGGGACCAGCGCGAGAACGGTAAGGGTGAGCGCAAACCGGAAGAACCCGTCCCGCGCGATCGCATCATCACACTGATCCAGCGACGCGGTAGTCTCCTCGGCCACGTGCACATGCGCCGCCGGCGACTCCCGGGGTTGGCACAGGTCCTGGTACATACGCAGGCCTTCACCCACATCGCCGGCAAACTGCAACTCGCCGTGGTCGATCACCAGCACGCTAGAGCAGACTCGCGCGATCTGATCGGTGTCATGGCTGACCAGGATCAGCGCGGCGGAATC
>Ga0310810_10008722_pt1 | contig 11696 bp, 5 predicted proteins | sample NCmetagenome_FD_207641 | JGI IMG/M metagenome (GOLD analysis project Ga0310810, IMG submission 207641) | Soil microbial communities from experimental microcosm in Duke University, North Carolina, United States - NC | ecosystem: Engineered > Artificial ecosystem > Soil microcosm > Unclassified ...
TCTCATAGTGCTTGTTGTCGAAGAGATTCGAGGCGTCGACGCCCGCGCGCAGCCGCTTGGTGAGCGGGTAGGACGCCTGGGCCTCGGTCAGCCCGTACCCCGGCACCGGCCCCGCAAAGATCCCTGACAGCCAGTCGAAGCCGCTGGTCCGGCGGTAACGGACGCCCGCCTCGAGGCGGGAACCTCCGTACGACAATGCAACTGTTGCCTGGTGGCGCGGCGTGTTCGGCAGCAGGGCGACGTCGGGCGCGGCGAGCGTCAGCGCGTAGTCGAACAAGCTGTAGCTCCCGTCGACGCGGAACCGACCAGCGAGGACGGACGTCGCGCCGATTTCCAGACCTTGCGTTCGCGCCTTTCCGAAATTGCCGAGGGACAGCACGGCGAATGCGGGAGACCCGTCGTCCAGGTTCGTCATTGAGGCCGCAAGACCTGGCGGCAGCGCGCGGCTCAACGCGGCCTGGAGCGCCGCTGCGACTTCCGGGGTCACTCCTGCCGGCGGATGATAGGGCCCGAAGTCTGGATTGAGCCGGCCGAGACTCGTGCCGACCTGGGGCAGCAGTCCGCTGGTGAACGTGCTCAGCCGGTTGTGGTAGTAGGTGACAGTCACCCACGTCCGATCAGCGACGACGCCGCTATATCCAATGTCGATTCCCGTGACCTCCTCGACTTTGAGATGAACGTTGCCGACGGCGAGAAGCGGAATATGCTCGAAGCCAAGGCTGACCCCGCCAAGCACGGGGCTGAACGCCTGCTCGATGGCCGATAGATCGAGCGGCGGTGCAATCGGCGCCTGCAGGCGGGTTTCAGAAACGGTCGGCGACTTGAACGCAGTGCCGACCGCGAACCGCAGCGTGTGTGAGGGCCGGATGCTGTAGATCAGCGCGGCGCGGGGCGAGACCGTCGCGTCGTGCAGCGTATTCCATTCCACGCGCGCCGCCCCGGATCCTTTGAGCCGTGCGGTGAATGCATAGTCGGCCTGCCCGAACACCGAGCCTTCGTTGACGATCTGGCGTTCCGGCCAGATCGTTCTCACCCCTTCCGGGTTGACTGAATCAACGCTCTGACGGCCGGCCGACGCGCCGGCGACGAGGCGACCGCGGCCGCGGCGGAACGCGCGGTTGGTCTCTCCAGAGAACTGAAGGTTGTAACCGGCTTCATAGGCGCCGACTCCCGATGACAGGCTGAGCGCGTTGTCGAGGTCCTCGCCGCTGACAGAGCTTTGCAGCCGCCAGCGTGGGGACGAGAACTCGATGCGCCCCCAAGGCTGATTGAGCGAGTCATTCTGATAGCGACCCAGATTCGTCGTATTGACATGGCCGCTGGTGTGAGCGGTTCCACCCTCGGCTACGAGGCGCGTGCCATTCGAGAATGGCAGATCGAGTCTCGCGGTTCCGTAGGCGATCGTCACATGGTCGCTGGGCAGCGGAATGAACTCCAGCGGCAGCCTGCCCGGCGCGTACTCCACACTCGTGACGCGGGACTGCGCAAAGTCGCCGCCGCGCTGGTACCCTCCCGCCACCTTGAAAAACCCCCACTTCCCCAGAGCGCCGGCGTGACGCGCCTCGCCGCGAATCGTGCCGAGCTCGCCGAACGTCACCGTCGCTCGACCGCCAAGGCTCGCGTCGGGCGGTTTCGTACGAATGCTCAGCACGCCGTTGAAAGCCCCGGCGCCATACAACGCGCTTCCTACTCCACGGACGAACTCGAGCGAGTCGATGTCGTCGGAGCCGAACGCCAGGCTCGACCACATCGTCAGGCCCATCACGGCCACTTCCGACGTGTCGCGGCCGTCCACCTCGGTCCGCACGCGCCGGTTCGCCATGTCATTGAAACCGCGGGCGTTGACATTGAAATCAAAGAGGCCGCCCTGCGTGATCTGCACGCCTGGCGCAGAGGCCAACAAGCGCGGCACCTGCCCTTGCGCCGACCACCGGCGAATCTCATTTGCGTCGAGCCGGGTTACCGGAGCTGGCGCATCGAGGACGCGCTCGACCTGACGAGAGGCGGCTTCGACCACAAGACTCTCGGCATAGGAGAGCGGCCAGTCGACCGTGGTCTCGACCACCGCGGGACTCCCCCCGCCGACGGTCACGGTTTCCGTCGTCGAATGACCGGCGAGGGTGAGGATGAGGGTGTAGGTGCCGGGACGCAGCCCGCTGAATACGTAAGTCCCTTCCCGGGACGTCCACTCGGCGGCGCCGGTTTCCTGTATGACGACCTGCACGCCGGCGAGCGGAGCATCCTCACGTCTGACACGTCCGCTGATGCGCCCCGTGTTCTGAGCGGCGCGCAGCTCGCACGCCGTGAACAGGAACAGGATCGCCGCGAGCAGCACGCGCACGTGCGAGATCACAGCCGCTCCGTCTGGCGCCAGCTCGCGAGCCCGACGAATGCAGCGAGCACCGGAATGCCCATCGCGACGGCCGCAATCGGGCGAGTGCCCGGAGGATACCCGGCGGCGGTGAAGAATGCCCACCACCCGGCGTACGCCAGGACGGGATACGCGGCAGCCAGAGGCGGCACCGTTCCCGCTACCGGCGTCATGAATCGATCGTGCGTCACCCGGAACAGGAACGAGATGCTGAACGCGACCAGCATCCATCCTGCGAATCCGCGGAACTGCTCGCCGAAATAATTTCCAGGGTTCACCATGACCCAGGCGCCAATCTTCCGCACCATGAACGGGTCGAGCGCCAGGTCGTACGCCGTCACGATCGCGGCACCCATCAGCGACAGGACCACGCCGCGGCCGGGAGTGACCGCCGCAACGGGACGGCGCTCGATCATCAGGTTGGCGAGGACGAACGACAGATAGACGATGACGTACCAGGCCAGCGGAATGATGTAGGGCACGCCGATGAACGGGAAACCGGTGCGAATCGACAGCGCCTCGAAAAAAAGCCCGAGCGTCACGCCGATGGCGACGAACACGCCCGTCCTCGGCCCGCCCATCAGGAGAACGCTGCTCGACGCGCAAAATGCGGTCATCAACAACGTGACGGCGATCCAGAAAGCCTGATATCCGGTCAGCAGGTGGTGCACGTGAACGGCGGCGGCCGCCAGCAGCAGGAGACCGCAAGTTGTGAGCAGCGCGCGGTCACGTCCAGATCTGCTCACAGCGCCGCGCTCACGTGCCCGCCTCGATCTGGTCGATGAGTTCCTGGAAGCGCGGGTCGGTTCGAACGGGCGCGAGCAGTGGCATCAAGCGGTAGCCCACGCAGTGGCCGGCGCGCTCCTCGAGGGAGAGGCGATACCACGCGAGTGCCTCGTCGATCTCGCCAAGACCCTGATAAATCTGCCCGATGCAGGCGGCGGCGACGTAGCCGGTTTTGCGGCGGGCCTTCAGTTGCTCCGCGATCGCGCGGGCCTCGTCTGAACGTCCGGCGAGCGCTCGCGCCCATCCCGCATACCCCTCCAGCGCCGCGTCGCCGTACGAGTACGGCCGGCCGCGATCGAATACTTCGACGGCCTCTTCATACCGTCCTTGCGCAGCCTTCGCTAATCCGAGCATCCAGTAGGCTGAGAAGAATGCCGGTTCGAATTCGATGAGCCGTTCCGCTTCGGCAATGGTCTCGTCGTATCGCTCGAGGAAGTACAAGGTATCGACCAGCGCGCGGCGGGCGGTGAGCGAAAGCGGATCGAGATCGATGGCTCGTTTCGCCTCGGCAATCGCCTCCTCTCCGCGACCGCGGGTGCTCAGCAATGACGCAAACAGCATTCGTGCGTTCGCATCTCCGGGGCTGAGCTCGATGGCGCGCCGGTACTCACGCTCGGCCTTATCCCAGTCCCACTCGTACCAGTGGAGCGTCATGGCCAGCGACAGGTGCGCCTCCGCGAGCTCGCTGTCGAGTGCCAGCGCCCGTGCCGCTGCCTCTTTCGCGCGCGGCATGATCGCGTGGGGCGGATCCTGCGAGAACAGCCCCTTGAGAATGTAGGCCTGCGCAAGCCCGGCGTGCGCCTCCGCGTAGCCGGGATCGAGCTCGATCGCGCGGTTGAAGCTTTCCGTTCCCTTCTCCAGCCCCTCGGACGTGAGCTTGTAGACGAAGTAGCGTCCTTTCAGGTAAGCGCTGTATGCCTCGAAGTTATGTGGCGCGCGGCGCGTGCGCAGGATGGCGGTCGCTATCGACATCCGCGTCTTCAGCTTGCTGACGATGGCGTGAGCGATCTCGTCCTGCACGGCGAATACGTCGGCGACGGTGCGCTCGTAGCGTTCGGACCACAACTGATACCCGTCCTGCACGTTTGTCAGCCGGACGGTGATCCGAAAGCGGGCGCCCACTCGCCGGACAGTACCTTCGAGCACGGCGCCGACTTTCAGCCGCCGCCCAATCTCCGCCACGTCGTGCCCCTCGCCGCGAAACTGGAAGGACGACATCCGCGAGGCGACTCGGAGGTTCTCGAGTGTCATCAAGCCGGTGATGAGCTCATCCGCCATGCCGTCGCAAAAGTACTCCTGATCGCGCTCCTGGCTGAGATCCGAAAACGGGAGGACGGCGATGGAAGGAAACGCGATCGGTGATGGGGAGGAGGCATTCGTATCCTGCGCTTCCAGCGCCTCAAACAGCTCGAGACCATTGGCGTACCGTTCGCCAGCGGTCTTCGCCAGACACCGCATGGTCAGCGCTCGCAGACTGTCGGACACTGTCGCCGGTAACGGCGCCGGCTCGTCGCGCAGGATTGCCGTGATGGTGTCCAGATCACTCCGCCTCTGAAAAGGACGCCGCCCGGTCAGCATCTCGTGCAGCACGACGCCAAAGGCGAAGATGTCGGTGCGCGCATCGACACTTTCCCCCTTCAGTTGCTCGGGCGCGGCGTACTCGATCGTGCCGACGAACGCGCCCGCCCGTGTATTTGCTCTCGTATACGCGTCGGAGGACGGCGCGTTCCCGGCCACCTTCGCCACGCCGAAATCGAGGATTTTGACGATGCCCCCGGCGGTGAGAAAGACGTTGGCTGGCTTCAGATCGCGATGGACGATGCCCCGCTCGTGCGCCGCCGCGAGCGCTGCAGCCATCTGTCGCGCATACGAGTGGACGGCCGTAATGGGGAGCGCGCCGCCGACAAGTGCATTGGCGAGCGTCTGCCCCTCCAGGTGCTCCATCACGAGGAACTGCACGCGGTCCTGCGTCCCGATGTCGTAGAGCGTGCAGATGTTCGGGTGATTCAGGGCCGCGATCATGCGGCCTTCGAGCTCGAAGCGCTCTCGCAGCCCGTCGTCCACGTCGGCGGCACCGCGCAGGATCTTGACGGCAACCCGACGATCGAGGCGAGTATCGCGCGCGCGATAGACGTCGCCCATACCTCCGGCACCGAGTTTCGCCAGGATTTCGTAAGGCCCGAGCCTTACACCAGGAGACACGTACATAGGGGTGATTGCTAACGAGTAGATACTAAAACCTGACTCGCTGCAATGACTTCGGTCAAACGCGCGGACGGGGGCGCATCGATGCGCTACGCTACGCGGATGCCAGCCGTCCGTGAATTAGCCTCGCGGCCGCATCCCATGTCACCAGCGGACGCGACGTCATCGGCGTCGATCCACGTTCCGGTACCGGTCGCCTCCGGCGAGCGGATCCACGCGCTCGACATCCTCCGGGGCTTCGCCCTCTGGGGCATGATCGTCGTCCACTTCCACCAGCGCGTGCACACCGAAGCGACTGGGGTCGAGGGGTTGATCGGCTGGGTGGTCTGGATCGGCATCGAAGCGAAATCCTGGGGCACGTTCGCATTTCTTTTCGGCGTTGGCTTCGCCGTGCTCCTACGGCGACTCGAGGCCCGAGGCACGAAGATCGGCGCGTTCTACCTGCGCCGACTCTTTGTGCTGGCGTTGTTTGGAGTCGTCGCCGAAGCGGCGTTCGGGTTCAGCATCCTCCTGGAATACGCGATGTGGGGGGTGCCGTTGCTCGCGCTGCGTCGCCTGGGGACGCGCTCGCTGCTCCTGATTGCGCTGATCGCGGCGATGGCGAATCCGGTGATCACCGCGGGCGCGGCGCTGCACTGGTGGCCATCGCTGGTCACTCCCGAGGCGGCCGCAACGGTCGAACGGGCGCATTCGGCAGTGCAGGCGGCGGGCCGCGAGGGTGGATTCGTGCCGCTCGTCGCCGCACGGCTCGCGCTGATGCGCGTGAAGTACTTCGCCGTGCCCACCCTGATCCCCGGCGCCACCTTCGTGCTCTTCATCCTTGGCATGCTCGCGCTGCGCAGCGGGATGATCGACGCACCGCGGCGGCACGTCCGGTCGATCGCCGCGTGGATGGCCTTCGGGTTCGCGTGCTGGGGACTCTATTGGAGCGTGCTCTTCCAGATTCCGGATGGCCGGTTCGCGCCGATCGACTGGCAGGTGCGGTACGGATTCGGAATCCTCAACGAGCAGTGGCTGTGCCTGACGTTCGTTGGCGCGATCGTGCTGCTGCTCGCCTTCCGCGCCGAATGGCGCTCGCGGCTTGCATGGTTCGGCAGCGCCGGGCGGATGGCGCTGACGAACTACATGCTGCAAATCGCCGCGCTAGATTTCATCGTCTCGGGCTACGGGCTGTCGCTGCGCGTGCGTCCAGCGGTCGGCGTGCTCGCCGCCGCGGCACTCTTCGGCGTTGAGGTCGCGTTCAGCCGCTGGTGGCTCGCGCGGTATCGGTTCGGCCCATGCGAATGGGTGTGGCGCTCACTGACCTACGGCCAACGCCAGCCGATGCGCCGCGCCGCCATCGTCCCTGACGCTGCGGCCTAAGCGCCCGCGAGGCCGGTCAGTCACTTGACTGCCCGGAGTATTGGCTGTACGGTTCGCGGCCTTCACACGTTTACCACTGCGGAAGGTCCTCGAGGACTTTGCGGGCGCCGTTCAACAGCGCTGAAATGCCATCCGGCAGAAGGCAAGAGGTACCATGAAGCGGCAGCAGATTGAGGAACTCTTCTACGGAAGCCCGGAGCGCCAACGGCGCTTTACGCAGGACTTCCCCATTCTGCCCGACGTCTGGATAGCGTACGGCGAGAATCCCGGGAAGCGGATCAGTCTCCTGCTCACGCCGCACAATGAATCAGACGCCCCCACCCTCGCGCGTGCGCTTCGAGCGCGTCTCAAGCAGGACCCCCGAATCAAACACGACAAAGAGCGCCGGATTCTCTATAACGAATCCGTCGTGCTGGCGACGCTGACTTTTCCGGAACTGCTCCGCGGCGCGCTGCCGTTGACCGCATGGTGGCGCGGCGTCGTGCTACCCGCCAAACTTTCATGGACGCGTGAGGGCCTGCTGAAGCGGATTCGACCTTTGCTCCATGGCCGTTCCAGGCTGGAGACAGGTATCGATCCCGGCCTGCTGAACAAGCTGATTCGCATCGTCTCCTGCATCGACACTGAGAGCGGCGGACCCGAAGGGACGACGGAGACGGGTCATACGAAGCTCACTGACGAGGACTGCATCGCGTTCGCGCGAGCGTTCGAGGGCCTGCGAGCGCCAAACGATGGGAGCGGCGTGCTCTGGGGCGTCAGCCTCAATCGCGAGGCGAAGACCAGCGTCTGGCGCTCCCGCCTGACCGTGAAGGCGGACGCGGCTGCGCGCCTGTTTCAGACGACCACGACCGGCATTCGCTGGGCCGTGCTCGACACCGGGATCGACGCGACCCATCCCGCCTTCGCGCGGCGCGATGTCGACCGGAAGCGAACAGGAAAAAAAGGGGCCGCGGCCAGCCGCATTGTCCGCACCTACGACTTCCTGCGGATCAAAGATCTGCTCGACCCGGACGTCGAGATCTCGTTGGACGGATCGGCCGCGGCGTCATTGAAGAAGGACGAGCTGAGCGAACTACGTCAAGACCTCCAACGCCGGCTGCAGAAGGGGCGCGCGATCGACTGGGATCTCCTCGAGCCGTTTCTGCGTGTGCCGCACGAGCCAGGGAAGTACAAACCACCGCAGTCAGATTCGCACGGCACCCACGTCGCCGGAATCCTCGCGGGTGAATGGCCCGAGGCCGCCACCGACACGCCGCTGAAACAACAGCTGATCGGCATGTGTCCCGATCTCGAGATGTACGACCTCCGTGTGCTGCCGGACGATGCGCAGAAGAGCTCCGACGAATTCACGATCATCGCCGCACTCCAGTTCGTCCGGCACATCAACTCGCACAAGGATCTGATGGTGATCCACGGCGTCAACCTGAGCCTGTCGGTGCCGCATGACGTCGCGAACTATGCCTGCGGAAGAACGCCGGTCTGCGAGGAGTGCGAGCGCGTCGTGGCGGGAGGTGTGGTGGTGGTCACGGCAGCCGGCAACCGGGGGTTCAACAAGCTGACGGATCCGACCGGCGGCGGCGCGGTACACGGCGGCACCGCGGGTGACTACCGCTTCATCAGCATCACGGACCCTGGCAATGCGGACGCCGTGATTACCGTGGGATCGACGCATCGGCAGATGCCGCACAACTATGGCGTCTCGTATTTCTCGAGCCGCGGTCCGACGGGCGATGGGCGCACCAAGCCCGATCTGGTCGCACCGGGCGAGCGCATCGATTCCGCGGCGTTGAACGGCTACTTCGAAACGATGGATGGAACCAGCATGGCGGCGCCGCACGTCAGTGGCGCGGCAGCCTTGCTGATGAGCCGTCATCGGGAACTTATCGGCCAGCCAGGACGCGTCAAGGAAATCCTCTGCCGCACCGCCACGGATCTCGGCCGCGAACCGCGGTTCCAGGGCGCCGGCATGGTCGATGTACTACGCGCGCTGCAATCCGTCTGATAGGGGGACGAGATGAAGCTCACGCTGGAAGCGTTGCAAGCCGCGGACGGCGATTGTCTGCTGCTGCACCATTCGAAAGACAGTGCGATGACCCGCGTTCTCGTCGATGGCGGGTCGAGAGGCATCTATTCGAAGGTGCTGCGGAAGCGCCTCGACGAGCTGCGAGGGAACGACCGCCTCGATCTGCGCATGCTCATGGTCAGCCACATCGACGGCGACCACATCACCGGCCTGGTCGATATGTTCCGCGAGATGAAGCATGAAGACGACGAGACCGGTGAGCCGTTCTGCCGGATCCGAACGCTGTGGTTCAACTCCTTCGAGCAGCTCACGGGCGGTAAGACGGCGGCCGTGCAGTCTGCGGCCGTCGGCGCGGCGCTGACCGGCGTCGTGCCGGCGGGCCTCGAGCCGTGGACCAAGGCCGTGGTCGCAACCGTGCAACAGGGCCACGACCTGCGCAATTACGCAACGCAGCTCGGGATTCCTCTCAACCAGGGCGCGGGCGGCACTCTCGTCAAGGCGCCAAAGACAGGACTCAAGCGAGTCAAGATCGCGGACGGGTTGACCTTCGTTGTGCTTGGTCCCAATGAGGAACAGCTCGACGCCCTCGACGCCGACTGGCAAAAGGCCAAGCTCAAGCCGACCCCGAGCGCTCAGGCTGCTGATTTTCTCAACCGCACCGTCCCAAACCTCTCGAGCATCGTCGTCCTGGTGGAAGCCGAGCGCGGCGGCGGCAAGAAGCCGATCTCCATGCTGCTGACGGGGGATGCGGGCGCCGACCACGTCCTCGATTCACTGAAGCGCAGCGGGCTGAGCGCCAATGGCACGTTTCGCGTCGATCTGCTCAAGGTGATGCACCACGGCAGCAACCACAGCGTCGACCAGAATTTCTTCGAACGCGTCGTCGCGGATCATTATGTGATTTCGGGAAACGGCAAGCACGGGATCCCGCACCGCGATACGCTCACGTGGCTCTCCGCTGCCAGAAGCGGCAAGCCGTACGACGTGTATCTGACGAACCGGAAGGGCAGCGAGGGACTGACCGCGATGCTGACGGCATTCCTGAAGAAGGAAAAACAAAACGAGCCAAAGCACAAATATCACTTCCGCGATGACGACGCGCTGTCCATTGCGGTGGACTTTCAGTAGCGCGAGGAGCTGTGGCTCGCCAACCTGCCCAGACCCGATCGGCGTCCGTGCTCGTGGAACTGGAGACCGCGGCCGGTGAAATCAAACAGGCCTGCGACGAGCTGGGCGCCGAGGGCTACAACTCTCCGTTCTTCTTCATCGTCGGCGCCGGCATTTCGTATCCGCCCGTTCCGCTGGCGGGCGCGATCATCGAGCACTGCCGGGAGCTCGCCGGCAAATACAAGCGGGCAGCGGAGCCGTCGCAGATCGCCGCCCTCGATCGTTACTCGACCTGGTTCGGCCGGGCGTATCCGAGCGCCAGACAGCGGCAGCAGTACATGCGATTGCTCATCGAGAAACAACCGCTCTCGCTCGCCAGCCTCCGCCTCGGGCATCTGATGTCCTCTCGCCGTCTGACGAATATCGTGGTGACGACGAATTTCGATGACTTCATCGCGAGGGCGCTGCGGTTGTTCGGCGAGGAGCCGGCGATTTGCGATCATCCGCGGACGATAGGCCGGATTGATCGCGATCGGCCCGACACCCAGATCGTCCACGTGCACGGAAGTTATCTCTTCTACGATCTCGCCAATCTGCGCGGCGAGGTGACCGCCAGGGCGCATCTCGACAAGGCCACGAGCTTCACGATGATCGGCCTGCTCGACAGCCTGCTCTGGGCACGCTCGCCGCTCGTGGTGGGCTACTCGGGCTGGGAAGGGGACATCATCACCAGCGCGCTTCGGCGCCGGCTACGAGGCGGCAATCCGCTCGCCCAAAGCGTGTATTGGTTCTGTTACAAGCGTTCCGATCTAGACGCGCTTCCGTCGTGGCTGCGTACGAGCCCCGATGTACGCTTCGTGGTGCCGCCGGAACCGACCGTAGAACCGGCGAACACCGCGTCAACGAAGCGCGGCACATCCACGGGCGATCCGCCACCAGAACCAACACTTCCGGCCGACGAAGTATTCGAACGCCTGATCGAAGCGTTCGAGGTAGGCACGCCGGCGATCTTCCAGAACCCCGTTCGCCATTTCGCGGGGATGCTGCAAGGCGCGCTGCCCGAAGGGGACGGCAGCGCGGATCCGTATTCGTTCAAGGTGCTGATCGAACGTTTGAACAAAGCGGCCGACAATTTCGAGACGGCGACCCGTCCGACGCGGGGGCTCCAGGCGGAGCTCGATCCGCTGCGGGCGCTGATGAGACAGACGCGCTACACGAAGGCGTTGCCGCGCATCGCGAAAATCGTTCCCGCCCGCCTGCCGGAACTCGATGCGGCCGCACGAAAGGAAGTGCTGGATTTTGCGCGGCTCGCCGGAACCGCGCTGCTGTCGAAGGCCGGGGAGAAACCGATCAGCGACGAACTTGCCGGAATCGCGGTGTTCGATCCGGCCCTCGAGCGGCCGCTCGCGGATATCCCAGCTGGTCAGGTGTGGTGTCTCGGATCGCGGTCGGGACAGTTCGGCATGGAGATATCGGATCCGCGCCCGCACGGGGCGTTTACCGGTCGGTTCGCGGAGGCGCTTCGAGACCCGGCCGCGGATGCCGATGGCGACGGCAAGATCTCAATTCTCGAGAGTCTCATGTTGACCTCGCGCCAACTCTCAAAGACGATGCCGCGGCAATCACCTGTGGCGATCGGCGCCGCAGACCAGTTGGCGTTGTTCTCGGCGAAGAAGGGCACGCGCCGCGAGTATGGAACGCTCCACGCGATCCTCGTCGGCGTGACGCGGCACAAGGATGCTCAGATGGGTCAGCTCGCAGGTCCTGCGAAGGACGTTCAGCTGATCGCCGCCGCGCTGCGATCAGCGGACAGGCGATTGTTCGCCAAAGCCAGCATCCAAA
>Ga0310810_10008723_pt1 | contig 11692 bp, 11 predicted proteins | sample NCmetagenome_FD_207641 | JGI IMG/M metagenome (GOLD analysis project Ga0310810, IMG submission 207641) | Soil microbial communities from experimental microcosm in Duke University, North Carolina, United States - NC | ecosystem: Engineered > Artificial ecosystem > Soil microcosm > Unclassified ...
AACCGACCAGGACGTCCGGGGTCAGATCGAGACGATCCTCGCGCGCCTCCGCGCCGCCGACGCGGAGTTCGAGGCCTCGGTCACGCCCCTGTTCGCCAGGCCGTCCTATGAGCTCGCCTCAGATCACGATCTGCCCCGCGCGTTGTCGAAAGCCCGGAAAAACGCCGTCGGAGAGGATGGCGGGCACCCGCCGTTTGTGGGAATGAGTTTCTGGACCGATGCTGCGGTGCTTGGCAGTGCCGGGATTCCCTCGGTGCTGTTCGGCCCCGGCGGCGCCGGGCTCCACAGCGTCGAGGAATACGTGGAGGTTCAGGACGTCCTGCGCTGCCGCGATGCGCTCGCAGCGCTCGCGCGCGACTGGTGCGGCGGGTAAGGGGCCCGCGGGCGGCCCCTTTCAGGCGGTCTTGCGCAGCATGAGCCGTTGCGGCGCCAGCGCGTGGCGGCGCGCGTCGCCTGCATAACGCGGAAGCGGTCCGCGCCCGCTGACCTCCCAGCCCGGTGTGTCATGCCCGCAGGACGTGCAGCGCATGTTCACGCGCTTGCCTTCGAAGTGCAGGACTGAGTCGTGCCCGCGCAAACCGCAGAGCAGCTGGCCGACGCGTGACATCGCGCGGTTCACCACGCTCTCGTCGCCATTCGCATCCGTGCCGGTCGTCGCCGTGAGCTGCTGGGGATAATTCGTAACCATCTCGGGTTCACCCTTTCAAGTCTAGGACGCCGGACACGACTGGACCGGTTCCGTCCTCCGACCTCAGGGATATCAAGGCCCGTGCCACGACGCTACTGATGAGCTATAACGTCAATATCTTCAGCAATTTATCGTAGATTTTCTGGTTGAAAGGCCCGCCCGGGCTGTGTTGCCGGGTTGACGCCCGAAAGCCGCACATGTGAGTCGTCGCCTACACACTTCGGAAGGCTCCGGCGGTGCGCAACCGACTCTGCGCGACTCTACCGACGTCTCAGCGCTCGCCCAGCACGCCGCGGATCACGAATCCGATATTGGCGGGCCGTTCTCCCAGCCGCCGCATGAAGTAGGGGAACCATTCACGACCGAATGGAACATAGACGCGGACCTGGAATCCCTCGCGTTTCAGGCCGTTCTGGAGGTCGCGGCGGATGCCGTACAACATCTGAAATTCGTAATTGGCCGCAGCGATGCCGCGCTCCGCCGCGAAGGCGCGGGTGGCCTCGATCATCGCCGGGTCGTGCGTCGCAATGGCAGGATAAGTTCCTCCCACAAGGAGAATTCTCATAATCCGGACAAACGACGCATCGACGTCCGCCTTTGCTTGATACGCCGCATCGCGGGGCTCGTGGTACGCCCCCTTGACGAGCCGCACCCGCGCCCCGAGCGCGTTCATCCGACTGGCGTCCTCCTCGCTGCGCGGCAAGTACGACTGCAGCACGACGCCGGCGTTGCGGTAGCCCTGCTGCCACATCGTCTCGAACACATCGAGGGTGACGGCGGTGTAGGGAGAGTTTTCCATGTCGATGCGGACGAAGAAGCCCTTCGCCGCGCCGGCGTCGAGGACGCGGCGCAGATTGTCGACGCAGGTCGCGCGGTCGATCGTCAGTCCCAGTTGCGTGAGCTTCAGCGAGAGGTTGCGCTCGAGACCGGAAGCCGCGATCGTCTCGATCACCGCGATGTAGGCGCGGGTCGCGGCGTCGGCCTCGGCGATCGACGCGACGCTTTCGCCGAGGTAGTCGAGCGTCACGTGGAGGCCGTTGGCCTCGATCTGCCGCGCCGCGTCGATGGCTTCCTCGACGGTCTCGCCGGCGATGAACCGGCGCGCAAAGCCTCCGCGCGCGCGCATCCCGTACCGCGACGCGATGGTTTTCAGCGACTGGCTGCCCGCGAGAATGGAAAAGAGAATCTGGGAAGCGGCCTGTAGCATCAGTGAGTTCGCACGCTCCGCGGAACGAGCAGGTGCTGGATCGTGCGGGCGTAGTAGCGCAGTACGGTGCGCTCGCGGACCCGATAGCGGCCGCCGCGCTCGACGTGGATGATGTTGCGATCGGCCAGCATCTGCGCGCCGGCTTCGACCGCGTCGCGGCCGCTGCTGACCGCAAGGTTGGCGCTCGATTGCCTGAGCGCGTCGATGATCGCGTCGGCGCGCGATTCCAGCTCGCGCCGGGTCGTCGACGGCCGCATCGCGGCGGCGACGATCGCCGTCGGCAGCACCTTGTAGAGCAGGCCGATGGCGTCCCGGATCTGGTGGCCGAGGCCCATCACCTCGCGCCGCGACTCGGGATCGTATCCACCCAGTGGGATCGGCCTGCCGAAAGTGACGAAGGCGCGCGACTGGTAGCCCACGGCGTAGCGAACCATTTCGGCTACCTCGCGCCCGAACGGCCGGGCGCGGCGTTTCACCGCCTGGTGGGGAAGAATGTGGTCCTCGAGGACGATGTCGTAGGCGACCGCCAGCGGCACGATGACCGAACCCGCAACATCGGCCTGCAGCGTCGCGTGCAGCAGCCCCGTCTTCGGCGCTTTCATCTCGCCCGTGTAGCTGCGTCCTCCCTCGATGTAAAACAGCAGATCGCTGCGCTGCAGAAGCTCCGCGACGTAGGCCTTCAGCGTGACGAGGTACGCCGGGTCTTTTGTGTTGCGGCGAATCGGGATCGCGCCGGTGACGTGGCGATGCAACAGACCGAGCGGGCCGCCGAACAGATTGATCCCGGCCGCGGTAACCGGCGGCCGGATGCCGTTGTCGTCGAGGACCAGCGGCTCGACGAGATAGTCGAGATGCGACTTGTGGTTCGACACGTAGATGACGCGGCCGGCCCGCGTCGCCTGCTGGGGGAATTCGACGTGCTCCTCGACGCGCTCGACCTTTCGCAGGATCGGATACAGCGGATGCTTGAGGGCCCGGTAAATCGGGTAGCGCTGTGTCGTCCGCAGCTCGTCGAGATAGGCGTTGATCCGCTCGCGCGCCTGCAGCTCGCTTTGGCCGTGGCCCCCGCGCAGGTAGCGCGCGACGTCCTTACGGGCCAGAACCGCCTGGGTGATGTCGTCTGGGAGCACGTACCTCAGGACTATATCAAAGGCACCATGGGGCAGGGCCTCTCGGTCTCTGCCCCATGGCGCTCAGCCCCACTCGATTTCGCGGCAAATCGCGTCGGTGAACTCTGTGGTGGTCGCCTTGCCGCCGAGATCGCGCGTGCGCACCGTGCCCGCGGTGAGCACCCGGACGAGCGCCCCCCGGATCCGCTCCCCGCGCGCCGGCTCGCCGATGTGATCGAGCATCAGCAGGCCCGACAGCAGCAGGGCGGTCGGGTTCGCCAGGTTCTGATCCGCGATGTCGGGCGCGCTGCCGTGGACGGCTTCGAACACCCCGATTTCAGTCCCGAGATTCGCCCCGGGAACGACCCCGAGTCCGCCCACCAGGCCCGCGCACAGGTCCGAGACGATGTCGCCGTACAGGTTCGGCAGCAGCAGCACGTCGAGCTTCTCGGGGTGCATGACCAGGTGCATGCACGCGGCGTCCACGATCCGCTCGTCGTAAGGGACGTCGATGAACTCGCGCGACACCGCGCGGCAGCTGTCGAGGAACAGGCCGTCGCTGAGCTTCATGATGTTCGCCTTGTGGATCGCCGTGACCCGCTTCCGTCCGTACTTCCGGGCGTACTCGAATGCGAAGCGCGCGATCCGCGTCGAGGCCCGCTCGGTGATGATCTTGATGCTCTCGACGATGCCCGGCACGATCTCGTGCTCGAGCCCGGCGTACAGGTCCTCGGTGTTCTCGCGGACGATGATCAGGTCGACGTTCTGGAAGCGGCTCTCCACGCCCGGAAGGTTCTTGACCGGCCTCAGGTTGGAGAAGAGGTCCAGCGCCTTGCGCAGGCCGACGTTCACGCTCGTGAAGCCCTCGCCGATCGGCGTCGTGACCGGCCCTTTGAGCGCGACCTTGTTCGTCTTGACGGAGTCGAGGAGCTGCGGCGGCAGCGACTGGCCGAACCGCTTGAACGCGATGACGCCGGCGTCCTGCCGATCCCATTCGATCTCGAGCCCCGCGGCGGCGAAGATGCGGACGACGGCCGCGGTGACTTCCGGGCCGATTCCGTCGCCGGGAATTAGGGTGATGGTGTGGGTCATGTGCTCCCGCAGGCCCGGCTTCGAGGCCGGGCGTTCACGGCTGGGAATCGGATAAGGCCTCGGCAAGCAAGGTGGCTACCTGTTCGAGCAGCGCGCGATCGCCGGCGCCGAACGCGGCCGGCCGATCGCTGTCGATGTCAATTTCGCCGAGGACCTCGGGTCCGTTCATGATCGGCACGACAATTTCCGACTTCGTTTCGAGGCTGCACGCCAGATACCGCGGATCGGCATTCACGTCGTCGACGATGATGGTCGCCTTTTCAGTGGCGGCGGCGCCGCAGATGCCGCGGCCGAGCGGGATGCGTGTATGCGGAGACGGCTTGCCGAGGAACGGGCCGAGCACCAGCTCCTCGCCGTCGATGAGGTAGATGCCGACCCAGGTGTAATGCGGCTTTCCGTCCTTGAGCAGCCGCACGGCCTGCTGCATTGCTCCGGTCGCGTTGGGCGCGGCCGCAATCGCGGACCGAACGCCGGTCAGGAGCTGATCCTCGGTCATTCCCGGATCTCCCAGTACATGAGCATCAGACCGCCGAGGAGCGGTACCAGCTGGAGGGCGGTCGAGAGGCCGTGCAGGCGTCCGAACCGGGCGCGCCGGGCGTCGCCGTCCGGCAGGCTGGACGGCGCGGCGCCGATCTGCCGCTGAAGCGCCGCGATCTCCCCCGACACGACGATGCCGCTGTAAGCGCTGGCCGCAAGCATCAGCGCCGCCAGTCCGGCGCGCCAGGCAAAGCGGCGCGGCGCGGGGCCGAGCACCCGGCGAAGGATGAGGGTCCCCAACAGAACGGCTCCCGCGGCGTAGGTGACCAAGTGGAAGCGCCTGAGGATCTCGCCGAAGAGCGCGCCGGCGAGCAGTCGTCCGCCGTCCGGTTGCGTGGCCAGGGTGTCGAAGATCGCCGGCGCCGCGATCGCGCCGAGGGCCACCAGTCCGCCGATCCAGATCACGAGCGTCAAGAGGGCGACGAACCGCAGCACCACCATCGCAGTCATTATAGGGCGTCGCTCGGTGGGACCGGTGCGCGATGCGGGAGGCGGGAGGCGCGGGCAATCGCGCGATAATTGCCTCATGATCCAGTGGCTTCCGTGGAGCGCCGAGGCGTTCGCCCGCGCCGCGCGCGAACGGAAGCCCATCCTGCTGTCCATCACCGCGGCGTGGTGCCATGCCTGCCACGAGATGGATCGCACCACGTATGCGGACCCGGACGTGACGTCCATCGTTCTCGCGCGTTTCGTCGCCGTGCGGGTCGACACGGACCGCCGTCCCGACATCAACGAGCGGTACAACCTGGGCGGGTGGCCCACCACCGCCTTTCTGACCCCGGAGGGCGCGCTCATCACCGGCGGCACCTTCGTCGCCGCGGATCGGATGCCGGGGGTACTCATGCGCGTCGCCGCCGCATTCGACACGAGTTCCGCCGATTTCTCGCGCCCCACGGGCGAAGCACGTGGCCTCGCCGAAGCCGAAGGCGAAGGCGGGGCGGAACACGCGGAACACGCGGATCAGGCAGACCACTCAGAGCCTGCGGCCGGGCTCATCGAGGGGATCTTCGCGACGTTCGACGAGGAGCACGGCGGGTTTGGCATCGAGCCGAAGTTTCCGCACACGGCGCCCCTGCATCTCGCGATGGCGCTCTTTCGCGACACTGGGGAGGAGCGGTGGCGGACGATCGTCGAGCGCACGCTCGACCTGATGGCGGACGGAGGTCTGTGGGACGCGGAGGGCGGGGGCTTCTATCGCTATTCGACGACCCGCGACTGGCAGCTGCCGCACACCGAGAAACTCCTCGAGACCAATGCGGAGCTGCTCCGGGCATACGCCGAGGCCGCGCTCGTATTCGGCCGGCCGGTTGACCGGGATCGCTGCGCCGCGATCGCCGGATTCATCACGCGCGTGTTGGGGTCCGAGACGGGCGGGTACCGTGGCAGCGACGCCGATGGGATGCTCTACATGGACGGCAATGCGAAGGCGGCCGGGGCCCTGGTGGGCGCGGCCACCGTTCTCGAGGACAGCGCGCTCGCCAGGGAAGCGCTCGCCTCCTTCGAGCGGGTCATCCTGCTCTGCTACAAACCGGGCGGCGGCCTCGCGCACTACTCGGATGGCGTCGCGCGCGTACGCGGCCTGCTCGCGGACCAGATCCATACCGCCGGCGCGCTGCTCGACGCACATGACGTGAGCGGGCTGGAGCCGTACCGGATGATGGCGGAGGAACTGACGCGAGTGGCGGTGCGCGATCTGTGGGACGAGCCGGCCGGCGGCTTCTTCGATCGCGCCGGGCACGCCTCCGACGTCGGACTGCTGCGGACCCGGCGGAAGCCGTTCGTGCTCAATGCCGAGGCGGCGTCCATGCTGGCGCGGCTCGAACGCACGACCGGCGACGCCGAGTTCCACGCGCGCGCGGCTGGGGCGCTGCGCGCCGCGGCGGAACAGCTGGCAGGGCAAGGCCCACTCGCGGCGCACTACGTGCTGGCCGCGCGGCAACTGGCGAGCCGGTGATAAGCTGATTTCCGCCATGGACAAGTGCACCGATCCGCTCGCCGCGCCGGCGGCAGCGCAAGACCAGCGCAACGCCGCGCTCCTGTCGCAGACGCCCTATATGGGCCAGCGTTTCGAGTCCAGGGTCCTGCCGTTCACGCTGGATCTCGAGCGCACCGAATTCGGCGCGGCGGAGGAGGCGGCGCTCGGCGCGCTCGAGAAACACGCCGCGCGGACCGCCATCGAGTCGCTCGCCTCGCTCGCCAAAGCGAACGACATCGATCATCTCGGCGGCGGCCTCGAGCTCATCCCGGCGCTGCTCATGACGCTCGCCGTCACCGATTACGAACGCTCGCAATTCACGATCGAGCACGGCCACACGAGCATCGGGTACTTTGCGGCGCTGTCGGCGCTCGGCTTCCTCGACCGCGATCGCGTGATCCACGCGTTCCGCCGCAGTCTCGACATCGCCGGCCACGTGTCATGGGTGCCGGGCGGCACGGAGCTCAGCTCCGGGCGCCTCGGCGTGATGTTCCCGGTAGCCGCCGGCACCGCGCTCGGCCTTCGCGCCCACCACGGACCCGCCGCGCACGTGATCTGCCATAGCGGCGACGCCGGCTGGATCTCGGGGCAGGCGCTGAACGGGTTCAACGCCGCGGCCGTCCATCACGCCCCTGTTACGTACGTGATGCACCGCAACGGGATCCAGCTGTCGGGAACGACCCGGCACATCATGAACCAGGATCCGCGGCGCATCATCGAGAGCTTCGGGATCACGATCCTGGAGATTCGATCGCTGCACGATCGGCGCGATCTCTTCCGCGCGTATCGCGAGGCCTTCAAGAACGCGCAGAACGGCAGGCCGACTCTGATCTATCCGACCGGATTCGGCCACTCGGCGGCCGACATGCCCGTTACCGTCGAGGATTTCGGCACGATGTACGGCATCCTCGAGGAGACCCGCGCATTCGCCGCCGCGCACGGCGTGCCGCTCGACCGGCGCATCTGGATTCCCGGTTCGCTCATGAGCTTCCGCGACGTCACCGCGATGCTGCAGTGCCTGTTCTACGTGAACGACCTGCCGGGCGGCGAGGCGCATCACGACGGTGGCATGAAGGGCCGGGACGCGGAGAAGGTGCTGGCAAGCCCGCTGCTGGCGCTGGCGCCGACAGAAACCGCCGCGCTCGACAGGCTCGCCGCGCAGCCGCCGCGCATCGTCGTTACCGTCGCGCGGCCGCCGAAGGGCACACCGAATCTCACACTGACCGCCGAGGATCTGAAAGCCGTGACGCTGCCGGGCCCGGAAAAATGGGTGTCCCCGCGAGCCGGCTCCGAGGCCGCCTATCTTGCCGTTGCGCGCCGGTATGCCGACCGGATGTTCGTGGTCTCGGCGGACTTGAATCCGTCGACGCGGCTCGAAAAGGCGGTCAAGCTCCTGCCGGCCGGCCATCATTTCGAGATGAGCATCGAGGAGCAGGCTGCCACGCTGATGACCGATGGCCTCTCGTACAGCAGCCGGGCGCCGCAGCTCAACGTGTTCTCGACCTTCGCCGCCTTCCTCGAAGGCATCGCCCGCGAGGGCTTCGAGATGTGGCGGTACCAGCGCAACCTGACGGGGTACAACGAGGGGCTGAACGTCGTGATCCATTTTGCGCACGTCGGCGCGTGCACCGGCCGCGATCATTTTTCGGGCTGGAGCCTCGACTGGATCAACCTGGCGCTCGGCTACATGCCGTACCTGCGGCACTTCTACGCGCCCGCCGACGCGCGGGCCGCGTTCATCGCCGTCAGGGACGCCGCCGCCGGCTACGGCGGCCACATCGTCGCGATCCCTCGAGACAACCTGCCGATCCTCACGAAGGACGACGGGAAGACGCCGTTGTGGAACGCGGGCGACGCCTGGGAGCCGGTCACCACCGTCCGCCAACGGACCGGGGCGAAGGCCGCGATCCTGACCATCGGCGCGCCGAGTTACCTCGCGGTCGAGGGCAGCGACAAGGCCGCGGCGGCCGGCGTCCTCGCCGACGTGCACATCGTCAACGGGTTCCCGATCGCGGAGAGTTTCCTCGAGAGCCTGCCGGGCCGATACGAGCGGATCATCACGCTGGAGGACGGCGTCATCGGGACGGTCGAGGCCGGCCTCCGCGGTCTGGCCGCTTATGTCGCGGGAAAGTTCGCGAGCTGCGGCGTGCGAGTCGAGCATCTGGGGATCGTGGATCCCCGCATCGCGCCGTCGGAGACCTTCCTCGACGTGTGGACGCACTACGGGATGACCGCCGACGCGATCGCCGCGCGGCTCAAGTAAGGCGTTTCGCCGTCCAGTTCATCGAGCGGCACGGCGCCAGGTTGATCGTCCCGACCGCGTCGGAGGCAGACACGATCCTGGCGGAGATGCCGGTCCCGTCGGCGGCCACGATTGAGAATGCCCCCTCGTTGATCGCCGGCGCGGGCAAGAAGGCAATCGGTCCGGACGCGCCGCACGACACGCTCACGAGCGCGCCATCCTGCACCGTGAACCGCAAATCGAGATCTGCAGCCGCGCCCGCCCATTCGCCGTCGAAATCGAACGACGCGGGCGGTACGTAGACGTACGCCCCTGCGAGCTTGGCCTCGCCGCCATCGGGATTCGTGACGATCAGTTCCACCACCCCGGCCGGGTGCGGCGGCGTGCGGAATCGGATAGTCGCCCGGTCGTTCGCCACCGCGGCCGGTATCGTGAGGCCGTCGATTGTGACGATCGCGCCGGTCTGAAACCCGCTTCCGGCGATCTTCACCGGCGTGCTGCCGCTGGTCGATCCCACCGCGGGCGAGACGCCTGCGACGGCGATTGGCGCGGGCGGTTCCGCTGCCACGGACGAAGGCCGTGCCGGCGAGCGTGCGCCGCAGCCGGCGGCCATGACTGCTATACCGGCCGCGATAGTGAGCGAGAGAAAGCGGCTGGACATGATTCCCTCCGCATGTGCGTCATTTGATGGTGCCGATCGAGAGCGTCAGCGGCACGTAGACTTCCTTGGGAGTCGCCATCCCGGCGTAAATCAAGAGCTCGCCCGCAACAACGGACACATCCGCGAGGAGCTCGCTCGATCCCTCGGTTCCCCCGAAAACCTGCCCGTTGATCCAGAGACTCAGCGTGGCTTTCGGCTCGGTCCACGTCAGGCGCGCCTGAAATGCTCCGGTCTGGGGGACCGCGACTCTGATCATGCGGCATGGGTAGCAGCGGCTCCCCGCGACCGGCGTGTAGTCCATATCGTGGGGGGCCAGCGTCGTGGTAACCGTGGCGCCGGGCGCGATGCGCATGACACGCTGGACTGATATGTCGGCGAAGTCTTCGGCCTTGGCGGTGAACGCGGTGTTCTCGAAGCCGTCCTTCTCGAACGTAAGACGCAGGGCGGTCAAGGCACCGATGGTAAACGAGCCCTGTCCGTCCGACGTCGTGGACATGCCCGACACCGGTTCCACCACACGCACGCCGCCGACGCCGCTGTTGCCGGGCTCACGAACGCGGCCCCAGACGATGGAGGTCCCAGAGGGGGTCGCGCTGATCGCCACCCCTCCGCTTTTCGGCGCGTACGCCGCACGGACGAAGGTCCTGCCGTAGCGCACGACGGTCACCAGCCCGCCTGGCGTCACGGTCAGCGCCGTGACGTCCTCCGACGTCCACTGCGCGGCGCTCGTGACGTCCTTGATGGACCCGTCCGACATGGTGGCGCGTGCGGTCAGCTGGCTGGTTTCGCCGATGGCGCCGAGCGACACATTGCCGGTGACGATGAGGGCGATCACCTGAGCCGGCGGTGAAGGCGCAGGATCCGACACACCGGTCGTCGGGCCTGTCGGTGTCTTGACCGATCGATTGCAGGCCGCTCCAGCGCAGAGCGCCGCGAGCAGCGCGACGCCGACGAGATGGGGCTTCATACGTGAGGTAAGATACCGACCGCGCCACCGGAAAGTCCCATGGGATTCCCGGCAATACTGCAGTGTTTCTGCAAGGAGGGCCGCTCTGCAGATCTGCTTCGGCCCGTTCACGCTCGATCTCGACACCCGCCAGCTCACGCGTGACGGCAAGGAGCTGCATCTCTCGCCCAAGGCGTTCGAGCTGCTCGCCGCGCTCGTGGAGGAACGTCCCAAGGTGCTCTCCAAGGCAGTGCTGCAACAGCGGCTGTGGCCGGAAACGTTCGTCGCGGAAGCCAACCTGTCGAATCTCGTAGCCGAGATCCGCGAGGCGCTCGGCGATCCGCCCCGCGAGCCCACCTACATCCGCACCGCACACAGGTTCGGCTATGCCTTCTGCGGGGAGGCGACGATCCCGTTGGCCGCGCGCGCGCCGCGCGACGGCCGGCCGGGATGCTGGATCGAGTGGGGAACGAAACGCTTTCCGCTGTACCCAGGGGAGCACGTCGTCGGCCGCGATCCGGACGTGGAGATCAGGCTCGACGCCTCGACGGTGTCACGCCGTCACGCCCGGTTGATCGTGACGGAACGCGGGACGGTGCTCGAGGACTTCGGCAGCAAGAACGGCACCTACCGCGGCAGCGACCGCGTCACCGAGCCAATTCACCTGGCCGACGGGGACGAGATCCGCATCGGCTCGCAGCTCGTGACGTTCCGGATGCGCACCATGGGATCGACCGACACGCAGACGGCCGAGATGATATGAACAGGCCCCTCGCCCGATGATCGGCACGCGGATCGGTCCGTATGAGATCGTCGGGTGGCTTGGCGCAGGCGGCATGGGCGAGGTCTACCGCGCGCGCGACCCGCGTCTCGGGCGCGACGTCGCGATCAAGGTCATCGGCGCGGCCTTTGCCTCCGACGCCAGCCGCGTGCATCGTTTCGAGCAGGAGGCGCGCGCCGCAGGCCAGCTCAATCACCCGAATATCCTTGCCGTCCATGATGCCGGCGTCCATGACGGCGCGCCGTACATCGTGTCCGAGCTGCTCGAAGGGGAATCGCTCCGCAGCCGGCTGCAGGCCGGCGTCTTACCCTCGCGCAAGGCCATCGAGTACGCGCGTCAGGCCGCCGAAGGCCTCGCCGCCGCGCACGACAAGGGCATCGTCCATCGTGACGTGAAGCCCGACAACCTCTTCATCACCAGCGACGGCCGGACCAAGATCCTGGATTTCGGCGTC
>Ga0310810_10008724_pt1 | contig 11692 bp, 4 predicted proteins | sample NCmetagenome_FD_207641 | JGI IMG/M metagenome (GOLD analysis project Ga0310810, IMG submission 207641) | Soil microbial communities from experimental microcosm in Duke University, North Carolina, United States - NC | ecosystem: Engineered > Artificial ecosystem > Soil microcosm > Unclassified ...
GAAAAACTGTCCACGGTGTTCGTTCAGGACGATAGCGGCAACGAGACCAAGGGCAAGCTGCTGCGGCTGGATCAACAGTCGATCAAGGTTCTCGTGGAGGGACAGGAACGAACCTTCGAGCTCTCGGGCGTGAGCAGAATCCAGAAGCGTGGAGACTCGCTCAAGAATGGCGCGATTGCCGGTGCGGTATTGGGAGCCATCGTCGGAAGCATGATCCTGACGGCGGATTGCGACGGCGTCGAGTATTACTGCACCGCCGGCGCGCGCACCTTGATCGCGCTTGGGACCGCCGGGATCTACTCCGCTATCGGTGCGGGAGTTGACGCCGCCATCCCGGGGAGGACCACGTTGTATCAGCGGCCCGCGTCGATGACCTTGGCACGCTCGTCGGGTCGGGGCGCCGGCGCGCAGTTCAAGGTGAGCTGGTAGCATCGCCTGCGACTACTTCACGGCTCCGAGATACTTGTCGTACCAGTCCAGCACTTCGCGGACGAGGGCGCGCCTGTCCTGCGGCACGTGGCCCCCTTCCATGACGACGTGCTTCTTGAGTTCGGGCGGAGTCCCGAGCAGCTCGAAAAATCGCTGCTGCGCGGCGGGCGGCACGCCGAAATCGTCCTTGCCATTGACGACGAGGATCGGGATCTTCACATGCGGCGAAAAATTCGCCGGCTGTACCTCCGGCGGGTATTCGTAGCGCAGGCCGGCTGATGCGAACACCGCCACTTTGATCCGGGGCTCGAGCGCGATCGGGATCGGCCCAAAGAACGCACCCATGCTCACGCTGTAGTACCCGAGCCGCTGCATATCGATCTCTTTCCTGCTCTCCAGGTAGTCGACCGCACGGAAGAAATCCTTCGCCCTTTGAATGTCCATGTCGCGCAGCGCACTGCGGCCCACGGGGCCGGCAGTGCCGCGCTCGAATGTGCCTTGGTACACCGGGTAGAGCACGGCGCGGCCGCTGCGCACGATGAACTCGAACGAAATCGCGTCGAGGTTTCGGCTCGAGCGAACGACTCGCGCGTATCCTGACGGGAACAACACGACGGTCTGATATGGCGGGTTCACGTGCTTGGGCAGGAACAAATACGCGGGAACGCGCTCACGCCCGTAGGCAGCGGCGAAGCTGACGGTCTCCTTTCGCCAGTACGGAGAGCTGTCGTCCACCGAGTCGACACGCGCGTCGAGCGGCGTCCGATCGTAGTCATACAGATGCCGATAGATGGCGAACTCCTCGTCCGGGACCGGCACGAGGCTGTGTGGATCACGCACCACGCGACCAACCGGTGCCGCCGCAGCGTCCCCGGGCCCGAGGTTCTTCACGAGTCGTACGCCGAAGGTGTCGCGACGCACCCACGGACTCTGCCCGTCTGGTTCCGCGAAGCGGTAGCTGGGTTCGTTCCAGCCGCCGCCGAGGATGTAGCGGCGTCCCTCCCCCGTCACTTCGTTGGCGCACCACTCCTTGACGTTGCCGGCCATGTCGTACGTGCCCCATGGTCCGAGACCGCCGCGCTCGCCGGCTTTCGACGGCCCCTTGTCGTCGAAGTTACTCAGCTGCAGGATGTCGGAGTAGATCTCGTCGGTGCCTGACGCGCGATACCAGTGATACAGCGAGGGCAGGCTCTTGCCCATGAAGTCCGCGTAGGCGGCCGCTTCGAACCAGCTGATGCCGCCGACGGGATAATCGGCGCGCCCTTCGGGATAGCTGCCAAGCTCCCACGTTGCGGGACCGGCGCGTCCGGTCGAGTCACGGAACCGCGTCATGGCCTCATCGAACGACAGCACGCGGTCGCCGTCGCGGAACGGCTGCTTCCAGTACTTCGCGTCCCGGTATCCGCCCGCGTCCACGAACGCCTTGAACGCGGCGTTCGTCACCTCGAGCTGATCGATCCAGTAGTCCGGCAGCGTCACCGGAGGCGCGGCCCCGGGCTGATACGGCCCGCCCGGGACGAACACCATTCCCGGTGCGGCGTCGGATTCAGGCGTGAGCTTCACGGGCTGCCGTGTCAGCAGCGCGCTCACCTCGAGCGTCCTATATCCGGATTTGGTGACGCGCATTCGGTAATAGGCGAACGGCAAACGCACTTCCGGCAGAGGAGTGACGCCGATGTCTTCCCATGGGCCGTCCACGTCCGAATAGTTCTTCACCTCGATGCGCGCGCCCGTCGGTTCCGTGACGACGGTGATCGGTGTCCATCCTGCGCGCACGTGCGCGATGTCGTCTGGAGCGTAGCGGTCCGCTTCCTTCGCCAACCTCACCGCGTTCATCGTCCGGCCCGTGTTGTACAGCCGCTCGATCTCCGGGATCGCTTCGCGGCGGGCCCATCGTGCGTTGCGGACCTGCATCGTCTGCCATGCGCCGAACGCGGCAGCGGCAACGAGCAGCAGCGCGACGGGGACCAAGACGGCGGGCCGCCGCCACGCGACCTCCCGCGGGCGCGTCAGGCGCGCATGCGCGGCCACGAGGTCACTCCGGATCGCGGACGCGTCGCGGTAGCGATCGTCGGGATTTTTTGCGAGCGCTCGCAGCACGAGCGCGTCGACGGCGCCGGGGACCTCCGGTCTCAAGGCGCACACCGAAGGAGGCTGGTCTCGAAGAATTGCCGTGATCAGTCCGGCCTCCGAGCTGGCCACAAACGGCCGCCGGGCGGTCAGCATCTCGTAGAGCACACCGCCGAACGAAAAGATGTCCGACCGCGCGTCCACCCGCAGCCCCTGCGCCTGTTCCGGCGACATGTAGGCAGCGGTGCCGAGGACGGTGCCGAGCATCGTCGCGGGGTTGGAAATCGTTTCCTCGGTAGCGGGCCGTTCGATCAGTTTCGCGAGGCCGAAATCCAATACCTTCACGCGCCCGTCGCGGGTGATGACGATGTTTCCCGGCTTGACGTCGCGGTGGATGACGCCGGCGGCGTGCGCGGCTTCGAGCGCCGAGGCAATCTGCGTCCCGTACTCGAGCGCCTTCGCGACCGGCAGCGTCCCTTGCGCCAGCAGCGCGTCCAGCGGCGTGCCGTCCACGAACTCCATGGCGATGAAAATCGTGCCGTCGTGCTCGTCGACTTCGTAGATGGTGACGATGTGCGGATGGTTCAGCGCCGAGGCGGCGCGCGCCTCCTGGATGAAGCGCCGGCGGCGTTCGGGATCGCTGGTCGCCTGGGCCGGAAGAACCTTGATGGCGACCTGGCGTCCCAGCTTCGTGTCCACGGCGCGGTGGACGACCCCCATCCCGCCGCGGCCGATCTCGGCCTCGAACCGATAGTGCGAGATGGTTGTCACGGTTAGGCGATTATACGGGTTCGGCCGTCTAGCAATAACTGCCTTTCGGGGTGATCTCGAGCAGCGACATGTCCGTCAGTCCAAGGCGGAACGGCGGTCGCGGACGATATCATCTTTCTTTCCAGATCCGTCTTGCGGGCCTGCTGCCGCCACACCTCGGCCGTCGCCGGCATGGCGGTGCTGATTGACATCGTTTTCAGTTCCGCGGCGATGAGGTCAGCAGTCTGCTCGTGCCATCGGATTCGGTCGTCGGCCCGCGCGATGAGCGCACGCCCAGGCACATCGAGGTTCGCCCCACGTGGAAGCGCCGTACTCGCTCGCTTGGGCACTCGGCAGAATTCGGATACTTCGCCGCGACGGATTCCATCCATCGACGTGTTCTCAACAGGTTGCGGCGGCGAGTCACGCGGGTACGGTGGATGCAAGACGATCTACTATGGACGACGCGAACATCATGCCTGAAACGCTCGAGACCATTGCGAAGAGGATCACCGCACTCGGCGGCTCGATCGATGAGCGTTTCGTGAAGGTCGATCAGCAGTTCGCGGAAACGAGAGCGTACCTCGGCGTGAAGGGTCGAAGCGCTCGGCGTGAAAGTCGACCTTGTGTACGAAGCGGTGATAGCGCTCCAGGACCACACCGCGGTCAACGCGAAGGACCATGAGCGATTCACCGCGCGACTGGAAAACCACGACATCCGGATCCTCGCGCTCGAGCCCGCCAAACCTGCCAAGCGCTGACCGGTTGTCGGTCGGATACAATCCGAATCACATGACATTGGCTGCGGGTACGCGGCTGGGGCCCTACGAGATCGCCAACCCGATCGGATCTGGTGGCATGGGCGAGGTGTATCGGGCGCGCGACGTACGGCTCGATCGGACGGTCGCGATCAAGGTCCTGGCCGTCGCGATAGCCGGCGATCCGCTGTTTCGCGATCGATTCGAGCGCGAGGCGCGAACCCTTTCGCGCCTGAACCATCCCAACGTCTGCACCGTGTACGACGTAGGCACGCACGAGGGCGTCAGCTACCTCGTGATGGAATACCTCGAGGGTCGGACGCTCGCGGACATGATCGATCGCCGCCCGCTGCCCGTCGGCGAGGCGCTGCGCATCGCCACCCAGATTGCCGACGCGCTGATCGCGGCGCACCGCCACGGAATCATCCACCGCGACCTGAAGCCCGCCAACGTGATGATCGTTTCGGGACGCGGCGCAGCGGCGGCAAAGCTCGTGGACTTCGGGCTCGCGAAGCCCGCATGCGTTGCATCGGCCGCGGTCGTCACTGTCGTCGAGGAGCCGACGCGCGTCGCGCCGCTCACGGGCACCGGCACGATTGTCGGAACGTTTCAATACATGGCGCCCGAGCAGATCGAAGGGCGCGAAGCGGATCAGCGCGCGGACGTCTGGGCGTTCGGCTGCGTGCTTTACGAGATGCTGACCGGCCGGCGTCCGTTCCAGGCAGAGACCCAGGCTGGCCTGCTCGCGGCGATCCTCGAACGTCAGCCTTCTCCCATCGAGCTGCCGGATGCCGCGCTCGCACCCGTGCTCAATCGTCTGATCGCCGCATGTCTCGAGAAGGATCCGGACGAACGGTTCCAATCGATGCGCGATGTCAGGCGCGAAATCCAGTGGCTGTCGAACACTCCGGCGCCCGCTACCGCGCCGAAGACCCGTGGGCGCGGGATGATCGTCGCTGCCGCGCTGGCCGCCGGCGTCCTCATCGTCGCGACCGCCCTCGTCATGAGCGGGCTGCGCCCTGCTCCTCAACAGCTGCGTTCCGTCATGATGACCATCCCGGTGGACTCGGCCGACTACGTCGTCGGCGCCGCCGGCATATTCGGCGGAGCCGGGTCCGGTACACCTGCCGTGTCGCCGGCCGGCGATCGCATCGCGTTCCTTGCGCACAGCGGATCGGACACGTCGATCTGGCTGCGCGATCTATCGCAGGTGGCGCCGCAGCAGCTCAAGGGCACGAGCGGGGGACGGGGTCTCTTCTGGTCGCCCGATGGCGGCTCACTCGGGTTCTTCGCGAACGGGCAGTTGAAGAAGATCGAGCTGGCCACCAGCAGGATAGAAGTCGTATGCGACGCGCCGATGGCGTTCGGCGGCACCTGGGCTCCCGACGGGACGATCCTCTTCAGTCCTGAAGAGCGATCGCCGATCTACAGAGTGAGTGCGCAGGGAGGAACTCCATCCGCGCAGACGGCACTGACCGCGGGGCAGCAGGCGCATCGCTGGCCGCAGTTTCTCCCCGACGGACGGCATTTCACCTACATTCCCTGGAGCGACGGCACGACGAAACGTCAGGTCACCGTTGCGTCGATCGACGGCTCGCCGTCAAAGGTGCTGCTCGAAGCGCAGTCGGGCGCCGTGTTCGCGGGCAGTCACCTTCTCTATGTCCTGGACACCCCGCCGCGGCTCATGGCATGGGCGTTCGACGCCGACGCGCTGAAGCTGCGCGGCAAGCCCTTTCGACTCGTGCCGGACGACAACGTCGATTATCGATGGTTCACCGGCGAACCGAATGTTTCGGCCGGCGGGTCGACGCTCGCATATACGAGCGGAAAGTATCGCAGAGTGCAGCTGACGTGGGTGAATCGGACGGGACGTCCACTCCAGACGCTCGGCGAGGTCGGCGTGTACTTCGATCCATTCCTGAGCGCCGACGGGACGATGCTCGCGCTCGAACGTCACGATTCCGGGCGCGGCTCCGGCGACATCTGGACAGTCGATCTCGCGCGCGGTGCCTTCTCGCGTCTGACCTCGGCGCCGGGATACGAGACGACGCCTGTCTGGGGACCCGACCGGCGCGTCGCCTACGCGTCGGACCAGACCGAGGCGCCGAGCATCTACGTCAACTCGTCGACCGCGGCGTCTGCCGAATCGCTCCTCATCTCGCCGCCGACGCGATCGTTCCCGCTCGACTGGTCCCAGGATGGGCGCTACGTCGTGTTCATGCTCAACGGCAGTTCGACACGGAACGACGTCTGGATATACGACGCCGAACGCAAATCCTCCAGGCCGCTGCTGGCCTCGGCGTTCAACGAAGGATGGGCCCGCATCTCGCCCGATGGACGCTGGATCGCGTACGTGTCGGACGAGAGCCAGCAGCGCGAGGTGTACGTCCGATCGTTTCCGGAAGGGCCGGTCAAGCTGCAGATCTCGACCGCGGGCGGCGGCGAGCCGCAGTGGCGCGCCGACGGCCGCGAGCTCTTCTACATCGCGCCGGATAATACGATCACTTCCGTCGACGTTCGTTCCACCGCGACCAGCTTCGACGCCTCGAAACCTGCGGGACTGTTCACCGCCAACGTCGATCAGAACAAGAGCGTCCGGAACCAGTACGCCGTCTCCCGCGACGGCCAGCGTTTCCTGGTGCTGTCGGTCGTCGATCGCAATGGGTCTCCGATCGTCGCGATTCTCAACTGGCGCGGCCTGCTCCGACAGTAGCGGTTTCAGCGTCCGTTGGTGCTGAACGTCGACGCCCGTGATATTCTTCCCGCTCTCCCGGAGGAGTTCATGACAACCGTTGCTGTCGCACAGGCGACGCTGCAGGCGCCCGCGCGTCCGGTGGGCAAGTACGATCGCGTGTTCTATGGCGGTGTGGCCGTGGCCATGGCGCTCACCGCCATCGTGGGCTTCGCGCCTACCTACTACGGGCGTTTCTTCAGCGGTGGTCCGACCGCGACCATCAGCGGCGGACCATTCACGACACTGATCCACCTCCATGGCGCGCTGTTCAGCGCGTGGATCGCGCTCTTCATCGTGCAGACCGCGCTCATTTCTGCCCGCCGCGTCGCCGTGCATCGCAAGCTCGGCGTCGCGGGGGCCGTATTGGCGGCGGCGATGATTGCGGTGGCGACGACGACGGCGATTGGCATGGCGAAGCGCGGCGCAGCGCCCCCGGGAATCCCGCCGCTCGCGTTTCTCACGGTGCCGTTCTTCGATATGGTGATGTTCGCCACGTTCATCGTGGCCGCGCTCGCGTTAAGGCGCAAGAAGGAGGCGCACAAGCGGCTGATGCTGCTTGCGTATGTGAGCATCATGGCGGCTCCCGCCGCGCGGCTGCCCGGTGTCTTACCGCTGGGCCCCTTTGCGTTTTACGGGATTGCGTTCGTGTTCCTCGTCGCCGGAATCATCTACGACCTCGCGTTTCGGCGGCGCGTGCATCCCGCGTATATCTGGGGTGGAGCGCTCCTGGTCGCCTCGGTTCCGCTGCGGCTGGCGATCTCGGGCACTGCTGCCTGGACGGCGTTCGCGCAGGCTTTAACGCGATGACGGGTCCCGCGGATCATGGCTACTTTCCACTCCAATTCGTCAGCACTCGGAAGTGCTGTCCGGCCGCGCGCGGCGCCTCGACGACGACGAACTTGGTGTGATCGGCAGTGGCGTCCCAGTTCGATCCCCAGCCGCCGGCATCGGCCGTGACCTTGAACAGCGGACTTGGTTTCCCCACGGAGACAGCGCTGCCCGCGATCGTCACGCTCACCGCCATCAGCATGCTGTCGGGCGCGAGGTAGACGATCTCGCGTCCGTCATGCCGCCATTCGGGATCGATGCCGCCGGCCGACGAAATGGGCCGCGGCGCGTCCAGTCGGACCGTCGTGCCTTCGGTCAGGAGCTGCGCCACCACGACCTCGGGGCGCCCAGCGCGCTCCGACACGAACGCGACCCACCGGCCGTCGGGCGACGGTGCGGGTTCCTGCTCTCGTGCGGCACCGGATGTCAGCTGCGTCAAGGCCTCCGGCCGATCGAGCGACAGGAATGCGAGATCGTTGCTGGTGCCGACGTCCGAGCGGCTGATCAGAACGGCGCGACCGCCGGGCATGAACCGGCCGAACGACGCCCGCGGCCCGCGTGCGAGGTAGACCGGAGGCGCGGATCCATCCAGGGTTGCCAGCAGAAGGCCCTCTACTCCTTGAGGGCGGCCCTGGTAGATCAGCTGTCGTCCATTCGGCGACCAGAACGGGTTCTCGTCGTAGTCGGGATCGGAGGTGACCTGCGTGGTCGCCCCCGATGAGAAGTCGTGCAGCCAGATGTCCGCCGTTCCGCCGAGGGCGCGCGTGAAGAGGAGCTTCCTGCCGTCCGGAGAGATTCGCGGCTGCATGATCTTGCCGGGTGCGATCGGCAACGTACCGAAGCGGCGGCCGCTTCGTTCGTACCACGCGAATGTCAGCTCGGCAGCTCGGGCGGACGCCCACACGAGGCGGCCGGTGTTCGATACGCTCGCAAATGTCCCCCGCTGGCTGTCCTCCACCCGGACGTCGGACGCGATCGTCGTCACCTCGCCCGTGAGCCTGCCGGCCTCGACCTCCAATGGCTGCGCGAGCAGCTCGTCGTCGCGCACCCACAGCAGCGACCCGGGCCGGCCGTCGCGCGGCGGCGCGTAGAACCCGCTCGACATGGAGGTCACCAGCCGGACTGGCTTCGCGCCGTCGAGCGATCCGAGGTAGATGCCGTTGTTCTCCGGACGAGTGCTGCGGATGAAGAACAGGAACTTCCTGCCGCCCGGCAGCGCAACCGGCCAATAGTGCGCGTTCTCGCCGCGGCCGGGATCGAGCGTCGTCACCTGTTCGACTTTGCCGCCCAGCTCTGGAACGCGCTGTACGGTTCCCCCTCCGCGAGGGGTGTACAGAATGAAGCCGGCGTCCGACCAGCTTCCGCCGCGTCCCTGATCGATATCCGCGATGGCTTCGGGCAGTCCTCCCGCGATGGCGATCGTGAACAGCTTGCTGTTGCCGAAGAATCCGAGCGAGCGGCTGTCGGGCGACCAGAAGGGGTAGGACACGTCCCCAGTTCCGGAAAGTGCGCGCGTCTCGCCTGTGACGAGCGATCGCACCTGCAGTCTGCGTCCCGACGCCGTCTGGATGATGAAGGCGACGGTCGTTCCATCCGGAGAGATCACGATCGCGCCGGCATTCGAGCCGACGAGGAACTCCTGACCCGGGGGTGGACCGATGTCGAGCGCGAGTCGCTCGGCCCGTGACGGAGGCAGCGCGCTGGTGAGCGACTTCACCGCCAGCGCCGTCGCGGCGGCCATGGCGACGATTGCGATCGCCCAAGCTACCGCGGCCGATCGCGACACGCGCCGGGCCGTCCTCGTGTCGTTGGCGACGCTTGGGACGCCGGGCGCATCCGGCTTCCGGGCGCGAACATCAGCATCGTCGTCTGGCGACTCGAGGGCAATTCTCGCTTCTCCGATGTCGCGCAGGCGTCGTTTGGGATCGCGCTCGAGGCAGCGTCGCAGCAGTCGGCGCACCGAAGCAGGCGTATCGGCCGGCAGCGTCGTCCAGTCGATCTCTTGACGGAGAACGGCAGCCAGCACGTCCGACGTGTCTTCACCGGCGAATGCTCGTCGGCCGGTGAGCATCTCGAACAGGACGACGCCGAACGCCCAGATGTCGGCGCGCTTGTCCACCCCGCGTCCCTTGGCCTGTTCGGGGGCCATGTAGGCCGCCGTGCCGAGGATGACCCCGAGCTGTGTCGCCCGGTTGGTCAGTGTCGGCGAGTTGAGGGCGTCCAGGCCGGGCCCAGACGTCGGGTCGAGCGCTTTGGCCAGACCAAAATCAAGGACCTTTACCGTCCCGTCCTCTGCGACTTTCACGTTGGCCGGCTTCAGATCGCGATGGACGATGCCCTTGTCGTGCGCGGCCTCGAGGGCTTCGGCGATCTGGCGCGCGATGCGGATCGCATCGGCGACGGGCACGCCAGGCGGCGTGTCGGGTGCGGCGGCCGTGTCGAACATCACGTCCGCCAGCGTAGGACCGTCCACCAGTTCCATCACCAGGGCATGCACCGCGCCCGAGTCGTCGAACCCGTAGATCTGGGCGATGTGCGGATGGTTGAGTGCGGCGAGCATCTGCGCTTCGCGCCGGAACCGCGCCAGGCGTTCGGGATCGTTGGCCAGCGAGGAGGGAAGGACTTTCAGCGCGACATCGCGCCCGAGCTTGGTATCGCGCGCGCGATAGACCTCGCCCATGCCCCCTTCGCCCAGCTTTGCCAGGATTTCGTAATGTCCGATCGTGCCGGTTGGAAGTGACATGGGGCGGTGGAAGCGCCCATTCTAGAACATGGCCGGGCATTCTCTTAAGCGCATGCCTTCACAAACGTCAACACCTTGAACGTCATTTACGAAGCCCGAATTGGAGTGTCGCGCATGAGCCCCCGTGCTCGGTCTCAAGGTACTAGCCGACTTCGACTGCAGCGGCTGGAAGTTCGAGCCTGCTGATCGACGGCAGCGCCGGCACGAGTCCCTGCAGATCGCCATACATCGCGGAAATATTGAACGTCACCGCGTCGATCTGTTTCGACCGCTTGGCCCACTGCCGTTCGGCCGCCCGGCGTTCCTGATCGAGATCCTCGCGCATCCGCTCGAAGGCTTCGACGATGGCCTCGACGCGCTGCCGGAACTCGATACCGGACAAATAGCGATGCAGCAGTTCCAGCTTCTCTCCTTTATTGATCGCGGCGTTGCGCGTCTGCGCGATCTGGAGCAGATTCGCACGGAGGATTCCCGCGAGCGGCACCGCGCAGATGAAGTCGCTGACGATGACGCTGTCGATGATGGTGAATCGGCTGCATCCGCGTGGCAAGCTTGCGGTCACCAGGACTGCGACGTCCGCGCGCAGCGCGCGCTGATCTTCTTTCAACTTCGCGATCCAGCCCTCGCTCCAGTTCTTCGCGTTCTTGCATTCCCACAGGACCGCTCCGCATCGCGCACCGCGCGGATCGACGACGATCTGGTGGAGATCCGCGCCGCGCACGCCTTGTGCGACAGGGGTAATCTCGTCACAGGGAAACGCTGCGCGCAGCGTCGCTTCGAGCTCCTGCTCCCCTGCTTCACCCTGGACCTGCTGCGAGCCCTGCTCGGCCTTCCGCTTCAGGTCTTCGATCTGCCTGCGCATGTCCGTGAGCTGGCGTTCTTTCTCGGCGTCCTTCAGCCTGTGTTGCTCGGCCACGCGCTCTTGCGTTTCGCTGACGATCCGGATGCGCTCGTCGGCGAGCTTCCGTGCGACCGTGACTTCGAGATCCTGCTGGCGGCGTTCGAGCTCGCGTTCGCGTTTGCGCATCGCGAGCTCCAGCTGGCGCGCCTCGTCTAGCTCTTTCGCCTGGGTCTTCAGCTCGTCCCTCAAGGTGGTCAGCTCCTGCGACGACTTCCTCTCGGCATCTTTTACTGCCTGCTTCCGAACCCGCTCCAGCTCCTCGGCGAGCTGACGGTCGTAGTCTTCTTTTACTGACGCTTCGATTTCCGCGCGCAGCGCGCGGGTCAGGGGGATTTTCTTTCCGCAGGACGGGCAGGAGATGGATTGTTCGGCCATGGCGCGAGTGTAGCGGGACGGTGTGACAGGCGGGGTCAGACCCCGAACTACAGGGGTCTGACCCCACCCGGCCAGCGCGCGATCGGGGGCATTCGGATTGCAGT
>Ga0310810_10008725_pt1 | contig 11692 bp, 10 predicted proteins | sample NCmetagenome_FD_207641 | JGI IMG/M metagenome (GOLD analysis project Ga0310810, IMG submission 207641) | Soil microbial communities from experimental microcosm in Duke University, North Carolina, United States - NC | ecosystem: Engineered > Artificial ecosystem > Soil microcosm > Unclassified ...
CCGATAGAATCAGCCTATTCTTTCACTCGGAAAATGAGTGCGTTCGCGGTCGGAACAGTGAGTCACGATGTTCGATTCCGACCCTCGCCTCCATCTCTAACTGCCAGCGCAGCAAGGAGATAGAGCGATGAAAAAGCCAATGGCTAACGGTTTGGCTAACAATTTTGAGATTACTCAAATTGTTCCACTTTGTGGCACGTGAAGCCACACTGGGCTAACCGCCGGAATCCAATCTGAGATAGGCTCGACTCTCACGAGCCATGAAAGATCGTTACCGCCTGTTCCTCCGCACTGAACGGAACTACAGGGGGACAAGGCATCATGCGGCCGGTCCCCCGTGGTCTTAATCTGCGATTCGCTCGGTTCAGGGTGTCGGTCCGTAGGGCGGACTCGAGACGCCGTCGATCACCCAGATCTCGCCGGTGAGGGTGACCACGTAAGCTTTGTTGCGAATGAACTCGAGGGAGGTCGGCTGGTCCAGGCCGTCCATGATGACGGTGAAGGTGCCGTCCCCGTTGACCTTGACGAGCGCGCCGGTGTTCGGCACCGCAAGATTCAGCAATTCAGTATCCGGGTCGAACGTGCCGAACGAGAGGGCGTAAAGGGTGCGACCGAGGCCAAATTGCACGTCAAGCACCCAGGGGACGCCGGAGGCTACCTCCGTAACGGTGGACGATTCCGGCCCGAACGACACAACCTTGCCGGTTTGGGGCAGGTGAGGGTCGGAGCCGCCCTCGCCCATGTAGATTGTATTGCCTCTCACCGCCAGCCCGGTCGGGACGATGTTGTCGAAGTCGATGAACACGGAGATCTCGCCGTCGAGGGTGACCCGCAGCACGCGGTTGAGGTTCGCATCGGTGACCAGGAAGCCGCCGCGGTATGTTTCTATCGCGAACTGGAATCCGGTCGGGAGGTCGAAGTGGAACGGAATGGTCGGCGGATTGAGGATGTTGAACTCGCCGATGTCAGCGACGACAGTGAAACTCGCCGGGCCGTCCACTCGGTAGATGCCGACAACGTTGGTGCCGCCGGAGTCCGAGGCGACGCCAGTGACCAGTGCGTAGGCGGTCTTGCCGATGAACGCGACGTCGACCACCCCACCATTACCAATGCCGAAGAGTCCGGCCGGCAGACCGCTGGCGAACGTGGTGACTTGCCCGGTTTCGGGGTCAACGCGCCAGATCCTGCCTTCTAAGTTTTCGGTGATGTAGAGCGCACCATCTGGGCCGACGGTGCTGCCCTGGGTACCCCCCAGGCCGCTCGCCAGCAGGGTGGCGGTAGGCGTCTCGGACCGTGGCCTGGCGGTGGCAGCCGACGGCGTGATCATGGCGATCAGGCCCGCAGCCAACAATACCATGCTGGTCTTGATAGCGGTGGCTGCCGCTTGAGTTTTGATTTGTTTTTTCATTTTGCTGTCTTTCCTTTTTGCTTTCTTATTTGTTTGTTGCTGTTGATCTACTGTAGAAAAAGAGAATTCGCTTTCTATTCAGTCGGCATTCCCCCCGCTATGGTCCTGGAGGGCATCATGCTATCTCATACTATTTATTAGTGCGTAAACCGTGGACAATTGACGCTTTCTCTTCCCAGGTGACGCGCACCTGATTGTTTAATGGCGGCTTTCCACGCCAGCTCTCGCGAGCCATGCCGTACGACCTTGATACGCGGTGTCATCCAGTACAGCAGGAAAAGCCGGTGGAGGTTACGCAGGAGACTGAGGAAAGTGTTACAGGGTGCTCCCCCTTTTAGGCTGCAGAGCCGTGTCTAGCCAACGCTTACGAATTATTGCCTGGCCCGGAATGCTTTCAGCCGACTCCAAACGTGGGCAGTCCGACTCTTTTAAACGCACTCGGCAAAGATTCGCTGAAAAATCATGGCGATGGTGGTACACTAAGGCATGTTCCCAGCCGGCGAATACAGCGGTGCATTAGTGCCCCAACGACAGGAATTCAACACCACGCATTGGAGCGTGGTGCTCGCGGCGCGCGGGGAATCAGCGGAGGCACAGGTGGCGCTCGAGAAGTTATGCAGAGTTTATTGGTATCCGCTGTATGCGTTCGTCAGGTGGCAGGGGCACAGCCCGGAGGATGCGGAGGACCTTATCCAAGGGTTCTTCGAGCGCTTACTGCAACGGAGAGATTTGGAAACCGTTCAGCGCGAGCGCGGCCGTTTCCGTTCTTACTTGCTCGTCTCTTTGAAGCATTTCACGCTCAACGAACAACTCCGCGCGCGCGCCGAAAAACGCGGGGGCGGGCGGGCGCTCATCTCTCTGGACGAGGTCGAGGCGGAGAAGAAATTCGCCCAGGAACCCGTGGACAAATCAACCCCGGAAAAGATCTTCGAACGGCGCTGGGCTCTCGCGCTACTGGATAAGGTCTTGGAACGTCTCCGCCAGGAGCACGAAGCGAGCGGCAGGTTGCGCCTTTTCGAGACCTTGAGATGGTTTCTTTCCGACGAGCCGGCCGAACAGTCGCAGGCCCAGATTGGCGCACAGTTGGGCCTGAGCACCGGCGCCGTTAAACAGGCTGTGCGGCGGCTGCGCCAACGCTATCGCGAGCTTCTGCACGAAGAGGTGGCCCATACCGTCGCCACTGCTGCCGACATCGATGATGAAGTCCGGCATCTGATTGCGGTATTGCGAGGAACCTAGACGTAACCTCAGACCGGTTTTCTTGCTGTAAGTGATAGAGCGTCGATTTGGCACAAAACATTTCCAGAATGAATCATTGCCCCAAGTGCGGTGCGGAATTAGAGCCGAGCGCTGAGCCTGCGCCTTGCCCGGCTTGCTTGCTTGAGGCGGGACTGACAGGCTTCGCGGAAGCGGATACCCTGGGTATAGACGAGGTACACGAGCGCGGAAATGCAAGCACCGCTGGGCAGTCGACCGAGCCAGGGCCAACGCGAAGGTTCGGAGAGTACGAACTGCTGGCGGAAATTGCGCGCGGCGGCCAGGGAGTGGTTTACCGGGCGCGGCATCGCAGCTTAAACCGGGTCGTGGCTTTAAAGATGCTTATTCTGGGCCCTTGGGCTACCGAAGCCCACCTCAAACGCTTCAAGACCGAAGCGGAGGCGGCTGCTAATCTTGATCATCCACAGATTGTGCCGATTTATGAGATTGGCCAGGTCGAGGGACAGCATTATTTCACGATGAAGCTGGTTGAGGGGCCCAGCCTCAAGCAGCTCGTCAGCAGCGGACCATTGGCGCCCCGACGCGCCGCAGAACTATTGGCCGGCGCGGCCCGTGCCATCCATCATGCCCATGAGCGCGGCATTCTGCATCGCGACCTCAAACCCGGCAACATCCTGCTGGACGAACAAGGCCAGCCCCAGGTCACCGATTTTGGGCTGGCCAAGCTGGTTGAAGATGAAAGCACCGTCACCAATACGATGGATGTGCTCGGAACGCCCAGCTACCTTTCACCGGAACAGGCGACTGGCCAAGCCAAAAGCCTGACCAAAGCCTGCGATATCTACGGCCTGGGCGCGGTGTTCTACGAGCTGCTCACCGGCAATCCTCCATTCGCCGGTGGCACGACCATGGAAACCATCAGGCAAGTGGTCGAGAAGGAACCGCGTCGACCTTCACTTTGGAATCCGAAATTGGATCGCGAACTGGAGACGATTTGTTTGAAATGCCTCCAGAAGGAGCCCCACAAGCGCTACGAATCGGCCAAAGCGCTCGCCGAAGACTTAGAGCGCTGGCTGCGCCACGAACCGATCCTCGCGCGACCGAGCGGCGTCTTTACGCGCGCGCGAAAGTTAGTCCGGCGCCATCCCGTAGCGGCTGCCAGCATACCCATGGCCACAGCACTGGGGGCAGCGCTTGTTCTCATGGTCTGGCAGGAGCTCTCACGAAAGGAAAGCCCCCCCGGCACACATCGCGAATCTTTGGCGGTTGTGATACGAGCCGCGGACACAAAGTCTGCCAGTCTAAGCAAGGAATTCTCCAAGGAGTTAAACCATCTGCTCTCGGGGTTATCCGGCTTGGCCGTGGTGCCCCGCAGCGCGGTCTTGAAATCGGAAAGTTCGGCGGCACCAGCCGAAAAGGTTGGCAAGGCACTGCGAGTCAAGGCGGTGCTTCTTGGCCAAGTGCAGCAGCTTGATGAAGATTTTCGACTTAACCTGGAACTTACCGAATCCGGCACGGGTGCGCGCCTCTGGAATCGAACCATGACCAACTCACCAACCGACTGGGCCTCTGTGCAGGCGCAGATCGCCCGCGCGGTGGTCATGAAGCTTGGTATTGATTTGAATGCCGGAGATCGCGTCGCGTTGCAGCGTCCGCTCCTGACAAAAACCGGCGCCTGGTTCCCCTACCTCCGAGGCCGTCAACAATTTGAGAAGGCCTCGGATACAGGGGACATGAATGCAGTCCAGGAATTTCAAGCGGCCATCACGGAGGCCCCGGGATTCGCCGAGGCCTACGTTGGGTTGGCTGAAGCTAATTTTGACCTTGGCTATCAATTCCAGGAGCCCGCGGCCCATTTCGCACGCGCCCGTGAAAGCGTCCGCACAGCTCTGAAGCTTGATGAGACACTGCCGCAAGCCATTGTCGTCGACGGTATTCTCAGATTCTTTCTTGATTGGAACTGGCAGGGGGCCGAGCAGGCGCTGGATCAGGCCCTGCATCTGGACCCCTCAATCCTGGAGAGGGATGCCTGTTACTTGCATTGCCTGCAGACCGTCGGCCGGCCGGAAGAGGCCTTCCGGGCGGTCGAAAGGGCGGTCACTCTCTATCCAGACTGTATCGGTATCGAAGCCGAGCTGAGTTGCGCGGCCTACTACGCAGGGGATTTTGCGAAGGCGGAGGCTTACGGTCTGGAAACCCTTAAAAAAGACCCAGAGAATTTTGTGCTCTATTTCAATATGGGACGACCTCTGGCGCAAGAAGGCCATTACGAACAGGCCCTGGCGATGCTGGAAAAAGGGCGCAGCAGGGCCGGCGGTGATTGGGCCGGCATGCTGGCCGAAATCGCTTACATTCGTGCCAGACAAGGAAGGACAAACGAATCACAGCAAATCATCGAGGAGCTGCAAAACCGGGAAACGCAGCTTAAAGAGTTTGTGGACCCTTATCTTTACGCCTTGATTTATGCTGGCCTGGGCGACGCGGATCGCGCTTTTGAGTACCTTACCGCCGCCCTCAATAAGAAGTCGGCATGGCTTCCCAGTATAGTTGTCGAGCCCAAGTTCAACCATCTCCGAGACGATCGCCGGTATGGGGAGATCCTGGCGCGCATGAAGCTGCCCTTTAAGCCAGACGGGGGCCGGATCAAACCTCAGGCTGAATTGCACTGAGCCGAACTGCACTGAGCGGGCATTCCCTATTTTGTACTGGGTCCTCCAACACTTTCCTTAGATTCAAGCGTCACTATTTAGAACAAACCTCACGCAAAGGCCGCGAAGGCCGCAAAGGTGAGAGTTGAAACCACACCAATGCGACTAACTCCCACGATCACCTTCTGGTGAACCGCACCTGAGACTCAAAATCTCATCTCCTTTGCGTCCGTTGCGCCCTTTGCGTGAGGCTCATCCGCCGCCGCCAATTGAGTAGCTACGGCCTCAAGAGTAACCTTCGTCTGCTTTTCCTGCTGTACTGGATGACACCGCTTATCATGCCTGGTACGGCATGGCTCGCGAGCGCTGGCGTGGAAAGCCGCATTAACAAAACAAATCCCAACCAAATACTAACAATCAGGTGGGCGTCACCCTGGGAAAGGAAAGAAAAACAAACTATGAATTCGATTACGGAACTCACCGGGAATCTCGCATTGGTCAAGTATGGGACGGCAGTCGGTGGCCGCTCATAGCTTAGAGGTATGGCCGGGGGCACTTTCTAAGTATTGGCACGTTTTTCCGGACGGCTGATGCTCAGTTTTGGATGAACCCCGCCTATATGCCCGAACCGCCTCAGCCTTTGGTTGGGGGAAGCCCCAATGTGGCAAGGTGGCATCAGCACCCGCAGTCGTTCCGACTTAAGCCATGAATGACTCCGAATCAATGGGCGTCCGTTCGTGCTTCGGCTCCCCTCTGCAAATTAATTGGCGTCTTTTGCACCAAGATTTCGGACGGGTTAACGGTGGGCCAATAATCGGCTCACCCACGGAAAATGAACTTCAACTGAAATGACACCATCATATGCTTGACCTGAACCATTCCCGAAATCTGGCTGTGCGTCGGCTTGCTTGTGGAGCTTTCACCCTGATCGAATTGCTGGTGGTAATCGCGATCATCGCCATATTAGCGGCGATGCTCTTGCCGGTGCTCGGCAAGGCAAAGAGCAAGTCGCAAGACATCTCCTGCCGAAACAACCTTCGCCAGCTTCAGCTCTGCTGGAACCTTTATGTGGACGACAACAACCAAGCCATGCCACCGATGTCGGATTGGCTCAATGCTGCTTCGAACGGTGCTGAAAGCCGTGAGCCGTCATGGGCGGTGGGCGACGCCGTGCACGACCTGACCACGAGCAACCTCCAGCGGGGCCTATTGTTCCCCTACAACCGGTCGGCGGGGATTTACCGCTGCCCAGCGGATAAAACCGCAGTCGTCGGCTACCCCAGCGTGCTGCGAACTCGCACCTACGAGTTGGATGGTTTCCTGAACTCCTGGTATATGGGAGGCATCCCCCCCTGGTACCCGGATCCCTGGGAGCGGCGAAAATTCAGCGAGCTGGTAAACCCGGCGCCAACCGGCGTGCTAACTTTCATCGACTCCCACTCCACCGCCGCCGGCGGCGCCGCCGACTTTTCGCAATTTTATAGAGCGACGGGCCAACACGACGCATGGAGTTGCCTGCCTGGTGAACACCACAACTGCGGTGCCAATATCGCTTTTGCCGACGGCCACGTGGAGCACTGGCGTTGGCGCTGGGACCGTTCGGGCTACGTTTACCAGCTGCCCCCTTGGCCTTTAGCAAACGCCGACGACCGGTACGATTTCCAACGCGTCGAAGACCACTCCCCAAAGCCAATAAAATAGGGTTCCAACCCCGCTAACGATGCATATTACCAGTTTCCTTCGTCCGACCGAAGCGATTGGCAATGCCTGGCCGACGCGACGCCCTGATCGAAGTGAATTGCAGCGGGCAGCGTTTGCGCTAACCTGGGCAATTGGATTCGTGCTGGAACGTCACCCAAAAGTCTCACACAACTCAAAGCTAATTCTATGAAACGAATCATTATATGCGTTTGGGCCCTATGGGCTGCCGGGTTGGGCGGCATCAGTACAGCACCGGCACAAGGTCTGCCCAAGACTCAACCGAAGCTGCTCATTTTAACGCGCGAAGAGGTGAAAATCGGGCGTAACGAGGAACACTCCAAGCATGAGGCCGGATTCCCAGCCGCCTATGAAAAGGCCAAGTCCAACCATTACGTCATCGGCATGACCTCCCTGACTGGCCCCAATGAGGCCTGGTACGTTAGTGTCTGGGAGTCGTATGCGGCTCTGGGCGAGTCTATGAAACGCCACGATAAAGACCCCGTTTTATCTGCCGAATTGGCGCGCTTGGACCTGGCTGACTCCCAATATATCAATGGCGCCCGAACCATTCAGGCAATCGACAATGCTGACTTGAGCGTCGGAGACTTCCCTGACCTTAGCAAGGCAAGGTTCTTCGAGTTTACTCTTTTTCGTCTGCATCCCGGGCATGAGACTCAATTCGAGGAAGCCGCCAAGGCTTATGCAGCCGCGCGCAAACGAGCTGACCCGAAAGCACGGTACCGCGTTTACCGGGTTATAGCCGGGATGCCGACGCCGGCGTACATAGTCTTTGCCTCAGTCGAGGATTACGGCCAGTTCGATCAAAAGCTGGCTGCCGGAATGGCCACTTTTAAAGAAGCCACAACCGAAGAAAAGGCGGCGTTGAAGGTGGGTAGCGAAGCGATCATCAGCGAGGAGTCCAACCGTTTTCGCGTGGACCCGCGGCAGAGCTACGTCCCGAAGGAGACCCGCGAAACCGATCCGGATTTTTGGATGCCAAAATAGGGGTAACCGTTATCCAGGCAGGTCGCGTTTCCGGAGTCACCAGAAGTGTTACCGAGCGTGCCGCAAGTGTTGGGCTAGGTTGGTCTTTGCAGGCTTGATTCAGTGACCGGAGCCCATTAATCTCTTTGTTACTGCAGCATTTAGAGAAGTTGCCGCTGCCGAATGGTTTAGGTGGGATTAGGATGGAAAGGAGCTGCCTGATTCCGACCCTTGTCTCCATCGTTAAAGTCTAACGAATCGGAGGAAATTCAACCGAAGTGTCAACAGAACTGCCAACACCTTGCTGACTCTGCCAGTGCCGCTACCACGGCTCTGATTCCACCCGATAGATTAGTCGGACCGGCCACCAAACGCAGGATCAGCCAGAGCAGCTGCTTCATGTCGATTACTTTGCCCGCGAGCACCATCAAGGCAAGGAAGGGCCGATTAGATTCTCACCGCGCCCGAACCACGAATTCGCCATAACAGGGGCAAGAGTCGGCCTTTGGGCTAAGACACGAGCCTTTGGTCTAGACAGTATCCGAAATAGTCCAGTCTAGATTTCGACCATCGTGGGGTGGCGCCGGGTTGCAGTCGCAGACTCGCCGGACAGCAGACGGCCAGATCCACAGGTTCAGGTTGTAACGGGGCCTCCCTACTCAACCATTTTCATCAAGCGAACAAACTATCTGCTCTTCTGTGCGTACATTGCAGGGTTTAGGAACAAAACCTCTTTGTCGTCACTCTCATCAGTACGCTCTCAGGTTCGACATCCATCGAATCTGTCATTCCGGAGGAACCAGAACGCCAGTTAGACATCTTAGTTTTGTTGGGCTTAGAAAGTCAGATATATGAGCAGAATGCGAGTGGCCTTTTTTGAGAATCGCGCCCAGGCGGAGCCAACCCGGCAATGCCTGGTTCAGGCCGGCATTTCTGCCGAGACCCATAATGAATCGGGATTGGCGCAACTTTGGTTCGTGCCAAGACGCAGAACCGGCGTTCGCCTCGAAGTCTCCGCCGGCCGGGCTAAGCCCATCGGAGCCCAAACTGGGGGAGGTTTCAAAGTCCCGAATTGCAAGAAGTGTCCAGCCACACCGAGCGCAACACGGTTCCACATTTTGAGGCGCAGAATTCTGAATATATCCATCCTGCTGAGCGGCATATGGCTGCTGCCCGGGAGTCACGGAAACCTCATTCAATCGGATGCGACAGCCGCCTCCGGGAACACCAAGATGCCGGAATTTGTCGGAAACAGCGACGCGAAGGCACCCACCTACCTCAGAGACGTATTGCCGATCCTGATGGGGAAGTGCGCCCGCTGTCATAACGACCAAAGCCGGTTCCTGCAGAACTGGCTGGACTACAGGACCGCCTCTGCTAAGCGATGGGAGATCAAGAGAAGAGTGTGGGACAGTTGGAAGGGCGCTTACTTTAAGCAGCCAATGCCTACAGGAAACAGCCCGGAATCTGAGGCAATCACCGAAGAGGAGCGGACGACCATCCGAAATTGGGTTGAATCAGGCGCTATTTGTGGCGTACGACCGGCTTTCAACAGTGCCCAATCCAAGACCGAAAGGATCGAACTCGGAAAACATCTCTTTACCACAATTTGCGCGGCTTGCCACCAACCGACCGGTCAGGGGCTTCCGGGGCGCTTTCCACCTTTGGCCGGCTCGGATTTTCTCAATTCGGACAAACACCGAGCCATTAAGATCGTGGTGAACGGGCTGCAAGGCGAAGTCACCGTCAACGGTCAAAGGTTCAATAACAGCATGCCCAAGTTCCCGCTCACCGACGACGATATCGCGAATGCTCTGACTTACGTTTACAATTCATTCGGAAATTCTGGCAAGGAGGTCACACCGGAAGAAGTAAACGCTGCGCGAGCAGAAAAAGATAAGCTCAACCTGACTGGACATAACCAGACCGCAAAAGTTCCTGATGAGAAGAGCCCTTTCGAGTGATCCCGTTTGACCACTCGCGGCCGACGACAGGCATAGATCGCATTATGAAATCCATTGTTCGCACTGGCGTTTTAGGTTGCCTTGTCGCCAGTCAACGCCCGTTCCGGGTCGAGCGACTCTGGGCGGGGGTGGGCACGGCAATGCTTGTCGGGTTAAACGTAGCCCACGCTTCATTTCATTTATGGGCGGTTACGGAGCTGTATTCGAGCGCAGATGGATCGGTGCAGTTTGTCAAGCTCACGAATAATTCAAGTTTCGGCACGGAATATTTTCTGGGCGGCCATGTCATCACTTGCACCGGCTCGCCAGGCATATCCAATACCTTCACGTTTCCCACCAATCTTCCTGCCGTATCCACAGTAAATAAGACATTTCTTATTGGGACAAGCAACCTGGCCGCCGTGCCAGGGGGCCTGACGCCGGACTACATCTTTACCAACAAAGGGCCCTTTCTTTTCCTGAACACAGGCGTAGCGAATACAGTTGGGATAATTGGTTCGGTCGAGCCCCCTGCCGTTTATACCAATCTACCCGCCGATGATGTGTCCTCTTTAGTGGGTTTGGGCAGCAGTCTGGTCGCGGCCACCAATTCCCCGAGAAACTTCAGCGACCAGACAAACAGCATCGTCCCGATCAGCTTTGACTCCTCTCATTTGGCCTTCACGAACTTTGTCATGAGCTTCCGCACCGCGACCGGCCTAAACGGCAGTCCCGGCCCGACCTACACCATTGAATACAAGAATGTTCTCACCGACGCGAATTGGACCGCGTTGACCAGTGTCCCGGGTGATGGCGGGACGCATTCCGTTTCTAACGCTACTGCCTCGGCTGCTCAGAGATTCTTCCGTCTAAAGGTACCCTGACCTGCCCATGGGCCAGATCCGCGGCCATGACGGGGCTGAGCAAACAAGCCCGGGCGAGATAACCCTGGGGCAGCTTACCCGATCAGGTTTCATGCGGTGCTCTCGCTGCCTGCAGCAGCGGACGAGGCACGCGGCGAGCGAGACGGGTGAAAAGTCCGGGCTTACCCTGCCCAAGAAACAGAAAAGTCATTAGTATATGGGGTATCGACCCATCTCTGGCAGGGCGTCCTCTAATAAGCTACGCTCACGATCGTCAATTCTTGCTCGACGCCTGCGGCTCGAAACCGTACCCGGTCACCTGCTCTTCGGGTCAGCAACGCCTTTGCTAGAGGTGACAGCCAGCTGATCGAGCCCACTTCCGGGTCCGCCTCTTCAACACCAACGATACGGTAATGCTCCTCCTCCCCGCACCCACGCCTGATCATTACCGTGGCACCAAAACCGACCTTCTCCCTATCGACAGGAATCTCCGCCAGCACAACTGAATCCAATATCTCTTGAAGATTGCGGATGGCCGATTCGATCTTTCGCTGCTCAGCGTCCACCGCTGCCATTCCCTCCCCGGTCGTAGACCTCATCGACTCTTTCTTCTCGACCAGGTCCGTCAGCCGCTGCCTTAATCTATCCGCCCCTTCCCGTGTGATGTAGTTCTTGGTGCCGCGTGGAAGCTGTCGTCGAACGATCGGAGTCTCCCCCTTGCCGGAATCATCCGACTCACGCGTAAAGGCCTTGCTCACAAACCAACCCTAATGTCCGCCGAAACGCAATCAACCGCAAAATACTCGCTTCCTGATCGCTGACTTCTCTACCTGTTCCCGTCACGGCGGATTCTTGGACCAAATTAGGTTTTCATCTCTGCCAGTAACTCAACCAACCGGCCCGCGTCTAATGGTTTAATGGGGTTTG
>Ga0310810_10008726_pt1 | contig 11691 bp, 9 predicted proteins | sample NCmetagenome_FD_207641 | JGI IMG/M metagenome (GOLD analysis project Ga0310810, IMG submission 207641) | Soil microbial communities from experimental microcosm in Duke University, North Carolina, United States - NC | ecosystem: Engineered > Artificial ecosystem > Soil microcosm > Unclassified ...
GCGCAAGTCCGGCCGGACATCCAAGAACCTGCGTAGATTCGCAAGCGACCAGTGCATGTAACGCGCCGGCTCGGTAAAGGTCACTTTGATCGGAGATGGCTCCCCCGTAAGGGCTAGCGCCGTGCCGATCATGTGCCCTGGGCCGACCGCGCCAATACGCTCGCCCTGCTTGTGCACGTCGGCACTGCCGGTGATTGGAATGCTGAGCGAGGACACTGGTTCGCCTTCGGTCATCAGAGTGTCGCCCGGCGTGGCGCTCTTCCATTCTCCGATCAGCGACAAGGCAACGAACTCGCGCGGCCGCAGCGCGTGAAATGCCAAGTCGTAAAGTTTTTTTTCCTCTTGGGACAGCGCTACCGGGCGGCGCTCGAGATAGAGGCGGGTAATCTGAAACAGATTAATTGCCGTGAAGACGATGGCCCAGAGGATCGGCGGCCAGAGCACGCTGTCCTGAAAGAGGAAGTAGGGAACATTTGTGAGGGCCGCCGCAACCGCAAACCAGCGCAGCCATAAAATGTCCTTTACCGAATATGCCACCAGCAGCAGGATGTTCGAGAAATGCACCAAATAATCTAGAGCGTGCATGTTCAGTCAGTCTCCTTGCTTTCGTTACTCAACGTAAATCGCGATCTGCTTTTCCCTTCCAGCAAGTTATCCTGGATCATGCGCAGCCACAGCCTGCGCGCAATATCGTCGAGGGCAACGGTCTGCTCCGACCTGAGGAGCTTGGTCGCCACGGTGACTTCTCCAGACGACTCCCAGAGAACCTTCCCAGTCTGTATCTCCCAGAGCTGTAGCCACAGTCTCAGGGTCGTGACTCGGCTCTGAATAAAATTCCAGCCATAGATCGAAAGTCGATCTATTATGACTTGATTGAACTCGGCGAGCCCGGGCAGCAGCACATAACGAGAGGAGAGCGCCGCTCCGATCCGCTGTAACGGCTCCCGTTCGAGAATGCCGGCGCGACCGAAGCCCGCGATCAGTGCACCGTACTCCCCGGTCAGCCCCTGTTGATTGAGCAAGTTGAGTGTTTCATAGGCTGCGATTCCCCGGATCGGTGGGGAGGCTTCCGCGAGCGCGGCGTTGAGGGCATGTGACAGTGGCAGGTTGAAGCCTTGGAGACTGGCCGGGGTGACAACGCCAAGTGTGGCCACCGGCTCGCGCGCCAGTTCGGCGACATCGAAAAGCTGTGACCTCGGCGTCGACGTGGTGTGCGTATCCGACAAGTACAGAGGTGTACAGCCGACGAACAAGACTGCTGTCCATACCAGAATCGTTTTGGGACATCTGGTGACGAAAAAAAACTCGGTCATGATGATTCCTCACTAACTGGAGGCAACCGCCGCCCCGCCGCCTTTGAAGCAAATCGCCGACGTTTCGGCCCATCACGACGTTATCACCGCGCCAACCGCGTCCGCGATCGGCTTCATGCCGGAGCGTGCGAGCTCTTGCGAAGACGTTCACCGAATGAACAGCATCCAGGGCACGCCGATCGTCAGAAACACCACAAAGAAGATTGCGCCGAAGATCGCGCCCAGCCGCCAGTAGTCGGCCGCGGGCAGATAGCCGCTGCCGTAGTACACCGGGCTCGGACCGCTCGCGTAGGGCGTGATGATGCCCATGATGCCGAGCTGCAGACACAAGCCGAGCGAAAGCGTATGCATGTTGACCCCGGGAATCGTCGACGCGACCGCGAGCAGCACGGGGATCATGGCGGTGACGTGGGCAGTGACGCTGGCAAACAGGTAGTGCCCGAAGAAGTTGATCAGCAGCAACATCGCGACCGCGATTGCCGGCGAAGTACCGCTCAGTTGAGTGGCGACGGTCTGCGCGAACCATTTCACAAAACCCACACGAGTGAGGCCGTCGGCCAGCGCGACCAACGTCGCGAACCAGGCCAGCGTATTCCAGGCCGCGGCGTTCTTCGTGATGTCGCCCCAGGTCACCACATTGGTCACAAGCATCAATGAAATGACGATCAGAGCGGCGGTGGTCGCGTTGACTTCGTCCCCTCGAAAAACCCACATCACCAGCGCGATCAGAACCAGCACCGCAAGAGTAATTTCCTTTCCGCTCAGCGACCCCATTTTCTCCAACTCTTTTGCGGCCCAGGACTGAACCTCCGCGCCCTCCTTCACCTGCGGCGGATAGATCCAATAGGCGAGCAGAGGCAACGTCGCCAGCAGAATGATGCCGACCGGAGCGAAGTATTTAAACCAATCAACCCAACCGATCTCGATCTGTGTGGTTTTTCGGACGAGCTCGACTGCGAGCAAGTTGGGCGCAAGACCCGTGAGAAACATCGAGCTGGTCACGCTGGTCGCCGCAATCGCCACCCACATAATATAGGAGCCCATACGCCGCATGGATGGGTCATCTGGATTCGATTCATAGAGGGGCGGGAGATTTTTGATGACCGGATAGATCGTCCCACCGCTGCGCGCTGTGCTCGAAGGAGTGAACGGCGCCAGAATCGCATCGGCGATCACCACCGCGTAGCCGAGAGTCAGCGTCTTTCGCCCCATCGCCTTTACCAGCATCAGCGCGATGCGCCGGCCGAGCCCGGTCTTTTCATAACCGAGCGCAAACATAAACGCGCCGAAGATCAGCCAGACCGTGCTATTAGCGAAGCCCGAAAGCGCCCAGCTCAAAGAAGCGTTGAGCGAGTTAAAACCCGGCTTCGCGAGTTGCTCCGGCGAAAAAAGGACGTAGTCGGATAGCCGAGCTACAAAAGTCACGGCGATCAATCCGATGGCCCCGCCGGGCAAAGGCTCGAACATGAGACCGACAATGACTGCAGCAAAAATGGCGAAGTAATACCAGGCATACTGCGGCAGCCCCGCCGGCGCCGGGATCAGCGCGATCACGATGCCAACCACAATCGGGGCAAAGTGTTTCCAAGTGATGTTACTAACACTCCGTTTTTGGACGCTGGCGGCGGGCGTAAGCGGCGCTGTCTCGACCTTGCTCATACAACTCTCCTTTTCCGGGCTTCTAAGGGCTTTCCAAGAGCTACTTCCATCCCACCGACACCATTTTCCGGCGCAGAAACGCGATCTGCGTGGCCAGCGGCAACTCCTTCGGGCAGACATCGTGGCAGGCCATCAGCGACATGCAGCCGAAAACGCCGTCGTCGTCGCCGATCAATTCATAAAAATCGTCATCGTTGCGCCGGTCGCGCGGATCGAGACGAAAGCGCGCGATCTTGTTGAGTCCCACCGCGCCGACGAAATCCTCGCGCATGCGCGCGGTGCCGCAGGCGGCGACACAGCAGCCGCACTCGATGCAGCGGTCGAGCTCGTAGATTTTTTCCGCCAGCTCCGGTTCCATCTTCTCTTCGAACCTGGCCAGGTCGACGTCCGGCTGCTTCATGTGCAGCCAGGTCTGCAAACGTTCGCTCATGCCGCGCATCCATTTGCCGGTGTTGACCGACAGATCGGCGATCAGCTCGAACACCGGCAGCGGCGCGAGCGAAATCTCGGTGTCCAGATCTTTCGTCAAAGTGCGGCAGGCCAAGGTCGGGCGTCCGTTGATCATCATGCCGCAACTGCCGCAGATGCCGGCGCGGCAGACGAAATCGAACTCCAGCGAAGGGTCCTGCTTCTCGCGAATTTCCATCAGCGCGATGAACAAAGTCATGCCTTCCGCTTCTTCGATCTCGTAGGTTTGCATGTGCGGCACACTCGCGGGGTCCTGCGGATTGAAGCGAAGCGCGCTGATCTTCAGTGTGCGGTTCACGGATTCACTTGGCATGGTCAATCTCCTTCAATTGAAGCTAAGTCCAATCGCTCTGCGCATTCGAGCCGTTCTCACATCCCCGGATGAATCATATCTTCGGGCTTGATCCACTTGTCGAAGTCCTCGGCCTTCACCAGGCCGAGCGCCAGGGCCGATTCCTTGAGCGTCGTGCCGTCGGCGTGCGCCTTCTTGGCAATCTTGGCCGCATTGTCGTAACCGATGTGCGGATTGAGCGCGGTCACCAGCATCAGGCTTTTCTTCATCAGCTCGTCGATGCGCGCGGCGTTGGGCTGGAGGCCCGCGATACAATGCTGCCGGAAGCCATCGACTCCCTTGGACAAAAGTTTCGCCGAGTGAATGAAGTTGTGGATCATCAGCGGCTTAAAAACGTTGAGCTCGAAATTGCCGCTGGCCCCGCCGACGTTGATAGCCACGTCGTTGCCCAACACTTGAGCGCAAATCATGGTGAGGGCCTCGCTCTGGGTCGGGTTGACTTTGCCCGGCATGATCGAGCTTCCGGGCTCGTTCTCCGGAATGTTGATTTCACCCAAGCCTGCCCTCGGACCGGAGGCGAGCCAACGCACGTCGTTAGCGATCTTCATCAGCGAACAGGCGAGCGTCTTGAGCGCGCCGTGGGCGAAGACGAGCGCGTCGTGGCCGGCGAGCGCCTCGAACTTGTTAGGCGCGCTGACGAACGGTTGGTGGGTCAGGGCGGCGATTTTTGCCGCTCCTTTAACGGCGAACTCCGGATGCGTATTCAGCCCGGTGCCTACTGCAGTGCCGCCGAGAGCCAACTCGTAAAGTTGCGGCAGAGTGGCGGAGATGCGCTTGAGGTCGTTCTCGAGCATTTGTGCCCAACCGGAAATCTCTTGACCCAGGCTCAGCGGCGTAGCGTCCATGAGATGAGTGCGGCCGATCTTGATCACGTCGGCATTGGCGCGGGACTTCTCTTCCAGGATTTGTTTGAGTTGCCTCACGGCATCCGCGACAGCGGACAAGACATCCACGGCGGCGATGTGCATTGCCGTGGGAAAAGTGTCGTTGGAGCTTTGCGCTTTGTTGACGTCGTCATTGGGATGGATCGGCTTCTTGCTCCCCATTACGCCACCGGTGATTTCGATCGCCCGGTTGCTGATGACTTCGTTGACGTTCATGTTGGTCTGTGTGCCCGAGCCGGTCTGCCAGATGACCAGCGGAAAATGATCGTCAAGCTTGCCGTCGATCACTTCATCAGCGACCTGCACGATCAGATCGCCTCGTTCCTTATCCAAAAGTTTGAGCTCCACGTTGGCCAACGCCGCGGCTTTTTTCAGAATGCCGAAGGCCTTGATCAGCTCTCTCGGCATCGTGTCCCGCCCCGCTCCCGCCTGAAAATATTTAAGCGATCGCTGCGTCTGCGCGCCCCAATACCGATCGGAGGGGACGGCAATTTCGCCCATGGTATCTTTTTCGATTCGAGTCTCAGCCATGACGGATTCTCCTTTCGTATCCTGCAACAATACTGCAAGGGAGAAGCGGTATTAAGTTCAAGGCTGAACGTCCTTCGCATCAACTTAGAGTCCGGAACCTTATCCAGCTCGCACTTCGCCAGGCGTTCCACGGTTTGCGATCGGCTCGCCGAGCCGTTCATTCCTGCCGCGCAGAGCCTTCGGCATCAGGTGCTCGTAGGGCATCAGCTTCTCCTGCGCTGCGAAGCGATCCGTGCCATCGCGCGATTGATTGAGCGCTTCGATCTCCGCAAGGCGCTTAGGCGTGTCCGGATGATCGATGTGATCCTTGGCGCCGTAACCGCGCCAGCCGGGCGGCAGCTCCATTTTCATCACGTTGAGTTGTTCATAACTGAGCGCCGGCAAAGTGTCGTTTTCCGACTTCCACGTCGCCAAAGTGCGATTCAGCCACTGGGCGTCGTTGCGGCGCGGAAAGTCCTCGCGGAAATGAGCGCCGCGACTCTCGGTTCGCTGGTGCGCGCCGTAGGCGACGCAGAGCGCCATCTTGAGCATTTTTTGCACGCGATAGGCGGTGACGAGTTCCGGGTTGGCGCCGCGCGCCTTGTAGCGCAGGCCGATGTTGCGGCTGCGCAGCAAGAGCTCCTGCAACTCATGCACTGCCTCTTCCAGCACTTTGCCGGTGCGAAAGATTGCCACTTTCTTCGTCATGATGTCCTGCATCTGCCCCATGATCGCGGCGGCGTTCTCCGTGCCGCGGCCGTCGACCAGGACGTCGATCTTGGCCTGCTCGCGGCGTAGCGCTTCTTCGATCACACCGGTAGGAATATGTTTGGAATTTTCGGAACGGTCGCAAAAATCAGCGATGAATTCGCCAACGATCATGCCAGCGGCCACCGTCTCCGCCACCGAATTGCCGCCCAGCCGGTTGAAGCCATGCATATCCCAGCACGCCGCTTCGCCGGCGGAAAACAGTCCCTTCAGTGTCGGACTTTCGCCGGTGTGGTTGGTGCGCACGCCGCCCATGGTGTAGTGCTGCGCCGGCCGCACCGGCACCCAGTCTTTCACCGGATCGACGCCCATAAAGTAATGGCAGATCTCGTAAACCTCGCGCAGGTTGTGCTTGATGTGATGCTCGCCGAGCAGCGTGATGTCGAGCCAGAGGTGTTCGCCGAAGCGCGACTTCACGCCCTTGCCCTTGGCGATGTGCTCTTCCATGCGCCGCGAAACGACGTCGCGCGATGCGAGTTCTTTTTTCTCCGGCTCGTAGTCGGGCATGAAGCGGTGCCCGTCGACGTCCTTCAATAATCCACCGTCGCCGCGCGCGCCTTCGGTAAGCAGAATCCCCGCGGGAAAAGCGGGGGTCGGATGGAATTGCACCGCCTCCATGTTGCCCAGCGTCGCGACACCGGTTTCGAGCGCGATGGCTGTAGGAATGCCTTCAGAGATCACAGCATTGGTGGTGACCCGGTAAAGCCGCCCCGCGCCACCGCCGGTAATCGCGGTCGCCTTGGCGACATAAGCCGTCAGCTCACCGGTGATCATGTTGCGCACGACGGCGCCGTAACACTGGCTACCGTCGTGAATCAAAGCAATCGCCTCCGCCCGTTCGTGCACGGGAATACCGTTGGCGATCGCTTGATCGCTCATGGTGAACAACATCGCGTGGCCGGTGCCGTCGGAGACGTAACAAGTTCGCCATTTGTTGGTGCCGCCGAAGGCGCGCTGCGCGATCAGACCATGAGCTTCATCACGCTCGGTGATCGTGACTTTCTGTCCGTTGATGATGACTTCGCGATCGCCGCGGCTCACGCGGCTCCAGGGCAACCCCCAGGCCGCCAGTTCGCGCACCGCTTTCGGCGCGGTGTCGACGAATATTCTCACGACTTCCTGGTCGGCACCCCAGTCGCTGCCGCGCACCGTGTCTTCAAAGTGCACGTCCTCGTTGTCGCCTTCGCCTTTGATGACGTTGCCGAGGCTCGCCTGCATGCCCCCCTGCGCCGCGGCGGAATGCGAGCGCTTGGGCGGACACAAGGAAAGTATGATCACATCATGGCCGCGCCTCCTCGCGCCGATGCCGATGCGCAAACCGGCCAGGCCGCCGCCGATTACGAGAACGTCCGTGTAAATTATCTTCATAAATCAATTCTCCCCGCTAACGCGTACCTAGCCGACAGTTCTCACTCAAGGTTCCAGCGGTTCCAACTTGAACGCTTTAAACTCAAGGATCAGCACACAAAACAGGCGCGTTCTTTGAACAAAAATCTCATAGCGGTTCTAATGTTGTTGTTCGCCCGGCGCGGCCCAAGACGGAACATAGCGCTCGCCGACGCGATCGCGGTGCTCGTGACCGATCTTCATGTAAGCCGCCAGCGTCGTGAGTCCGAGGACCAAGAAGAAAACCGTGATTCCCCATTTGACTCTCTTCAGCACTTGACGGGTGCGGTTGGAATCCTTGCCCTCGAACCAGCCCCATTTCACCGCGAGCCGGTAAAGCCCCACGCCACCGTGCAACTCCACGGCGAACAGCAAAACCAGGTAAAGCGGCCACCAATTTCCGCTCCACACTCGATCCCCGGATTCATACGGACCGATGTCTGCGGGATGGGCGAGCATCTGATAGAGATGAACCGAAGCTAGAAAGAAAAGCGCAAACCCCGTCCAAGCCTGCACCCACCAGAGAGTAGTGTCCTCATGCCGCAGCAGTTTTCGGTGGCCGGCGAAACTTCTATATTCGTGGAAATTAGCCGGGAACTTGCGCATGGCGAGCAGCCCGTGAAGCACGAACATGATCGCGACCAAGGCCACGATCGCTCCGACGATAGCGGAATATCTTTTGCCAAAAACAAACTGGCCTTCGAACATCCGCGTCACCCACCACATGGCATCGTTGCTGATCAGGATCGTCGATACGAAAGCCATGTGCCCCCACATGAAAAGCCCGAGAAACAACCCGCTCGCACTCTGGACAAAATCGAGTCGCGCGGGCCAATGACTTTTGCGCGTCCTTTGATCCAGACCCACGCCAGCAATGACATCCATAGGTTTGCTCATGTGCGCCCTCCTCGGGTCTCAATCCAAGCTTCGTCGCCCCTTCGATTTCGGTTCGCTGTCGCAGACCAAGCAGCGTGTACGGTCGAAACAACCGAGCTTATGATTCTGATAACAAATACCAATCGGATAGGCGTATTGGACCTTGGTCCAATACGATGAATGTTAGAGACGTTCAGGCTATGGCAAAGCCAAGCGCACGAGCCAATGACGCGAAGAAAAACCGTCTGATGGCCTTTATCGCCACACGATTTTCATAAGCTCCGGTCAGCCTACAACCAAGAGCAACCACGGGGTTCCCAACACCAGGAACGCGAGGAGACAAAACCCGGTGGTCAGCAGACCGAGCCAGTAGAGTTCGCCCTGACTTAGATAGTTGCTGCCAACGAAAATAATGTTCTGACTGCCGCCCTGCGGCGTGATGGTCGAAAAGTAGCTGCTTGCGAATAACAGAGCGAAAGACATCAGGGTCGCGGGGACGCCGGCGCGCACGGCAACGTCGAGAAATACACCGAACAACGCCAGCACGTGGGCTGCCTGGCTCACGAACATGTAGTGCATCAGCACGTAGAGAACCATAAGAATCACGTAGGCGAACGGCCAGGCGACGCCTCCGAGCAGCGCAGTCAGCTTCGCGCCGACGTAACCCATGAAACCCAGCTCATTGAGCTGACCGCTCAAGGCAAAGAGCACCGCCAACCAAAAGAACGTGACCAGAGTGCCGCCTTGCAGGTTGATGTCATCGAGCGTCAGCACGTTGGTCGCGAGGAGCACACCCAGACCGGCGAACGCCACCGCCGTGACACTCAATCGCAGGGTGTCCGCCGCAATCCATCCCGTCACCATGACCGCAAACGTAACCGCGACGATCCACTCGTCGCGCGAGAGCCGACCCATGCTTTGCAATTCCTTACGCGCTAGCGCGGGAGCATCCGGCGTGTAGGTAACTCCGGGTGAAAACAGTCGGGAGATAATCAGAGGGAGTAAAATAATCGTGACCAGTGCCGGCACCGACGCAGCCAGCAGCCAGGTGCCGAACGCGATTTTCACGCCCGACTGTGCTGCAAGCGATACACCGATCGGGTTTGCGGAAGTGGCGGTGAGCCATAAAGCCGACGAGACACTCAGGCTCGCCATGCCGCAGAACATAAGATAACCGCCCAGGCGGCGCCGCTTTGCATCTTCGGGCGTGGAACCGGCGCTCTGAGCCAGCGAAAGGATGATCGGGTAAAGTATGCCGCCGCGCGCCGTATTGCTCGGAAATGCCGGCGCAATCAACGCATCGGTTATGAAGATGCTGTAGGCCAGTCCGAGGGTGGACTTTCCGAAGGCGCTCACCACGATCAGGCTGATGCGGCGCCCCAGACCGGACTTCACCACCGCATAGGCCACCAGGAAGGCGACCACGACCAACAAAACGCTCGAGTTTGCGAAACCGGCGAAGGCCTTGGCCGGATCCACAGTGTCCGTCAACACCACCGTGCCCACAGCGAGCAGCGAGGAAGTGAGCAGCGGAAATGCATTTACGACCACTGAGAAAATTGCCGCCGCGAAAACGGCGAAAAGATGCCAGGCCTCGTGGGTCAAACCGGGCGGGACCGGCGCGAACCAAATCCCGAGCGCCAGCGCGAAGGCCAGGGCTTGTTTGCCGCGACAGCCGGCAAAGGCTCCAATCATCCGGCCGAATCTCCTGCCGGCGCAACTTCGGTCCGCTCAAACTGTGCCCGACCCTTGAAGTCGACGACCCGCCCGCTGACCGCACCGTCTTCTGTATCGACCACATACTGCCACTGAAAGCTGTAGTCGCCGGTGACGCTGGCATAACGCCCGGTCCCGCCAATGAAGGTGCCGACGATGCGGTTGCCGCTGCCCACCGCTTCGCCTTTCAACTCGCTATAGACCATGTCACCCCGTTCGTCGGTCCAGATGCAGCGCCCCTGCATGCCGGCGCGGCTGTCCGAGAAGCCGATCGCCTGGGCTCTGAAACCCACAGCGGGCCTCCGTGCTCCGGTGAGCAACACTGATCCGGTCAATTCGAAGATAGCGGCGCGGTCGTCCGCGCCCAGACGCAGCGTCCGGCGCGTGCCGGCGGCTGTCCACGTGCCCTCGAACGCGTACCATTCGCCAAGGTGAAAAACTTTTCCGGTGGGACGATCCGATTGGCCACACGCTGCCGTGAAAAGCAGAGCGGCAAGAACGATCCATCTCCCGCGTGTCAGCCGCGGTCGAACCTCTACGGCTACCTCGTTTAAGTGTGCGGCCGTGAAGTGTGTTGAGGTTGGCGATTGCAAGAGCTACCTCGCCCCTTCGCTAAGACCCGCGCATATCAGCCGCCGCCCGCGATGGCAGATCAGTTGCTGGCCTTCACCTCTCTACCATTCAGCGGCTGTACGGGGCGCGCGTTCATTGGATAGAGCTTGGAAAAGCGAGCGACCTCGTCTGTTGAAACCGAGGTTGGATGCTTCAGAACAAACCATGTGACGCCTTCACTGCATGGAGGCGTGGTGAGCGAACCGGCAAACGTGTAGTAACTCTGATCTCTGGGAAGCAGATCGACGACGTTGATCTTGGCTCGGTCCGCTACCATTTCACTCTCTTCCTTTTTCGGCAGGTTGTCCCAAAGTGTTTGGATCAGCGAATTTGCACTACCCGTGGAAAGCAGCACAGCAATTACCGCAAGATTGCCGCCCGGCGCCTTATGGACGAGGTGAGCCACCATCGGGTAACTCTTGCCGTTGAGCTTCTCTTCGCTGGGTTTATGAAAGTGAAACTGCGCCAGCTCATATCTTTTATCGCCGATTTCTATAAAGCTGCCGGCATCATAGTTGATCTGGACCGTGTGGCCGTTATCGATGATCTTCAACGCCGACGGCTTGTAGTCGACGCGAATGGCGGGAAGCTCCGTTCTCTTCGCTCTATCGTCGCGGATATCGATTGGCGACTGCAGCTTTCCTGTCGCGCAGGTTTTGTACTCTTCCTCCATGCTTCCCCATTGCGCCGGACCCGTATGGCCGGAGTAACTCCAGTGCGCGCCTTCGGCGGAGAACGTTGTTCCTATGGGCACCAGGAGTGCGACGGTCACTACCACCGCGAAAGTTCCGAGAATGCGAAGCATGTCATCGCTCCTTTCTTTGCAATGCGCGACCATCGTTTTACTTCTTCTCAGTGCTAGCCAACGGAGCCGCGTCGCGGCTGTTATCGGCTGGCTGAGGTGTATCGATCAGCTTCTCGAACGCCTGGGCAATGGCGAGAACCTGATCCGGCCGCACTCCCGAGCCAGGAAGCGCCGCCATGCGACGCACTGTGGCAATGCGCTCGGGCTGGGTCTTGAGCACCATCAAGTTGAGCGTCTCTTCGCCGTGGCAGCGCGCGCAGCGAGCCACCAGCAGAGATGCGGTGATGCGCTCGAACTGATTGGGCGGGATATCGGCGCCGGGGTGGGTTTGCATGCGCTCGA
>Ga0310810_10008727_pt1 | contig 11691 bp, 12 predicted proteins | sample NCmetagenome_FD_207641 | JGI IMG/M metagenome (GOLD analysis project Ga0310810, IMG submission 207641) | Soil microbial communities from experimental microcosm in Duke University, North Carolina, United States - NC | ecosystem: Engineered > Artificial ecosystem > Soil microcosm > Unclassified ...
AGCGCCGCGCGCCGCGAGGCGTTGCCCGGCGCGATGATCGCGAGCCCCAGGCGCAGCCCGGCCGCGCCGGAGAGGACGATGGCGAGGAGCTCGGCCGCCGAGTGCCCGGCGACGAACGACCAGAACATGCGGCCGAAGCCGACCTGCGTGAGATAGCCGGCGACCGCGCCGATGATCACGCCGTTCGAGGCGAGGAACCAGAGCGAGCCGACGCCCGCGGCGAGGCCGCCGGCGAAGGTCTGGAAGCCGATGCGCACGTTGTTCCAGATGTAGAAGCCGAACATCAGCAGGCTGCTGTCCGCCGGCCGCATGCCGAGGCGCGGGTTCGCCGGGTCGTACATGGCATGGAAGGAGGCGATCTGCTCCGGCTCGAGCAGGTAGTGCACGAACTCCGGGAACGCCTGCAGCACCGCGATCAGGCCGAGCAGCGGGCCGAAGAACACGAGCGCGGCGGCGAGCACCAGCCGCCATTCGCGGCGCACCAGCCGCGCGAAGCCGCCGAGCACGAACTCGAGCACCTGCTGCGATTCGCGCCGGCGGTTGCGGTAGAGCAGGCCGTGGCCGCGCAGCGCCAGGCGGTTCAGGCGGTCGACCAGCTCGGGGCCGTACTGGCGATCGGCGGCGAGCGCGAGCGCCTGGCAGACGCGGCGGTAGCGCGCCGGCATCTCCTGCGGCTCGAACGGGCGCGGCTTCTCGCCGTCGAGAAAGCGTTCGAAGGCCTGCCACTCGGCCGCGTGCGCCGCCTCGAAGGCCGCCTGCCTCATTGCCGGCCGGACAGGTAGTTGGCCATGCCGAGCAGCCGCGCCGTCGCGCGCGGTCCATCCAGGCGGCCCACCAGGGGCGTCGGCAGCTCGGCGAGCTCCTCGAGCCGCTCGGCGGTGAGGCTGCCCGAGCGCTCGGCGAGCTCGAGCAGCGCGCGCTGCTCGGCAAGGGTGAGCGGGAACGGCGGCGGCACCGGCGTCGCCTGCGCGATGCTGCGCGCCGCGGCGCGCTTCTCCGGCTCGTAGACCACGACCGTCGCCGCCGCGAGGTCGCCCAGGCGCTTGAAGTCGCGGTTCGCCAGCATGGCGAGCAGCCCCACTCCGTAGAGGAAGGGCAGGAAGTCGGCGGCGCGCAGCAGGTTGCGCGTCAGCGCGCCCGGCCAGCGTAGCGGCGTGCCGTCGTCGTTCAGCACGCGCAGGCGCATGGCCCGCTTGCCCGGCGTCTGGCCGTTCCACATCGCCTCGAAGCAGGCGGGCAGCAGCCACTCGACGAAGAACGCGGCGAGCAGCACCAGGCCGCCGCCGGCGCGCCCGAGCGGCGAGGTGGCCAGCATCACGACGAAGACGAGCGCCATGCGCAGCAGCAGGTCGATCGCCCAGGCGAGCGCGCGCGGCGCCGGGCCGGCGAGGTGCAGCGTGAGCTCTATGCCTTCGGGTGTCGCGACGCGGCGCGTCGTGTCCAGCACGGGCTTCCCCTCCCCAGGGAAAGCCGAGTCTACTTAAAACCTATCCGCGGCGCATCGAGTCGAAGAACTCGGCGTTCGACTTGGTGGCTTTCAGCTTGTCGATCAGGAACTCGGCCGCCTCGAGCTCGTCCATCGGGAAGAGCAGCTTGCGCAGCACCCAGATCTTCTGCAGCACCGGCGCCTCGATGAGCAGCTCCTCGCGGCGCGTGCCGGAGCGGTTGACGTTGATCGCCGGGTAGATGCGCTTCTCGTGCATGCGCCGGTCGAGGTGCACCTCCATGTTGCCGGTGCCCTTGAATTCCTCGTAGATCACGTCGTCCATGCGGCTGCCGGTGTCGATCAGCGCGGTGGCGATGATGGTGAGCGAGCCGCCTTCCTCGATGTTGCGCGCCGCGCCGAAGAAGCGCTTCGGCTTCTGCAGCGCGTTGGCGTCGACGCCGCCGGTCAGCACCTTGCCGGAGGCGGGCACCACGGTGTTGTAGGCGCGCGCGAGGCGGGTGATCGAATCGAGCAGGATGATCACGTCCTTCTTGTGCTCGACCAGGCGCTTCGCCTTCTCGATCACCATCTCGGCCACCTGCACGTGGCGGCTCGCCGGCTCGTCGAAGGTCGAGGCGACGACCTCGCCGCGCACGGTGCGCGACATCTCGGTCACTTCCTCGGGCCGCTCGTCGATCAGCAGCACGATGAGCGTGACGTCCGGATAGTTGGAAGTGAGGGCGTGGGCGATGTGCTGCAGCATCACCGTCTTGCCGGCCTTGGGCGGGCTGACGATCAGGCCGCGCTGGCCGCGGCCGACCGGCGCGACGATGTCGAGCACGCGCCCGGTGATGTTCTCCTCGGCCTTGATCTCGCGCTCCAGCCGGAACTGCTTGTCCGGATGCAGCGGCGTGAGGTTCTCGAAGAGGATCTTGTTCTTCGCCGCCTCGGGCGGCTGGCTGTTGACCTTGTCGACCTTGACCAGCGCGAAGTAGCGCTCGCCGTCCTTCGGCGTGCGGATCTCGCCCTCGATCGAGTCGCCGGTGTGCAGGTTGAAGCGGCGGATCTGCGAGGGCGAGACGTAGATGTCGTCGGTCGAGGCGAGGTACGAGGTCTCGGGCGAGCGCAGGAAGCCGAAGCCGTCGGGCAGCACCTCGAGCGTGCCGTCGCCGTAGATCGAGGCGCCCTTCTTCGCCTGGTTCTTGAGCAGCGCGAAGATCAGGTCCTGCTTGCGCAGGCGGCTCGCGTTCTCGATGCCGTTCGCCACCGCCATCTCGACCAGCTGGGTGACGTGGTGCCCTTTCAGCTCCGAGAGGTGCAGCGGCACCGGCACGCCGGCGCCGCCGCCTCCCTCGTTCCGGGGTTGCTCGGGCCGCGCGTCACTGCGCGCTGGCTCGGCGTTGGCCGCTTCGGGCGGGACCGCTTGAGGTCTGACCATAACTTGGGAGTGCGCCAGAAGCCTGGGCGCGGAAAATCTTGGGATTTTTTGCTGCTGTTGCTAAGGACCCCGCCCCCTCTGCGGGCGGGGGGCTCGACTACGCGTCAAAGCCTAAGAGCTTCAGATGTTGCTGTCAAGAAACGCCGTGAGCTGGGACTTGGAGACCGCGCCGACCTTCGTCGCCTCGACGTTGCCGTTCTTGAAGAGCATGAGCGTGGGGATGCCGCGGATGCCGAACTTCGCCGGCGTGAGCTGGTTCTGGTCGACGTTGATCTTCGCCACTTTCAGCCGGCCCTCGTACTCGCGCGCCACCTCGTCGAGGATCGGCGCGATCGACTTGCACGGGCCGCACCATTCGGCCCAGTAGTCGACGAGCACCGGCGTCTCGGACTTGAGGACCTCGGGATCGAACGTGTCGTCGGTGACGTGGCGGATGTCTTTGCTGCTCATGGTTCTCCGGGATTCGAGACAGGGAGGCTCTATTATGGGGGCGCCCTCGGCGCATCCCAAGTGGGTGCTAAACTCTTGATGGCAAAAGCCTTATGGCTTACGTGGTCACCGAAAGCTGCATCAAGTGCAAGTACACCGATTGCGTCGATGTATGCCCGGTGGACTGCTTCCGCGAGGGCCCCAACATGCTGGTGATCGACCCCGACGAGTGCATCGACTGCACGCTGTGCGTGCCCGAGTGCCCGGTCGAGGCGATCATGGCCGAGGACGACGTGCCGGACGCGCAGCGCGACTTCATCGCGCTCAACCGGGAGCTCGCGCAGCAGTGGCAGCCGATCATCGAGAGGAAGCCCGCGCCGCCCGACGCCGACGAATGGGCTAAAAGCAAAGACAAGAAAAATCTATTGGAGCGGTGACGCGCAACGGCGGCAGCGGTTGCAGCGGCGCAGCAATTTGCGCGACGCAAAAAATATGTCGTGCGAATGACCACACGCGTTTTGCTGTTCGACTTCTTTCCGGCTGGTAATACTTTTGAAAGCTTGGCGGCGTAACCTGAGCGCTGATCCACGCAGGAGGAAAGAATGGAACAGGGACGTCTCGCCTTCACCGCCGTTTACCTCAAGTCGAACTCGGGCTACATCGGCTTCATCGAGGAGCTGCCGGGCGTCAACTCGCACGGCCGCACGCTCGACGAGGCGCGCGACACGCTGCAGAAGCTGGCCGCCGTGGTGTTCGACGAGGAGCGCCGCGAGTCGGAAGAGCTGATCGCCGGCAAGGACGTCGTGCGCGAGAACTTCTTCGTGCCGATCCCGCAAACCCTGTAGCCAGCGACGAGCACCGGTTTCACCCGAGGGCCCGCGAGGGCCCTTTTCTTTTCAGAGCCGTCCCTCGTAGAGGTCGCCCGCCTTCGCCTTGCCGCCGAAAACCCGGTAGACGTAGATCGTGTAGCCGAGGATGAACGGCAGCACGCCGAGCGCGCCCACCAGCATGAAGACGAGCGAGCTCGAATGCGCGGCCGCCTCCCAGATCGTCATGCGGTCCATCACCACGTACGGGAAGAGGCTGTAGGCGAGGCCGGCGAAGGCGAGCACGTAGAGGGCGATTGCGTAGAAGAACGGCGCCCGGTCGCTCTTGCCGAGGCTCTTCCAGAGCAGCACGCCGCACGCGAGCGACAGGAGGGGCAGCGGCGACAGGAAGAGGAACAGCGGGAAGGCGAACCACTTGTCGCGCACCGTCTCGCTGGCGAGCGGCGTGGCGAGCGACACCAGCGCCACGCCGAGCGCGACCCAGCCGAGGCCCCAGCGCGCCCAGAGGATCGCCTTCTTCTGCAGCTCGCCTTCGGTGCGCAGCACGAGCCACGTCGCGCCGAGCAGCACGTAGCCGCCGCACACCGCGCCGGCGACGACCACGGCGAACAGCCAGTAGCCGAAGCCCTCCGCGAAGCCCGTGATGTAGCGCCCGAGCATGAGCCCCTGGGCGAACGAGGCGAGGAACGAGCCCGCCCAGAAGAGCCAGTTCCACAGCTCGCGGTGCCAGCCGTGCGCCTTGGCGCGAAACTCGAACGCCACGCCGCGGAACATCAGCCCGACCAGCATCGCCGCCACCGGCAGGTAGAGGGCGCCGAGGATGATGCCGTGCGCGCGCGGGAAGGCGACGAGCAGCAGCCCGATGCCGAGCACGAGCCAGGTCTCGTTCGCGTCCCAGAACGGGCCGATGGAGTTCACCATGCGCTGCTGCTCCTCGGGTTGCGCCGCCGGCATGAGCATGCCGACGCCGAGGTCGTAGCCGTCGAGCACCACGTAGGCGAGCACGGCGATGCCCATCAGCGCCGTGAACACGAGGATCAGCGCTTCGTTCATTTGCGCTCCTCGCCCTGGCCCGCCATGTGGGTGATGACCACGATGAACGACGCGAGCAGCGCCGCGTACGTGATCGCGTACGCGGTGAGGCTCGCGCCGAGCTGCGCGCCGCTCGCCGGGCCGGCTGCCTCGGCCGTCTTGAGGATCCCGGTGACCAGCCAGGGCTGGCGGCCGATCTCGGTGACGAGCCAGCCTGCGTCCACCGCCACCCAGCCGGAGAACGTGAAGGCCGCCAGCAGCCAGAGCAGGTTCCGCGGCACGGGGGTCTTCTTGCGCAAGACGTAGGTCGCGAGCCAGGACACCACGAGCATGAGCACGCCGACGCCCACCATGACGCGGAAGGCGAAGAAGGTCGGCGCGACCGGCGGGTGCTCGGCAAAGGCGTCGAGGCCTTTCAGCTGCGCGTCGGCATCGTGCGCGAGGATAAGCGAGCCCGCCTTCGGCAGCACGACCGCGAAGTCGGTGCGGCCTTGCTTCTCGTTCGGCAAGCCGAAGAGCGTCAGGCCCACGCCACGTTCGGTATGCCAGATCGCCTCGAGGGCGGCGATCTTCTGCGGCTGGTGCTCGAGCGTGTTCAGGCCGTGCAGGTCGCCGACGAAGATCTGCAGCGGCACCAGCACCGCCGCGACGTGCACGCCGAAGCGCACCGTGTCCCGCGCGCCCGGGTCCTGCGGCGCCTTGAGCAGCCGCCACGCCGAGAGCCCCGCGACGAGGAAGGCGGCGGTGATGCCCGAGGCGAGCAGCATGTGGGCGAAGCGGTACGGGAACGAGGGATTGAAGATCACCGCGAGCCAGCTCGCCGCGACGTACGGCCCGCCCCCGCTGCCGGCGACGGTGGCGTAGCCGGCCGGCGTCTGCATCCACGAGTTGAGCGCCAGGATCCAGAAGGCCGAGACGGTCGTGCCGAGCGCGACGATGAAGGTCGAGGCGAGGTGCACGCGCCCGGAGACGCGCTCCATGCCGAACAGCATGACGGCGAGGAACGTCGCCTCGAGAAAGAACGCCGTCAGCACCTCGTAGGCGAGCAGCGGCCCGGCGATGTTGCCGACCCGGTTCATGTAGCCCGGCCAGTTGGTGCCGAACTGGAAGCTCATCACCACGCCGGTCACCACGCCCATGGCGAAGCACACCGCGAACACCTTCACCCAGCGCTTGTAGGCGGTGAGCCAGGCGCGCTTGCGCTCCTCGCTGCGCGCGCGCTCGTGGCGCAGCCGGAACACGAACAGCATCCAGCCCAGCCCGATGGTGATGCTGGGGAAGAGGATGTGGAAGCCGATGTTCAGCCCGAACTGCACGCGGGCGAGAAGCAGGGCCTCTTCCATGGGCGACTAATATATAGCCGCGTATGGCGAACCGCAGCATCGATTTCTTCGACCGGCAGTTCCGCCGCCAGATCGCCGCGGGCGACCATGCGCTGAACCCGTTCGAGCAGGCGGCGCTGCCCTTCGTGCGCGGCCGGGTGCTCGAGCTCGGCTGCGGGCTCGGCAACCTCGCCATCGCCGCGGCAAGAAACGGCGCGCAGGTGGTCGCGGTGGACGCCAGCCTGCCGGCCGTGGTGCGGATCGCCGACGTGTCGCGCGCCGGGGACCTGGGCATGAGCGTCGTGTTCTGCGACGTCTCGGCCTACCGCCTCGCCGGCGAGTACGACACCATCGTCGCGATCGGCCTGCTCATGTTCATGGCGCGCGAGCCGGCGCTCGGGCTGCTGTCCGAGATCACGCACCACGTGGCGCCGGGCGGCTGCGCGGTCGTCAATGTGCTGGTCGAGGGCACGACGTACCTGGAGATGTTCGACCCGGGCGCCTGGTGCCTTTTCGGCCGCGACGAGCTGGAGCGTCATTTCGCCGGCTGGAAGATCGAGCTCGCGCGGCACGAGAATTTCCCCGCGCCCGGCGGCACGCTGAAGGCGTTTTCGACCGTGATCGCGCGCAAGCCGGGCGGCGCTTGAGGCGGCTCTTCTCGCCTTTCGTCCTCGTCGTCACGGCGCTCGTCGGCGGCGTCTACGCCTACCTCGCGGCGAGCCTCGCGTCGGGCCCGGTGTCGCGCGCCGTCCTCGCCGTGCCGTTCTTCCTCGTCTGGATCATCCCGGCGTACTACTGGAGCCGCGACCGCTCGCGCGAGGAGAGCCGGCTCGACCACGTCGTGCACCAGGCGAGCTACCTTTCGATGGGGCTCGCCAGCTTCCTGCTCGTCTTCACGCTCGCGCGCGACCTGCTGCTCGCCGGCACCGCCTGGACGCCATCGCTGCACGGCTACGTGCAGCAGGCGGGCGCGCCCGCGATCGTCGCCGCCTCGCTCGCCGCGCTTGCCGTCGGCGCGCTGACCGCGCTGCGCGGGCCGCGCGTGGTGCGCGTCGAGCTGCCGGTGCCGGGCCTGCACCCCGAGCTCGACGGCTTTCGCATCGCGCAGATCTCCGACCTGCACGTCGGGCGAACGATTCGCCACGCGTACGTCGAGCACACGGTGGAAAAGGCTCGCGCGCTCGCGCCGGACCTGGTCGCGCTTACCGGCGACATCGTGGACGGGCCGGTGGAGCGCCTCGCGCCCCACGTGGCGCCCCTGGCGGAGCTGCGGAACGCCTACTTCATCCTCGGCAACCACGATTGCTATTCCGGCGCGGCGCGCTGGATCGAGCATTTCCGCGGCATGGGCATGCGCGTGCTGCTGAACGAGCACGTCGTGGTGCGCAAAGGCGCCGCCCGGCTGCTGGTCGGCGGGGTCGTCGATCCCGCCTACCGCAGCGCCCGGCCGGAGATTTCGCTCGAGGGAGCGAGCGCCGCGGATTTCCGCCTCCTGCTCGCGCACAACCCGAAGCTCGCGCCGCTCGGCGCGCGCGCCGGCTTCGACCTGCAGCTCTCCGGCCACACCCACGCCGGGCAGTTCTTCCCGTGGACGCTCGCGGTGCGGCTCGTGCATGCGCCGCACGTCGCCGGGCTCTCGCGCGAGGGCGCGATGCAGGTCTACGTGAGCGCGGGCACCGGCTCGTGGGGCCCGCCGGTGCGCTTCGGCACGAGCCCGGAACTGACGCTGATCACCCTCAAGAGAACTTGAGACGCAAGCGGCCGCACTACTCCGTCTACGTGGTGGAGCTCGCGCCGCAGGTCCTGGAGCACGCGCGCTTTCGCCGCGCGAATCCCGGCTACGACGCGCTGAAGCCTTGCGTGTACGTCGGCATGACCGGCCTTTCTCCCGACGTGCGCTTCGACAAGCACAAGGCCGGCATCCAGGCGAACCGCTTCGTGATGCTCTACGGCCTTCGGCTGATGCCCGAGCTCTACGAGGTGTATAACCCCATGCCGTACGACGGCGCGCGCGACATGGAGGTCGAGCTGGCGATCAGCCTGCGGGAGAAGGGGTACGGCGTATGGCAGGGTTAGTGCGCTTGCGGCGGGACATACCGGCCGCCCGATGCCACCGCGCGCATCGCCGCCGGCAGGCCGACGATCGCCGAAGTCTTGGCGATGTAGCCGCGCGCGCCCGCCTCGAGGCACGCCTGGATGCCCGCGCGGTCCTCGGACGCCGACACCACCAGCACCGGCACGTCGGGGAAGCGGCTGCGGAAGCGCTGCAGCGTGGCGACGCCGGTCGAGCTGGTGAGCGCGAGGTCGAGCAGCACGAGATCGAGCGGCCGGCCGGAGGCGATCTGCAGCGCCTCGGGCAGGTCGACCGCGATGTGGACTCTCGCGCCGCTGAACGTCTGGCGCACGCTCGCCGCGTAGACCTGCACGGTCGTCCCCTGATCGTCCACCAGCAGCACTTCCATGCGCGCATCTTAGAGAAAAGTGTTTATCCCCGAATCCGATTCCGGGAGGCATGAATGAAAGTTGCAATTGTCGGCGGCGTGCGCATCCCGTTCGCGCGCGCGAACGGCGCCTATAACGAGGCGAGCAACCAGGACATGCTGACCGCGGCGCTGCGCGCGCTCGTGGACCGACACAATTTGAAGAACCAGCGCGTCGGCGAGGTGGCGGCGGGCGCGGTGATCAAGCACTCGCGCGACTGGAACCTCGCGCGCGAGAGCACCCTCGGCTCGGGGCTGCACCCCGAGACCCCGGCCTACGACCTGCAGCGCGCCTGCGGCACCAGCCTCTCGGCGGTGGCGCAGCTCGCGCGGCGCATCGACGCGGGCGAGATCGACTGCGCGATCGCGGGCGGCGCCGACAGCGCGAGCGACATCCCGCTCGCCTACAGCCCGAACCTGCAGCGCGCCGTGCTCGCCATGGCGCGCGGCAAATCGTGGACCGACAAGCTGCGCACGCTCGGCGACCTGCGGCCCTGGGACCTCGCGCCGGCGAGCCCCGGCATCGCCGAGCCGCGCACCGGCCTGTCGATGGGCCAGCACTGCGAGGAGATGGCCAGGGAATGGCGCATCGACCGCAGGAGCCAGGACGAGCTCGCGCTGGCGAGCCACCGGAACGCCGCCGCCGCATGGCAGGAGGGCTTCTTCAACGACCTGGTCGTCGAGTTCCACGGGCTCAAGCGCGACAACAACGTGCGGGCGGACACCTCGCTCGAGAAGCTCGCCAGCCTGAAGAACGCCTTCGATCCCTCGCCGGCGGGCACGCTCAGCGCCGGCAACAGCTCGCCGCTCACCGATGGCGCGTCGTGCGTGCTCCTCTCGTCCGAGCAGTGGGCGCGCGAGCACGGTTTTTCGCCTTGGGCCTTCATCACCCATTCCGAAACCGCCGCCGTGGACTTCGTCGGCATGGCGGGGCCGAAGGAAGGCATGCTGATGGCGCCGGCGTACGCCGTGCCGCGCATGCTCGACCGCGCGCGGCTCGGGCTGCAGGACTTCGACATCTACGAGATCCACGAGGCGTTCGCCGCGCAGGTGCTCTGCACGCTGAAGGCCTGGGAGTCGCCGGAGTTCTGCCGGGCGAAGCTCGGCCGCGAGCCGCTCGGCTCGATCGACCGCGCGAAGATGAATCCCAAGGGCTCGAGCGTCGCGCTCGGCCATCCGTTCGCCGCGACCGGCGCGCGCATCGTCGCCACGCTCGCCAAGCAGCTCGCGCAGCGCGGCTCGGGCCGCGGGCTGATCTCGATCTGCGCCGCCGGCGGCATGGGCGTCACCGCTATTTTGGAAAGATGAGTGGAACGATAATGGCGGGGTGATCCCGCAGCAGCAGCTCTTCGCCCGGCTCGCCGAAGGCCACGCGGCCGGCATCACCGTCGTCACGCCGAATGCGCGGCTGGCCCGCGCGCTGACCGCCGATTTCGACGCATTCCAGATGGCGAAAGGCCTCGCTTCGTGGGAGGCCGCCGACCTCCTGCCCTTCGGCGCTTTCGTCGAGCGGCTCTGGGAAGACGCCTTATACAGCCCGATAGGCGAAATGAGCGGTGAGTCGCTGCCGCTGCTCCTCACGCCGGCGCAGGAGCAGCACCTGTGGGAGGAGATCCTCGCCGACAGCGGCCTGCTCGCGGTGCCCGAGGCCGCGGCGCAGTGCCGCGAGGCGTGGCGGCTCGTCCACCAGTGGCGCATCGACGCCTCGGGCGGCAACGAGGACGCGCTCGCTTTCTCGCAGTGGAGCGAACGCTACCGGAAGAGGACCGCCGGCGACGTCGACGCGGCGCGCCTGCCGGACCTCGTGGCGGGCTACCTCGGGGCCGTGAAGACGCCGCAGCTGCTGGTCGCCTACGGCTTCGACCTCGTGCCGCCGCAGACGCAGGAGTTTTTCGCCAGGATGAATACCGAGCGCTGCGCCCCGGAGGCGATTTCCGGAACCTGCGGCAAGGTGCCGTTCCAGACCGCGAAGCACGAGCTCGAGGCTGCGGCGAAGTGGGCGCGCGCTCGCCTCGAGGAAGGGCGCGCGAGGATCGGCGTGGTGGTGCCCGACCTCGGCCGGCGGCGCAGCGAGGTGATGCGCGTCTTCTCGCGCACCATGCAGCCGGGCGCCAGTTTGCCTTCGGCGAAGCCGCAGGCGATGCCGTTCAACGTGTCGCTCGGCCTGCCGCTCGCCGCGTGGCCGCTCGTCGACGCGGCGCTCGCGCTGCTCTCGCTCGCGCACGGCGAAGTGGAGTTCCCGGTCGCGAGCCGGCTCGTCCGCTCGCCTTTCCTCCGCGGCGGCGAGAGCGAGGTGTCGCGCCGCGCGATCCTCGACGCGCGCCTGCGCCGCGATGCCGATGCGACGCTCACGCTCGGCAGGCTGATCGCGCTGCTCGACAAGGCGTCGCTCCTCAGGAGCCGGCTCGAGAAGGTGTTCGAGATCGCAGGCAGCCGCCCCGACACGCCCGGCGACTGGGCGCGGCACTTCTCGGCGCTGCTGGATGCGGCCGGCTTCCCCGGCGAGCGCGCGCTCGACTCGGCCGAGTTCCAGACGCGCGCCAGGCTGCACGAGGCGCTCGGCGAGCTCGGCAGGCTCGAGCGGGTGGCGCCGCGGTTGTCGTTTTGCCAGGCGATTTCCTTCCTGCGCCGCCAGTGCCAAGCCGAGCTCTTCCAGCCCGAGTCCGCCGATGCGCCGATCCAGGTGCTCGGGCTGCTCGAGTCGCGCGGGCTGCGCTTCGACTGCCTGTGGGTGAGC
>Ga0310810_10008728_pt1 | contig 11691 bp, 20 predicted proteins | sample NCmetagenome_FD_207641 | JGI IMG/M metagenome (GOLD analysis project Ga0310810, IMG submission 207641) | Soil microbial communities from experimental microcosm in Duke University, North Carolina, United States - NC | ecosystem: Engineered > Artificial ecosystem > Soil microcosm > Unclassified ...
TTCGGCATCGGCCGGCAGCAACGTGAGGACTTCGCACCCCTCCGGCGTCACCACCACCGTGTGTTCAAAATGCGCCGAGAGACTGCCGTCGCGCGTCACCGCCGTCCAGCCGTCCGACAACACCTTCACCGCCGGCTTACCCGCGTTCACCATCGGCTCGATGGCGAGCACCATCCCCTCCGCCAGCCTCGGTCCCCGACCCCCTGGACCGTAGTTCGCAATCTGCGGCTCCTCATGGAGCGCGGTACCGATGCCATGCCCGACAAACTCACGCACGACAGAGAACCCGTGGCTCTCGACGTGCTGCTGGACGGCCGCGCCGATATCCGATACCCGCGCGCCCGGTTTCACAGCCTCGATGCCGTGAAAGAGCGCCGCCTCGGTCACCCCGAGCAGTTCCGCGGCCTGCGGCGACACACGACCGAGGGGGACGGTCACGGCACAATCGCCGAAGAACCCGTCGAGCTTGGCGCCCATGTCGATAGAGAGGATGTCTCCTTCGACGAGCTGACGCTTCGACGGGATCCCGTGCACCACCTGCTCGTTGGCCGATACGCAAACGGTTGCCGGATACCCGTGGTACCCCTTGAACGCCGGCTCGGCCCCTGCGGCGCGCACCCGGTCTTCCGCCACACGATCGATGTCCGCCGTCGTCACGCCGGGAACCGCCATCTGCCGCAGTTCCGCGAGCACCTGCGCCACGAGCTGGTTGACCCGACGCAGCTTCTCGATTTCCAGGCGTGACCGGCAGACGATCATGTGCGCGCTGCCTTCTGCGACGTCACGGCCGCCGGCGCCGTTGCGCCTGTGCTTGCCGCCGCCGCGTCGTCAATTACGGTGTCCAGCTCGTGCGCGACCCGCTCCTGCGGCTGGGCACCGTTCACAATACGGAACGTCGAACGGTCACGGTAAAACTCGACAAGCGGCTTGGTCGCCCGTTCGTAAACCTTCAACCGCTCTCGAACGACCTGCTCGTTATCGTCCGTCCGCTGCACCAGCTCGCCGCCGCACTTGGCGCACGCATCCGGCGCCGGTGCGCCTTCCTTCGACGGCTCAGCGTTCGTACCACATCTGGCGCAAATCAACCGCCCCGCCAGACGACGCACCAGTTCGTGCTCCGGCACCCGCACATCGACGACGATGAGCGGACCGTTGTTGCGCTCGGCGACGATCGTGTCGAGCGCTTCGGCCTGCGGCACCGTCCGTGGAAATCCGTCGAGCACGAACCCGCACTGCGCGTCGGGCCGCATCAGCCGCTCGCGGACAATCGCAATCATCGTTGCGTCGTCAACGAGCTCCCCGCGATCCATCAGCTCCTTCGCGCGCATCGCAATGGGAAGCTTCGCCTTGATCCCATCGCGCAGGATATCGCCCGTCGAAATTTTCAACAGCGCCCGCTCACGTGCGAACCGCCCCGCCTGCGTGCCTTTTCCGGCGCCCGGCGGCCCCATCATGATCACGTTCAGCGCCAAGTTCTGGTCTCCAGTCGTACGACCCTCGCCGAACCGGAATCCGTGCCGATCCCGTTCGCCTTACCCCCGCCGACCTCGGATTCGTGTCTTCTTCATGAAGCCGTCGTAGTGCCGCATGATGAGCTGCGACTCCACCTGCTGCACCGTGTCCATCGCCACGCCCACCACAATCAGCAACGTCGTTCCGCCGAAGTAGAACGTCACGCCAAGGCCCTGCGTGAACCACTGCGGCAGGGCTGCGTCGAGGCGATCGCCAATGAAAGGAATGGGCGCCACCTTGAACCCGGTGATCAGGAACTCTGGAAGAATTGCGACGGCCGCAAGGTAGAACGCACCGACCAGGGTGATACGCGCCAGAATCGTGTCGATATATTCCGCCGTGCGCTTGCCGGGGCGGATGCCGGGAATGAACCCTCCGTACTTCCGCATGTTTTCGGCGACGTCATCGGGGTTGAAGATGATCGCCGTGTAGAAGTACGCAAAGAAGATGATGCCGACGATGTACAGCAGGTTGTAGAGCGGCATGCCGTACGCGAGTTGGTCCACGATCGCACGGCCCCATCCGCCGGCCTGGAACATCGTGGCGAGCGTCGCCGGAAACGCGAGGATCGACGAGGCGAAAATGACCGGGATGACGCCGCCGGTGTTCACCTTCAACGGAATGTGCGTGCTCGAGCCGCCGTACTGACGGCGGCCGACGACGCGTTTGGCGTACTGCACCACAATCCGGCGATGGCCGCGTTCGACGAAGATGATCGCGGCAATGACCGCCACCATCATCACCAGCAGGAAGAAGATGCGGAACAGGCTGATCTGCCCTGTCTGCATCTGGTCGAATGTCTGCAGGATGCCACGTGGGAACCCGACGATGATGCCGGCGAAGATCAGCAGAGACATACCGTTGCCGACGCCGCGCTCGGTGATCTGCTCGCCGAGCCACATGATGAAGATGGTGCCGGTCGTCAGCGTCAGCACGCACAGCAGACGGAAGCCCCATCCGGGGTTGTAGACCAGCGGAAGCCCTCCCGCGATCTGCGTTTGCCGTTCGAGAAAGATGGCGATGCTCAACGACTGCACGATGGCCAGCACGCCGGTCAGATAGCGCGTGTACTGGGTGATCTTGCGGCGCCCCAGCTCGCCTTCACGTGACAGGCGTTCGAGGTACGGCCAGACCACGGTCAGCAGCTGCAAAATGATCGAGGAACTGATGTAGGGCATGATGCCCAGCGCAAAGATGGTCACCTTCGACAGGTTCCCGCCCGAGAACATGTCGTAGAGGCCGAACATCGTGTTCTTCTGCGCCTCCGCGAGCAGGGCCAGCGCCGTCTGATTCACGCCCGGCGTCGGGATGTGATTGCCGATGCGATACACGCCCAGCATCGCCAGCGTGAAGAGCACGCGGTTCCGCAGGTCCGTGATCTGCCACAGGTTTTTGAGTGGGTTGTTTTCCATTGCTGAACCCTTGGGCCGGCTGAAGCCCGCCCCTACGCTCTACGCGCCAATCGTCTCCGCCGCGCCGCCCGCGGCAGCAATCTTTTCCGCCGCCTTGCCGCTGAACTTGTGCGCCCGCACCGTCAGCTTCTTTGCGATGTCTCCCCGCGCCAGCACCTTGATCTGCCCGCCGCCGTGCACGATGCCGCGTTCCCGGAGCAGCTCAGGTGTCACGACGGTACCAGTATCGAACCGCTCGGCGATCGTGTCGAGGTTCACCACCGCATACTCGGTCCGGAACGGGTTGTGGAAACCACGCTTCGGAACGCGCCGATGCAGCGGCATCTGGCCGCCTTCAAAGCCGCGCTTGAACTTGTACCCCGAACGAGACTGCGCGCCTTTGTGCCCGCGTCCCGCCTGTGCGCCCTGGCCGGTGCCATGCCCTCGGCCGACACGCTTCTTCGAATGCTTCGAGCCAGGCGACGGTTTAAGAGTGCTCTGATCCATTTTTCCCCTGGCGGGTTCCGAAGGACCCGCCCTCCATCGTGGAGGCCGGGTCTCATGAGACCCGGCGCACGTGTCTTTTCAGACCCGGCTACTCCGAAACTTCCACTAAATGCCGCACCTTGTGGATCATGCCGCGCGTTTCCGGCGTGTCCGGCAATTCCACCGTGTGCCGAATGCGGCGCAGCCCCATACCCTGCACGGTAACCCCCTGCGTCTTGTTGAAGCCAATCGGGCTGCGGACCAGCGTCACCTTCAGCTTCCTGCCAGCCGCTGCGGCCTTTTTCTTCTGCGCAGGTTTGGTTGCCGCTTGCTTCGTGGTGGCCATCATTACGCTCCGACCAGCTCGGCTTCTTCCTTGCCTCGATACCGTGCGACGAGCGCCGGATCCTTCAGATCCATCAGTCCCCTGAATGTCGCGCGCACGACGTTGTGCGGGTTTGGCGATCCGAGCGACTTGGTCAGCACGTTCTGGATGCCAGCCGACTCGACGACCGCACGTACGGCGCCGCCCGCAATCAGACCGGTTCCCTCGGGCGCCGGCTTGAGCAGCACGCTGCCGGAGCCGAACTTCCCGACGACCTGATGAGGAATCGTCGTGCCTTTCAACGGAACGCGGATGAGGCTTTTCTTCGCCGCTTCGATTCCCTTCTTGATGGCCGACGGCACTTCCTTCGCCTTGCCGACCCCGAACCCGACGACGCCATGACCGTCACCGACGACCACGAGCGCGCTGAAGCTCAGGTTCTTGCCGCCCTTGACGACCTTGGTGACGCGGTTGATCGAGACGACCGTATCTTTAATCTCGAGCTGCGAGGCGTCAACCTTCTCGCGGTTCTTGTTCATCATCCCCATGGGGCTAGAACTCCAATCCAGCTTCGCGAGCGGCGTCCGCAACCGCCTTTACGCGACCGTGATAGAGGAACCCGTTGCGGTCGAACACGACGCGCTTGACACCTTTCTCGATCAGTCGCTCCGCGATCGTTTTGCCAATCGCTTTCGCGCCGGCGATGTTGCCGCCGCGCTCCTCCTTCTTCAGCGAACCCTTCACCGTCGGTTCGACCGTCGAGGCGCAGGCGATGGTTCGTCCGGTCATGTCGTCGACGACCTGGACGTACATGTGGGCGACGCTGCGGAAAACGGTGAGCCGCGGGCGCGCTTCCGAACCCTGCACACGCTTCCGGATCCGGTGCTTGATCCGGTCGCGCCGATCCTCTTTCGTCTTGATCTTCATCGCTATTTCGCTCCGGTCTTGCCGACCTTCTTCTTCAGCACTTCACCCGTGTAGCGCACGCCCTTCTGCTTGTAGGGATCGGGCTTGCGCATGCGGCGGATGTTGGCGGCGACCTGTCCCACGAGCTGACGATCCACGCCCGTCACCGTGATGTGTGTCTGCTTGTCGATCGCGATGTCGATTCCATTCGGAATGTCGAACACGATCGGATGCGAGTAGCCGAGCGCGAAGACAACCTGCTTGCCCTTGAGCTCGGCTCGATAACCGATGCCGACAATGTCGAGCTCTTTCTTGAACCCCTCGGTCACCCCGGTGACGGCGTTGGCGACAAGACTGCGCGCCAGGCCGTGAAACTTCCCGAGCGCCGGCTCATCGCGCTCCAGCTTTGCGACCAGCGACCCATCGTCCTGCGCGAAGGCGATCCCGGGCGGCACGTACTGGTTCACCTTGCCCTTCGGGCCCTGCACTTCGACCGAACCCTTCCCGATCTTGACGGTGACGCCGTTCGGAAGCGCGATCGGTTTCTTACCAATTCGAGACATTGTTTTCTCTCCGGCCTTGCGGCCGGGTCCTGTTTTCTCTCCGGCCGTGCGGCCGGGTCCTCATCACCACACGTTGCACAGAACTTCGCCGCCGACACCGGCCTTCCGGGCGGCGCGCCCGGTCATGACACCGCGCGAAGTCGTGAGGATGTTGGTCCCCAGTCCCCCGAGCACCGCCGGCACATCGTCGACACCGAGATACACGCGGCGACCCGGGCGGCTGATGCGCTCGATGCCAGAAATCACGCGTTCGCCGTGCGGCCCGTATTTCAGGAACAGGCGGATCATCTGACGCGGCATGCGCCCTTTGTCGGCCGGCTCCTCAACCAGGCGATAACCCTGGATGTAGCCCTCGTCCTGGAGGATGCGTGCAATCTCGGCCTTCAGCTTGCTCGCAGGCATGTCCACGCGCGCGTGTTTCGCCGACACGGCGTTGCGAATGCACGAGAGCATGTCGGAAATCGGATCGGTCATCTTTGTGTCTCTCTCTGAAATCCCAAATCCCAAGCACCAAATCCCAAATCCCACGCAAACGCCAAATCCGTTTGGATTTGGGATGCGGGATTTGAGTTTTGGGATTTACCAGCTGCTCTTCGTCACGCCCGTGACGTCACCTTCCAACGCCAGTTTCCGGAAGCAGAGGCGGCACATCGCGAACTTCCGCATGTAAGCGCGCGGCCGCCCGCACAGCCGGCACCGGTTGCGCAGACGAATCCTGTACTTCGGTAGCTTGGCTTCCTTCGCAATCTTCGCGGTCGTCGCCATTCGTTTGTTCCTTCTGCTGGCCTAATTCGTGCGGAACGGCATGCCCATCAACTGGAGCAACTTCCGCGCTTCCTCGTCGGTCTTGGCGGTGGTCACCATCGACACGTTCATGCCGCGCGCCTTGTCCACCTTCATGTAATCAATCTCCGGGAACAGGAGCTGATCGCGCAGGCCGAGCGTATAGTTGCCACGGCCGTCGAACCCCTTCGGCGACACGCCGCGGAAGTCGCGGACGCGCGGCAGCGCGATCGAGATCAGGCGGTCGAGGAACTCGTACATCCGTTCGCCGCGCAGCGTGACCATCGCGCCAACCGGCATTCCCTGGCGAAGCTTGAACTGCGCAATCGATTTGGTGGCACGGCGCACGACCGCCTTCTGTCCGGTGATGCGGCTCAACTCGTCGGCACCCACGTCGGCGAACTTCGCGTTCGACGTCGCCTCGCCCAGTCCCATGTTGACGACGATCTTCTGCAGCTTCGGGATCGCCATCACGTTCTTGTAGCCGAACTCCTTCTGGAGAGCCGGGGCGACTTCTTTCTGGTAGCGGATCTTCATGCGGTTCATTTATCCACCACTCCCTCGCACTTGCGGCAGATGCGGACCTTGCGCCCGTCGCCGAGCAGCTTGTGTCCGATGCGCGTCACCTCGCCACACTCCGGGCAGACCAGCTGCACGTTGCTCGAATGCAGCGCCGCCTCGCGCTCGACGATCCCGCCCTTGATATTGCGCTGCGGGTTCGGGCGCGTGTGCCGCTTGATCATGTTGACGCCTTCGACGATCACCCGATTCTTGCCGGGCAGCACCTTCAGCACACGGCCACGCTTGCCGCTGTCTTTGCCGGTGTTCACCGACACCGTGTCGTTCTTCCGAATCGGCGTTTGCAGTCTCGACATCGTTTTCTTCCCGGCGCCCCGTAAAGGGGCGCCCTACACCGTCAATCGGCGGTGGAGGGTGGGGCTGTACGCCCGCCTTATAGAACCTCCGGAGCCAACGAAATAATTTTCATGAACCGGCGCTCACGCAGCTCGCGCGCCACGGGACCGAACACGCGCGTCCCAATTGGCTCGCCCTGATCGTTGATGAGCACGGCCGCGTTGCGATCGAACCGGATGTAACTGCCGTCGCGGCGGCGCTGCTCCTTGACGGTCCGCACGATGACCGCTTTCACCACCTGCCCCTTCTTGACGGTCCCGTCCGGCGTCGCTTCCTTGACCGATGCCGTGACGATGTCGCCGAGCCGCGCGTAGCGTCCGGTCGATCCGCCGATCGGGTTGATGATCGAAATCTTGCGCGCGCCGGAGTTGTCGGCGACGTCGAGAATCGATCGCATCTGAATCATGGCTCGCCTCTAAATCTCCTGCCGTTTCGCAACAACCCGCGTCACGATCCACCGCTTGCGACGCGACAGCGGACGCGATTCGGCAATCGCGACGGTGTCGCCAACCTTCGCTTCGTTGCGTTCGTTATGGGCGACGAACTTCGACGTCTTCTTCTGGCTCTTGCCGTAGACGGCGTGTCGCACCTGCCGCTCCACCGCGACCACGACGGTCTTGTCCATCTTGTCGCTGACGACGGTGCCGGTCAGCTGTGACTTGACGCTCATGCCTGTGCCTGCTCTTTCTCGCGAAGAATCGTCTTGATCCGCGCGAGATCACGGCGGACCTCCCGCACCTTGGCGGGCGCCTCGAGCTGTCCCATCGACTTCTGAATGCGAAGCCGGAACAGCTGGTCGTCGAGCTCCTTCTCGCGCTCGTGGAGCACGTCGACCGACAGCTCGCGAATTTCCGCTACCTTCATGCCGTCTCTCCCGCGCCCTTAGGACGCCGTCTCCTGTCCGAAGCGGGTCGCGAACTTCGTCTTGATCGGCAGCTTCGCCGCGGCCAGGTTCATCGCCTTGCGTGCTTCGGCCTCGGTGACGCCTTCCATTTCGAACATGATGCGACCGGGCCGCACGACGCAGACCCACTGCTCGGGTGCGCCTTTGCCCTTGCCCATTCGTGTTTCCTGCGGCTTCTTCGTGATCGGCTTGTCGGGAAAGACGCGCACCCAGATCTTGCCGCCGCGCTTGATGAAGCGCGTCATCGCGACGCGCGCGGCCTCGATCTGCCGATCGGTGATCCAGGCCGGCTCCATCGCTTTCAGCCCGTAATCGCCGAACGACACGTCGGCCCCACGCCAGGCCTTGCCGGCCATCCGTCCGCGCTGTTGCTTGCGGTACTTCACTTTCTTGGGCATCAACATGATGCTGGTCCCTCGTTAGGCTCGCGCCGCCGGACGCCGTGGCGCGCGATCCCGGTATTCCTCCTCCCGACCCAGGCGCGGGATGAGCCGCTCGCCTTTGTACAGCCACACCTTCACGCCGATCTGGCCGTACGTCGTGTTCGCCTCGGCAAAGCCGTAGTCGATGTCCGCGCGGAGTGTCTGCAGTGGCAGCTGCCCATGCAGATACCACTCGGACCGCGCGATTTCGGCGCCGTTCAACCGGCCCGAGACACGCACCTTGATGCCCCGCGCGCCGAACCGCAGCGCCGATTCCACCGCCTTGCGCATCGCACGGCGGAAGGCGACGCGCTTTTCGAGCTGCACCGCCACGGATTCGGAAATCAACTGCGCCTCGAGCTCGGGCTTCTGGATCTCCTGAATATTGATGAAGATCTCGCGGCTGGTGCGCTTCTGGATTTCCTGCTTCAGCTTGTCGACTTCTGTCCCCTTGCGGCCGATGATGATGCCGGGACGCGAGGTGTAGATGTCGATCTTCAGCTTGTTCGCGGCGCGCTCGGTCTCGATGCGCGACACGCCGGCGTGCGAGAAGCGTTTCTTCAGGTCCTGCCGCAACGCGAGATCCTCGTGCAGGAGCTTCGCGTAGTCGCGATCCGAGTACCAACGTGAACGCCACGTCTTGTTGAAGCCGAGCCGGAATCCGTAGGGGTGAACCTTCTGGCCCACAATCTCTCCTTATGCCTTTGCTGCTGCAGCCGGTTTCTTTTCAGCTGATTTCTTCGCGCGCGCCGGCTTGGCTGCCGCCGCATCGCTCTCCGTCGCGACCTTTGCGATCTTCAGCGGCCGCTCGGCCACTTGTACCGTCAGATGCGCCGTCCGCTTGACGACGCGATAGGCGCGGCCCATTGGCGCCGGGCGGACGCGCTTCATTGACGGCCCCTGGTTGGCGTACGCCGCCAACACATAGAGACGGTCGATGTCGCCGCTGAACGCCTCGTCCTGCTGCACGTTGGCGACCGCCGAGCGGAGCACCTTCGCAATCTCACGCGCGATCGTCTTGCGCGTGAACTGCAGCGTCGCGAGCGCCTGATTGACGTTCTTCCCGCGAATCAGCTCGCACACGAGTCCCGCCTTCTGCGCGGAAGTGCGGATGCCTCGTGCCGTTGCGATTGCTTCAACCGCCATGACCTATCCCTTCGCTCCCGCGCCCGCGCCAGCGCCGCCGCCCGCACCCGCGGGTGCGCCGCCCGCCGGCGCGGCCGCGGCAGCCTTTTCACTCTTGGTGGTGTGCCCCTTGAAGGTGCGCGTGGGGGCGAACTCGCCCAGCTTGTGGCCCACCATGTTTTCCGTGACGTAAACCGGGATGAACTTCTTCCCGTTGTGCACCGCCATCGTGTGCCCGACCATTTCGGGAATCACCGTCGAGCGGCGCGACCACGTCTTGATGACCTTCTTCTCGTTGACCCGGTTCATCTCCTCGACTTTTTCAAGCAGCGAGGTGTCGACAAACGGGCCCTTCTTCAGCGACCGGCTCATTTACTTCGTCCTTCTCTGAACAATGAAGCGATCCGTGTTCTTGCGCCGGCGCGTCTTGTAACCCTTCGTCGGCTGGCCCCACGGCGTCACCGGATGCCGTCCGCCCGATGTCTTTCCTTCGCCGCCACCGAGCGGGTGATCGACCGGGTTCATCGCCACGCCGCGCACGTGTGGACGTTTGCCAAGCCAGCGGCTGCGGCCGGCCTTGCCGATCGACACGTTCTCGTGGTCAAGGTTGCCGACTTGTCCGATTGTCGCCACACACTCGACATTGATCTTGCGAATCTCACCCGACGGCATGCGCACGGAGGCGTAGTCGCCGTCGCGCGCGACGAGCTGCACCGACGAACCCGCGCTGCGCGCGATCTGGCCGCCCCGCCCCGGCCTCAGCTCCACGTTGTGGATCGTCGTGCCGAGCGGGATGTTCTTCAGCGGCAGACAGTTGCCTGGAAGGATGTCGACGCTGTCGCCCGAGACGATCGTGTCGCCCACCTTGATGCCGAGCGGCTGCAGGATGTACCGCTTCTCGCCGTCCGCATAGGTCAGCAGCGCAATGCGTGCCGATCGATTCGGGTCGTACTCGACGGTCGACACCTTCGCGGGAATGTCCTTCTTATCGCGTTTGAAGTCGATCACGCGATAGAGCCGCTTGTGGCCGCCGCCCCGCCACCATGACGTCAGCTCGCCACGATTGTTCCGGCCGCCCGAACGGTGCAGGTTCTCCGTCAGCGGACGGTACGGGTCGGTCGTCGTAATGTCGTCGAAGGTAAGCGACGTCTTGCCGCGTACGCCGGGCGACGTCGGGTTGTACTTGCGGATCGGCATGGTGTCCTACGCCCCCTGCAGGAAATCCGGAAGCTTCTCGCCTTCGCGCAGCTTCACGTACGCCTTCTTCCAATCCGAGCGGCGGCCCATGTACTTCCCCTGCCGCTTGAACTTGCCGTGCGCCAGCGACGTGCGGACGCTTTCCACCTTCGAGCCAAGGAGTGACTCCACGGCTTTCTTGATGTCGATCTTGTTGGCGTCCATCGCGACCTGAAACACGAGCGTGCGGCCGTCCTCGCGGATGACCGTCGTCTTCTCGGTGATAAGCGGGCGCCGCAACACGTGTGTGAGCTTCATGACCCGAGCGCCTCCTGCAGCTTCTCGATCGCGGCGCGGGTCATCACCAGGCGGCGCGAGTTGACGACGTCGCGCGCGCTGACGCGATTGCTCGCCAGAATCCGGACGCCGTCGATGTTACGCACCGACAGCGATAGCTTGTCTTCGGGCTTCACGTCGACCAGCAATGCCTTGCCTTCGATCCCCAACCGCCGCAGCATCTCCGCCGCCGCCTTGGTCTTGATTTCCGCGATGCTCAGCGCGTCGACCACCGTGACCTCGCCATCGCGCAACTTCTGGGTCAGCGCGGCGCGGAGCGCGCCTTTCTCGACCTTCTTAGGAAGCTGATATTCATAGCTCCGCGGCTGCGGACCGAACACCGTTCCGCCCTTGCGCCAGAGCGGATTTCTGATCTCGCCGACGCGGGCGCGGCCGGTGCCCTTCTGCCGCCACGGCTTCTTGCCGCTGCCGCTGACGGCCGCGCGGTTCTTCGTCGCGTGCGTGCCGCGGCGCTCCGCCGCGTTCGCGCGTACCACCGACTCGTGAATCAAGTCGGTCTTGACGCGACCGCCGAACACCTCGTCGCTCAAATCGACCGAGCCGACCTTCTGGTTCTCTGTGTTGACAACATCAACAGTCATAGGCTTCTTCTGGGCCGCCTAAAGGCGGCCCTACGTACGTGGGGGCCGGCTTCAGCCGGCCCGCTATTTCTTGCCCTTCTTCTTCGTCGGCTCCACCTGCGGGGTCTTGACGATCTTCGCCGCCACGGCCTTGCGGATCAGGACGACACTGTTGGGACCACCGGGGACCGGCCCTTCGACGAGCAAGAGATTGTTCTCAGCGTCGACACGGAGCACTTTCAAGTTGCGAATGGTGACGCCGGCGT
>Ga0310810_10008729_pt1 | contig 11688 bp, 16 predicted proteins | sample NCmetagenome_FD_207641 | JGI IMG/M metagenome (GOLD analysis project Ga0310810, IMG submission 207641) | Soil microbial communities from experimental microcosm in Duke University, North Carolina, United States - NC | ecosystem: Engineered > Artificial ecosystem > Soil microcosm > Unclassified ...
TTTGCGCGGGAAAACCTGGTGAATGAAAAAAACGTCTTCCACGGCTACTGGTCTTATTTGAAATATCTGCAGTGTTCGCACGGCAAGGTCGCTACCGTCACACCGTAGAGGGATCGGCAACGCAACGGGTTTTTAATCCGTCTACGGATAAACAAGGCCGTCCGCGGCTCCCCTGCCGCGAACGGCCTCGCTGATGAACGGCCGGCTTAAGACTTGGTCACCTTGCTGGCCATGTTTTTTCCGTTTTCAACTTCCGCGCTGATGGTGACCTTGTCGCCGGATTTGAAACTGGCCAAGTCGACATTGTTGGCGACCTGGTAGGCTTTTCCGTCCTCAAGAACGATCTCGTGCGTGTTCGCATTGATGCTCTTGATGACGCCGGTGACGTCCGCGGCCCAGGCAAAATTGGCGCCCAGAGCGATGAGTGCTGCCATGGCAGGAACAGTGAACTTTTTCATTTACGCAACTCCTCTCCCATCCCCCTGCCCGGGCATCCAACTGAGTTGCGCCGTGTGCGTTCCCGGCATAAATGATTTTTAATAATTTTCACTTCGACTCCGCGCGGTTTTCCTAAGTGCATGGGATTTCACACCTTTTTTGTCACAAAGGCGGAACCTCGCAAGCCGTACGGAACCGCACCTTGGCCGTAGCGTTCCGTTGGGTCGTTGCTTCGCGAAAGAGAGGCAAAGGTGTTGAAGCCAAACACGCTGCGGCGTCAGATCGAGCGCTGGCTGAACGAAAAGCGTGGCCTGTGTTATTGCGACGATTGTATTGCCCAGGCGCTCGACCGGGCGCCGCGACGGCACGTTCAGGACGTCACCAGCCGGCTGGGCGTTTGCGAGCGCGGCTTCTGCAAATACCGCGGCAAATGCACGGCGTGCGGAAATGCCACCGTGGTGACCGCCTTCAGCGGCATGTGGGTGTAGCGTCTCGGGAAATTTCATTGGCGCCCCCATGGGGTTTCGAACCCCAGTTTTCGCCGTGAGAGGGCGACGTCCTAGGCCGCTAGACGATGGGGGCAGCGCGCGAAAAGCTTATACGGTTGCAGCCTGCCCGCGATCAAGTCGCGGGCCCGCGCGGCACGTCCTCGGTCACGGTGATGGCGGAAAACCCTTCCGCCTGCGAGTACCACCACGCACCGAGCTGGAAGCCGGAGGCGGGCGAACCGCCGGCGATCAGCCAGATGAAATCGTCCTCATAGGCGCTGTCGGCGTCGGTGCGGGAAGGCGCACTTGGACCTTTCGGGTGCGAATGGAAGCAGCCGATGATGCGCGTAGGTGCGCCGCGCAAGTGGCGCAGCAGCTTGAACTGCAACTCCGGATCGATCAGGAACTGCCGTCCGGGATCGTCGGCGAGATTGGCCCCCTCATGGATGGTCTGCGCCAACCATCCGTCGTGCGTATCCGTCCCCTCGATCAGGCCGCAGCATTCGGCTGGGAAGGACCGCGTGGCGGCCTCGAGCACGGCGGCGGCCAATTCGGGCGGCAAATGGAGCACGCGTGGGGTCATGGCCGTGGATCGACCGCAACGCGCACGATCACGCGTCCGGTATCGGCATCGAGCACGACCAGCTCTTCGCCGTTGGTTCCTGCAAGCCGCACCAGGATGCGGTTCCCCTCGAGCTGCGTGGACTGGATGCTCTTGCCGGGCGCGGCGAGGGTTGTCAGCACTGTTTCAGGAGTGGTTACGGCCACGGGCTGGGGCCGGTTTCCCGCGCGCAACACCGCCGTTACGATCAGCGCCCCAACCCCCAAGACGATCAGCACGCCCAAAAAGATGACGAGCGCCAGCAGGCCGCGATAGCTTGGGGCGTTCGAAGCATCGCTCTGGGGCATGACCATTACGTCCGTACGCGGAGAATCGCGCGCGTTACGCGCCGAAGACATCAACAAGGGCTGGCGGCTCGACCATTTTCTCGCCGCCAACTTGCGCCAGCTTTCGCGTTCGCGGCTGCAAACCCTGATCGCGGAAGGCCACGTCACGCTTGCCGGCCAAACGATAAGAGACCCCAACAAGCGGGTCAAACCGGGCGAGGTTTTCGCGATTCAGATCCCGCCGCCCCTTCCTGCCGAACCACAGCCGCAGGAAATCCCGCTTGTCATCGTACACGAAGACGCAGACTTGATCGTGATCGACAAACCGGCGGGTCTGGTCGTGCATCCCGCGGCAGGCAATCTCGACGGTACGCTGGTCAACGCGCTGTTGGCGCATTGCGGAGACTCGCTCGCCGGTATCGGCGGCGTGGCGCGGCCCGGCATTGTGCATCGCCTCGACAAGGACACGAGCGGTCTTCTCGTCGCCGCGAAAACCGAACGCGCCATGCGCAGCCTCGCCAAACAATTCGCCGCACATGCGGTGGAGCGCGTCTATCACGGGGTAGTCTGGGGCGCTCCGCGCGCGGGCGCAGGCTTGGTCGAGGGAAATCTCGGCCGCAATCCGTTCGACCGCAAACGCATGGCGGTCTTACGCGTACAGGGAAAACCCGCGCGCACAAATTACCGCGTGCTGGAACCGTTCGCTTCGGGCGAACCCGGCGAGAAGCCGTTTGCCGCGCTCGTCGAATGCCGGCTGGAAACCGGGCGCACGCATCAGATCCGCGTGCATCTCGCCCATATCGGCCATCCGCTCATCGGGGATTCCACCTATGGCCGCCATCGGCAATCCCCGCGCGCCAAGACGCCGGCGCAGCAAATCGCTTACGAAGCCGCGGGTTCTTTTCCGCGACAGGCGCTTCACGCCGGCGTGCTTGGCTTCTTTCACCCGACGCGCCAGACCAAGCTTCGCTTCGAATCCCCTTGGCCGGAGGATTTCTCCAATCTTGTGAACGCCTTACGCGGCCTGAAGGAAGCACGCCCACAATCTTGAAATTCGCCCATCCCGTGCCCACATTTCGCCGGAATGGGGGATACGCTTAACCCAAGACGCGTTAGCAGAATGGTAGGATGTGCGACGGCGCATCCTGAAGTTTCGGATTCTTGAGGGGAATGGAATGGCAACGAGAGCACTTCCGGTCATCGGCGAAGGCGGGCTTTCCCGCTACCTTGCCGAGATCCGCAAGTTCCCCCTCTTGGACCCGCAAGAGGAATACATGCTCGCCAAACGCTGGCGGGAGCATGAAGACACCGAGGCGGCGCATCGTCTGGTGACCAGCCATTTGCGCCTGGTCGCGAAGATCGCGATGGGCTACCGCGGTTATGGGCTGCCCATCAACGAAGTGATTGCCGAGGGCAATATCGGTTTGATGCAGGCGGTCAAGCGCTTCGAGCCGGAGCGCGGCTTCCGCCTTGCCACTTATGCGATGTGGTGGATCAGGGCGGCGATCCAGGAATACATCCTGCGCTCGTGGAGCCTGGTGAAGCTCGGCACAACGGCGGCGCAGAAGAAACTGTTCTTCAACCTGCGTCGCGTGAAGGGCCAGATCGAAGCTCTCGAAGAAGGCGATCTCAGGCCCGAGCAGGTGACCGATATCGCCACCCGGTTGGGCGTGCCGGAAGAGGAAGTGGTCAACATGAACCGCCGCCTCGCCTCTCCCGATTCCTCGCTCAACACACCGTTGGGAACGGAGTCGGAAACCGAATGGCAAGACTGGCTGGCGGACGAGTCGCTCGATCAGGAAACGCGGCTCGCCGAGAGCGAGGAGTTGGAGGAACGCCGCACCCTTCTGTCGACCGCTCTGGAAGAGCTGACGCCGCGGGAACGCGACATCCTGGAGGCACGCCGCCTGCGTGAGGATCCCATGACGCTGGAGGACCTGTCGGTGAAATATGACATCAGCCGCGAGCGGGTGCGACAGATCGAGGTCCGCGCCTTTGAGAAGCTTCAGGAAAAGATGAAGGCCGCGCTGGCCCATAAGCGGGCCGAGACCCTCGACGCGCGTTAGCGTCTGCCCTAAAATTGCTGCCGGGAACTCAGGGTTTTCGCTCTGCGGGGAGGATTCGGCATGCAAGCACTTGTTCGAAGGGTTGTGGTTGTGGTCCTGGCGATATTCGTCGTGGGGTCCGCCTATGCGCTGGTAAACCAGCTGACGCGCACTTTCCTGCTCCAGTCGCTCGCCTATGGCGACATTTCCGTCGAGCAGGCTCTGCTGGTCGCGCAGGGCGCGATCAGCGAGTGCAAGCAGAAGGACAATTCGGTCGTCAGCGTCGCGGTTGTCGACCGTGACGGTCTGACACGCTTCCTGCTTCGGGGCGACGGGGCTTCGACCGAAATGGCCGACAACGCCCGCAAGAAGGCCTACACGGCGCGGACCTTCCGGCAAGCCACTTCGGATTGGATGGCGCGGACCGCGCTCGATGCGGTCGACGACAAGGGCAAGCCCGTCGATTTGAACGGCCAGCAATATCTCGAGAACACGATCGCCGAAAAAGGCGGCGTGCCGATCATCTGGCACGGCGACGCCATCGGGGGTGTCGGCGTGACCGGTTCCAAGGGCGGCGGCGAGGCCGATGAGATGTGCGCCAAGGCCGGCGCCAATGCCATCGCCGATCAGCTGCTCTAGACCGAACGGCCCAAGAAAACATCCGGAGGATTCGATGTCTCGCATCTCTCACATTTCGATCGTTGCCGCTTCGGCGACGTTTCTCCTTGCCCTGGCGCCAGAAGCTAATGCGCAGGGCACGCGCCTGACCGCGGAGCAAGCGATGGCGGCGCTGAAAGCGGTTCAGGCCTATGCCAAGAACGACGGTTCCGATCCGTCGACCGCCGTCCTGGACAGCGAAGGCAACATCGTGCTGCTGCTCAAGGGCAACAACGCGGCGCCGCATAATATCGGCTTGGCCGAACGCAAGGCGTTCACCGCCAACATGTTCAAGATGAAGTCGATCGAATGGCGCGACGCCACGAAGCCGGGCCAGGCGCGCGCAAGCGAGCGCCAGACGCCGAAGGCCATCCCGCTCGGCGGCGGCGTTCCGATCATGGTCGGCAACGAGGTGATCGGCGCGGTCGGCGTTTCGGGCACGCGCGGCGGCCAAGAGGGCGACACCGCCGGCGCACAAGCAGGTGCCGACGCGGCAGCGGCGCTCGCGACGCGGCCGGTGGCGCAGAACTGATCCACTTCGGAGATTGAAATGAAATATTTTCTCCGCGCACTTCTGTGCGCGCTCGCCTTCATGGGCCTGGCGCAGCTTGCTCCGGCAGCCGAAGCGCCGCCTCCGACCCAGGGGCCGGTTTATGTGACGACGTTCTACGAGGTGAGCCCCGGGAGCGCGGCGCAAGCCATAACCGCGCTCAAGGACTATCGCGACGTGGCGCGCAAGGAGCCGGGCGCGGTCAGCTCCGAAGTGTTGCAGGAAGTCGGCGCTCCATCACGGTTTGCCACGAACGAAGTTTGGCGCGACTGGGCGGCGTACGACGCCCACGCGAAAGCGTTGGCGCGTACTCAGCTCTATCAGAAGATGCTGCCGATCCAGTACGGGCCACCGGATGCGCGGCCGCATCTCGCGCATTCCATCTCCGCGGAGACGGGGAACTTTACCCCGAACAGCATCATCATTCTCAGCCATCTCGACGTCACGCCGCCGGCCATTCCCAAGCTGCTCGACATCATGAAGCCGCTGGTCGAAGGCTCGGCCAAAGACGCCGGAATGAACAAGTATCAGATCCTCAGACAGGCGCCCGGCGTGGGCAATCATTTCAGGCTGTATGAGGTCTGGGCCAGCGAGCGGGCCTTCGACGCGCACAATCTCGCGGCACACACGCAAGCGTTCCGCAACGAATTGGCGTCGCTTCTCGGCACGCCCTACGACCAGCGCAAATATTCGCTGGTGAATTGACCGTATGAACGTCTATCGGCGCGGCCGCCTCGCTTAGGGGCGGCCGTGCGCTTACGAGGGAGCCCGAGCATGAGATCGCTGTCCAGGCAGTTTTCTTGCGTGGCCCTTGCCACGGTCATCGCCGGGCCCGCAATGGCCCAAAACCCGCCAGTCCCGCTGATCGAGGGGCCGACCTACTACATGACCTATGTCGAGGTTGTACCCAGCGCCACGGTGCGCGCCATCGCGATGCTCAAGGAGTATCGCGATGCGAGCCGCAAGGAGCCTGGCGCAATGTATGTCGACATCATGCAGGAAGACGGCGGCTCGTACCGCTTCATTTTGAGCGAGATTTGGCAAAACCGCGGGGCGGTTGCGACGCATGCCAATGGGACTGCGATGAAGTCCCTGGTTGAAAAGCTGAAGCCGATCGAGCTTGGCCCGATCGATTCCCGCATCCACCAGGCGCATTCGGTGACGCCCCCCAAAGCGCCCGGTGCAAACGATGTCGTCGTCATCACCCATGCCGACGTTGCCGGCGGGAATACGCAGAATCTGATGAACGCGTTCGCTCCGTTGAGCGAAGCCAGCCGCAAGGAAAACGGCATGGTGCGCTATGAGATCTTGGACGAGGTGCCTGCCCATGTGAACCATTTCCGGTTGTTCGAGGAATGGTCGAGCCTAACTGCGTTCGAAGCTCACAATCGGGCGCCGCATACCCAGACTTACCGGCAGACGATCTTGCCCTGGTTGGGCACGCCATATGACCAGCGGATTTACAAAGTCGTGAACTGATGGCCTCGGGCCTTCCGCGCTCAACTCGCGTAATCGTGGCCGTAGGGTGTTCGGGAGAGCGATAGGGGGATAGGCGATGCGTTCGACAATCTTGGCATTGACGATGACCGCAGCTCTGACAGCGGCGGCATTGCCTGCGCAGGCGGCATGGCAGAGCTACGCAGCCAGGGAAGCCGGCTTTTCGTTCGAAGCACCGGGCGACGTCAAATCCGAAAAGGCCACATACCGGGCCGCGGCGGGACAGCGCCCCGCGACCGTGTATCGTTCGCTCGACGACAACATCGAATACAAGGTGACCGTGGTCGATTTCGCCAATCGGGCGAACGACGATGCCGCGCTTATCAAGGAAGCGGCGACATCGCTGCAGAACAACAGGAAAGTGTTGGCGGACGCGGAAGCGCGGGTCGAAACGAGTTACGGCCGCAAGATGACGTTCGAGCTTCCCAACAATGGCGGGCGCTCGATGGCGGCCATCTACGTCAGCCGCGGACATCTTATTCAGCTCGAAGTAACGGTGCTCCCGGCAAATGGCGACTACGCCTCGCCCGACTTGGGCAGATTTGTCGACTCGATTGCCTTCAACTCGGGCAGTTCCGATCCCGGCAAAATCGAACTGCAGCTCGCGAAATAATTCGGCGCCTATCAGCGCCTCTTATTGTTGTCGAGCACCGGGTTTTGTGCCCGGTTCTGCTGAAGCGGCCTAACTCTCTCGCGAAGCGCATCGAGTGCTGCAAGCTTCTCGGTGAAGCTCATCTTCGCGCGCTGCCGGCGTCCCTCCGCTTTCCGCGCCAGAATTTCAGAAATATCCGGGTAGCTGGCTCGTGAGTCACTCATCTTGCTAATCTAATGCCAGGGGGTCCTGGATTCCAGCTTTCAGGCAGAAGGTACGCCACTTGTCTTGCAGACCGTGCCGCTCCAACACTCCCTTCAGGACTGGCAATTCCACTGCTCCTTGTTCCAGAAATGCTTCTATTCGCACCAAATCTTTCACGCGTCCCAAATTGACAGCAGTGGCCACAACGTGTTCCGCGCGCAGACACCGGACCTTGGTTCCCGAGCCATCTGTCAGTTCGATGTGGACCGCCTGTTCCAGCCCTTCTTCATCCAGATGCGAAGCAACCGGCAAGAATTGAACAGGCCAGCCCTCAATCATAAATCCAAGATCGCTGCGTTCCGTATAGCCCATCTGGGACAACGCGGTTTCGATCGGCGTCAACAAGAGAAGGCCCGATCCGCGCCGTTCGAAGCCGCCAAGCGAAATGAGAACATCCAAATCTTCGGTGAGCGTCGGCTGAATGTAATTCAGTGCAGCAACTGCGCCCGTGATTGCATAGTTTTGGATAACGCCTTGCTCGGCCAATTTGGCAATCACACCGATCGTTTGAGAAAGAGCCATTTGGCATCGGCACACAGGAGCGTCGTCGCGACGAATTCTCGCAGAATTTTGGCGAAATGAAACGGCCGCCTCTCGACGAGGCGGCCGTTCCGAATTGCATCCTGGTTCCGAAGCCCGCGCGTGATCGCGCGTGGGCGTCTCGAAGGATCAATACCACTTGCGAAGGCGAACCTCGCTCGCAGTCCCCACGAGCATGCTGAACTTGTTCACATCGCTTTCCGCGTAGTGGTAGGGGTAGACGATCTTCGGCTTGAAGTCCTTCACCCAGGTTGCCGCCGCATCCACCGTCATGGTGTAGGGCAGGTTCATCGGGATGAAGGCGATGTCGATGTTGGGAAGATTCTTCAGCTCCGGCGTTTCTTCCGTGTCGCCCGCGAGATAGACCCGCTTGCCGCCGAGATTGAGGACATAGCCGTTGTCGCGTCCTTTGGGATGGAACATAAGCCGGTCCGGCGTGACGTTGTATTCGGGCACGGCTTCAATGGCGACGCCGGCATAGGTCTGCTTGTCGCCGTTCTTCATCACTTTGGCTTTGGCCTGCAGCGCCGCCGGCAACATGCCGTAGACGCTTTGCGGCGCCACGATCACCGTGTTGGGGCCGGCAAGCTCGGTCAGCGTCGGCACGCTGAAATGGTCGCCATGTTCATGGGTGATCAGGATGAGGTCCGGCGGAGCCGCGCCGCGGAAATCGGCCGCGCCGCTGTTCGGGCCAGGCGGGAAGGTCGTCGGATCGGCGACGATGCGCTTGCCGTTCCAGGTCAGAACCACGCCCGCATGATGGACGGGGTGGATGGTGAGATTGCCGTTGGTGGTGGCGACCTGATCGTCCTGCGCGGCCTGGGCCGCCACCGCCGGTGAGGTGGATACGGAAACGGCGCCGGCGCCGAGCGCCAACAGGGCCGCCGCGGCAACAGCGCCGAGGAAGTGAATCTTTTTCACGTGAAAGTCTCCAATGTTGCGTTTCGAGAGGTGAGCCCGGCGATAGACGCGCATCCGGGGCATGGGCGTATTATAGGCCGCAGGCGCCGGTCGTGGCTACGTCTCTTGCCACGGAACCTGGCTGCCAGGATGCTTGCGCGCAGGAGGCGCGAATGAAACTGAAGCTTTGGCAGGTCGATGCGTTCGCGGAGCGGCCCTTCAGCGGCAACCCGGCCGCTGTCGTGCCGCTGGAACAATGGCTGCCCGATGCCACCATGCAGGCGATCGCCAATGAGAACAATCTTGCCGAGACCGCCTTTTTCGTGGAACGCGAAACGGGCGTCTACGATCTGCGGTGGTTCACGCCCGGGGCTGAAGTCGAGTTGTGCGGGCATGCGACGCTCGCATCGGCTTGGGTTCTGTTCGAGGATCTCGCGCCGCATTTGACCTCAGTGCGATTTGCGACCAAGAGCGGAATCCTGGCTGTCGAACGAGGTCCCGGCGGCAGAAACCGGATGGCGATGCCGTCCGACATTGTTCGGCCTTGCGCCGGACGGATTTGCCGACCAATTGGGCAAGTCTTTGGGTGTGACCGCTCCGAAAGAATTGCTGACCGGCCGCTATCTCGTGGCCGTCTGGGAGGACGAAGGCGTCATTCGAGACATCAGGCCCGATACCGGTTTCGTGCCTCTTCTTCGCCAGGAGAAGAAATGGGGCCTGATCGCCACCGGCAAGGGCAACAGCAACCCCTATGATTGCGTCTCGCGTTTCTTCGCGCCCGACAAAGGCGTCTTCGAAGACCCGGTCACGGGGTCGGCCCATTGTGCAATCGTTCCCTATTGGGCGAAACGGCTGGGCAAGCGGGAATTGCGCGCCTATCAGGCGTCCCCGCGCGGCGGCGATCTTCTGTGTACAGATGAAGGCGAACGGGTGGTCCTTGCCGGTCCCTGCGCGCTCTATCTCAAGGGCGAAATCGAATTCTGATCACTGCGTGGCGGTGAGGCGCTTCTGCTCGGCCAAACGCTCGCATGCCGCATCGAGCGCCGTTTCGAGTCGGTCGAGGGGCACGGCTTCATCGAAACGAAAGCCGCGATTGGCGGCATGCAGGCCAACGAGTCCGAGCTCGTTCGGTGGATCGAGCCAGATGTGGCCGGTCGAATCGTGCCGCGATCCAACCCAAACATAGACGGTGACCGAACGCACCACGTTCTGTCGGTGCCCCGTGTAGACGTGCAGCCCTTGCCTTTGCGCCCAGGGCAGCAAAATCGGATCGACCGCGCGGTAATCGCTCATGGGAAAATTCTTCAGCAAAAATGAACAATCGGCAAGATCACGACTCCAGGCCGCGGGCCTTCATTCGCAATTGACGCCGTAAGGCGGAATCGCTACAGACGCCGCGGGCCACGCTCCCCCAACGGAGCGCCGTCATTCTGGAAGGAATGAAACATGACCGGTAGCAAGCCGGCCGTGCGCCCCGCACGGCCTTTTTTTTCGTCCGGACCCTGCGCCAAGCGCCCAGGGTGGACACCTGAAGCTCTCAACAACGCGTGCCTCGGGCGCTCGCACCGCTCCAAACCGGGCAAGGCGAAACTTAAGGAAGCCATCGACCGCACGCGTGCCGTACTCCGGGTTCCCTCCGATTACCGCATCGGCATCGTCGCAGGTTCCGACACGGGCGCCGTCGAAATGGCGCTGTGGTCGCTTCTCGGCCCGCGCCCCGTCGACGTGCTCGCCTGGGAAAGTTTCGGCGAGGACTGGGTCACCGACGTCGCCAAGCAGCTGAAGCTGAAGGACGCACGCATCCTGAAAGCGGCCTATGGCGAATTGCCCGACCTGACGAAAACCGATCCGTCGCACGACATCGTCTTCCTCTGGAACGGAACCACCTCCGGTGTGCGCGTCCCCGACGGCAATTGGATCGCGGAAGATCGCGAGGGCCTGACGATCTGCGACGCGACTTCGGCCGCGTTCGCCATGGATTTGCCGTGGCCCAAGCTCGATGTGGTGACCTTCTCCTGGCAGAAGGTGCTGGGCGGCGAAGGCGCGCACGGCATGCTGGTGCTGTCACCGCGCGCGGTGGCGAGGCTGGAAAGCTACAACCCGGCTTGGCCAATGCCGAAGACGTTCCGCATGACCAAGGACGGCAAGCTGATCGAAGGTATTTTCGAAGGCGACACCATCAATACCCCGTCCATGCTTGCAGTCGAGGATTACCTCGACACGCTGAAATGGGCCGACGGCATCGGAGGGCTCCCAGCCTTGGTGGCGCGCGCCGACCGAAATCTCGCGGTGCTCGCGAATTGGATAACGCGCACCGATTGGATCGATTTCTTGGCGAAGGATGCCGAGACGCGATCGAATACCAGTGTGTGCCTAAAAATCGTCGATCCGTGGTTCACGGCTTTGGCGAAGGACGCGCAAGCAGCTGCGGCATCGAAAATCGCGAGCACGCTCGAGAAGGAAGGCGTGGCACTCGACATCGGCGGTTACCGCGCAGCGCCGCCGGGCTTGCGCATCTGGTGCGGCGCGACGGTCGAAACATCCGATCTCGAAGCGCTCACGCCTTGGCTCGATTGGGCCTTCGCGCAGGTGAAAGCGTCGTAGCAATCCCCCCACCCGCCTCGGCTTCGCCCTTTGGGCTCAGCCGCGGCGACCTCCCCGCGTTGGGGGAGGTAAAACAAGGGTCATCTCATGCCCAAGGTCTTGATTTCCGACAAATTGTCCCCGGCCGCCATCGCCATCTTCAAGGACCGCGGCGTGGAGGCTGATGTGAAGACCGGCCTCTCGAAGGATGAGCTGATCCGCATCATTGGCGACTATGACGGCCTC
>Ga0310810_10008730_pt1 | contig 11687 bp, 7 predicted proteins | sample NCmetagenome_FD_207641 | JGI IMG/M metagenome (GOLD analysis project Ga0310810, IMG submission 207641) | Soil microbial communities from experimental microcosm in Duke University, North Carolina, United States - NC | ecosystem: Engineered > Artificial ecosystem > Soil microcosm > Unclassified ...
GTTCACGGTCTTCCCACGGCTTGCGCGCGTCGAGGCCACGATGCGCTTCCTGAATCTCGAGGAAGCGCCGGCCACGCCGATCCCGCTTCATCCGGGTGCCACGCGATACTTCCGCGAACGGGAACTGTCACGGTGAACTGGCTTCGGCGGATTTCCCCCAGGCGCCTGCGTGCCATCCTCGCGGCGGCAATCGGCCTATCGGCGCTTGCGCTGGTCTTCGTGGGATATCGCGCCGTTGGCGAATGGCAACGGGCCGCCAGCGTGGTTGCGTCGCGCCGGGCCGCATCCGCTGCTGACCTGCTCGTCTCCGCACTCGCGCACGACATGCGCGGCGCACACACGTCGGTGCTCTTGAGCGCAGGCCGGGACGGACTTTCGAGTTCAACGGCCGACCTGATGCATCCCATCGCGGGTGCGTTCACGCGATATCCCTACGCGGAAGCCTTCTTCTCCTGGAACAACTCGCCCGATGCCGACGTGGTCTTCTACAGCCGTCCAGAGCGCCGGCCGCTGTGGCTGTCCAGCACGGTCGCGACGACGCTCTACCCCGTTGTCACGGGATCCGATCGGCGGGTCGGACGGCATCTTCTCGAACGCATCGACGCCGACGCGCAGCAAGGCAGACGATTCTCGGCGTTCTCCAGGAAGATCGGCGACGACGAATACCAGGTTGCGGCTGCGATCTTTTACGACGATGCGCGGCGCGAGCGAGCGGTCTCGGTCCTTGGCTACGTCGTCAACCTGCGCTGGGCGCGCGAGCACTATTTCGGAGAACTGGCGTCACAGGTCGCGGCGATTGAAAGCGGCGATCGGAGCGTGCGGTTTGCGATCGTCGACGACAACCAGCACCCGGTCATCGGAACCTTCGTCGCCGACCCATCCGACACACCGTCTGCGGTGCGCACCTTCCCCGTCGCGTTCTTCGATCCCGCGGCGGTTGCCGTGGATCCGCCGCCAGATCTCGGTCTCGTGTGGTGGACAGCAGAAGCGACGACCAAGGACGAACCGACGCTGGCCGCTGCGGAACGTGGCGCGCGGCGAACGCTGACGATTGCGGCGGTCATGACGCTCACCCTGGCGTTCGGCCTGATCGTCAGTCTGCGTGCGGCTCGAGCGAGCGCCGATCTGTCGGGCATGCGCGCAGACTTCGTCTCGGCCGTGACCCACGAGCTCAAGACGCCGCTGGCCAACATCCGTGCGATCAACGAGACACTGGCATCAGGCCGGACCACTCCCGAGATGATCCGCGAATACGCACGCATGGGAATCGGAGAGGCGACGCGTCTGACGCGGCTCGTGGACAATCTCCTCGCCTACTCGCGGGTGACCGACGTTGCCGACGTGTATTCCTTCGAGCCTGTGCCGGTCGCGGACGTCGTGCAGCGCAGCCTGCTCGAGTTCGGCCCGAACCTGCACCGCGATCAGTTCGAGGTGGAGGTCCAGCTTCCCGACGAACTGCCGCTCGTCAAGGCCGATCCCAATGCGCTGGGACTTCTGTTCAACAACCTGATCGACAACGCGATCCGCTACTCCCGAGAGGTCAAACACCTCTCGATCAGCGCGCGGGCACATGCCGGATGGGTGACGGTCGATGTGGCGGACCGCGGCATGGGCATCCCGCCGGACGAACTCCAGCGTGTGACGCGGAAATTCTTCAGAGGGCGCGGAACCGTGGCTGGCGGCAGCGGCCTCGGCCTCGCCATCGTCGATCGCATCGTCACCGACCACGGCGGCTCGATGACGATTCAGAGTTCGGAGGGACAGGGAACGACGGTTTCGGTTACCATCCCTGCGGTCCGGTCATGAAGAAGCGTGTTCTCGTCGTCGAAGACGATCCTGTCCTGACGCGGGTCCTGCGCGACAACCTCACGTTCGAAGGGTTCGACGTCGCCTCGATTGCCGACGGATCTCAAGCGCAGGCGCTGGCACGGGAGTTTGCGCCTGATCTCGTCCTGCTCGATATCAACCTGCCCGGCAAATCGGGATTCGATCTCTGCGAAGCGTGGCGGCAGCGTTCACAGGTGCCGATCATTCTGCTCACCGCGATGGGCCAGAAGGCCGACAAGATTCGCGGCCTGCGGCTCGGGGCCGACGACTACGTGACCAAGCCGTTCGAGCTCGAGGAACTGCTCGCACGCATTCACGCCGTTCTGCGCCGGACGCATCCGTTTACCAACCGGCTGATCATGGGCGACGTGACGGTCGACTTCACGGCACGGACTGCAACCAAGGGCCAGGACGAACTCGACCTTACACATCGCGATTTCGAAATCCTGCAGTACCTCGCCGGACGTCCGCACACGATCGTGTCGCGCGACGAGTTGCTCCGGGCAGTGTGGGGCTATCACGACAGCGCAGCGACGCGCGCCGTCGACCACGCGATTGCGCGGCTCCGGAAAAAGATCGAGGAGAAACCGCACAAACCGCGGTACATCCACACGGTCCACGGCGACGGCTATTACCTGGCGCCGGACGGCAGGACAGAAGTCCACTGACGTTCCGAACTGAGAATTGAGCGTTGAGAACTCAGAAATCAGAGGCCTGCGAAGTCGGATCTCAGAAGTCTGAAGTCAGACGTTAAAGGCCAAGAGCCTGAGGCCGGCAAAGCCGAAAGTCTCCGTCGCCTGAAGTCGACCAGCCCAGAGTCCGAAGCCCGAAGTCAGAAGCCTGTTATGAGGTATGGAACAGGTCCGGCGAGGCGCAGCGCCATTTTGACCGGTTCGCTCGCGCGAGCTAACTCAACGCGACCACCCTGTTCGTTCGAGTCGCGAGCTGCATCCTGAAGTACCGCAAGTCCCGCACTGCTCAAGTAATCGACCCCCTCGAGATCGAGAATCAGCGTCTCGCCGGCAACGACGGCGTTCTGTAATGCCGTGTGCAATTCGACAGCGCCCGCATTACCGATGCGGCCGTGCACGATGAGCGTGGCGACGCCAGACGATCGATCGAGCGAGGTGTGAAGACTCCAGGCGTGCGGATGCGCGTGCGCGGCTGACATGCTGCTGAGCCTGCGGTAATCTTAGCGCTCCGGACTCTTTCACCGCATGCGCTTCCGCATTTTCCTGCTGACGATGTTCGTCGTCTCTCTGTCGCCGACCGAGCGCGCCTTCGCGCAGCTCACGGCCGCTGAGACGACAGATGCGACGGTCGTCTACGTGGAACCGCTGCAGTCCTTCATCGTGCCGTATGCGCAGCGCACGATCGAGAACTCGCTTGCGTTCCACCGGAAGCTGTTCGACTACACGCCTCGCGAGCGGATGTCGATTCTGCTCACTGACTACTCCGACGCGGGCAACGCGTCGGCGGAAACCGTGCCGCACAACCTGGTGACGGCGCGATTGGCTCCTCTGAGCTTCGCCTACGAGACGTTCACGGCGAACGAGCGCATGAACTACCTGATGAACCATGAGTTCGTGCACATCGTGACGTCGGATCGTGCCGCGCGGCGCGACGAAAGATTCAGGCGGCTGTTCTTCGGCAAGGTCTCGCCGAACGAAGCTCACCCGGAGTCGCTGCTCTACTACTACCTCACGGCTCCGCGCCGAGCGGCACCGCGCTGGTACCAGGAAGGGATCGCCGTCTTTCTTGATACGTGGATGGCCGGCGGGCTCGGGCGCGCACAGGGGCCGTACGACGAGATGGTCTTCCGCTCGATGACGCTCGACGACAGCCGTTTCTTCGATCCGCTCGGCCTCTCCTCTGAATTGACGAAGACTGACTTCCGCCTTGAATCGAACTCGTATCTGTACGGCGGCCGGTTCATGAATTACCTGGCCTACCAGTACTCGCCCGAGTCACTGATTCAGTGGGTGTCGCGCACCAGCGGCTCGAAAGCGTATTACGCGTCGCAGTTCCGCAAGGTGTACGGGAAGTCGCTCGAAGATGCGTGGAAGGACTGGGTCGCCTTCGAGAAGGACTTCCAGCGCCACAACATCACGGACATCAAGAAGTACCCGTTGACGCCCTATACCGATCTGTCACCCCGCGCACTCGGCTCGCTGTCGCGCGCGTTCGTCGACCAGGACGCGCAGGTGCTCTACGCCGGCCTGAACTATCCGGGAACGCTCGGATACATCGGCGCGATTTCGCTGAAGGACGGCGGCGTCCGCAGGATCCGCGATATCAAGAATCCGCGCATCTACACCGTCACGTCGCTGGCATTCGATCCGAAGAGCAAGATTCTCTTCTACACGCGCGACAACACGACCTATCGCGACCTGATGCGGCTCGATCCTGCAACGGGCCGCGAACGGATGCTCTTCAAAGATTTGCGAGCCGGCGATCTCGCGTTCGACAAGGCGGACGAGTCCGTCTGGGCGATCAGGACCTTCAATGGAATCTGCACGCTCATCCGCATTCCGGCGCCCTACTCTGAGTGGAAGCAGGTGTACTCCTGGCCGTATGGCGAAGTGGCGTACGACCTCGACGTCTCGCCGGACGGCACGAACCTGGTGGCCGCCGTCGGCGAAATCAATGGCAAGCAGACGCTGAGAGTGTTCCCCGTCGCACGCATGCTGAGCGGAGATGCCACGCCGTCGATGACGTTTGACCTCGGCACCGCGATCCCGTCGAACTTCTCCTTCTCGCCGGACGGCAAGTATCTCTACGGCAGTTCGTACTACACCGGTGTGTCCAACATCTTCCGCTTCGACCTTGCCAGCCGGGAGATGGAGGCGCTGACCAACAGCGAGACAGGGTTCTTTCAACCAACCGTCATGCCGGACGGCTCGCTAATCGTCTTCCGTTACACGGGCGCGGGCTTCGTGCCCGCTCGCATCGCGTCAGTCAGCAAGCTCGAGGACCTCAATGCCATCTCGTTCCTCGGCCACGAGACCGTCGAGAAGCGGCCGATCCTCAAGACCTGGATCGCTGGCTCGCCCGGCGATATTCCGCTCGATTCGCTGACACGAGGAAAGGCGCCCTATCGTCCGTTCACGCGGATGCGTCTGGAGTCGATCTATCCGTCGGTTGAAGGCTACAAGGACACCGCGGCTGTCGGCGGTCACGTGCGCTTCTCCGACCCGGTCGGTCTCAACCGGCTGACGTTCAACGCCGGCATTTCTCCGATCGACGACCTCGAAACGAGCGAGCGCGTGCACCTGCGCGCGGAGTACAACCGGTATGACTGGACGGCGCGCGCCGCTTTCAACGACAGCGACTTCTACGATCTCTTCGGCCCGACCAAAGTGAGCCGCAAGGGGTACTCGCAGTCGCTCAGCCACCTCAATTACCTGGTTTACGACGACCCGCGCCGGCTCACGCTGGATGTGCGCGGAGAGTTGTCGGGCAATCTCGATCAGTTGCCGGAGTACCAGAACGTTCCCGTACGCGTCGACACCCTGGCGACCGTCACGGGCGACCTCTCGTACACAAACGTCCGCAGTTCTCTCGGCAGCGTCGACGATGAGGCGGGAACGAGGTGGTCGGTGGTAGCGATCGGTGACCGCGCCAACGGCACCTTCTTCGAACGGATACGGGGCAACGCCGACCTCGGTGTCCCCCTGCCGATGTCCCATTCGTCGGTATGGCTGCGCGGATCGACCGGATTTTCTCCGCAGGACCGCAACGAGCCGTTCGCCAACTTCTACTTCGGCGGATTCGGCAACAACTACGTCGACCACCAGGATCCGAAGCGCTACCGCGAATACCAGAGTTTTCCTGGAGCGGAGATCAACGAGATCGGAGGCCGGAACTACGTGAAGGGCACCGCGGAATGGAACCTGCCGCCGCTGCGTTTCTCGCGGCTCGGCTCGCCTGGTTTCTATGCGTCATGGATCCGGCCGGCGATCTTCGTGTCTGGGCTCGCAACGAACCTCGATCAGAGCGACGTACGCCATACGGCCACGAGCATCGGGTCTCAGCTCGATCTGCGGCTCACCGTGATTTCGTCAGTCGATGTCACGGTGTCCTTTGGTGCGGCAACAGTTCTCGAGAATGGCCACGACGCGCGTAACGCCGTCATGGCCTCCGTCACGCTGCTGCACTGAGGCCGGATCGTGATTGCTGCGCTCGTCGCACTCGTGCCGGTCGTCGCGTTCCTGGTCCTCCTGGTTCTGCTCGACAGCTTCAAGCTCGTGAAGAGCACCGCTGTCGCCGCGGCGATCGCCAGCGGCGCTGCAGCCGCCCTGATTTCGATACCTGTGACCGATGCCATCGACGCAGTGCTGCAGCTGCCGACCGCCGCGCTGGTGCGATATGCCGGTCCGATCATCGAGGAGTCGCTGAAGCTTGTGCTGATTGCGATCCTTCTCCGCCGCAACCAGATCGGATTTCCGGTGGACGCTGCGGTGCTGGGTTTTGCCGTCGGCGCCGGATTCGCCGTCGTCGAAAATATCGTCTACCTGCGGGCCCTTTCGGACACATCACTCTGGCTGTGGCTCGTGCGCGGCGTGGGCACTGCCATCCTGCACGGAGGCACCTCGTCGATCGCGGCGATGATCGCCAAGATGATGGCCGACTCTTCGCCGGGCCGTCTGTCGAGGCCACTTGCGGCGGGGTGGGGGGCAGCGGTCGTGCTCCACTCGGCCTACAACCACGTGCTCCTGCCAGCCGTGGCGTCGACGCTGCTGCTGTTAATCGTCTTTCCACTGCTGATTCTCGCTGTGTTCCACCGAAGCGAGGCGGCGACGCGCGAGTGGGTCGGGGCCGGGCTCGATCTCGACGTCGAGCTGTTGCAGTTGATTGGATCGGAGCACTTCGGACTGACGCGGTTCGGCACCTACCTCGAGGAACTGCGCGAGCGATTCCCCGGTCCGGTTGTCGTCGATATGTTCTGTCTGCTGAAGCTGGAACTGGAGCTGTCGGTGCAGGCGAAGGCGCTGCTGCTCGCGCGCGAGGCCGGGCTGAAGATGAGTCCGCATCCCGATGTTGCCGCGGGACTCGCCGAACTGCGTCACCTGCGATCGTCGATCGGGCCGACCGGAATGCTGGCGCTCACGCCGCTCCATGTCACGTCGCACCGTGACGACTGGCACCGGTACCTGGTCGCGGAAACAGGCACTGGCCGGTTCCTTCGGCGCAAGACCGCGAAAGGCTGAGGGCGGAGGCTCTCGAGATCGACGCGCCTTACTTGCCTTCCTTGAATTCGCGCGCCATCTTCGCGCGATCGAGCGCGACGCCAGCGAAGTAGACCTTGTCGATCCGCCGGGTGTTCCGGATGTCTTCGAGCGGGTTGGCGGTCAGCACCAGGAAGTCGGCGCTTTTGCCGGCGGCCAGCGTCCCGAGGTCGGGAATCCCGATGAGCGCGGCCGGACGCGACGTGGCAGCCACGATTGCCTCCATCGGGGCGACACCGGACTGCACCCATCTCGTCATCTCGTGATGATCGGCCCAACCAAAGGCGTGGCGCGCGTCGATACCCGCGTCTGTGCCGAGGACCAGGCGGGCGCCATTCGCGATGTACTTCGGGAGGTTGTTGGACAGGATCCGCTCGCGGTTGGCTGACGTCGGCGGCAGCGGCGCGCAATCCTTCGCACGGATTTCCTCGAGCGCCTTCTCCGGATAGGTCTCCTCGACGAATGGATCGCCGCCGCAGGCTTCACTGCGATCGCCAAGGCCAATAACGGTCGTCCAGTACGGCTTCTTCTCGCGGAGTAGCGACATCAGCTCGTCGTCGATCGGCTCATTCTGAACCGTGTGCACGAGCACATCGACGCCGGCGCGAACCACTGCCTTCTGGTCGGCCATCTGGATGGCATGCGCGTGGACGAGCATGCCGCGGCGGTGTGCTTCGTCGATGATGGCGTTGTACACCTCGGGCGTCATCTTCGGATAGGTGCCGCGGCGGTCGTCGACCCAGATCTTCAGCTGCTTGATTCCCTTGGCCGCCATCCCGGCGACCGCGGTCCGCGCCTCCGCACCCGTTGAGACCTCGTAGACCGCGTTCAGCTCTTTCGTGCCCTTGATGAGGATGGCGTCGGGGCCGCCGTTGGGAGGCGCCATGCCGGGAATGAAAAAGAACCTCGAGGCGACGGGGAACTTGCCGGTCTGCTGCTCATGCGCGAACGCAATCGAGGCCTCAGTCGGGCTGCTGCCGACCGTCTGGGTGGCTGCGACGCCGTAGTACGCCTCGCGACGCAGGTGATTGAGGACGTTCTGCGGCGTGTAGTTCTTCGCCCCCCAGCTCGTATATCCCTCGTACCCGATGTGCACGTGTGCGTTCACGAGCGTCGGCATCACCGTGCGGCCGGTGAGATCCACGTGCGTGGCGCCGGCCGGAACAGTGACGCTCCCTTTCGAGCCGACGGCGGTGATCCGCCCGCCCTGGACGACCATCACGCCCGACTCGATCGGCGCCGAGGCGTCGCCAACGATCAGCCGCGCATTTTCGTAGACGACCAGCCGACCCGAGGCAGCCGACTGCCCCTGCGCCGCTCCAGTCATGGTTGCCGCCAGCGCGGCACCGCACAGGACCAGGATCACACGCGTCATCGATCACTCCATCTTCGGGAATCGAACGGTGCCGGAATCCTATTACGTCGCCGTCCAGGAGCGAACCCCCCGACACAGTTGGGCCGGCCGGCCGGGTCCTCCCGGGCTCGGATCGTCGTATAAGTTTTTCGTTTTGAAACCAACGGGGCCGGTGTAAAGTCCCTCGCAAATCGACCGGTCCGCCGGTCATTTCCGCCGAGATTTCCGATCGGTGCGGGAGAACTCATGGCTCGAATGTTCCTGAAGTCCGCGGCCGCCGTGCTCGTGCTCGGCGCCGGCCTCGCATGGCTCGCCCCTGGCATGCGGGGACAAACCAGTCCTCTTCCAAGCACACAGAACGGCGAGTGGCCGATGTACACCGCCGACCTCCACGGCAGCAAGTACTCGCCGCTCGACCAGATCAACGCCAGCAACTTCAACAAGCTCGAAGTGGCGTGGCGCTTCAAGACCGACAATCTCGGGACCCGCCCTGAGTACAAGCTCGAAGCCACGCCCATCATGGTGAAAGGCGTGCTGTACATGACTGCCGGCACGCGGCGTTCGGTCATTGCAGTCGACGCGAAGACCGGCGAGCTCATATGGACGCACAGCTACCGCGAAGGCACGCGGGCCGCGATTGCCCCGCGTCAGCTCTCGGGCCGCGGCGTCTCGTACTGGAGCGACGGCAAGGGTGACGACCGCATCATCTACGTCACCACCGGCTACCGGATGGTCGCGCTCAACGCCCATACCGGCCAGATCGTCAGCTCGTTCGGCACGAACGGGGTCGTCGATCTCAAGGAAGGCGCGGTCTTCGGCAACCGTCAGCCGATCGATAGAGAGACCGGCGAGATTGGCCTGCATGCGACGCCGACGATTACGAAGGACACCATCATCGTCGGCTCCTCATTCAAGGAGGGCATGACGGTGTTGACGCACAACAACACGAAAGGCCTGGTTCGGGCTTTCGACGTGCGCACCGGCAAGGTGATCTGGACCTTCAACACGATCCCGCGGCCCGGCGAACTTGGCAACGACAGCTGGGAGAACGACTCGTGGTCGGTCAACGGCAACACCGGCGTCTGGACGCAGATCAGCGTCGACGAAGAGGCCGGCATCGCGTACCTGCCGGTCGAGACGCCGACGTCCGACTTCTACGGCGGCCATCGCCCTGGCAACAACCTCTTTGCCGAAAGCATCGTGGCCGTCGACGTGAAGACCGGTCAGCGCAAGTGGCACTACCAACTGATTCACCACGGGATCTGGGACCACGACAACTCGTCGGCGTCGCTGCTAGTCGATGCGACCATCAACGGCCAACCGCGCAAGCTGCTCGCGCAACCGACCAAGCAGGGCTGGCTGTACGTCTTCGACCGCATCACCGGCCAACCGATCTGGCCGATCGAAGAAAAACCGATGCCCGCCTCGGACGTTCCTGGTGAGAAGGCCGCGGCGACGCAGCCTATTCCCACACGGCCGGCTCCGTACTCGCGGACCTTCATCAGCACCGACGACCTGATCGACTTCACCCCGGCGCTTCGCGCGCAGGCGCTGGAAAAGCTGAAACGATATCGATGGGAGCAGTCACCGTACGTGCCGCTCATTCTCGGCAACGTGAACGGACGGCTCGGCACGGTGAACATCGGCAACACCGGAGGCGGCGTGAACTGGCCCGGGTCGTCGTTCGATCCCGAAACACACATCGCGTATGTCCAGGCGGCCAACGCCGGCGTCACGTCGGGTTCACTGCGAAAGCCGCCCGCCGGGTTCTCGGACATCAACTACGTCTCCGGCATCGAGGGCACCGCATTCCGGGTGGCTGAAGGTCCCGGATTCGGCAGTGCGGCAGACGCCCCGCCGGTGAGCGCGAGCGAAGCGAGGTTGCGCGCGGCTGGCATCAGCACCGAGAACCAGCAGAACCTGCCGGTGGTTCCGGCGTTCAACGACATCTCGGGCCTGCCGATCGTCAAGCCGCCATACGGCGTACTCGCGGCGCTCGACCTGAATTCTGGCGAGATGAAATGGCGCGTGCCGCACGGGGAAACACCTGACGCCATTCGAAACAGCCCGGCGCTCGCCGGCCTGACGATCCCGAAAACCGGTCAGCAGGGCAGCGTTGGCTTGATGGTCACCAAGTCGCTGGTCGTGGTCGGCGACCCGCAGGTCACCTCGCCGCCCGGACGGGCTCGCGGTGCGATGCTTCGCGCCTACAACAAGCAGACCGGAGCCGAAGTGGGAGCTGTCCTGATGCCGGCGGGCCAGAGCGGATCGCCCATGACCTACTCGGTCGATGGCCGGCAGTTCATGGTCGTCGAAGTCAGCGGCGGCAACTACTCAGGCGAATTCCTCGCGTTCGCGCTGCCACAGAGCGAATTGAGGTCCACAGGCAACTGACGACTGACGTGAACGTCGAACGGGGAAGGCCAGGACTCGTAGCTGACCTCCCCCGTTCAAGCTCCGCCCTCTGAACCGTGAGCCTCCCGCGAAGCTCAACTTTTGCGTTCCCCGGGCATTCCTGGCTCTGTAACCCCTGTGTACGCGTTATAATCGCCCGCTCGTTTCCGGAAGTTTTGGAGTCAGTGAGGAGTTGAATGATGAAGCGCACCGCGGTTCGCGTTGTGCCGGCAATCGCCCTGCTCGCCCTTGGAGTGGCCACCTTTGTGCCACATCTGAAGGGACAGAACACGGGTCAGCCGAGCACGAAAAATGGCGAATGGCCGATGTACACCGCCGATTTGAGCGGTAGCAAGTACTCGCCGCTCGACCAGATTGGCGCCAGCAACTTCAGCAAGCTCGAAGTCGCCTGGCGGTTCAAGACTGACAACCTGGGCCCCCGCCCTGAGAACAAGCTCGAAGGCACGCCGATCATGGTCAAGGGGACGGTCTATGCGACCGCCGGAACCCGGCGCACCGTTGTGGCGCTGAACGGCGCCACGGGCGAGATGAAGTGGATGTACGGCATGGACGAGGGCGAGCGCGCCACGCGCTGGGCGCCGCGTCAGCTCTCGGGCCGCGGTCTCTCTTACTGGACCGACGGGCGCGGTGACGAGCGCATCCTCTACGTGACCACCGGCTACCGCCTCGTCGAGCTGAACGCCAAGACCGGCGTGCCGATCGCGAACTTCGGCACCAACGGTGTCGTCGACCTCAAGGTCGGCGTCGTCATCGGCAAGGACAAGCAGCTCGATCTCGAGAAGGGCGAAATCGGCCTGCACTCGACGCCGACCGTCGTCAATGACACGGTCATCGTCGGGTCCTCGATGTTCGAGGGTCTCGGC
>Ga0310810_10008735_pt1 | contig 11684 bp, 10 predicted proteins | sample NCmetagenome_FD_207641 | JGI IMG/M metagenome (GOLD analysis project Ga0310810, IMG submission 207641) | Soil microbial communities from experimental microcosm in Duke University, North Carolina, United States - NC | ecosystem: Engineered > Artificial ecosystem > Soil microcosm > Unclassified ...
TTCGCACGCTCGGCGACGAGTGCCGCCAGCGCCTCGGGGTTGTAGTCCGCGAATGCCGGGTGCTCCACGACGGTGACGACGTCGGCACCGTACGTGCCTAACGCGCCAGCCTTGGCGGCAATGCCGGCTGGCCCGGCGACCACCGCGTGGACTTCGCCACCCGTGGCATCGGCCAACACGCGCGCCGCCGTTACCGCCTCGTACGCGACCTTCCGGAATTCGCCACCACGCGACTCCGCGAACGCCAGGACGTTATTGGCCATCAGAGCACCTTCGCCTCGGTCTGCAGGAGTCGGACGAGCTCGGGCACTGCGGCAACGCCTTCACCGAGGATCCGGCCGGGCGGACGTTCGGGTGGGAGCGCCATCGTCGATACGGTCATGCGAACGTCGCCGAGCTGTGCGGGCTTCACCTCGAGCGGCTTCTTTTTCGCCGCCATGATGCCCTTGAGCGACGGATAGCGCGGGCGCGCGACGCCTTCATCAATGCTCACGACGGCCGGCAGGGGAAACTCCAGCAGTTCGGCCGCGCCCTCGAGCTCACGGCGCGCGGTTCCCTTCCCGTTCGCGACCTCGAGCTTCGACGCCGCCGCCACACACGGCAAATTCAGCAGCTCGGCGGTAATGGGGCCGACCGCGCCGTTCGACGAATCGATGGACATCTTGCCGAACAGGATCAGATCGTAGCCGCCGCCCTGGAGCTCGGCGGCGAGCGCTCGGGCGATGGCAAAATTGTCGAACGGGATGGGGTCGGCCTTGAGGTGGACCGCCCGCGTCGCGCCCATGCTGAGCGCTTTGCGAAGGGTCTCCTGTGCGGCATCGGGGCCCAGGGTGACGACGACGACTTCGCCGCTCCCGAGCTTTTCGGTCATCTGGAGCGCCGCCTCGACGGCATAGCCGTCGAAGTCGCTCATGTCCCATTTGAGCCCGGCCTCGTCGACGCTCGTGCCGCTCGGAGCGATCTTGAAGCGCACGTCCATTTCGGGGACGCGCTTGATGCAGACGGCGATCTTCACCGTCGGACCTCGCTTGTGAAGGATTTCACAAGAAAAGGTAGACGGCCATGCCGAGGCGCGGAAGCCGCCTCAACGCCCAAAGTGCGCTGGCACCTCGTAGCTGGCGAACAGCGTGCTGTATGCGTGCGCCATCGGCCCCGTCGTGTATTCGCGGCTGCGCGTCACGGCTCGCCACTCGGCGAAGAATCCGGCGAGCCGACCGCCCACGCCCACGGAATACTCGCCGACGAGCGGCACACGATCCACGCGGCGCGTGCCGCCTAACGTGTTGCCGTCGAGCGTGATGTTGTGCGCGACCGCCTCACCGCGAAGGCCCCCCAAGACGTAGAACTCGACAGGCGCCCGGCCGCCCCATCCGCTGCTCCACCAGGGGCTCGAGAGGTTCGCCCCCGCGCGGAGCTGGAAACCGCCCTCGGCCTCCGTCAGGACGTTTCCAAACGAGGCGCCGAGCTGCGGAACGAAGTCCACTACCGCACGGCCCGACGGCGTTCGGCCAACGAAGCGGCGCACGCTCCGCCCCGTCAGCATGATGCCCGGCTCGAAGCCCACCTGAGTGTCCCAGCCGATGGGGTCCTCGGTATACACACCTGAGAGCCTGTGGGCCGTCCGTTGCGCCAGCTCGCCTAACGCCGGCGGCCCGATGACGCCGATGTGCAGGCTCACCGTTCGCATGGACTCCTCCCCGAGCACGCGCGCCTCGCCGCTCGCGTACAGCCAGGCGGCATAGGGCCGGTCGTCGCGCCAGTCCGGTGTTTCCCGCGGTTCGCGGCTCGGCTTCGGCGTGTACATGTCCTGGCCGAGCGAAAACGACGTCGTCAGGCACCGCGCGCCCGAGGGCTCGGTGCCCATGCAGGGCGACAGATGGCTCGCGAACCGCTTGCCCCACCACGGCGCCGCCGAAAACTCGACCGTCATCTCATCGCCGTTCGTGTATTCCTTGTCGGGGCGATCGTGGATCCCGCGCCAGAAGTTGAACGCGTCGTTGTCGGCGCGCACACTCATGCGCCACGGCGGAACGACATGCGAGCGCGGCGCGGGCGACGGCTGCGTTGGCTGCTGCGCAGCGAGGGGTGCCGCGGCCATCGCGACGCTCGTCGCTACGGCCCAGAGACGACGACCTAACACACGCCCACCGGCCGGCGCGCCGGTCAGTTGAAGGCGTTGATCCCCGTCACGGCCTGGCCGAGGATCAGCGTGTGCACGTCGTGCGTCCCCTCGTACGTGTACACGCTCTCCAGGTTGGCCATGTGGCGCATCGACGCGTACTCGGCCAGGATGCCGTTCGCGCCGAGAAGCCGACGCGCCTCGCGCGCGATGTCCGTCGCGATGTTGACGTTGTTCCGCTTCGCCAGCGACACCTGCTGCGGCGTCATCTTGCCAAGGTCCTTGAGTCGTCCGAGATGCAGCGACACGAGCTGCGCCTTCACGATCTCGCTCACCATCTCGGCGAGGCGCGCCTGCTGCAGCTGGAACGCGGCCAGCGGCTTGTCGAACATCACGCGGTTCCGCGAGTACGACAGCGCTTCTTCGTAACACGCCATCGCGGCGCCGATCGCGCCCCACGAGATGCCGTAGCGCGCCTGCGTGAGGCACATGAGCGGGCTCTTGAGCCCTCCCGACTTCGGGAGAACGGCATCGGCGCTGACGCATACGTCCTGAAAGACGAGCTCACTCGTGTCCGAGGCACGGAGCGACAGCTTGCCCTTCTGGTCTTTCGCCGTGAAGCCTTTCGTGCTGGTCGGCACGATGAAGCCGCGAATCGACTTGTCGGATTTGTCGCCGTTCGTCTTTGCCCAAACGATCGCGACGTTGGCCTGCGATCCGTTGGTGATCCACATCTTCCCGCCGTTCAACACCCACGTCCCATCGTTCTGCTCGCGCGCCATGGTCACCATGCCGGCCGGGTTCGAGCCGAAGTCCGGTTCGGTGAGGCCGAAGCACCCAATGACCTCGCCCTTCGCCATCGCAGGCAGCCATTTCCGCTTCTGCTCGTCGGAGCCGAACGCATAGATCGGATACATCACGAGGGCGCCCTGCACCGACGCGAACGACCGAATTCCCGAGTCGCCGCGCTCGAGCTCCTGCATGATCAGCCCGTACGCGACGTTGTTGAGCCCCGCGCAGCCGAACTCCTCGGGCAGATTGGCACCGAGGACGCCGAGCGAAGCCATCTCCGGGATGAGCTCCTTGGGGAAGCGTCCGTCGACGTAACACTTGCCGATGATCGGAAGGACCTTGTCGTTGACGAACTGGCGAACGCTGTCACGAACAGCGCGCTCTTCTTCGGCGAGGACGCTGTCGATGTCGTAGAAATCGGTTGGTGTGGGCATGGGAGGAAAAGCTAACGCTATTCCTCCCGAGCGGCCTTGCGCGAGAGGTGCTGTGCCGCGGCCGGGGCGTTCTTCACGTTCGGCAGGTCCTTGCGCGAACGCAGCGGCGTGACCGTTCGCCGCGCCGACGGCGCCACGCCAACCTCACGCGCCTTCGCGCGGAACACGCGGCCGTGATCGATCGGGTGACCTGTCGCATCCTGCCACTGATGCACCATCTCGTGCAGCAGCGTATGCAGCGCTTCCTCCCACCCGTGGCGACGAATGTGGCGGCGACTCACCACGATCTCCGCGGGCTCGCCCGACGGCGCCGCGGACATGTAGTGCCCGAGTCGCGCGCGCATGCGACGCGAGACCCGCACGGCGATGGGCTTGAGGGCGCCGTCGAAGTGGCGCTCGTTCAGGCGGCGATGCCATTCCACGAGACGCTTCGCAAGCGGCGCATCGTCCGGGTGCGGCGCGTCCGGCCGCCGCGTCCGGCCAGCACGCGCGACCGGATACGCGAGAATGCGGCGACGAGCGAGTCGGCGCGAGGCGGCCGTCCGACCGCTCACGAAGGTAACGATCGCGGCCAGGATTTCCGGCGGCGCAGCGAGGTAACCCTCGTGGACGCGAAGCTCGCGCCCTCGATAGCTCACCATCACGGCGCGATTTCGCGTGAGACGACAGCGATCGATGCCGCTCAGCCCGAGCGCTCGCAGCCGTGCAAGCAGCTCGGTCGCGTTCCGCGGCGCGGCATCGAGCTGGAGTGCGAGCTGGTCGTGCGGCCGCGTGAACAGCCGGCCTAACGATCGAAGCACCGTGACGGTCCTGGTGTGAATGTCTTCTCGGCCGCCGACCACACGAGCGTCGCGACCTCAATGGTCTCGTGCCGAATGGTAATCACGTTAGCTGATGATGGGCGACCGCCGCGAGAGCGACTTGAAACTGTCCCCGCGGTGGAGATCACCGTGCCCTTCTGTGTGTGCTCGATGTAATGCACTGCTTCCTGATGGTCGTGACCGCAAAGCACGAGGTCGACACCGATCGTTGCGAATGCGCCGAGCACCTTGCGCGTGTCCTTGAGGCCGTGTCGACCGGACAGCTCGCCCTTCACCGGGTTGTGATGCATGACGATGACACGCGCGTCGCCCGCCGGTGAGCCTTCGAACTCCTCGCGAGCGCGATCGACCTGCGTTCGACGAATGGCCCCGATGATGGAGATGTCGCGGAGCCGCCACGTGAGGGTGTGACGCGTCACGCCGTGCGCCGAGTTCAGGCCGACAAAGGTCGCGCCGGGTACGCGCAGCACCGGCTCGAGATCCTCCGAGATGTACCGACGGTAGTTCTGGTACGGCCGTTCACGATCGCCAATGCCGAACGGCGCCTTCCACCACAGGACGTCATGATTGCCCGGCACGACGATCGTCTTGCTCACCCGGTTCGCATCCCGGATGAAGGCCTGAGCCCGCTGAAACTCTCCCGAGCGCGCGCGCTGCGAGAGATCACCCGAGATGGCGACGACGTCGAACCGGCGTGCCTGGATGATCGTCTCGATCGCTTCGATCTGCTCGGGTACGAACGGGCGACCGAAATGCAGGTCCGAGACGTGGAACACCGTCACCATCGATCGGCCAGCCGCGTCAAGCGAGGCGAGCGATGATGGCGTCGGTGAACTGCGCGGTGGTCGCGGTGCCGCCAAGGTCGCGCGTCACGGTCTTCCGCTCGCGGATGACGCTCTCCATCGCGTCACGAATGCGTCGAGCGCGCGCGTGGTCCCCGAGATGCTCGAGCATGAGACACGCCGCGTACACGAGCGCGCCGGGGTTCGCGACGCCCTTCCCCGCAATGTCGGGCGCGGTGCCGTGGACGGCCTCGAAGATGGCCGCATTCGTTCCCAGGTTCGCGCCGGGGGCAAGCCCCAGCCCGCCGACCAGACCCGAGATCAGGTCGGAGAGAATGTCGCCAAAGAGGTTCGTGGTGACGATGACGTCGAAGGTCTCGGGCTTGATCACGAGCTGCATCGCCATCGCGTCGACGATGCGCTCGTCATACTCGACGCGCCCGGTGAACTCCTTCGCGATCTCGATCCCCACTTCGCGAAAGAGTCCGCCCGTCATCTTGAGGATGTTCGCCTTGTGGACCACGGTCACTTTCTTCCGGCCGTGCGCGAGCGCGTACTCGAACGCGTACCGGATAATTCGTTCCGACCCGTACCGAGTGACCACCGCCGTCGACTCGGCCGCGGCACGCGGGTCGGGGCCGATGGCGATGAAATGCTCGACACCCGAGTAGAGTCCCTCGGTGTTTTCGCGCACGAGGACGATGTCGACGTTGTCGAAGCGCCCGCCGGGCACGACCGACCGCGCCGGTCGCACGTTCGCATACAGATCGAAGGTGCGCCGAAGCGCGACGTTCACGGATCGGTACCCGCCGCCCACGGGTGTCTCGAGTGGCCCCTTGAGGGCGAGTCCCGTGCGCTCGATGGACTCGATCGTCTCGTCAGGCATCGGATCATCGAACTTGGCGACCGCCGCCATCCCGGCGAGGCGTCGGTCCCACTCGAACGTCGCGCCAGCCGCTTCGAGAATCCGAACCGTCGCGTCGGTGATGTCGGGTCCGATGCCGTCACCGGGGATGAGCGTGCAGGGCACAACCATATTTCGTTCAGCTCAGCGAGCAGGAGTAAAGAGATCGGCGAGGCGGCCGGCGACTCCGGCCGCCAGCGCCGGCGTGAAGTTTCGCACGCCGTCGCTCGAAATGTCGCCCTTCCACATCACCCGCGCGGCGCGCGTGTCGATGATGACGACATGCAGCGACGCGCGCCCTCCCGACGGGTCCGGAACGAGCGCGAGCTCCACGGGCACGAGTGCATAACGCGCGTTGAACAGCCCCGTGAACGTCCGAAGCTGCCCGCCGAGCGGCTCCGCGATGAGCTTGTCCGGGTCGTGCTCGACGGGCGGCAGCGGAGTGAGCGTGAGCGCGTAAGGATCCGCGGTGTATCCGGGATTCCGCCGCGCCGATCGCGCGAGGTCCGGGGGAAATGCCCACTGGACTTTGAGGCCATGGTCGCGGATGGCAAACGCGAACTCGTCGTCGACCGTCGAGAGGTACGCGCGCGGGTCCCCGACCTTGTCGGCCCACTCGGCGACCGCCACGCGGAGCGTCTGCACCGGAAGCACGATCATCGGCTCCGCGGCGAACGAGGCCAGTGCCCCACCTCGGGTGCCCTGCGCGGGCGCGGCCGTTTCCGCGTGCGGTGCTGGGGATGGACTCGTCGCCGGTGATTGCGTCGCGGCGGGACGCGCGCAGGCCGCGACGAGCACGAGCGCGCTACTGCGCGCTGCGATCCGGAGGAAGAATGAGGCGGCGGTCACAGTCGGTGAATGGTAGAGCAAAGGTAACCACGCTGTAGAAACCGCGGCACCCGCTTGCGAGCTCGCGGTTGATTCCGCTGTGACGACGGACCAATTTGGCGGCAACAAAACCCAAGGGACGGCACGCGCATGGGCAAGTTGCTCTCGTGGATCGGGTGGCTCCTGGTCGCCGTGGCGGGCGCTGGTGCGTTCGCGTGGCTCGCGCTGTCGCGCGGCGAGCAGGTGAGCGCGGCATGGCTCGTCACGGCGGCGGTGTGCACGTATCTCATCGCATACCGGTTCTACAGCCGATTCATCGCGTCGAAGATCTTTGCGCTCGACGCGAACCGAAAGACGCCCGCTGAGCGGTTGAACGATGGCCGTGATTACGTGCCGACGAACCGGTGGGTCGTCTTCGGGCACCACTTCGCCGCGATCGCCGGACCCGGGCCGCTCGTTGGACCGACGCTCGCCGCGCAGTTCGGTTTTCTGCCCGGGATGATCTGGATTCTCGTCGGTGTGGCCCTCGGTGGCGCGGTTCAGGATTTCGTGATTCTCGCGTCGAGCGTTCGACGAAACGGGAAGTCGCTCGGCCAGATGGCGAAGGACGAGATCGGGCCCGTGGCCGGATTCACCGCGCTGATCGCCGTGCTCGGGATCATGATCGTCCTGATCGCCGTGCTCGCGCTCGTCGTCGTGAACGCGCTCAGCGAGAGCCCCTGGGGCGTGGTGACCGTCGGCCTGACGATTCCGATCGCGCTCGTGATGGGCGGCTACCTCAAGTGGATACGACCGCATCGCGTGCTCGAGGCGACGGCCATGGGGCTCGTCCTGCTCATCGTCGCGCTCTACGTGGGACGCGCCGTCGCCGGGAATCCGGAGATCGCGCCACTGTTCACGCTGAACCGGAAGACGCTCGCGATTCTCATCATGGGGTACGGGTTCCTGGCGTCGGTGCTGCCCGTGTGGCTGCTGCTCGCGCCGCGCGACTACCTGTCGGCGTTCGTGAAGCTCGGCGTCGTGTTCGCGCTGGCACTCGGGATACTCGTCGTGCTGCCGCCGCTGCAGATGCCGGCGCTCACGCGCTTCGTCGATGGCACCGGTCCCGTGTTCGCCGGCAAGCTGTTCCCGTTCGCGTTCATCACGATCGCGTGCGGGGCGATCTCGGGCTTCCACGCGCTGGTTTCGTCAGGCACGACGCCCAAGTTGCTCGAGCGGGAGCCCGACGCGCGCATGATCGGCTACGGCGGCATGCTGCTCGAGTCGATGGTGGCGATGATGGCCCTCATCGCCGCGTGCGTGCTGAGCCCTGGCGTGTTCTTCGCGATCAACGCACCGGCGGGCGCGATCGGCACGACGGCCGCCAGTGCGGCCGAAGCGATTCGCAATTGGGGATTCGTTCTCCAGCCGGAGGAGATTCAAACGCTCGCGCGCAATGTCGGCGAGGCATCGCTCCTGTCGCGCACGGGCGGCGCCCCGAGTCTCGCCGTGGGGATGGCGCACATCTTCTCGAACGTGCTCGGCGGCTCGACGGCGATGGCGCTGTGGTATCATTTCGCCATCATGTTCGAGGCGCTGTTCATCCTGACGACGCTCGACGCCGGCACGCGCGTTGGCCGGTTCATGCTGCAGGATCTCGGCAAGCACCTGTGGGAGCCGTTCGGCAGGACGGCCTGGTATCCGGCGATCGTGCTCTCGAGCGCGATCTTCGTCGCCATGTGGGGGCACTTCCTCTACCAGGGCGTGATCGACCCGTTAGGCGGGATCAACTCCCTCTGGCCGCTGTTCGGGATCGCGAACCAGCTGCTCGCCACGGTCGCGCTGTGTGTCGGCACGACAGTGATCATCAAGACCGGCAAGCAGCGTTACGCGTGGGTCACGCTGCTGCCGCTCGCGTGGCTCGCGATCGTGACGATGACGGCGGCCTACACGAAAATCTTCTCGTCGGACCCGCGCCTCGGATTTTTGGCGCACGCGAGCCTGTTCTCGCAGCAGGTGGCGCAGGGCGTGACGCCGAAGGGCGTGAAGAGCGTTGCCGATGCGTCGCGGATCATCTGGAACGATCGTGTGGATGCGGCGGTGGCCGCGTTCTTCGCGCTCAGTGTCCTCGTGATTCTCGCCGACTCGGCCAAGGAGTGGTGGTCGGTCGTGCGCGGCACGAAGCCGGCGGTGAGCAGTGAGGTTCCGTTCGAGGGCCGAGTGGCGGTGGCAGGAGACTAGGCGACGGGCGGCTGGCGACCGTCGGCTGGCGGCGCTTACGACTAACGACTTACGACTACAGACTCCAGAGGATCCGGATTCCCTTGTCGGCCATCGGTCAACCTATCCCGTCCCTGTCGACGCGACTTCAGCGCGTGCTGCGGGTGGTTCGCTCCATCATCGGCGCCCCGGACTACGAGCGGTACGTGGCGCACATGGAGTCGCACCACCCGGGTTGCGCGATCCTGTCGCGCGACGAGTTCATGCGCCAGAGGCTCGAGAGCCGCTACTCGAGACCCGGCTCACGCTGCTGCTGACGGACACGCGGCCATCAATCCAAACGACGCCCAACCGGCGTAGTTCCCGGGTATGATTGCATCTTGCCCACGGAGGCCCGCCCGTGCTCAACGTCCTCAAGGTGATCGCGTTCATTGTGTGCGTAGCGTACGTGGTCGCCATCATCGGGGTCCGACTGTACGAGCCACGGCTCGTCTATCAACCGGGTGCCCGCGCGGTAGATCCGGCGGACGCATCGCTCGCGCTTCACGAGCGGTCCGCGTCGTTCAAGGCGGCTGATTCCACGGCACTCTCGGCATGGATCATCCCCGCCGCGCGAGCCACAGCGGACGCGCCATGGGTGCTCATCTCGCACGGCAACTACGGCAACATCGGCTACGGGGGCCGGCCCCAGTTCTACGCCCGGTTTCGCGACCTCGGCGTCAACCTGCTCGCGTATGACTATCGAGGGTTCGGCGCGAGCGATGGCAGCCCGAGCGAAGCCGGCGTCTACGCGGACGCCGCGGCGGCATACGACTACCTCACCGATTCCCTCCACGTTCCGCCATCGCGCATCATCCTGTTCGGCCATTCCTTAGGCACCGGCGTCACGATCGAGCTCGCGCGGCACGTGCGTGCGGCCGGCCTGATCGTCGAGGACGCATACACATCGGTCGTCGACCGTGGGCAGGAGGTCTTTCCGCTTCTACCGATCCGCGTCATCGCCAGGAGCCGGTTCGCGTCGATCGACAAGGTTGGGTCGCTGCGATTGCCCAAGCTGTTCCTCCACGCGCGCAACGACCGGACGATCCCGATCGAGCACGGGAGAAAGCTGTTCGCTGCGGCGGCCGAGCCGAAGGAGTTCGTCGAGCTGAACGCCGGGCATGCGGATGCGTATACCGCCGATCGTGCGCGTTACTATGGCGCCATTGATGCGTTCATCCGCCGCGTTACCGCGTTGCCGCCCGTCGTGGCGGCGGCTCCACGTTAGGCGTCGATGGCCGGCCGCGGGCGAACGGCCAGCAGGACGAGCGCCGCCGCGAGCGCGAGCGCAGCACCCAGATCGAAGGCCGCACGTGGGCTGACGCGGTCCCACACGACTCCGAACAGCACAGACGCGGGAAGCGCGCCAATGCCCACGGCGAGATAGTACCAGCCGTACGCGGTGCCGCGCCGCGCCGATCCAACCAGGTCGGCGATCAACGCGGCCTGCGTCCCTTCCGTGAGCCCGAAGAACGTGCCATAGGCAAGGAACAGCGCCCACGCGTGCCACGTCTCGGTGGCTCTGCCGAAGCCAACGTAGACCACCGCGTACACCGCCCATCCCGCGAGGATCAGCGGTTTCCTCCCGAAGCGATCGGACAACGCGCCGCCGGGAACACTCGCGGCGGATTTCACGACGTGCAGCGCCGCCCACAGGATCGGGACCAGCGCGACCGACACGCCAAGCTGGTTCGCGCGCAGAATCAGGAACGCGTCGGTCGAGTTGCCGAGCGTGAACAAGAGAACGGACACGAGAAACGTCCAGAACGCGCGGCCGAGCGATGCGTCGAGCGAGGGCACCCCGGCCTTCTTCGCCCCGGCCACTGTTCGCGCTTCGCGCGGCGTCTCACGTACGCCCAGCACGAGCACGATCACCGACAGTACGCCCGGCAGCGCCGCGAACAGAAAGACGGTCCGCAGGGGAAGTTGCTCCCACCGCAGCAGCGCGAACGCGATGAGCGGTCCGATGACGGCTCCCGCATGATCCGCGGCGCGATGAAACCCGAACGCTCGGCCACGAATCGACGGGTCGACCGACTCGGCGATGAGCGCATCGCGTGGCGAGCCGCGAATCCCCTTCCCCACCCGATCCGTCAGCCGGATGGCGAGCACCTGTCCCGCCGACTGCGCAATCGCCACGAGCGGGCGCGCGAGCGACGCCAACGCGTACCCAGCGACCACGAGCGGCTTGCGTCGGCTCGCTCGGTCCGACCACCACCCGCTCGCCAACTTGAGCAACGCGGACGTCGTCTCCGCCGCGCCTTCGATGGCGCCAACGGCCGCGGCGCTCGTCCCGAGGACCGTGGTCAGAAAGATTGGCAACAACGGGTAGATGATCTCGCTCGACGCGTCCGTCAGCAACGACACGACGGCGAGCACGAGCACGTTGCGCCCGAGTCGCGGCACGTTGGCTCGCGGCGAGGGGTCTGTTGTCACACGCGGAAGGGACGAGTCGGAGGGATCGTGTGATCGCGGGGCTCAGGGTTAGAATTACTCATGGCCGCAATCCCTGTCGCTGATTCCCGAACGCTCCGAACGCACCGTGCGCTCGCGTCGGCGCACAGACGGATTGCCGCGCGCGACTCGGCGACGATCAGCACGCAGGTCGCCGTGTCGGAGATCGCGGCGCCAACGGGGGACGAGCGCGAGCGCGGCGAGTGGTTCGCGGCCCGTCTGCGGTCGCTCGGCCTTCGCGACGCGCGGATCGACCGCGCAGGCAATGTCGTCGCCACGAGACCGGGCGTGGAGGACCTCGCCCCGGTGCTC
>Ga0310810_10008736_pt1 | contig 11684 bp, 9 predicted proteins | sample NCmetagenome_FD_207641 | JGI IMG/M metagenome (GOLD analysis project Ga0310810, IMG submission 207641) | Soil microbial communities from experimental microcosm in Duke University, North Carolina, United States - NC | ecosystem: Engineered > Artificial ecosystem > Soil microcosm > Unclassified ...
CCGGCAGAAGCTCGGCGCTAGCTACCCCACTCCCGACGAACAACCGGTCCAGGCCGCCGCCTGAACCGGTCATCTTCACTGGGGCGAGGTACTAGCTGCTCCCGCGCGAAGCGCGGGTGTGCAGCTATTTCCGAGATGCGCTCTCGTCGCTCCCCGCCGCCGCGATCCCGCGCGGCAGACGCACGGTGAACGTCGAACCGCGTTCGAGCTGGCTCTCGGCCGAGATACTTCCGCCCATCGCGTCGACCACCTGGCGCACGATCCAGAGGCCCAGCCCGAGGCCGCCGTAGTTGCGCTTCGAGACGGCGCGCTCGAAGCGGCTGAACACGCGTTCGAGATCGTCGCTCGACATGCCGATGCCCCGATCGCGCACGGCGAACCAGATGTCGGCGTCGTCGCCCGGACCGCTCGCGCCGATCTCGACGGAGATGGGGTTCCCTTCGCCGTACTTGACGGCATTGGAGATCAGATTGGTCAGCACCTGGTCGAGGCGCCAGCGATCCCAGAAACCGACGATCGCCTGCGTCTGCTTCACGTCGAGGGCGCCGGGCTCCATGGACGGCCAGGAGAAGCGATCCACCACCTCGCGCGCCAGCTCGCCCAGGTCGACGCGCTCGGGGGCCAGCACCATTTTTCCGGCCGTGATGCGCGAGACGTCGAGCAGCTGATCGACAAGGCCGTCCAGGCGCTTGAGTTGCCGGTCGAGCGACTGCCAGCTGGCGACCAATCGGTCGTCGTCGGTGCTGACGGCGTTTAGCATGGCCCGCTCGACGGAGTGCGCGTTCAACATCACAGAGGTCAGCGGCGTCTTTAGCTCGTGACCGGCGATCGACAGGAAGTCCTGGCGCGCGCGCACCGCCTCCTCCAGCTGCGTCTGCGCGTTCTTGAGATCCGTGATGTCGTCGAACGCGACGAGCACGGTCTCCGGGTGGCCGAACATCGCCGGGATGCGCGCCGCCTGAACCGAGATCACCTTGGGTCCGTTCGGCGTGTACCAGCGAATCTGCTGCCCCGAGACGGCGCCGCCCCGCGCTGCCCGCACCACCGGCACGTCCTCGACCCGCAGCGGCCGGTCGTCGAGATCGCGCATGTCGAACAACCGCAGGTGGTCATCAACCGACTGGGGATAGTCCGGCGCGCCGCCCGCCATTCGCCGAGCGGCGGCGTTGGAGAAGAACACGCGCGCCGTCTCTGGCTCGACGAACATCAGCGGCATCGGCATCTCGTCGAGCACCGTCCGCAACCAGCGCTCTTGTTCGGCGCGCTGCGCGGCCAGACCCTCCGCGTCGGCTTGCGCTGCCTCCGCCCGTTCGCGGCGTAACGTCTCCGCGGTCTCGTCCTTGATGACAAGCGCGACGTGTTCCACGACGCCCGCCGTGCTGAGCAGTGGCAGCATGGTCAGCGAGATCGCCACGCGCCGCCCCTCGGTCACGTGCACCTGCTGCAGGTCGCGCGGGTCGTACCAGAAGGTCGGCATCTGGATGGTCTCGCCCGCGAACGCCCGCCGGACGAGCGCCAGCAGCCCCTGCCTCTCCGCGATGTCGTCCTCGAGAATGCTGTATTCAGGCGGCGGCTCGGATCCGAACAGATCGCGAAACGCCTTGTTGGTCAGCAAGCAGTGACCGTCGGCGCGGTACACCTGCAGCCCGAACGGCGCGTACGCAAAGATCCCTTGCAGCAGTCGGACCGGGTCGCTGATGCCGGCGAGCCGGACGGCGATCTCGTCCAGGCGCTCGATCATGAGCGATTCACGTGTTCATGATCGATCGTGATCGCCCGCGGACGCAAGAACGCAGGCGCCGCGCTTCGCGCGGGGGCGGCTAACCGAGATTATGGAAAACTCGTTGAACGTCCTCGTCCTGCTCCAGCGCGTCGACCAGCTCCAGGACCTCCTTCGCCTTGTCCTCGTCGAGCGTCATCAGGTTCTGCGCGACGTACTCCGATTCGGCGGACTGCACGGCGACGCCGCGCGCCTCGATGGCCGCCTGCAGCTTGCCGAAGTCGGCGAAGGCGCCGCGGATGATCGTCTGCGGCTCGCCCTTGTCGTTGGCGCCGTCGCCCATCTCTTCGAGGCCGTGGTCGATCAGGTCCAGCTCCAGCGCCTCGGCGTCCTTGCCGGCCAGCGCGTCGGGCGCCAGGCGGAACACGCCCATGCGCTTGAACTGGAACGCGACGCTCCCCTCGTTCCCCATCGTGCCACCGTACGTCTTGAACGCCGACCGCACGTTGGCGACGGTGCGCACGACGTTGTTCGTCGCCGTCTCGACCATCACGGCGATGCCGTGCGGCGCGTAGCCCTCGTACATCACGATGTCGTAGCTCTCTGCGCCCTGCCCCGATGCCTTCTTGATCGCGTTCTCGATCTTGTCCTTGGGCATGTTCGCGGCGCGCGCGTTCTGGATCATGCGGCGCAACGCCGGATTGCTCTCGGGGCTGGGTCCCCCGGCCTTCACGGCGATGGCGATGTCCTTGCCGATCCGGGTGAAGGCCTTCGCCATCTTGTCCCACCGTTTGAACATGGTGGCCTTGCGCGTTTCGAAGATGCGTCCCATGGCGCAAATGAACTACCACGCTCTCACAACGGACGCGCAGCTTCCCGCACGGCGGACGGGCAATCTTTTGCAGCGCCGCGTCCGTAACCCGCGATCGACGGCAGCATCGCAATTCACAGGGCAGGAAGGAACGAACAAGCCATGGCGACTGCAAACTTCAAGGATCTGTTTTCGTTGCAGGCGGCGGACTACGCGCGCTTCCGGCCGGTGTATCCGCCCGAGCTCTACGCGTGGCTCGCGGCGCAGGCGCCGGCGCGGCGGCTGGCGGTCGACGTCGGCACCGGCAACGGCCAGGCCGCGATCGCGCTGGCCGCCCATTTCGAGCGCGTGATCGGCGTCGAACCGAGCGACGAGCAACGCGCGAACGCCGCGCCCGCCCCGCGCGTCGAGTTCCAGCGCGGCACCGCCGAGGCGACCGGCGTCGACGCCGGCGCCGCCGACCTGTTGACGGTCGCGCAGGCGTTCCACTGGTTCAAGCAGGACGCCTTCTTCACCGAGGTCCGCCGCGTCGTCCGCCCGGGCGGCTGCCTGGCGTTCTGGTGCTACGGCCTGACGACCATCTCGCCCGAGATCGACGCCGCCGTGCACTTCTATTACGAGGATCTCCTGGGCCCGTACTGGGAGCCGGAGCGGAAGCTGGTCGAGCAGGGCTACCGCAACGTCGCCGTCCCGTTCAACCCGCTCGTCGTCCCGCCGTTCGCGATGCAGCTCTGGTGGACGTTCGAGCATCTGCTCGGCTACCTCGGCACCTGGTCTCCGCGCAAACCTTTCCTGGCGGCGCACGGCAAGGACGCGCTGGAGATCGCGTTCCCGCGCCTGCGTGAGGCTTGGGGCGCGTACGGCCAGCGTCCCGTCGCGTGGCCACTCTCCGTGCGCGCGTTCCGGATCTGAAACGGCGCGCGCGCCAGCCTGGCGTTCGACGCACCCGATGCGCTAACGTGTTTGCATGTTCACGTTCGTGACGGGTGGGTTGCGCTCGGGCAAGTCGGAGTACGGGCTGCGGCGCGCGTCGGAGCTGGGACCGCCGCCCTGGCTCTACGTCGCGCCGCACATCGAAGGCGACGACGAGCTGAAGGCGCGGCTCGCGCGTCACCGACGCGATCAGGAAGCGGCCTGGAAGCTGATCGAAGCGCCCGCGAAGCTCGCGTCCGTTTTGCAGCCCGACGCGCTGACCGGCCATGGCGCCGCCGTGATCGATCGCTTCACGATCTGGTTGTCGAACCGGCTGTCGGCGTCGGAAGCGACAGCCGACTACGACCTGATCGCCGAGGTCGAGGCGCTGTCCGACAAGCTCTACCGCTCGACGACGCCGGTCGTCCTCGTCACCACCGAGATCGGCCTCGGCTTCCTGCCCGCCAGCGTCCCCGATCGCCGGCTGATCAACATCGCCGGTATCGCGAACCAGATCCTCGCCGAGCGCGCGCGGTCCGTCGTGATGATGGTCAGCGGCGTGCCGCTCAGGTTGCGCTGAACGGCCGCCGTGGCGCTGGACCGCATCACGTTCCCGGTCGGCGCGCTCGGGTGCAACTGCACGATCGTCAGCTGCCCGGAGACGCACGAGGCGCTGGTGATCGATCCCGGCGACGAGGCGCCCGAGATCCTCGCGGCGCTGGCGCGCGCCGGGCTGCGCGCGGTGAAGATCGTTCATACGCACGCGCACTTCGATCACGTGATGGGGACCGGCGAGGTCGCGGCCGGCACGGGCGCCGACGTGCTGCTGCACCACGACGACCGCTGGCTGTACGACCACGCGGCGATGCAGATGGCGATGTTCGGCCTCGCGCGCGCCCGTCGCGGCGCGGCCCCCGCCCGCGACGATCCGCCGGCGCCCACGCTCGAGCTACGCGGCGACGAGGCGATCGCGTTCGGCCGCCACGAGGTCCGCGCCATCCACACGCCCGGACACACCCCTGGCTCGATCTGCCTTTATTTCGAGGAATCCGGCCAGACGCCGCTGCTGTTCGCGGGCGACACGCTGTTCAAAGGGTCGATCGGCCGCACGGATTTGTGGGGCGGCTCGCTGCCGGCCATCAAACATTCCATCCGCGATCGCCTGCTGACGCTGCCTGACGCGACGCTCGTCATCCCCGGACACGGCGAGGAAACCACCGTCGCTGCCGAGCGCCAAGACAACCCTTTCGTGGGTCGATTCGCGCATTGATTTTTTTTAAATGGGCGTACATTCTCGGTTTCTGCAACGCCAACCTCCAACCAGGACCCCCTCATGACGCGTTCAGGTTTTCGGTCACGGACGTCGCCAGGTCGTCTCGTTCCTTCGGTCTGGGGCATCTCGCTCCTCGCCGTGTTGTTCGGCGGTGCAACGCTACTCTCCACCAGCCCCGCGTTCGCGAAGAAGAAAAAGGCCGCCGAGCCAACGCAGGCGACCGACGAGGCTTCGCCGGAAGACAAGCCGAAGAACGAGAAGCCGGCCGAGCAGGCAGGTGACACCGAGAAGCCGAAGACGATCCTCGACACTTCGCAGGAAGCGCCGAAGACGGACAGCCTCGGCCACGTCCACTTCGCGTCGCCCAACGCCGAGGGCCTGGGCCGCGTCGCCGTGAAGGCCGCGCCCGAGCAGAAGATCAAGATCTTCCTCGAGGGCCGCTACTTCGGGACCGCGCCGCTGACCATCTACAGCGTTCCCAAGGGTGACTACATCGTCGAGGCCGTGTACTCGGGCGGCAAGCAGGTGTCGCGGCCCGTCAGCGTCGGCGAGAACGAGGAGACGGCGGTCGACCTGGGCGGCGCCGCGGCGCTGAAGGCGTCGAGCGGCCCGGGCATGTTCGACGCCGAGATGACGCCGACGCGCATGACGATCACCAAGGTGGCGCTGGGCGTCGCCGTGGTTGGTGTGGTCGGAATCATCGCGTTCGGTCTGCTCGAGCACAACGCCGAGAGCGACTACGAGAAGACCTCCCCGGGCACGCCGGCGTCGGACGACCTCGCGAGCAAGGGCCGGCGGTACGCGGTCCTGACGAACGTCTCGATCGTGACGGCCGCGGTCGGCCTGGTCGCGGCCGGCTTCGCCGGCTACCCGCTGGTGCTGAAGCCGAGCGAGAAGTCGAAGACGGCGTTCATCTTCACGCCCACCGCCACGCCCGCCGGCGGCGGCGGCGCCGTCACCGTCCGCTTCTAGCCCTCGCAAGGCTTGCCCACCCCGACCCTCTCCCGCAAGCGGGAGAGGGAGAAGGATCCGGATCTGATCTCCTCGATCCGGATCTGGTCCCCTCGCCCCGCGCAGCGGGGAGAGGGTTAGGGAGAGGGGTCCGGCGTTACTTCCCGAGCTTGCCGGTGTCGATCACGCGCGTCCCGGCGGGCGGCGTGAAGTGGAACAGCGTCTCCGGCACGCGCGAGTTCATCACCACGTCGGCGAATACGATGACGTTGGTGTTCCCCTGCGCGTCGGTGATCTCGCTCTGGTGGACGAACCAGTCGCGCGGGTCGACGACGAACACGATGCTCTTCACCTGCGCCTGCGGCGTCTTCGGCACGAGCGACAAGACGTAGCTCTTGCTCGCACCGGCGCCGCCCCGGTCGGGCGCGAAGCTGATGTCGAACTCCGACGCCAGCTTCCCCTTCCCCATCAGAAACGCCAGCGCCGCCGGCAGCTGCGACCCCTTGAGGTCCTGCTTGAACGCCTGCTTGTCGTCGGGCTCGTAGAGCCACAGCACGCCGCCGTCGGTGATGTAGCTGGATTTGTCCGGCTTCTCGTAATCCCAGCGCATCCGGCCCGGCTTCTTGAACGTCACCTGGCCCGCCGAGTTGGTCGTCCGCTTGAGCGCGGCGCTGGTCAGCGTCTGCGTGAAGCGCGCCTTGAAGTCGGCGGCGTTGTCGTAGGTCTTCTGCACCTTGGCGACGACGGCGGCGACGTCCAGCCGCGCGCCCGCCGGCGGCTCCGGCGCGGGCGCCGGAGCCTGAGTCATCACAATCAACATGGATGCGAGGGATGCGATCACGCGGAGATCCTAGCAGGCGTCGCCCGAGAGCGGCCTTCCCTCACCCCGACCCTCTCCCGCAAGCGGGACAGGGAGAGAGAGGCGGATCCGGACGGTCCGGGTGGTCCTCACGATCCGGGTGATCCGGATCAGGTCCCCTCGCCCCGCGAAAGCGGCTGCGTGGATTGGAGGGCTAGGGTGAAGTGTCGCCCGCACCATCACGCGCCCGCCGCGCTGAGGTATTCGCCGGGAGGCGCCAGGACCTCGCGCGGCTTGGCGCCGTTGGTCGGGCCGACGATGCCGTCGCGCTCCATCTGCTCGACCATGCGCGCGGCGCGGTTGTAGCCGATCTGCAGCCGCCGCTGGATGTACGAGACCGACGCCTGGCGCGTTTCGCACACGATCGCGACAGCCTGGTCGTAGAACTCGTCGTGGAAGTCGTTCGCGGGCGCGCCGCCTTCCTCGGCGTCCTCCTCGCGCGGCTTCAGGATGTCCATGTCGTAGACCGGCTTGGCCTGCTGCTTCAAGAACTCGACCACGCGGTGCACCTCGTTGTCCGACAGGAAGGCGCCGTGGATGCGCCGCAGCTTGGTGCCGCGGTCCGAGAACAGCATGTCGCCGTTGCCGAGCAGCGTCTCCGCCCCCTGCTGGTCGAGGATGGTGCGCGAATCGATGCGCGACGCGACCTGCAGCGCGATGCGGCTGGGGAAGTTCGCCTTGATGAGGCCGGTGATGACGTCGACCGACGGCCGCTGCGTCGCCAGGATCAGGTGCAGGCCGGCGGCGCGCGCCTTCTGCGCCAGCCGCGCCACGCTTGTCTCGACGTCCTTCGGGGCGACCATCATCAGGTCGGCGAACTCGTCGATGACGATGACGATGTACGGCAGCTTGGTCGGCTTGTCTTCCTCCGCCTTGGCCGCTTTCTCCTTCTCGGCCTGCACCTTCGCCGCCGCATCCGACAGATCCTCGTCGCTGGGCGTCTCGTACCCGACGATACCGGCGGTATCGCCGTCGCCGTCCGCCAGCGTGATCTCGGCGTCCGCGTCGAGATCGACCTCCTGCTCGGTGCCGTCGGGACCCGCGATGACGACGCGGATCTTCTTGTCGGACTTGCGTGCGTCCGCCGCCGCGGCCGCCGCCTCATCCTTCTTTTTATCGGCGCCGTCGATCTTGGCGTTGTAGCTGGAGATGTCGCGCACGCCCGTCTTCGCCAGCAGCTCGTAGCGCCGCTCCATCTCGTCGACCGCCCAGCGCAGCGCCAGGTTCGCTTTCTTCGGATCGGTGACGACCGGCAGCAAGAGGTGCGGGATGCCTTCATAGATCGAGAGCTCGAGCATCTTGGGGTCGACCATGATGAAGCGGACGTCCTCGGGCGACGCGTTGTAGAGGACGCTGGTGATCATGCCGTTGACCGCGACCGACTTGCCCGATCCGGTCGTGCCGGCGACCAGCAGGTGCGGCATCTTCGACAGGTTCACGCTGACGGGCGCGCCCTTGATGTCCTTGCCCAGCGCGACCTGCAGCTTCGACGGCGCCGCCGAGAAGCTGGCGTCCTGCAGGATCTCCTTCAGGTACACCATCTCGCGCGTCTTGTTCGGCACCTCGACGCCGACGACGGCCTTGCCCGGGATCGGCGCGACGATGCGGACCGCCTGCGCCTCCAGCGCCATCGCCAGGTCCTTCTCGAGGTTCGCGATCTTCCCCGTGCGCGTGCCGGGGGCGGGCGCGAACTCGTACATGGTGACGACGGGACCCATGTGGATCTCCTTCACCTTGCCACGCACGCCGTAGTTCGACATCGCCTGCTCGACCCGTTCCGCCATGTCGTAGAGCGGCTGCTTGTCCGCGTCCTGCCCCGTCGGCGGGATGTACTCGAGCATATCGGTGCCGGGCAGCTCGAAGTCGCCTTCGGAGAGCTTGATGAATCCTTTCTTTTCGTCCTTCTTCTCTTGGCGCTGCCGTTCGGCGTCCTCGGGGCTGAGCACGGCCACCTCGCTGGCCTGCTGGCGCAGGCGCGCGATCGACGCGGACTCGACGATGATCGGCGCATCCGCGGCGGGCGCCGGCGGCGGGGGCGGCGGCAACATGCCGATCGCCGGCAGCTCGGCGTCGGGCTCGGTCTTCTCCTCGACGGCGGGCTCGGGCTCGGGCGCGAAGCGCTCGACCGCCGCGACCTCGGCGACGATCGCCGCCATCGCGGCGCGCTCGGGATCGACGGCCGCGACCTTCTTCTCGACCGTCTCGGACACCGTCTGCGCCTCGCCCACGCGCACGCCTTCGCTCTCCTCCGTTTCGGTGGCTTCCGGGATCGCGTCCGTCTCGACGACGGGCCGCGCGAAGCGCACCGGCGGCGCGTCGAGATCATCGGGGTGGATCTCCTGCGCCGGATGGATCTCGATCGACTCGGCGACTTCGGCGTCACTGTCGTCTGCGTCCGACTCGGGCTCGCGGCGATCGCGTCGTTCGTCGCGGTCATCCTTCTCGGGGAACGCCGCGCGCATCACGCGCCACGACCCGCTCGCGCCTGCGACCAGACCGCGCACCGCGTGCTTGCCCGCCCAGGCGAGCACGATCGCCACCTCGCGCGTGCTCACCTCGGTGATCAGAAGGAAGGAAACCACCAACGTCGTCGTGGCCGCCAGCGCCGCGCCCACGCTGCCGATCAAGCCCGCGCTGATTCCGCCCAGCCACTCCCCGAGCAGGCCGCCCGGACCATGCGACGCGAAGTCGCCGTCGTCGAACGGCAGGTAGAGCAGGATGGCGACCGAGCCGAGCAGCAGCAGCGCGCCGCCCGCCTCGCGCGCGCCGTCCACCAGACGGTGCCCGCGGAAGCAGCGAACCGCAGCGATCAGCATCCCGGCAACGACCAGATGCGCGGCCCATCCCGCGACCGCGTACAGCGCGGCGGCGATCGCCTCGCCGCCCGGCCCCATCATGCGGTCGTTGCTGGCGAGCCGCGAAATCAGCGACAGGCCCGCGAACAGGCCGCCCGCCAGCAGCAAGATCCCGGTGATCTCGCGGCGGCGGTGGGGACGTCCGCTCCCTCGGGTTGATTCGGATGCTTGGGTCTTTGCGGGCATTTCGTCGTTCCTCGGTCTGAGGTGGGATTACACCTACATCTGAATACCTAGCCCGACACCCGTCAAATTTTCTGCGCTCTCGTTATTTTTAGTTGAGTGAGTTCAGTTGGTTACCCGAGGTCCGCACGCGCGGTTCGCTGAACGAATCGATCGGTGCTCGGTCGTGATGCGCTGGACAACCCGTCCAATCGAGCGCCTCCAGCGGGCCGCCCGCCGCGCCTTTCGCCTGGTCCCGCGGTTGCTATTTGGGTCTGCAACCAACCCGGAGGGCGACCATGAACCGCAGCGCGACCGAACGCGAAATCCTCATCCAATTGCTGGCCGGCGCCGGCCTGCTGGTCATCGTCGCAGCGTTTATCGTCGCGTGATCGCGCGGGCCGCGCGGCGCAGCTAAGTGCGCTCGCCGTCCGCGAAGGCGGCGTCGATCGCCTGTTCCTCGGCGTGCGGCTGCTCGGCGGCGGCCGCTTCGGCGGTCGGCTGCGGCTCGACGACGCCGCCCTCGAGAGGCTGCTTCGCGAAGTGAGCGAACACGGCCTCGGCGATGGCGCGGCTGATGCCGGGTGCGGCGGCGAGCTGGTCGACGGTCGCCTCGCGCACGCGCTTGATGCTGCCGAAGTGGCGCAGCAGCTGGCGCTGCCGGCCCGGGCCGATGCCGGGGATGTCCGACAGCGACGAGCGCAGCGTCAGGCGGCGCCGCTGGCCGCGGTGGAAACTGACCGCGAAGCGGTGCGCCTCGTCGCGCAGCGCCTGGAGCACGAACATCTCGGCGCTGCTCGGGCGGATCGGGATCGCGTCCTTCGCGTGCGGCAAGAAGACGCGATCGGGTTTCTTGGGCGCAGTCTTGCTCTTGTCGACGGCCTTTTCGCCGACCGGCGCGGCCGCTGCGACCGGCGCGGCCACTGCGACCGGCGCGGCCGCTGCGACCGGCTCGGCAGCCTCGGCGGGCGCGACGGGCACTTCGTCTGTCGTCTCCGGCGGCGCCGGCGCGGCGCCATCGACCGGCGCTTCCGCGGTTGCCGGCGCGATCTCTTCCTCGCGCTCCTTCGCCAGCCCGACAATCGGCAGGCCGACGCCGGGCCGCACGTCGATGCCCACGTCGCGCGCCGCCGCCAGCGCCATCCCGAGCTGGCCCTTTCCGCCGTCGATGACGATCAGGTCCGGCAGCTTCCACGCAACGTCGTCGCCGCCGTCCGCCTGCTTCGCCCGGCGGAACCGTCGCGACAGCACCTCGTACATCGACGCGAAGTCGTCGTTCTTTCTACCATTGCGACCGTTGCGGCTGGCGCCGCCCGTCGCCGGCGCCCGCACCTTGTACGTCCGGTAGCGCGCCTTGTCCGGCCGCCCGTCGACGAACACGACCATCGACGCGACCGTCGCGAAGCCCTGAATGTGCGAGACGTCGTAGCACTCGATCACGCGTGGCAGCCGCGCGAGCTTCAGACGTTTCTGCAGCTTGCCCAGCGCCAGCTCCGTGTCGGCGCGCGCGTTGCGGCGCGTGGCGAAGCTGGCCGCCGCGTTCTTGCGCGCGAGATCGATCAGCTTGCGCCGATCGCCGCGCTGGGGAACCAGCACCTCCACCTTCTTTTTACGCGCGCCCGCTGCCGCCTGCGCGGCACGCCGCTCGCTCAGCCACTCGGCTTTCAACGCGGCGTCCTCGATCTCGATCGGCAGCAAGAGCTCGTCGGGCACAGACGCGCCCATGTCGTAATAGAGGCCGACGAACGACGAGATCAGCTCCGCGTCGGGAAACTCCTGGCCCGTGAACGAGAAGCCGCGGCTGCCCGACAGCTTGCCCGCGCGGATGGACATCACGACGATCTCCAGCGCGATGCCGTCGCGGTGGTAGCCGACGACGTCCTGGTCGACGAAGTCGGCCGACACGACCCGCTGCTCCTCCAGCGTCACCTCCAGCGCGCGGATCTGATCGCGGATCTCCGCCGCCAGCTCGAACTCGGTGCGCCCCGCGGCATCCTTCATGCGCGCTGACAGCCGGTCCAGCAGCTCGTCGCTCTTGCCCTCGAGAAACAGACGCACGTCCCGCACCTGATCGTCGTACTGCGCGGGCGGCACCGGCAGCACGCACGGCGCCGGGCAACGCTTGATCTGGTACTGCAGGC
>Ga0310810_10008738_pt1 | contig 11683 bp, 10 predicted proteins | sample NCmetagenome_FD_207641 | JGI IMG/M metagenome (GOLD analysis project Ga0310810, IMG submission 207641) | Soil microbial communities from experimental microcosm in Duke University, North Carolina, United States - NC | ecosystem: Engineered > Artificial ecosystem > Soil microcosm > Unclassified ...
ACCAGCAACACGCGGTCGCGCCCCTCGACGCGCACGGGCACGCTCAACTGGTCGCGGGGTCCCAGCGACTCGCTCGCCAGCACCCGGCCGGGCATGTCCCCGGTGACGTCGCGAACCTCGAGCCGCACGCGACCGCCCTCCTCCGAACGCTGGATCGCGAAGCCGTCACCGGCGCCATCCACGAACGACAGCGCGAACTCCTCGCCGAAGGCGAGCGCCGCATCGGCCAGCGCGCCCGCGAGCGCGCCGGGGCCCGCCGTCGCGCGCGCCTCCTCGCCGAGCGAGATGTCCCCCGCCTCGGTCCGGAGCGACGTGGCCGGCCGGCCGGCGGCGTCGAACAGCGACCACGTGGTGAGGAACTCGTTGCCTCCGTCCGGGATCTTGCCCTTGTCGCTGAGGCACTGGCCGAACAACGCGCACGCCGAGGGGCCCTCGACGCACGCGATCGCACCAAGGCCCTGCGTGATGCAGTGAAGGAACGGATCGCAGATCCTGCATGCGGACGCGACGCCCGAGCCTGCGAGCGTGGATGCGACCGCGACCAACACCACCACGACCTGCCGGATGCGCATGGCGCTTCTCCGCGGGGGCATGGCTGCGGGGGCCGGGGACCGGGGCTTGGCCCCTATCGGGGCCGCACGGTCTTCACTGCACCGACCGTGCCGCACGCAGCGCGAGTGGGGCGCGCGTCCGACGGCAGCGTCCGTGTGCAGCGCGTGGACGAAGCGTCCACGCGCGCGACGGTCAGTAGACGAGCGCCCAGGTCAGCTTCGCGGTCCAGATCGTCTCGGTGTCGGTGCCGGGGCCGAACGTCGGATTGGTGATGCCGGGCCTGCCCTGCACCCACGCCACACGCGTCTCGAAGCCGACGACGTGCTTGTCGTCCAGCTGCGACGCGAGGCCGATCGACACGTGCGCGCCGCCGGCCGCGGTGGTGTTGTACTCGGTGCCGGTGCGATAGAACTTGCGGAAGTAGTAGCCACCGCCGAGGCCGACGTAGGAGCGCATGTCGGCGCCCGTCTTGAAGACGCGCTGGAACTCGCCGGTGAACGGCACCGAGACGTCGATCTGGTCGGCGAAGTGGCCGACGATGTCGTGGTTGATGCCGGCGGCGAACGCGTACTTCTTCGAGAGCATGCGCGTGTACGAGACGCCGTAGCCGATGAAGCCGTCGCCGCTCAGCTCGCCGGTGCGATTGGCGTAACCGAAGCGCAGCCCGAGCCAGTTGGCGCCCTTGGCGTAGACGCCGTCCACCTTGCGGCGCTCCTCGTACGACGGGGCCGCGACGGCCGCCGCAGCCGCGGCCTTGGGCGCCTTGGGCTTGGAGGTCTTGGGAGCGCTCGCGGACTTGCCCGAGGATTTGCCCGAGGATTTGCCCGAAGACTTGCTCGACTTGCCGGACTTGCCCGAGGACTTCCCGGACGTGGCGCTGGTCGACGTGGGCGCGGGAGCCGCGGGGGCCGCGGACTGGGGTGCAGCGCTCGGTGCCGGCTGGGCTGCGGGCGTTGCCGTGGTGTCGGCGGCGGCCGGCTTCGCGGCGGCGCTGTCCGCTGGCGGCGCGGGCGGCGGCGGCGGCGACTGGGCGTTCGAGGCCCCGGGTGAGAGGACCGAGAGCGACGCGACCGCCGCCGTGAGGGCGGCGACTCGCCGCAGCTTCGCGACGAACTGGATCACCCGGCACTCCTTTCGACTCGACGTGGCCCGGTCGGGCGACCCACGCTGCGCGTGGGTGCCCCGAAGCGCACCGTGCGGCACTGGGTCGCAGCCGCGCGCATCGGGAACGAGGTCTCACCCCCATGCCCACCGCGCGGACAGGCTGGGCAACCTAGCAGAGCGGCGAGTCGCGTCGCAACGCTCGCGGACAGGCCACGTTCGCGGCCGGGAGACCCACGGGATGTCGTATGCTGCTGCCCGAACCGCCCGATTCCCGCCATCCCCTGGAGATCGACATGGCCGGACCCGCGCCCCAGGGCGCCGGGATGCACGCCCTGCGCTCCCCGATGCTGGCGGAGCTCATGCCCGAACTGGATCGGATCGAGCCGCGCGCGCGGGCGGCGGTCGCCGGGCTGCCCGAGTCGAAGTTCCACGAGAAGCCTCCGGATGGTGGCTGGAGCATCGCGGAGACGTTCGAGCACCTCTGCCGCGCGAACCTCTCCTACCTCGACGGGCCGATCCCCGGCGCCCTCGAGAAGGCGCGGGCTCGCGGCGGGTCGGCGAAGCCGTGGCGGCCGAGCCTCACCGGCCGCCTGCTCGCGGGCACGATGCTCGAGGGGGGCAAGCCGGTGCCCACGGCGAAGGCGTGGCGGGTCACCGGGGAGCCGCGTGCGAACGTGGTGGACGCGTTCCTCGCCACGGTGGAGCGCCTGCGCGCGGCGATGCTCGGGGCCGATGGGCAGGACTTGGGCGTCAGTTTCTCCTCGCCGCTGGTGTCGCTCGTGCGCGTGAACCTGGGCGACGCGTTCCGCGTGCTGGTGCTGCACTGCCACCGCCACCTGGCGCAGGTGGAGCGCACGCGCCGCGCGGTGGGCATGTAGCCAGCGGCGGTGGCTGTTGCTACCGTCCCCGGCCATGCTCCGCGACCTCCCGCGCTCAGGCATGATCCGGGGCCTGGCGTTCGCGCTCCTCGCCGGGCTCGCGGCGGGCTGCGGCGGCGGCCACGACAAGCCGGCGCAGGAGCTGTCGTTCGAACAGTTGCCCGACACCACCGGTCTCACCCGTGGCGCGCCGCTCCTCGAATCGCTCGAGGCGTCGCGCATGACGAGTGGCGCGGTGCGCGTGACCGGTCGCGTGCATCTGCCCGACGGCACCAAGTTGCAGGTGGCGATCAAGCAGCCGGGAGGGCGCGTGTCGGTGGCGATGGCACAGGTGTTCGTGGAGGGCGGCCGTTTCGACACGCCGCCGCTGATCGGCGAGAACGGGCCCCTGCCGCGCGGCGACTACCGCCTCGAGCTGCTCGGTCACTTCGATCACGACTGGCAGAGTGACGGCGTGCTGCGCGCCATGGGCGGCGGCCTGGGGCTCCGCGGCCCCGGCATCACGCGCGCGCGTGACGGCTCGGCGGCGCTGTTCCTGACTCGCGAGGCGAAGCTGTGAGCGCGGCGCGAACGTCCGCCGCCGGCAGGTCCGGGAGCGCGCGCACGGCGCGGGCCGAGGCGCGCGAGCCGCGCGGCCTGCAATATCGCACCGCGAAGCGCACCGACGTGGAAGCACTCGTCGACCTGTCGCTCCGCACCTACCGCGTCTCCAGCGCCGAGGCGCGGCGCGAGTTCTACACCGACCACCCGCGCTTCCAGTTGAACGACGTGCGCGTGGGCGAGCTGGACGGCACGCTCGTCGCCTCGCTCGTGCTCTACCCGTTCCAGGCCTACGTGCGCGGCGAGCGGCTCGGGGTCACGGGCATCGGCTCGGTCGCGGTGTCGCCCGAGCACCGCCGGCGCGGCGTCGCCGACGCGCTCCTGAGATCGACGCTCGCCGAGATGCGCGAGCGCGGCGACGCCTGGAGCATGCTCTACCCGTTCCGCGGCGATTTCTATCGCCGCTTCGGCTGGGGCGTCGTGGAAACCCCCACGCTGCTCTCGGTGCCGCCCAAGGTGCTGCCCGCCGCGGACGAGGCGCGCCACGTGCGCCGCGTTCGCGCCGCGGATCGCCCGCTCGTCCAGGCGCTCTACGACCGCGTGGTGCGCGAGCGCGGGCACTTCACGCTCGCGCGCCGGCCGGCGTGGTGGGAGCGGCGGCTCTGGAACTACGAGGGCGAGTGGCTCGTGTACGAGCGCACGCGCGGCGAGGTCGAGGGCTACCTCCAGCTCCAGGTCGACAGCGGCGACGGGCCATGGAAGCTGGTGATCACCGTGAACGAGTTCGTCGCCGGCTCGCCCGAGGCCCACCGCGGGCTCGCGGGCTACTTGAACTCCCAGCGCGACCAGGCGGCGGAGGTGGTGCTGGCCGTGGCCGCGGACGCGGGCTGGACGAGCCTGCTCGCCGACGCCGCGAACCTGCGCGGCGAGATGAAGCTGGGCGTGCTGCGCTCGGCCGGCCACGCGGGCTATGGCGCCATGCTGCGCGTGCTCGACGTGAAAGCGGCTCTGAAGCAGCTGCCGGTGGACCCGGGAGCACGCGGCGACGTGCTGCTCGAGGTGCGCGACGCGATGCTGCCCGCGAACGGCGGCCCGTGGCGGCTGAGCGCGCGCGAGGGCGGCCTCGAGGTGCGGGCCGAGGCGGCGAACGCGCACAAGCTCCCGCGGCTCGCCTGCACCGCCGACGTGCTCGCCAGCGTGGTCGCGGGCGCGCTCTCCCCGGTGCGCGCGGTGGAGATCGGCCTGCTCGAGAGTGCGAACGGCGCCGCGGAGCGGGTGGAATCGTGGTTCCGGGCACCCGCGGCGTTCCTCATGCCCATGAACGCATTCTAGGAGACCCGCGTGGCCGACGCCGACCGCTGGACCATCGTCGCTCCGCTCAAGCCCCGATTCCGGGACACGGACGCCATGGGGCACATCAACAACGCCGTGTACGTGACCTACCTCGAGGTGGCGCGGCAGGAGTACTGGCGCGCGTTCAAGCACGACGACAACTACCGCGTGGTGCCGTTCATCCTCGCGCACGTGGACATCGACTTCCGCTCGGAGGCGCTCATGCACGAGACGCTCGAACTCTGCATCCGCTGCTCGTTCATCGGCACCAAGTCGTTCGGGTTCGATTACGCGATCCGCACCGAGAAGGACCGGCGCCTGGTGGCCTCGGCGCGCACCGTGCAGGTGTTCTACGACTACGCGGCCAAGCGCAGCACGCCGTGCACGCCCGAGTTCCGCGACAGCCTCGAGCGCTTCGAGGGGCGCGCGCTCGCGCGCGAGGTGCGGTCGTGAGCGCGCCGGACGGGAAGGGCGCGCCCAGGCTCTCGCGGCGGCGGTTCGTGGCGCTCACGGGCGCGGGGCTCGCCGCGCTCTCCGCGGGCGGGTCCGCGCTCGGGGCGGAGACGAAGTCCGCGGCGAAGAAGAAGCCGGCGGTGGCCGCGGCCCCCAACACGACCGCGCCGAGCGCGCCGCCGGCGCCGGCGCCGGCGATGACGCCGCACCAGAAGGAGTTCGAGCGCCAGAAGACCGGCACGCTCGCGACGTTGAAGACGCTCCGTGCCTACCCGCTCCCCCCCGGCGGCGACCTGCCGGTGGTGTTCAAGCCGATGCGCACGCCGAAGAAGGGGCGCTGACATGCTCAAGAGCGACGTGTGGTTCGCGACCATCGACGAGCTCTCCCCCGAGATCCGCTCTGGCCGGCTGACGTCGGTGGAGCTGACGAAGGGGTTCCTCGACCGCATCGAGAAGTTCAACGCTCGCTTCAACGCGTTCGAGCATCCCACCCCCGAGCTGGCGCTCGACCAGGCGGCACACGTGGACAGCGACCTCAAGGCGAACCACTGGAGGGGTCCGCTGCACGGCATCCCCTACGCCGCGAAAGACCTGTTCGACACCCGCTCCGTGCCCACGGCGTGGGGCACGAAGTTCCTGCGCGACCGCGTGCCGGACCAGAACGCCACCGTCATCGACCGGCTCGAGGCGGCGGGCGCGGTGCTGCTCGGCAAGACCGCGATGGTGGAGTTCGCGGGCTGCCTCGGCTACCGCTTCGCGAACGCGTCCGCGACCGGCCCCGGCCGCAATCCCTGGGATCCGTCGCGCTGGACCGGCGGCTCGTCGTCGGGCTCGGGCGCCGCGGTCGCCGGCGGACTCGCCACGTTCGCGCTCGGCACCGAGACCTGGGGCTCGATCCTCTGCCCGTCGGCGTTCTGCGGGCTCACCGGCATCCGCCCCACGTACGGCCTCGTCTCGCGCGCCGGCGGCATGGTGGGCGCCTACACGTTCGACAAGGTGGGGCCGCTCGCGCACTCGGTCTCGGATTGCCGCACGGTGCTGGCGGCGATCGCGGGTGCGGATCCGCGCGACCCCTCGTGCGCCACCGAGAAGACGAAGCTCGACCGCGGCGCCGGGAAGCAGTGGCGGAACCTGCACGCGGCGCTGGTGCCGCTCGATTGGAAGAAGGTGGGCGAGCCCGAGGTGAAGTCCGCGTTCGATGCCGCGGTCGCGGAGCTCTCCGCCGCCGGCGTGCGCATCGACGACACGCCGCTCCCCGACGTGCCCGCGACCGAGGTCTCGGGGCTGCTGATCGGCATGGAGGCGCTGGCGGCGTTCGATCCGTTCCTCGCCGACGGCCGCGTGAAGCAGCTCGTGGACGACATGGCGCCACGGCAGCTGGAGCTGGGACAGATCGTCACCGGCCCCGACGTGACCAAGGCTCTGCGCATCCGCGAGGCGATCCAGCGCGAGATGCGCGAGTTCTTCATGCGCTTCGACGTCATCGTCACGCCGAACTTCATGAGCGTGGCGCCGCCGGTCGAGCAGGACCTGAACGAGTCGCTTCCCTATGGCGATCCCGTGGGCGCGCTTGCCGCAGCGTGCGGCCTGCCGGGGCTCGCCCTGCCCGCGGGCCGGGGCAAGGCGGGCATGCCGGTGAGCTTCCAGGTCGTCGCCGCGCCGTTCGACGACGCCACGCTCCTCGACCTCGGTGACATGTACCAGGCGCGCACGCAGTTCCACCGCGCGCACCCCGCGCTCGCGTAGCGGGTGCGCCGGGGCCCCCCGGCGCACCCGCCGCCGCAACCTCAGCGTGGTACCGGTTGTCTCGGTAGGCCCCAGGCCTTCTGCAGCACGAAGTCCGTGATCGCGACCTGGTAGTCGCGCCGCCAGTACCAGAGCTGGAAGCCGCTGAAGATCTGCTTCTGCCCGCTCGGGCTGCGGTAGAGCGTCATCACCGGCCGCGGCGCCCCCATCTGGCCGCCCACGGATTCGTAGATGGTGTCGACCAGCGACACCTGGTGGACCACGTGCGGGTCCGGGTCGATGTCGATCGCCACCTCGTTCGGCTTCGTGATCCCCTCGCCCACCATCGCCTGCTGGTAGAACGCGGCATGATTCAGCCGGTCCCGGGTCGGTGCATAGATGGCGATCGGGTCGGTGTCCTCGGACTTCTCGAACAGGTAGTCGGGCAGCAGCGAGTAGTCGAGCGAATCCGCGGAGCGGCTGATCGGGTGGTTCGGCTTCTGTGCCTGCGCGAACGACTTCGAGCTGATCTCCGACCGCCAGCCGAACACGTCGTACATGAACCGTCCCGGCCCCAGCTCGCCGTCGGCCGACGAGTAGACGTCGGCGGCCGTGCCCGACTTCTCGTAGTTCCGCTGCAGTGCGCTCGCCACGCCGCCGCCGAACATCCAGATCTCTCCGCCCTGCGAGATCCAGGTGCCGACGGGGTTCGAGCGCCCCGGCAAGGTGAGCCAACGCAGCTCCGACATCGGATCCGCCGTCAGGTACGGCTCGTTGATGTTGCGCGAGCTCTTCCAGTCCACGTACCAGACGACGTGCCGGTAGTGCGAGAGCTGCTGGAGCGTGAGCGTGCCCTGCGGCAGGAAGCGCGTGCCGAGCGTGTCGTAGCTGTAGCCGTTGAAGATCCCGGGTGGCGTCACCGTCCCCGCGGGATAGCAGCGCCACGGCGTGCCGCCGCGGGCGAAGAAGAACGTGTCCAGCTCCGCGGCCGTGGGCCACACGGGCGTACGCGGCTGGTCGACGCAGCCGCCGGCCTTCGGGTGGTCGCCGTCCAGCCGCGTGTCGTCCACGATCAGCAGCTCCTTGTCGAACAGCGCGCGCACGACCGTGAACTGCACCACCACCAGGCTCACCTGGCTGTTGTTGTCCTCGGCCTCGACGTAGAGGAAATGGGTCTCGGAGACGCCCGAGGGATTGAACGGCGGCAGGTCGATGCCGAGCGTCTGCGCCGAGTAGCGGCTCCAGCGGTTGAAGTCGGAGTCCTCGCTGTCGCGCGGACGATCGTCGCCCACGTTCCCGTCCAGCATCCAGCGGTAGCCGGTCACGAACGTGCCGCCCGTCGAGTTCGCGAACCAGCCGAAGTGGGCCGGTCGGCCGGCCGGGGACTCGGTGTGCACGAACGTCGCCGGGTCGAGCGAGACGCCGCCGGCCGAAGCGGTGTAGAAGAAGCTCTCGTTGAACACCGTCATCTTGGGGCCGAGCAGGCCGGCATAGCTGACGTTGAAGAACAGCAGGTTGGTGTCGTAGTTCATCACCGGCGAGTAGGCGCCGACCTCGTCGAACGCCACGACCGCCAGCACGTAGTTCCGTACGGCGGGCGGCTGTCCGGGAACCAGGTTGCGGATGTCGATGCCGAGCGTGTCTCCACCCACCGAATCCCACTCCGAGAAGTTGGGCGCGTAGCGGCGGCGCAGTGAATCGGGGTTCACGAGCAGCGTGAGGAAGTCGAACTCGCGGCTGCCGTCGGTGAACACCTTGAACTTGTACTTGAGCGGCTTCGTCGTGCCGCGGCCGTCCGGATCGTTGCCCTTCCACGACACGTGGAACGAGGGGCCGAACGTGGGCGGCAGCAGGTGGTTCGGGACCGGGTTCGTGATCTGGACCGTGGGCGCGATCGTGAACGACGTGAACGAGCACGCGACCGGCACCGAGATGCCGCCGCGGTCGTCCACGGCCTCGAGCACGATGGTGTGGTAGCCCTCGGCGGTCTGGTCCGTGGTGGTGTCGACCTTGTCCGAGTGGAACAGGAACGACTTCCGGTTCTCGGTGGTCTTCGTCCACACCGTGTCGGCGTTCTGCTGCGAGGGCGGATCGATCGCGTAGCGGAAGTGGTCGATGTGGCCGTCGACGTCGTAGCCCGCCCAGCGCAGCTCGTAGGCGTAGAAGAACGGCTGCGTGGTGGTGGCGGGCGCCTGGGTGAGCTCGAGCGTGGGCCGCTGGTTCTCACCCAGCGACAGCGGCGACTCCTTGGAGCAGGCCGCGAACCAGATCGCCGTGAACGTCAGGAATGCTGCCGCGACGGCGCGCCCGCGGTGGACCCACCGGGGGACGGCGTGCGGCCTGCGAAACGGGGACATCGAGCCTCCGGGAACCGGATCTCGGGACGGACTGGGAAGTCTACGCCAGCCGGGCTCGAGGCGGAACCGCGAACGCTATCGCACCACCTCGTCGAGCCTCATCTTCACCTGCTTCTCGCGCCCGTCGCGAAGGATGCGGAGAGGCACCTTGCGCCCGGGTTCGCCCTCGTCGAACAGGGCGGTGATCTCGGGCAGGTCCCAGGTGGCGATGTCGCGGTCGTCCACGGACAGCACCTGGTCGCCGGGGCGCAGGCCCGCGCGCTCGGCCGGGGAGTTCTTCAGCACGCTCTCGACCGCGACCCTCCCCGCGCGCTTCGTGAGCAGCAGGCCGGCGCGCGTCAGGTGGTCGCGGTCGGCGTAGTGCTTGCCGGGCTCCAGGTAGACCTGCCGGCGGTCGTAGTCGAACGTGACCCGGAAGCGCTCGAGGATGCGGTTGCCGATGTTGCCCGCGAACTCCTCGCTCGCGAACGCGCCCTCGGTGGCGTGCGCCACCGTGACCACCGGGTCGTCCCACTCGTAGGGCCCGAGGCTCATGCTCCGCAGCCGGCCGACGTCGCTCGAGAAGCTGCCGCCGAAGCCGACGCCGTCGAAGCGCGTGGTCCTGCCCATCTTGTTCAGGATCCCGGTCTTCTTCGCGAACGGCGCGTGCACGTCCACGGTGCTGCTGCTGCCCACGTCGAGGCGGAACAGCCCCTCGTCCGTGCCGTCGAACTTGCCCATGAGCGCGGGCACGGTGCCGTTCATGATCATCGCCAGCGGCTTCTCGGTGCCGGTGTAGGTCCACGTCGCGGGGTCGTGCAGCACCAGCACGCTGTCGTCGTAGTCCACGGTGACCACGAAGCGGCTGATGACGTCGTAGCCGATCACGCCCGCCATGCTGCGCCAGAACATCGGCTCGAACGACGGGCTGACGTCGAGCACGGCGATGCGCACGTCCTTGAGCTCGACGCCGTCCCCGGAGGCGGAGGCGATCCGCAGCGAGCCGAGCGTGGCGAAGCTGGCGCCGCCGGCCGCGCCCGCGCCCGCCGCCTGCATCCGGCCCTGGGTCTTCAACCCGTGCGTCGCCGCCCAGCCGCTGTCGATCACGGTGACGCTGGCGCCGGTGTCGAAGAGGAAGTTCTCCGGCGCACCGCCGTTGACGCTGGCCTTGAGCCAGACGTGGCGCGCGCGGTAGTCGAACGGCAGCTTCGCGGTGCCCGGCGTGGCGAGCCAGGTCACGGGAGCGGGCCCGCCCGGCGGCGGCGCCTGTGGGGGCGAGAACGGCAGGCCCTCGACGGCGACGTTCGCGAGCAGGGTGTCGGCGACCGCCTTCACCTGGTTCGCGGGCATGCTCAGCACCCCGGACTCGTTCACGAACGAGCGCTTGCGGCCGGCGGACGTGCGCCAGTCCGAGAGCCGCGTGAACACTTCGCGCTGGTCGTCCTTCGAGCGCATCGCCGCGAGCAGGCCGGTCTGGTCATCGAACCAGAGCCGGCGCGCCGACACGGGCCGGCCGCCGCCGGCGAGATCCGGAGGCGACACTTCGAGCACCGTGTAGGTGCCGAGCGAGTCGCGCTCCTTCCCGGCGAGGCTCACGCTGCCGCCGCCCTCGCCCGCCTCGGCCCAGCGCTCGCCCTCGAACCACGCGCTCGCGAGCGCCTGGTCGAGGTCGTGGTCGGCGAGCGCCCGCACCACGCCCGTCGTGGGATCGGTGCGCCACGCGGTGGCGCCGTTCACGCCCTCCGAGAGCTTGAACGGCCCGAGCTCGGTGCGCGCGTAACGCCGCGACGGGCGCGCGAACCATGATGCGAACGTGCCCTCGAAGCCGAACGCGTAGAGCCTGGCGTGCGTGTAGCTCGTGCTCTCCGCCGCGAACGACGCCGCGCCCCCCGTGACCTCGAGGTAGCGGTGCACGACCTTGGCCGCGTCCGGCGTGATCGTGGCGCGTGCGGGCCCCGCCACGAGCGGGACCGCGCATGCGAATGCCAGGGCGAGGGCGAGGCGGCGCATCAATGGTCCTCCGGGAGCGGAAGCAGGCGGGTGATCCGTGACCATAAGGCAGTACCGCCACCGGTCGAAAACGACTGCGCCGGCCCCGGGAGGCTCCGGGACCGGCGCGACGGGGTGGGTCGGGATGTGCGGCGTCAGCGGGCCGCGAAGTTGAACCCGGCCGCGACCTTGACGTCCGGCGAGTTCGAGAAGCCCAGCTTCAACTCGGTGAAGAACCGGCTGCCGCCCTTGGCGAGCACGTCACCGCCGACGATCAAGTGGCCGCCGGTCGCGGTGTTGCTGTTGTCCTGGCTGGGCCCGTTGTTGTCGCTGGAGACGAAGTGGATGCCGATGCCGCCGCCCACATAGGGCCGCCACGACGTCTTGGTCGCGAAGCGGTAGTGGAAGTCGCCGTTCATCGACACGATGGTGCTGTTGTCGCCGAAGCTCAGGTCCATGCCGGGCACGAAATCGAGCTGTTCGGCCACACCACCCCACTTGAGGTGGCCACCGACGAAGAACTGGTCAGGGCCCGACGTGAACCCGAATTCCGGGCCGTAGGCCGTGAACGGACCCGCGAACGATAGCGCGGGAAGCACCGCAAGCAGCGCGAGTGCGAGGAGCGAACGTCGCAGCATGACGAGTCCTTTCGAGTGTCACGCGGGGAGATCCATCCGGGGATCGGCGGCACGTGTAGCACGCCCGGAGGACCCGCGCAACGCGAGGTGAATGGTGACGCCCATGCAGCCGTCATTCGCGGCGTCCCGGACCCGG
>Ga0310810_10008739_pt1 | contig 11682 bp, 10 predicted proteins | sample NCmetagenome_FD_207641 | JGI IMG/M metagenome (GOLD analysis project Ga0310810, IMG submission 207641) | Soil microbial communities from experimental microcosm in Duke University, North Carolina, United States - NC | ecosystem: Engineered > Artificial ecosystem > Soil microcosm > Unclassified ...
GGACCGGTACGAGAGTGATTCTCGCTACCCGGACTGGGCGCTGGCTGGCAAACCCGGGCGCGGACCACGACTGGTTCTCTGGTGGCTGTGGCTGGTCCTGCGGATCTACAAGATCTCGTGGGTACCCCAGCCGCGTGCCGTCGGGCTCTACGGCCTTCGGGCCGCCGAGCTCAACCAGAGCGCCATCGACAACCGTTCCAAGTCGCAGAAGATCGTCGTGGTCGTCACGGCCAAGGGCGGTGCCTGCAAGACAACCACGTCCACCTGGAAGGCGGCCATCGCGGCCTCCTTCTCCAGGCTCGCCGTGATCCTGTTCGACACTGACAGCGCCGGCGGCAAGGTCCTGAAGCGGTTCAGGCTGAACTCCGAAGACGCGATGACCTCAACCGAGGTCGTCAAGCGAGGTGGCAACATCTCGTACGAGGAGCTCAGCCGGCGCACGCCGACCGACCCCAACACCGGCGTGGTCATGATCCACTCCCCGGCGGGAGAGGAGTTCGAGGGTGACTCACTCGGCGTCGCGGTGTACAACATGCACCGTGCGTCCGCGCACACCCTCGTGGTCGACTGTGGTGCTGGCTTCAAGAAGGTCAACACCGACAGCGTGATCAAGGTCGCAGATGTCATCGTGATCCCAGCGGACTTCGGTTCGGGGGACTACAACTGCGACGACATCGAGGACGTCAAGGAGACACTCGACTACAAGCCCTATGGTCTCCGCGAGGAGATCGGGCGAGTGGTGATCGCGGTCAGTGCCGTCAAGTGGCGGCACTTCAACACCCGTACGCAGTACGCGCTGGCCCGGAAGTTCCGGGTTGCGCCGCACCAGGTCGTACTCATCCCGTACGGCCGCTACTTCCACAAGACGGGCAGCGTCAACCTGGAGAAGCTGCGTGCGAAGATGCTGTTCGCCTGGGCGCTGCTCAACCAGCGTTCAGACGAAGCCGTGATCCGCGAGGGTCGCCGGCGGCTGTCGACCAACTTCCTCGACGACGCGGTCGTGGAGGAGGAGACGGAGACGGCTCAGCCTCAGCGGCTGCAGTCCGTCCACGATCGCCCGGCTCGTACAGCGGGTACCGGCTGGCCGGTCACCGACCAGTCACAGCAACACCACCTCGCCGGCGCGTGAAGCCCGGCACTTCGATAGGACCCGCACCTGGGCCCGGAAAGGAGTAGCCGTGCTACTCAACCGATTGGCGGCACACATGCTGCCACAGCAGTACCCCGCGGTGGAGATCCCGAAGCCCAAGAGCAGCGACTCCCTCGATGCTCTCGGAGGAAGCATCGTGGGCGAACTGCTCACGGTGGCCCTCTGGGTCTCGCTGATCTCGCTCGTGCTGGCGTTCATCTTCGTGGTCGCCATGCGCAACGCCGAGAAGCGCAAGGCCTTCGCCATCTGGCTGGTGGTCTCGTTCCTCGCGTTCGTCGTCCTGCAAGGGCTCGACTGGATCGTGCCCGCGCTCGGTGACGTCATGCTCAGTCCCTTCGAGGTCCTGAAGTAAGGCTGACACCTCCGGCGGGCCGCGGTCGATCTGACTGCGGCCCGCCGAATCACCCCTTCACATCAGCTCTGTTAGGAGGAGCATCATGGACTACCTTGGAGAGCTGATTCTCAACCTCCTGGGCATCCGACCGGACCCGATCGAGAACCTTCGCGACGCCGTGGCGGCCTTGAGCCGCCAGCCGACCGTCGAGTTCTTCAACCCGAACTACCTCATGACCTACGGACTGGCATTCACTATCGCGCTCTTCGTGAGCCTGGTGGTGTCGCTGCTCTCAGTCATGCGCAGTCTTCGCCCCGGTGTGTCCGCGTTTCGTACCGTGCTGGCCTTCGGCTACTACGGCGAGACGCTGGTTATCGGCAGCGTGTTCCTGTTCCTGGCCCAGTGGCTGGACGCCACGATCGCAGCTGGCCGAGCGGCGGTCTTCGATCTGCTGCCGGACAACATCCAGCACCAGTTCATCCTGTCGCTGCAGGCCCCACAGATGTCGATGTTCTACAAGATCGTCAGCGGCGCCGCAACTGGTGTCCTGAAGATCGAGGGCGACATCCTCAACAACATGGCCCTGCTGCTATCGATGGCGTTCATCATCGTGTATCCGCTCTATCACCTAGAGGCGGGTCCGCGAGACACCTTCCTGCGCTGGCTTCTGGTCGCGCTGGGCGGTACGCTCGTCTCGATGCTCTGGCTGGTGGGCGGGGCAGTCGTCCTGAACTCCATGCTCTCGCGCTCCGGGCCGGTCCAGCCGACCGACTTCCGGAGCTACTCGACCGCAGTCCTGTTCCTGGCTGCATTGGCACCGTTCATGCTCAATTCGTACCTGAAGCGCACGCGCGTCGGGCAACGGATCATGGGCGCGATCACGGTGCGCAACACCGTCTCGACCCGCGGACCTGTCGTCGCGCCTGCACCTGTCAAGGGAAAGGCCGGCGGCGTCGGAAAGCGAATCGACACCGCGCGCACCAGCGAGGCCCGCTCCCAGTGGGTCTCCAGTGCCGCCAAGCGTCCCGAGAACCTTCTGAAGCTCTCGGCGACCACCCGTCCAATCGGTAGCGCCATCAGCGCCGCCAGAGGGCTCAAGCGCAAGTAAGCCCAACCTGACAAAGGAGGTGAAGTGTCGTGTCGATCGATACGATGCAGGAATCGGCAACGAACTTGCGTGTCAAGCGCCAGTTCTTCACGATTCCGCAGATCGTGCTGTACGCATTCGGCATCGGCTTGTCGCTGTTGTTGACGAGCCAGCTGCATCACCTGGGCTTCCTCATGGTGGCCCCGGTGTTCATCATTCTCGCGCTGCCGATCGGTAAGCGCGGGAGGATGCTGATCGTCTCGCCGATCTTCATGATGCGCCGTTACCAGCTCGCACGACGTCACAACGTCGTCAGCCGGATGACACCGGACAGTGCTCCGGTGAACGGCAAGGTGCCGAAGGATGGCTTCCGCGAAGCCTTCCACGGCGGTGTCCCATACACCACGGCCGACGGGAAGTCGACCGATGTGCTGCCGGTTCTCATGGACGGCGCGAAGCAGCGAGGTGCACTCATCGTCACGGCAGACGGCCTTCGGGTCGGTGCCGGCGGCGATGAGGAAACCCGTCGCGTCCACATGGGGATGATCAACGATGGCATCCGGGACACGATCAACTCGTATCCGGGCAACATGTCCATCGCATCACTCCAGGTCAAGCGGCCAGGCGACGTTCACACGGCCTGGACCTACGTGACCGAAGAGATGGCCGACGCGGTCCGGGATGCCCCCAAGGGCGACCCGGACGAGGCCACCAGACAGTACTCGCTCGACCAAGCCTGGTCGGGTGTGTTCAGCGACACGCGTCGTCTGTGGGTGGTCTCGACCGAACTCGGTTCACTCCGGGGGAAGGTCAACGAGACCTTGTTCGCTCCGGCCGGCAAGAAGTTGCCGACCAGCAGCCAGGTCTACGATCACCCACTGTTCCGGGCGGCTGAAAACCTCTTGAACACCCTTCAAGGGGCGCAAGCCGAGAGTCCGGAGATCGCCGACGCGGCCGGTCAGGCGCTGATGGTCGGGGAGTGTTTCACGACGCACCCCGAGGACCTCGAGTCCTACTACCGTGGCGAGCAGTCCGATCTGACCGCCCTGCGCCTGCAGGGTGCGATCGACCTCAGTGAGTCCATGTCAGCCAGACGTGGGCCCATGCCGTTCAGTGCCAGCGTCGGCCACGATTGGCTTCTGACCGGGCGGACGTACCACCGAATCCTCCACATCCTCGGAGGACGAGGCGAGACGCTTCCGCTCGGTCTGGCCGACATCTTCGTGGCCGAAGCCGAGTACCCGGTCATCTTCTCGACCGTCAGCAACTCGATCCCAGGAAGCTGGGAGCGGTACAAGGCAGAAGAGAAGGCGCGGGTCGAAGAGATCCGGCTGGAGACCCGAACCCAGGGCTACGCCAGCGTGCCCGAGCGGTACAAGCAGGGTCTCGAAGACGCCGCCAATGCTCGCGACCGGATCTTCCGGAGTGGTGCGCCACCGGTGGACATCACCAACGGTGTCATCGTTTCGGCGGTGTCCCTCGCTGACCTCGCGGTCTTCGAGAGCGCGGCACGTCATCAGCTGAACCGGATGCGTGTCAACGTCGAGACGATCACAGGACCCGAAGAGCAAGTCGACTGGTTCCTGTACCTGCTTGGCATCAAGCGGTTGTAACGCACGTGGAGGTGCTCCGACCCGACGTCCGCCCTACCAGCGTGACGTCGGGTCGGCACCCTACTCGTGTACATATTGAGATATGTTTACGAGCGGGGTGAGAACCATCTCACTCCAGAAGCTTAACAACTTCATACGACGTACCCACCCAACCAACCCACCTTCGAAAGGGGTGAGCAGATATGCCGTTCAATGGCATCTTCAGAGACCTAGTCCCTCAGATGTTCGGCGTCGCAAAGGCACGGGGCACCGTCGATGACGCTGCCCACCTCCAGCCATTCACCAACGTGGCTGCACCGAACTCACCGGGATACCCGATGGGCTACGTGTACGGCGCTGGTCGCTGGCACCATGACCCACTGCAGCTGCAGCGTGATGGTGTGATCGGCGGTCCGGCCGTCGCCGCGTTCTCTGACCGTGGCGGTGCGAAGACCTCGTACTTCAAGGAGCTTGGCATGTTCATGAGCGGCAGTGATGTCGGTTGTGGACGTCCGGCTCGTACCGGAGTCGCGGTCGTTCGGCGAAACGCTGGCACCAACGAGTGGCAGAGATATGCCGAGATGTTCGGCGTCGAACCCGTTGACATGATGAACGCGCGCCTCAATGCGCTTTCTCGTGGCTCCGGACTGCCGCTCAGCCGGCGGATAAGCTGGATGAACGACACCTTCGAGCACCAGAGCGAACCTCTGAGTCTCGCCGAGGAGTTCGTGGCCAGTGCGGCCCTCGCGCAGTTGTATCGTGTCACGCCGCAAGACGTTGACCCGTACTTCCGCGACTACTTCGGGGTGATCTCCGGCTTCGACCTCGAAGCCGAGATCGAGTTCCATCGTCAGTCTCTCGAGACCGAGTCGTTCTCGGACCAGTTGCAAGGCTGGATCCGCAGCGACCACGACCAACAGGAACTCGCCGACGCCCGGCGACAGCTCCGCAGGCGCTTGACGCGCTTGCTCGGCACTGCCTTCGGGCAGACCTTCGGAGCTGAGCGCCCTGTCGAGTCCATCTTGACGTCGAGGCAACAGGTTCACGACTACTCACTGCTCAGCGCGGTATCGCCCGAAACGATCCCGCTGATCTGGTCGCTGATCCTCGACATCCGCAACTACGCAGACAAGACACTCAACTACGACCTCATGGTCGAGTACGAGCCGTTCGACGAGACGGACACGCTGCTGCGCTATCCCATCACAGCAAAGCGCGTGCTCCACATCCTGAAGACGATTCGTGGACTCAGCAAGGTTGTCGGCTTCTCGATGCACCGGCTCCAAGACGCCTACGCGATCGGTGAGCACGACAGCGAGATGCGCGGCATCATCCTCGACATCCTCGAGGAGTTCGAGATCGTGCTGATCGGTCAGCTCAAGGGCAAGCGCGCACGTGACATGATCGCGGAGTGGAAGGATCTTCCGCCCAACGTCATGAACCGTATCGCCGGGCAAGGACCTGGTGATTTCTGCGTGGTCATCGAAGGGCGAGACCCGCTCTTCATCCACCGGCCGCTCAACCCGAGCCTCCAGGTGATCACCGAGAGCAACCGCGCGAACCGTCGCAAGGCGGATCGTGACCGCGAGCGGGCTGAGATGCTCGCTCAAACCCGAGAGGAGGGCGATGACTAAGCCCTGGCACATCGCGGCCTACTTCGTGGCCGTCATCGTGCTGGTCGTCGGCGCAGTCGCCGGGCTTATCGCTCTCTTCGGAGGCGATGAGTCGGCATCGACGACAGCGGCGAGCTCATCGTCCGCGACGTCAACTGTACCGCCACTTCTGGATGCTTCGCCGATGCCATCGGACGAAGCACCCATGGAGGGCGACGACCAGCAACCCTGTGTTCGTGACCGCGAGCAGCTGCGCTCCCGTAGCCAGCTGCTCGCGGTCGCCTGGGAGACGCTCGCACCGGATGACACGACAGCCAGTCGTGAAGTCCGGCTCACGCCCTACGTGGTGAGTGAGTTCTTCCGGACGCCGCAAAACAGCGTGAGTGTCGAGACTGATCTCTCGACGCTCTCGCTGGCTGAGCGTGCCCGGATTACCCAGCGCATCACGCAGAAGGCCAAGGCCTCGAACGAAGAGGTCGAAGTCGTCTGTTCGACAACGGCGGACAGCGAAGCGGCGACCACCGTGAACGTCTCGGTCTGGACCGAAGACGCCCACGGTACGCAGCTCGCTCCGCCACTGCCCGAGAGTCTGTCGATCAACTGGCGGCTCGTGAAGTCTGTGTGGCGAGCAACCCTCGTCACCCCGAACTGAGAGGCGCGATGTGAAGAAAGCGCTAGTCGGTATCGCTGCGGCCTTCGTGGCCGTGGTGCTGCTGCTAGCGTCAGTGCTGGCAGCGGTGAAGGACGGTGCGCTCTCGTGCGCATCGGGTGTCATCAGCAGTGCAGTGTCGCCGCTGATCAAGGCACCGGAACAGCTCGCCAACTGGATTCTGATCGACAAGATCGGTCAGAAGCTGGGCGCCACCGAGAAGGAGCGTGCCGTCGCAGTCTCGGTCTCGTACCAAGAGACCGGATCAAAGAACCTGCGATTCGGTGATCAAGACTCACTCGGACTTTTCCAGCAACGGCCTAGCCAAGGCTGGGGAACGCCGGCTCAGCTCATGGACCCTGTCTACGCCACGACGCAGTTCTACAAGGCGATGTTCAAGGTCAAGGGGCGCGAGTCGATGAACCCGCTCCAGTTGGCACTTGCGGTACAGCGACCCAGCTATGCCGCCTACACCCAGCCGGGGCATGCGTTTACCAGCTGGATTGGTGACGCTGCCAACTTCATCAAGCAGGCCGCAAGCGGTGTGCTCCCGAAGCTGGGCGACCAGCCGAAGGATGTTCCCTCGAGGCAGCAAGCCCAAGAGGCGAATAGCGCGTCATCCGTATGCGCGCTCATCGCCGACGGTGTGCTGGGCGGTCTTCCGGACCTCGTGCCGGGATTCAACTCATCGTCAGGTACTGGCAAGTTGGGCATGCCGCTCGAGAAGATGAACCCCACTTCCGAGTACGGCATGCGGTTCCATCCGATCTATCACGTCTGGCGACTCCATGACGGCCTGGATCTTGGTGCACCTACGGGTACGCCGATCTACGCCGCCGCAGACGGGGTTGTCGTGACGGTTAGTTCCCAACCGACAGGATTTGGAAACTACATCCAGATCAACCACGGCGGTGGACTGCAGACCGGCTACGCACACCAGTCACGCTTCGCGGATGGAATCCGTGTGGGCGTGACGGTCAAGCGCGGTCAACTGATCGGGTACGTCGGATCAACCGGGTCGAGCACTGCTCACCATCTGCACTTCAGGGTGCTCAAAGATGGGACAGCGGTGAATCCGCGACCCTACCTCGGCCTCACGGCCAAGAGGTGAACCTCACGTCGAGGTGCCGGGTAGAGGCTCAGCCAGAGTCTCCCCGGCGCCTCGACGGCGCAACAGAGTATTCAATACGTTGAATCATCTGCAGCGTCTATTTGCAAATGCATCGCTATCATGGTTTACTAAACAAGTCAGATTCCGCTCCGAAAGGATAGTCATGCACCTTACCCTCGCTGTACTCGAGACGAGACAGCTCAACGACAACGCCTGGCAGCTGCTGATCTCGGTCGTCATGCTCGCAGCCGGAGCCCTTCTGGTCGGCTTCCGCAAGGAGCTACCGCTCAAGATCCTCGGGCTTCTGGCCGCACTCGGCGGCCTGGTCTGGCTGGCCGGTGCGCTCGGTCTGAGCTCCGGTGTGACGATGACGGCGGCCGCAGTGCTGCTGCTCGTCATCTCATTTGGCCAGGTCGGCCAGACGAAGGGTGGCAGCCGGCTGCTCTTCGTCATCACGGCGGTCATCGCCGTGCTGGCGCTGATCGTCCTGGTTCCCGGCATCACCAAGATCCCGAGTGGCACCGTCGTCGACGTCCTCGTCGCCGGCTGGAACGCTCTCGTCGATCTGACGAACGTGGCTGCCGATCAAGTTTCGCGAGCGTGAGGTGTTGCGTGCACCGCTGCGGAACTGACGCGAGGCAGGGGTAGGGGCACATCGCCCCGCCCCTGCCTCGAAGAGTCTTCTTTTTGCAATTTCGGAGTACAATGAAGACATGGATTTACTTATTCGATTATGTGCAGACGGCTTAGTGGTCGTTATTTTTATTATCGCGATGGTGAGCTTCGCTCTGAAGATTCCTCGAGACCAATGGTGGTCGTGGGGTTGGCGTATCGTGCTTGGTGGGCTTACCGCGTACCTGCTCGCAAAAATCGCCGGGCATTTCTTTCAACCCGAAACCTTGCGGCCGTTTGAAAAACTGGGTGTATCGCCGAAAGCCGCTTTTTTGCCGAACCCTGGTTTTCCAAGTGACCATGTGTTGTTTGCGACATTCCTGAGCCTGGCTGTCTGGTTCTCGACCAAACAAAAGAAACTGGCCATTACACTGCTTACACTGACCGTCATTATGGGAGTTGCGCGGGTACTCGCACTCGTTCACACACCACTCGATGTCATCGGCGGGTTTCTTATCGGTTGCACGAGTATCGTCTGGTATAGACGAAGCTCAAAAAATGTAGTACAGTAACTGCAAACGAAGAGGAGTTAACTATGGTGAGTAATGACGGGGTGGTGTCAGAAGAAATTAATCGTGTATCCCCGGTCGTCTCGACCTATGGAAGGGAAGTCGCGAGTATAGTAGCGGTCGGTGCTGCAGTCGGTTTGATTGTCAGCGGCGCCTACTACTTGCTTGAGAAGTATATCTTTTCTGCCGTCCTTTGCCGTGCGGGTGCCGATGCAAGCTGTTCGCAGGCGCCGGAGTATGCCATGGTCGTCGCGATGGTAATCGGCGCAATCGTCGGGCTGCTTGCGCTCGTACAGGTCCGTGTTTATCGGCCACTTCTCGTCGTCATCGGTTCGCTCGTAACCCTCTGGGGCTTTACGAATCTCGTCAGTGATCTTACGTGGTACTGGTCACTTCTCGCGTCAGTCGTATTCTTCGCATTGACCTACCTGCTATATGCATGGGTCGCACGAATTCGCTCGTTCTTACTCGCCAGCATCATCGCGATCATTCTCTTTGTCGCGACACGCTACGTCGTCCTCAGCTAGTGTACTAGTGGTATACTACATATATATGGATACGCTTATTGTTAGTATTGTTCTGGTCGCCGTCGTGATCGGATTTGGCGTCGTAATCGCCGTGTTAAACGCCCGTATGCGCGAGCTGAAAAATCAGTCAGCAGCAGAAATGGTCAAAGGTGACGTCGTCGAACTGACACGTACGATCGCTAGCCTGCAAGAATCGATGGGCAACAAAATGGATCGCAATAACCAGGCGGTTCAGCTTTCGCTGCAAAAACAATTGATGCAAAGCAACAAGATTATCGCGGATATTACGCGTGATCTGACTGAACTAAAAGCATCGAACAAACAGGTCGTGGATGTAGCCGACAGTCTGAGAAGTCTGCAAAATATTTTGCAGAACCCGAAGCAGCGTGGTGGTGTTGGTGAATACTATCTCGAAACCGTGCTCGGCAATGTGTTGCCACCGCACGTGTTTGAAATGCAGTACAAATTCAAAGATGGTGAAATCGTCGACGCGATCATCAAACTCGACAAGGGTCGACTGATACCGATCGATAGCAAGTTCAGTCTAGAAAACTATAATCGCCTGATCGAAGAAAAAGATAAAACGCGGCGCGATGCGATCATTAAGCTATTTAAAACTGACCTGAAAAACCGTATCGATGAGACAAGCAAATATATTCGCCCTGGCGAAAGTACCCTCGACTACGCGTTCATGTTCATACCGTCTGAAGCGATTTATTATGACTTGCTAGTCAACAATATCGGTGCGACTGGTACAAACTCGCGAGACCTTATCGAGTATGCATTTATCGACAAAAAAGTCATAATCGTTAGCCCGACGACATTGCTTGCATACCTTCAGACTGTCATGCAGGGTCTTCGCAGTTTGCAGATCGAAGAACAGGCGAAAGATATCCAAAAACGCGTGGGTGAGCTCGGCAAGCATATTACAGCCCACGAAACCTATATGCAAAAACTTGGCGCCAGTCTTGGCGTGTCAGTGAGTCACTTCAACAGCGCACATAAGTCGCTGGCTCATATGGACAAAGACGTGCTGAAGATAGCCGAGGAAAGTCCTGGTGTCGAACCGGTCCTACTCGATCGACCAACGCTTGATGACTAATAAAACAACCCGCTCGTATGTGCGGGTTGTTTTATTGTCGATGTAACGATTGTTACTTCTTGAAGCTGTAACCGACGAGGCGGGTTAGGCTTGCACCGACGACTGCACCGATCAATGTCGCGACGATTACTTCAAGTGAGAATCGTGAGTACGGTGATGGTGTGTTTTTGCTTGTCTGAGCTGAGTCGTTGATACCGTATCGTGCGTATACGTCATCAGCACTAGTTGCTTCAGTTGCAGCTAGGGCTACGGCTGGGTTCAGCGTAGCGTTACCGACCAAGATAGTGTTTGGTACGCTTACTTCACGGAGCTTAGCCATGTCAGGTGAACCACTCTTGGTTTTACTTGCCTCAGACTGAAGATCTTTGAGGTAGTTTGTTTCAGCAGCCTTTGAGACTGGTGCGAACATACTGCCAGCAACGATCAAACCGACAAACAACGCGAGACCTGCGCCAAGCGCTTTGTTGCCTGAAGTCAAATCAACACGATTGAAAATGCTGGTCAGAACGAACAGGAATACTGCCGTACCGACAAGCTCGACCCAGAAGACCGACATGTCAAAGTTGAGGAAGTGACTGAAGTCGAGGCCAAGTTGCTGACCTGATACGAGACTGAGTACGACGACTGCTGCCATCGCGCCAAGTAGCTGAGCTGCCCAGTAGAATGGGAGCATCATTGCACGAACTTTCTTTACGCTCCACAGACCGAATGTGACGGCTGGGTTAAGGTGAGCACCTGAAACCGCGCCGAGTGTCATGACGAGCACGGCGAAGGTCAGGCCGACGTATAGTGGCGTCATGTCATTTGCAGTCATGACAAATACGAGCGACAGTACGAATGTACCGATGAGCTCTGCTAGTACAACGTTGACCGTTGTTTCAGGAAGAGTACGGCGTGCACGTTTGACCGGCGTAGCTTCCTTTGCACTGACGGTTCGGACCGTTGTGGTTGCTTTTGCCGGAGCGGCTTTTTTGACAGTCGTTTTACGTGTCGCGACTTTTTCAGTTGTCGGCGACTTGCGTGTGGCTTTCTTTGTAGCCATGGATATTCCCTCCTTTATACTAGAATATACGGTTAGTATAGCATATACTTATCTACATGGGACAATACCTTAACCAACGCGATAACCGCACTGAATTGCAGCAAAAACTCGATGCGCAGTTACGGGCAAAAGCCGCCGAAAAGCTCAAGAATGAAGGCGAGCGCCCAGACGGTATCGACGATAGTGCATATATCGAAGGCACGAAAGTAACGACTGGTCTGGACTGGGCGTGGCTTATTATCGCCGTACTCGTGGTAGCGGTATTTGGATACTTTATATACATTGTGAGCAAAT
>Ga0310810_10008740_pt1 | contig 11682 bp, 11 predicted proteins | sample NCmetagenome_FD_207641 | JGI IMG/M metagenome (GOLD analysis project Ga0310810, IMG submission 207641) | Soil microbial communities from experimental microcosm in Duke University, North Carolina, United States - NC | ecosystem: Engineered > Artificial ecosystem > Soil microcosm > Unclassified ...
GCGTATAGCGGATCGCGTTGTCGACCAGGTTGTTGATGAGCTCCGTGAGGCGCGTCGCATCGCCGTGCACCATCACCTCCTGGTCGGCGCCTTCGAAGCCGAGATCGATCTTCTTCTTGTAGGCGTGAGTGACCCATTCGGTCGTGGCGTCGAAGGTGAGCTTGTTGAAGTCGACGGCCGTGAAATTCTCGGTGCGCGCCGAATGCGGCTCGTTCCGCGCGAGCGACAGCAGCTGTCCGACGAGGCGCGCGAGGCGCTCCGCGCTCGTGTAGAGGTGGGCGAGCGAGGCGCGCGTTTCGTTCAGGGTCTTCTCGCGCAGCGCGACCTCGATGTGCGCCTTGAGTCCGGCGACCGGCGTGCGCAGCTGGTGCGCCGTATCGGCGATGAAGCGCGCCTGGAAATCGAGCACGCCGCCCAGTCGCGCCATGAGGTCGTTGACCGCGACGACCAGCGGATGCACTTCGCCCGGCACGTCGTCCGCGTGGATCGTGCTCATGTCGAGGTGAGAGCGCGCCTGTACCGCGCGCCGCAGGTGCTCGAGCGGCGCCAGGCCGCGCGCCACGCCCAGCCAGACGATCAGCCCCGCGAGCAGGATCAGGCCGATCTGCGGCAGCGCCACCCCGAGGAGAAGCTTCTGCGCGAGCATCCGCCGCTTGACCATCGTCTCCGCCACTTCGATGGTCACCGTGCTGCTGCCGACCGTGCGCGAGAGCGCCGCGATGCGGATCGGCGCTCCCGCATACGAAGCGTCGGCGAAACCGAGCGGCCCCTGCTGGGGCGGTAAATAAGGCAAGTCGGCGCGGCCGGCGATCGGCTCGCCCTGCGCGCCGTGCACCGAGTAATAGACCTTGTCGAACTCGTCGAGAAGGAGCGTGCGCTCCGCGTCGCTCGAAAGGTCGAAGCCCGTTTGAGCGCCTTCCGCCTTCACATGCAGGACGAGCTCCCGCGCGATCTCGGCGAGCTCGCCGTCGTAGATGTTTTCCACGACCGCGCGTACGGCGATATAGCTACCCACCACGTCGATGACCAGCACGACGGAGAGCGGCACCAGCAGCCAGCGCAGCAGCTTGCTACGCAGCGTCGGCTGAGCCGTTTTCAATGCCTTTCTCCATCAGGTAGCCCATGCCGCGCACGGTACGGATCTCGATGCCGAACGGCTCGAGCTTGCGCCGCACCCGGTGCACGCATACCTCGATCGCGTTCGAGCCGACCTCCTCGCCCCAGCCGAAGACGCGATCGACCATCTGCTCCTTCGTCACCACGCGCCCCTGCCGCGACATGAGGAGTTCCATGACGGCGAGCTCGCGAGCCGAGAAGTCGATCGGTTTGCCGTCATGGAAAGCGCGCCGACCTTCCAGGTCTAGCTCGAGCTTGCCGTGGCGCAGCATGTTGGTCGTCCGGTGCTGGCCGCGGCGGACGAGTGCCCTGACCCGGGCCTCGAACTCAGGTAGGTCAAACGGCTTGGTGATGTAGTCGTCCGCCCCGAAGTCGAGGCCCTTGACGCGGTCGTCGAGCGAATCGCGCGCGCTCAGGATCAGCACCGGCACCTGCGAGCGCCGGTCGCGCAGCCGCCGCAGCACGGCGAGACCATCCACCTTGGGGAGCGCCAGGTCGAGTACGACGAGGTCGTAGGAGCCGGAATCGAGGGCCGCGTTGGCGGTATCCCCGTTGTCGACCAGGTCAACCGCGTAGGTCGACTGGTTTAGCGCCCGCGTCAGCGCGGCGGCGAGCACCGAATCGTCCTCTACGACCAGAATGCGCAAGGCTTGGCTCCTCGCGCGTTTCTATAGCACGGAATGCCAGTCAGTGTTCGGTCACCCCGGGCCTTAAGAAAGGCTTAAGCTATATCCCCCGATGATCTCGTAGCTAACCGCTCCTGAGGAGGAGAGTCATGTCGAGTCGTCCGTTCACCCGTCGCCGTTTCATCGCCACGACCGCTGCCGCCTCGGCGGCCGCTGTCGGCTTCCCCTATATCCGCACTTCGCATGCCGCCGGCTCCTTGTCGGTCGGCTTCTGGGACCACTGGGTCCCGGGCGCGAATGACGTCCTGACCAAGATCTGCCAGGACTGGGCGAAGAAGGAAAAGGTCGACATCAAGATCGACTACATCACGAGCCAGGGCAACAAGATCGTGCTCACCGCACAGGCCGAAGCGCAGGCCAGGTCCGGCCACGATTTCATGACCTTCCAGGCCTGGGATCCGCTCGACAAGCAGGGCTTGCTCGAGCCGATGGACGACATCATCGGCACGCTGACGAAGGCGAACGGCGCGCTCGAGCCGGCGGCACAGTACCTCACCAAGGGCAAGGACGGTCACTTCGTCGGCGTGCCCGCGGTGACCGGCACGCAGGTGAAGCCGCCCTGCGCGCGCCTGGACCTCTTCAAGAAGGTCGGCGTCGACATCCTCGAGATGTACCCGACGCTCAAGGCACCCACCAAGGCGGCGGAAAACTGGAACTGGGACACGCTGCTCACCGCGGCGCAAAAGCTGAAGGCGGAAGGCCACCCGATCGGCCTCGGCCTCGGCCAGACCACCGACTCGGTGGACTGGGTCGGCGCGATGTTCGCCTCGTTCGGCGCCGAGATGGTGAACGCCAAGGGCGACATCACGATCAAGCATTCCGACGGCGTCAAGCAGGGCCTCGAGTACATGCAGAAGCTGGTGAAGGAGATGCCGCAGGACGTCTTCGCCTGGGACGACGCCTCGAACAACAAGTACATCATCTCCGGCCAGGGCTCGATGATCATGAACCCGCCGTCGGCCTACGCCGTGGCGAAGCGCGACAACCCGAAAGTTGCCGAGCACCTCTACACCTTCGAGATGCCGAAGGGCCCGAAAGGCCGCTTCGCGCCCTACCTGCCCTTCATCTGGGGCGTATGGAAGTTCTCCAAGAATAGGAGCGCGGCGAAGAGCCTGCTCGCGACGATCTGGCAGAAGGAGAACGTCGAGAAGCTGGTGAACGGCTCGATCGGCTACGACATCCCGTCCTTCGCCGGCCAGCGCAACTTCAAGGTGTGGGAGCAGGTCGGGCCGCCGCAGGGCGCGGTGTTCCACTACCCGCCGAAGGGCGACCAGAAGGTCTGGATGGCGTGCGCGCCGGCGCCGGTCGCGATCGCGAACCAGATGTACGTGCAGGGCTTCATGACGAAGCTGATCGCCCAGTGCACGCAGGGCGGCATGACGATCGCGCAGGCGCTCGACTGGGGCGCGAAGGAGCTGGAAGGCTACCAGCGCTCGTAATGGCCGCGGTACTGCCACGCAGCCAGGCCACCCCCGCCGTGCGCGGCGGTGGCCTGCGCCGCGTCCTGCGGAGGAAGTCCACTCTCGCGTTCCTGATGGCGCTGCCGCTGATCGTGCTGATCGGCGCGCTGGTCGTCTATCCGGCGCTTTACTCGATCCACCTCGCGACGCTGAACAAGTCGATGGAGCGCTTCGTCGGCTTCGGCAACTTCGAATTCCTGTTCAAGCGCGATCTCTTCTGGATGGTGGTGAAGCAGTCGGTCATCTTCGCCGTCAGCGCGGTGGTGTTCAAGGCGCTCATCGGCTTCTGCGTCGCGCACTTCGTGCACAACGTACCGGCGAAGGGGCAGCGCAAATGGCGCGGCATGCTGCTCATTCCGTGGGTGATCCCGCCGGCGATGAGCACGCTCGCCTGGTTCTGGCTGTTCGACCCTTCGTACTCGGCCTTCAACTGGGTCTTCGCCCGTATCGGCCTGCCGACCATCACTTGGCTCGGCGACCCCTTCTGGGCGCGCTTCTCGGTGATCCTGGTGAACGTGTGGTACGGGGCGCCCTTCTTCCTCATCATGTATCTCGCGGCGCTGAAATCGGTGCCCGAGCAGCTCTACGAGGCCGCCGCGATCGACGGCGCCAACTGGTGGCAGAAGATCTGGTACGTGACGCTACCGATGATGCGCAACATCATCTCCATCACGGTGCTCTTCTCGCTCATCGTCACCTTCGCGAACTTCGACATCGTGCGCATCCTCACTTCCGGCGGGCCGATCGACCAGACGCACATCTTCGCCACCTGGGCGTTCAAGCTCGGCATCGAGGGCAACGACATCCCGCTCGGCGCGTCGGTGTCGCTCTTCATGTTCCCGATCCTGGCGATCGCCGCGATCTTCATCCTGCGCGACATCAACCGCCGCGGCAACGAGGCCTGATGGCAGCTGTCCTCGAGGCATCCTCCGCCGGGAAGGCGAAGACCGGCAGCATGCGGCGCGACCGCAAGCGCGCGCTCTACTGGTCGTACTTCTTCCTCGTGCTCTTCGTCATCTTCTTCCTCACGCCGCCCGTCTACATGATGATCACCTCGCTCAAGTCGAGCGCGGAGATCGGCGCCATCACCAACCCGTGGTGGGTCTACGCCCCGACGCTGGAGAACTACTGGGCGCTGCTCGGCTCCGAGCAGTACCTCACCTTCTTCAAGAACTCGGCGATCGTGTCGGTGGTGGTGGTGATCATCACCATGCTCATCAGCATCCCGGCGGCGTTCGCGCTGGCGCGCATGAAGTTCTGGGGGTCGGCGGCGCTCGGCATGGGCGTGTTCCTCACCTACCTCATCCCGGAGACGCTGCTCTTCATCCCGCTCTTCAAGATCTTCGCCTGGGTGCAGGACACGCTCGGCATCGAGATGATGAACCACTACTGGGTGCTGATGGTGATCTACCCGACGCTCACCGTGCCCTTCTGCACCTGGATCATGATCGGCTACTTCGCCAGCATCCCGAAGGAGCTCGACGAGGCGGCGCTCATCGACGGCGCGGGCTACCTGCAGATGCTCCTCAAGATCTTCATCCCGGTGGCGCTGCCCGGCATCATCGCCGCGACCATCTTCGCCTTCACGGTGTCGTGGGCCGACTTCCTCTACCCGATGGCCTTCACCACCTCGGCCGACCAGCTCGTGCTCCCGGCCGGCATCGTCACCATCCTCATCCGCGGCGACGTCTACGCCTGGGGGCAGATCATGGCCGCGTGCCTGCTCGGCGCGCTGCCGCCGCTCCTGATCTACGCCTTCCTCATGGACTACTACATCGCCGGCCTGACCGCCGGCGCCACCAAGGGTTAGATGCGACTCACTGGGACAGGCTGAGAATGGCTCAAGTCAACCTGCGTCAACTGGTCAAGAACTACGACGAGACGCCGGCGGTGCGCGGCATCGACCTCGACATCGCGGACAAGGAATTCGTCGTGCTGGTCGGCCCGTCGGGCTGCGGCAAGACGACCACGCTGCGCATGATCGCCGGGCTGGAGGACATCACCTCGGGAGACGTGGTGATCGGCGACGCCGTGGTGAACGACGTGCCGCCGAAGGACCGGGACATCGCCATGGTGTTCCAGAACTACGCGCTCTACCCGCACATGAGCGTGCACGAGAACATGTCGTTCGGCCTGAGGCTCAAGAAAGTACCGAAGGACGAGATCAACCGCCGCGTGGCGAGCGTGGCCGGCATCCTGCGGCTCACCGAGCTCCTCGACCGCAAGCCGAAGCAGCTCTCCGGCGGCCAGCGCCAGCGCGTCGCCATGGGCCGCGCCATCGTGCGCGACCCGAAGGTTTTCCTGTTCGACGAGCCGCTCTCCAACCTCGACGCCAAGCTCCGCGTGCACATGCGCACGGAGATGAAGAAGGTGCACCAGAAAGTGCGCACCACCACGGTCTACGTCACGCACGACCAGGTCGAGGCGATGACGCTCGCCGACCGGGTGGTGGTGATGAACGGCGGGCGCATCGAGCAGGTCGGCACGCCGAACGAGCTCTATCACTCGCCGGCAACGCAGTTCGTCGCGGGCTTCATCGGCTCGCCGGCGATGAACATGGTGAAGTGCGGCCTCGAGGAGACCGCCGGTGCGTTACGGCTGCAAATCAACGGGGTCGCGCTTCCCGTGCCGCAGGAGCGCGTCGCGCGCTACAAGGCGCACGCCGGCAAGGGCGACCTGTTCCTCGGCCTGCGGCCCGAGCACCTGACCGACGTGCGCGGCGCGCCGCTACCCGGCCAGGCGACGTTCGAGATGCCGGTCGAGGTGACCGAGCCCATGGGGATGGAGACGCTTGTCTTCTTCAACCTGAACGGCGCCGAGGTGTGCGCGCGGACCGATCCCACCGCAGACATGGAGCCCGGCAAGCGCTCGCAGTTCCTCGCCGACCTGCGCTACATGCACCTCATCGACGGATCGAGCGGGCGCGTCCTCTAGTTCTTGAGCCGTGTCGCGCGCCAGAAGCCCGACATCGCGCCGCTCGCCTCACCCGTAATCTCGTCGCCCTTCACTCGCCCGCTGTAGGTGTTGAGGCCCGCGGTGAAGCGCACGCGGTCGCCCTTCACCTCCCCTTGAGCGGGCACATAGCGTCCACCGGGATAGACCAGCGTTCCCGACAGGCTTTGCATCTCCTGCGTGAAGCGCACCTCGCCACCCGGGATGCGCCACGCGCCGGCGATTTTCGCGGGCACGAGATACAGGTACGCCGTGCACCAGGTGATGCAGAAGTTGTCGCCGTAGGCGATATCGGATTCTTCCCAGCCATCGATCTTGTAGGTGTTGCTGACGATGCGCGTGCCGGGCAAGAGGTCCATGAACTTCGGCGAGAGCTTGCGCAGGTTCCCTGGCAGGAGGAAGAGCGCGAGTACCGTCGCCTGCCTGAAGTCGGCCTCATACATGTCGGCTTCGACGAACGTCGCCTTGTCGGCAACGCCGGCCTCGGCCGCGTTCTTGCGCGCGAGGCGCACCATGTCCGGGTCGTACTCGACGCCGAGCGCCCGGGCGCCGCGTTTCGCCGCCGCGATCACCATGCGTCCGTCGCCGGAGCCGAGGTCGACGACGTAGTCGCGCGGCGTGACGGCGGCAAGGTCGAGCATTTTTTCGACGAGGGCCCTCGGCGTCGGCACCCACACCACGTCCTTGCCCGGCTGACCTTCGTAGGGCTCGAAACGCTGCTCGGCCGGCGGTGTCTGCGCGAGCGCAGCGATGGGTAGAATCAACGCCAGCAAGGAGGCCGCGCGAATGCCCATCACCGAACTGAACCATTTCCTGCTGGTCGCGAAGAACCTGGAGCGCACCAAGAAATTCTACGAGAACGTGCTTGGCATGCAGGTGGCCGATCGCCCCGATTTCGGCTTTCCCGGCTACTGGCTCTCGGCCGCGGGCGAGATCTGCGTGCACCTTGCCTCGCAGGCGCCGAACAAGATCCGCGACCAGTTCCTGCTGAAGAAACACCCGAAGGGCACCAAGGGCTCCGGTTCGGTCGACCACATCGCCTTCCTCGCGCAGAACCCGAGCGAAGTGCGCGAACGCATCCAGAAGAACAAGATCGAGATGCACTTCCGCAGCTTTCCGGATGCGAAGCCGCCGCTCTTCCAGATCTTCCTGAAGGATCCGGACGACGTCACCATCGAGCTCAACTTCCTGGGCGAGCGCGTCGACCCGAACGAATGGCAGGGCAAGGGCTCGGCGAGCGCCATGGTCCTGCGCAAGTCGGCCGGCAAGAGAACCAAGCTAGCGACGCAAAACTAGTGCGCGGCGCCGTCTTCCTCGGCGACCGCAAGGTCGAGCTGCGCAGCTTCCCTGATCCGACGCCTGGTCCGGGCGAGGTCGTGCTCGAAATGAAGGCCTCGGGCATGTGCGGCTCCGACCTCAAGTTCTACCGCTCGCCTCCGGGTGAAGCGCAAAAGGCCCTCGGCCTCGGCAACCTCGCCGATCCCTTCATCGGCGGACACGAGCCCTGCGGCGTAGTCGTTGCGCGCGGCGCCGGCGTCTCGGAGAAGGAAGCGCCCGACGGCATGCGGGTGATGGACCATCACTACTCCGGCTGCGGCATCTGCTCGCACTGCCGCGTCGGCTGGTCGCAGCTCTGCCGCGCCGGCATCACCGTCTACGGCGTCACCGCTCATGGCGGCCACGCCGATTACATGAAGGTGCCGGCGAAGACCATCGTGCCGCTGCCGGAGGAGCTCAGCTTCGCCGAAGGTGCCGCGGTTGCTTGCGGTACCGGCACCGCCTACGGGGCACTCCGCCGGATGAAGATCGCCGGCGGCGACACGCTCGCCGTGTTTGGCCAAGGACCGGTCGGAGTTTCCGCCACCGTGCTCGGCGTCGCCATGGGCGCGCGCGTCATCGCGATCGAGACATCGCCGGAGCGGATGAAGCTCGCCGAGCAATTCGGTGCCGATGCCGTCATCGACGCGAGGCAGGAGGATCCGGTCACCGCGCTGAAGGAGCTCACGCGCGGCGTCGGCGTCGACCTCTCGCTCGATTGCACCGGTGCTGCAGCCGCGCGGCGCGCGGCCGTGCGCTGCGTGAAAACCTGGGGCACTGCCTGCTACGTCGGCGAAGGCGGCGACGTGACGCTCGACGTGAGCCCCGACCTCCTGCGCCGCCAGGTGACGCTCATCGGCTCCTGGACCTTCAGCGCGATGGGCATGCAGGAGTGCGCGGAGTTCATCGCCAGGAAGCGCATCGCGCTCGAGCAAATCTTCTCCGACCGCTGGCGCCTCGAGCAGGCCGGCGAGGCCTACAAGAAGTTCGACACGCAGACGACCGGCAAAGGGGTTTTCCTGCTTTGAGTAACGCGCTCCTCTTCGAGCCGATCGCGCTGCGCGAAGTAAAGGCGCGCAACCGCATCGTCGTCTCGCCGATGTGCCAGTACTCGGCGAAGGACGGGCACGTCGGCGACTGGCACCTCGTGCACCTCGGCAAGTTCGCGCAAGGCGGTGCAGGCATCGTGTTCACGGAAGCGACGGCGGTCGAGCGTCGCGGCCGCATCACGCACGGCGACACCGGCATCTGGGACGACGCGCACATCGCGGGCCTGAAGCGCATCACCGACTTCGTCAGGAGCCAGGGCGCGATCCCGGCGATCCAGCTCGCCCACGCCGGCCGCAAGGCGAGCATGGCCCGCCCGTGGTATGGCAACGGTCCGCTCACGCAGGAAGACCTCGATCGCGGCGACAAGCCGTGGTCGACGGTCGCGCCGACCGAGGCACCCCTCGGCGAGGGCTGGATTTCTCCACGCGCTTTCCAGCCGGGCGACTTTCAGACGCTGCTCGATGCCTACAAGAACGCCGTGCGACGTTCGGTGGCGGCAGGCTTCGACATCATCGAGCTGCACGCGGCGCATGGATACCTGCTCCATACCTTTCTTTCACCGCTCTCCAACACCCGCTCCGACCAGTACGGCGGCTCGCTTGAGAACCGCATGCGCTTTCCCCTCGAGGTCGCGCGCACCGTGCGCGAGGTCTGGCCCGCGGCGCGGCCGCTCTTCCTGCGTGTATCCTCGATCGACGACGTGGAAGGCGGCTGGAGCATCGAGGACACGATCGCCTTTGCCCGCGAGCTCAAGAAAGTGGGCGTCGATGTAATCGATTGCTCCTCCGGCGGCATCGCCGGCTCGGCGACCGCGGCGACGAAAACGCTGCTGCCGCGCGTGCCGGGATTCCAGCTCCCCTTCGCCGAGCGTGTGCGCAAGGAAGCCGGGCTGAAGACGATGGCCGTGGGCCTCATCCTCACCGCGCAGCAGGCGGAGGACGCGCTGCAGGCCGGAGCCGCCGACCTGATCGCGATCGGGCGCGAGGTGCTCTACGACCCGAACTGGCCGGTACACGCGGCGCAGGCGCTCGGCGCCGACGCGACCATGGAGCGCTGGCCAGTACAGTACGGCTGGTGGCTCACGCGGCGCGAAGGCCTGCTGAAGAAGCTCGGCATCCGGAAGTGAGCTCAAAGCACCTTCGCCCTGAGACGCTCGCCGCACAAGGCATGGGGCGAATCGCCGAGCCGTATCGCGACGTGGTGCCGCCGATTTACCCCACGACCACCTACGAGCGCGGCGCCGACGGCTCGTATCCGGGCGGCCGCGTGTACTCGCGAGCCGACAATCCGACCTACGACCAGGCCGAGGCGCTCATCGCCTCGCTCGAAGGCGCGGCGAGCGCGATGCTCTTCGCGTCGGGCCAGGCTGCATCGGCAGCGGTCTTCCAGTCGCTCGTGCCGGGCGATGGTGCGCTCGTGCCCCGCAACATGTACTGGGCGCTGCGCAAATGGCTGCTCGCGTTTGCCGCACCGCGCGGGCTGAAGATCGAGTTCTACGAGAACGCCTCGACCGACGATCTCAAGTCAAAGGCAGGCTCACTCAAGCCCAAGGTCATCTGGGTCGAGACGCCGGCGAACCCGACGTGGGACATCACAGACATTGCCGCCGCGTGCGACATCGCGCGCTCCGTCGGCGCGTTCGTCGCGGTCGATTCCACGGCCGCGACGCCTTTGCTCACCCGCCCGATCGAGCTCGGCGCCGACATCGTGATGCATTCGGCGACGAAATATCTCAACGGCCACTCGGATGTCATCGCCGGCGCGCTCGCCGCCGCACGCGACGACGAGCGCTGGCAGTCGATGCGCTACATCCGCGGCAGCGGCGGCGCCGTGCTCGGCGCGTTCGAGGCGTGGCTATTGCTTCGCGGAATGCGTACGCTGCACCTACGCGTTGCCGCCGCGTGTGCCAACGCGCAGGCGATCGCCGCGCGATTCGAAAAGCACCCGAAGCTTTCGCACGTGCTCTATCCAGGATTGCGCACGCACCCGAACCACGAGGTCGCGGCGCGCCAGATGCGCGGCGGCTTCGGGGCGATGATGTCGCTCAGGCTCCGCGCCGGCGAAGGAGCAGCAAAGGCGTTCACCGCGAAGCTGCGCGTCTTCAAGCGCGCCACCTCGCTCGGCTCGGTCGAAAGCCTCGCAGAGCACCGCGCGAGCGTCGAGGGTCCGGATACCCTGTGCCCCGTTGACCTGGTGCGTCTCTCGATCGGCGTCGAGCACGCCGCCGACCTCATCGCCGACATCGATCGGGCGCTCGCCTGATGTTCGACCACGTGGTATTCGGCGCCACCGACTACGCCGCGAGCAAAGCGTTCTTTCTCAAGGCACTCGAACCGCTCGGCGTAGCCGTCGTTTCGGAGGGCCCGCTCGGTGTCGAGATGTGTCGTCCCGACAGCAAATCTTCACTGTGCATTCGCCGAAACAAGGAAACGCCGTCGCGTCTGCACCTGGCGTTCACCGCCGAGAATCGCCAGCAAGTGGAAGCTTTCTATCGCGCAGCCCTGGCCGCGGGCGGCAAGGACAACGGCGGGCCGGGCCTGCGGCCGGTCTACCACCCGAACTACTACGCCGCGTTCGTAATTGGCCCGGATGGGCACAACGTTGAAGTGGTGTGCCACGAACCCGAGGACTGTCAGCTTTCACGCTGACGCTCCTCGAGCAGCCAGTCCCGAAAAAGCGCACCGTTTGCCGACAGTCTGCCCTTTGGCCAGACTAGATAAGTGGCGCCCGGGGCGGGCACGGCGACGTTGAAAAGGCGGACCAGCCTGCCGCCGCGCAGGTCCCCCTCCGCGATGCTGCTTCGTGCGAGTGCAATACCGCGACCATCCACCGCAGCCTGGACCAGCAGGTTGGAGTCGCTGAAGATCGGGCTCTGCGGCTCCTTGAGCCGTACGCCCGCAGCGCGAAACCACGGCGTCCACGGCTCGTCATCGGACCGCATGAGCTGAAACCTGCCGAGCTCCGAGGGTTGGGCAGGTAATCGTCCACGGTTGAAGCGCGGGCTGGCGACGGGGAAGAACTCTTCATCCAAGAATTTTTGCGCCTCGACGTCAGGCCAGGTGCCGCGTCCGAAGCGCACGGCCAGGTCGACCTGGTCGCGT
>Ga0310810_10008741_pt1 | contig 11682 bp, 10 predicted proteins | sample NCmetagenome_FD_207641 | JGI IMG/M metagenome (GOLD analysis project Ga0310810, IMG submission 207641) | Soil microbial communities from experimental microcosm in Duke University, North Carolina, United States - NC | ecosystem: Engineered > Artificial ecosystem > Soil microcosm > Unclassified ...
ATTTGGTGCAAACATAAGGATTCGTGCTTCTGTTTGAGCTTCTAAAGATAGAGGTATATGTACAGCCATCTGATCTCCATCAAAATCAGCATTAAAAGCAGGACAAACCAATGGATGTAATTTTATGGCTCTACCTTGAACTAATACAGGTTCAAAAGCTTGAATACCTAATCGATGCAAAGTAGGCGCACGATTAAGTAAAATGGGGTGACCTTGTATAATTTCTTTTATTAAATTCCACAAAAAAGTTTCATTATTTTGATCTTGTATAATTTTTTTTGCATGTTTTACTGTTTCTGTTAAACCTTTATTTATTAATTCATGAGCAATAAAAGGATAGAATAGTTCTACTGCCATTTCGTATGGTAAGCCACATTGATTTAATTCTAAATGTGGCCCAACAATAATAACTGACCGACCAGAATAATCTACACGTTTTCCTAATAAATTTAAACGGAATCTACCTTGTTTTCCTTCTATTGTATCTGCTAAAGATTTTAAAGGTCGATTATTTATATCGACAGCTTTTGGTCCACGTTTACCATTATCAATTAAAGCATCGACAGCTTCTTGTACTAAACGTTTTTCACTCCGTACGATAATTCCAGGAGTAGAGGATGAAGCTAAGAAGTTAGCTAAACGATCATTTCGATAAATTAATTTTCTATATAATTCATTTAAGTCTGATACTACAAATTGTCCACCTTCTAGTTGCACTAAAGGCCGTAAACCTGGTGGAATAACAGGCAATACAGTTAATATCATCCATTCTGGTTTTGAATGTGTAGTTAAAAAACTTTCCAAAATTCGAATTCTACGTGTAGCATGTTTTAATTTTATTATAGAATTCGGATATTGTATTACAATTTCTCGATTGATTTTAATTTGTTCTTCGAGGTTAATATCTTTTAACAAATCCAAAAGTACTTCTGCTCCTATCTTTTCTTTTTCCCCTAAAAAAACTTCTTCACTAGCAAAATATTTATCAAATTCACTAGTAGTTTGTTCTAATAAATGATCAAAATAAACTATTTGTTCAATTTCTCTAAGTGGTTTTTGAAGAACAATAGATAAATAACTAGGGACTCCTTTCAAATACCAAACATGTGTTACAGGAGTTAGTAAATCAATATAGCCCATTCTATGACGACGGACTCGAGCTTCTGTAATTTCTACACCGCATCTTTCACAAACTAATCCTTGGTGATGTACAAGTTTATATTTTCCACAATGACATTCCCAACTTTTAACAGGACCAAAAATTTTTTCACAAAATAAACCATCCATTACTGGTTTTAGTGTTTTATAATTTAATGTTTCTGGACTTTTTACTTGGCCGACGATTTCTCCATTTGGGAGAATATGTTCGGCCCATTCTTTAATACGTTCGGGAGAAGCTAAATTAATTTTTATACAATCAAAGTCTTGACTTATTTGTTTCATTACAACTCCTTCTTTGTTCTGCGTAATCCAATCAGAGATTATTAAATAAATCAACTTCAATAGATTCAGTTTGACCTGTTTCTAATTTTTTAATTTTATGTGTTGTAATATCTAGTCCTAAAGCACGTAATTCCCTTAATAAAACTTTAAAAGATTCAGGGATACCTGGCTTAGGTATAGGTTGTCCTTTTACAATAGCGTATAAAACATCATTTCGACCTTGTATATCATCTGATTTAACTGTTAAAAGTTCTTGTAAAGTATAAGCAGAACCAAAAGCTTCTAAGGCCCAAACTTCCATTTCACCAAACCGTTGTCCTCCTTTTTGAGATTTTCCTCCTAATGGTTGTTGAGTTATTAAAGAATAAGGTCCTATTGAACGAGCATGAATTTTATCATCAACTAAATGGATAAGTTTTAAAATATAACTTTTTCCTACTAATATTGGATTATCAAAAGTTTCTCCCGTTCGACCATCTTTTAAAAGAATTTTACCAGGGCAATAAGTATTAAATAGCCAAGGTTTTCCTTGTTGTTCCGCTGCTTCTTTTAATTTACTATTAATTAAAATTCGAGAAGCTTCGATTTTATGCATTTCATCAAAAGGTAAAATTTTAAATCGAGTATTAAGTTGGTCTCCAGCTAAACCTAATAAGCATTCAAAAATTTGTCCAACATTCATTCGAGAGGGAACTCCTAATGGATTAAAAATCATATCTATAATAGTACCATCAGGTAAATAAGGCATATCTTGAATAGGTACTATTTTTGAAATAATCCCTTTATTTCCATGACGACCAGCGACTTTATCCCCAATTTTAATTTTTCGCACTTCTGCAATAAAGATTTGAACTAGATTAATAACACCTTGTGCTACTTCATCCCCATTTTCTTTAGATAAAACAAGGACATCAATAACTCTACCTCGAATTCCTTTGGGTACTCTAAGAGATGTATCTCTAACCGTTTCAGTTTTTAAACCAAAAATTGCTTTCATTAATTTTCCTTCAGGAGGAAGTTCATCGGATTTATCTTTTGGAGTTACTTTTCCTACTAAAACATCATAGGGTTCTACAAAAGAACCCTGACAAATTAAGCCGTCATTATTTAAATTTCGTATAGAATATTTACTAACATTAGGAATATTTATTGTTATTTCTTCTAAGCCTGACCTTGTATTACGTACGGCTAATTCGTATTTTTCAATATGTATAGAAGTAAATAAATCAAGAGAAACAAGACGTTCACTTACTAAAATAGCATCTTCATAATTATATCCTTCCCAAGGCATGTAAGCAACAGTCAAATTTTGTCCTAATGCTAATTCACCTCCGTCTGTTCCAGGTCCATCCGCAATAATTTGACCGCTTTGTACAAATTGACCAGGCCAAACAATAGGTTTTTGATTTACACATGTATTTTGATTTGAGCGACGATATTTTTCTAATTTATATCTTCTAAATTTAGTTATATTGTTGTCTTCTATACTTTTTATAATAATTTGGTCTGCTGTAACTAAATTTACTATTCCATCTTTATAATTAACTATCCCAGTCGATGAATCAATTGCAATTTGTGATTCTAGGCCTGTACCCACAATAGGTTTTTGGGGACAAAGAAGTGGGACAGCTTGCCGTTGCATATTTGATCCCATTAAAGCACGATTTGCATCATCATGTTCTAAAAATGGAATTAAAGCTGCAGCTATTGATATAATTTGAATAGGTGAAATAGCAACAAAATTGACTTCATGAGGCGTAGCTAAGGTAAATTCTTGATTATATCTTACAGGAATTGATGTTTTTTCAATATAATTATTTCTAGATAAATTAATATCTGCTGGTGCTATTTTATAAAGTTTTTCTTGCTCCGCGCTTAAATAAATTGGAGTGCTTTCTTTCAAAACTTTAGCATTTAAAACTTTAAAAAAAGGAGTTTCAATAAATCCATATTTATTTACTTTTGCGTGACTAGCTAAAGAAGCTATTAATCCTGCATTTTTTCCTTCAGGTGTTTGAACTGGGCATAAACGACCATATTGTGTTGGATGAATATCTCTTGCTGCAAACGTTACATGGTCCGTGTTTAATGCTCCAGGCCCTAAAGCACTTATTCGTCGTTTATGTGTTAATTCAGAAAGTGGATTTGTCTCATCCATAAATTGTGAAAGTTGACTTGATCCAAAAAATTCATTAATCACAGCTATTAGAGGTCTAGTGTTAATAACAGTGCTTGCACGAAATTCATCTAAATCACATGTGGATAATTTTTCAATTGTATTTCGTTTTAAACGATTTAAACCCACTCGAATTTGTAATTGTACTAATTCACCTACGCAGCGAACCCTCCGATTTATTAAACTATCAATATCATCAACTTCTCCATTATAGAATCTAACATCTATTAAATAATCAATTATTTTTAATATATCATAAGATGTCAAAGTTTTGACAGATAATGCTATATTGAGATCTAGTTTTTTATTAATTTTAATTCGTCCTATTTCACTTAAATCATAATATTTAGGATTTAAAATTTGAGTACATATTAAATCTCGAACTTCTGAAATGGCTAGAATTTCTTCTGTTTTATTTGAAACTTCATTTAATTTCTCATTTTTTTTTCTTCCGTTAGAATATTTTCTTTCAAGTTCTAATTTTATTTGATTAATACTTTGAAGTAAAAATTTATAATTTTTTACTGTTTGATATATTTCTTCATTTGTTAAATCTAATCCTGCTAAAAATAAGTTTAGAGGTATTTTTTCTTTTTTATTAATTCGTACCCAAATTAAATCCGATTTTAATTCAAAAGTTAACCAAGAACCTCGATTTGTGATAATCGTTCCAGAATAAATAATAGAAGATTGATTTTTTTTCTTTTCTTTTTTATAATAGACCCCTGGACTTCTAACAAGTTGGTTTACAATTATTCTTTCGACACCATTAATAATAAATGTTCCTTTATTTGTCATTAATGGTATTTCACATAATAAAATTTTTTGTTTTTTTAAAATTTTCTTTGTAGTTGTTAAAAATCTATCTAGAAGTTCTATTGATACGTACAATTTAACAGAATAAGTAAGTTTTTTTTCTTTTGTTTTAGATAAGTTAAATTCAGGTCTTTTAAGTTTATATTCATGTCCATAAACTTTCAGTTCTAAATCTCCAGTTAAGTCAAAAATTGAAGAAAACTTGGATAATTCTTGAGCTAAACCTTTTGACAAAAACCAACAAAAACTTGATTTTTGAATTTCTAATAAATCGGGTAAATTTGTTATATGTATATTCTGATTCATAGGTTTATTAAACAAAATTCCGCAGTTATTTTTTAAATTTAAAAGTTCATTATCTTTAATAATGTTTAGATTATCAACTTCGTACTACTCAAAGAACCCCCAAGAAATATAGATTTAATTATTTTAAAAGTGCTTGAGTTAATTGAGATTTTTTTCTTGCTGCACTATTTTTATGTAAAATATTTTTCTTTTTTGCTTTATCTATTTTACTAAATGCTAAATTTAAAGCAGTTTTCATTTTAATATAATTTATTTCTGTTGGCGTTATTTCTAATTCTTCGAGTGTTTTTAAATACTTTTTAATAAAAGTTTTAACTAAAGATTTGTATGGAGAATTTTCCAATTTTTTTCTTTCACTTGTTTTTATTCTTTTGATTGCAGATCTATTATTTGCCATAGTTATATATTAAAAAATGAATTTTATAAATTCTATTGAGTGATTATGTTAATAAATATTATACTACAAGAGTTTTTATTTTTAAAGCTTATAACTTTTGGGCCTAGTAGGATTCGAACCTACATTAGAAACTTAGAAGGTTTCTGTCCTAATCCCTTAGACGATAGACCCCTTTTTAGAAAAAAGTATTCTAAATACTTTTTATATTTTTTATTTATGGACGGTACTGGACTTGAACCAGTGGCCCTCTGCTTGTAAGGCAGACGCTCTACCACTGAGCTAACCGTCCTCAATCTGATATTATAGAATTTATAAATAATATGCTAAGATATGAACTTTTTGTAAAGTACTTTTTTCTAAAAGGTATTTTTCTTTCCCTTTTTATTAAATGTGTTGTACATTTAGTTCAAGAAATCTCTTAAGCTGGTATAGCTCAATTGGTAGAGCAACTGATTTGTAATCAGTAGGTTGAAGGTTCAAGTCCTTTTACCAGCTAAATAAATGGTTCCAAATTTTATTACTAGTCTTCATTTAATATATACACACAAATATATAGTTTGTATTAGTATTTTTATGGTAGGTATACTTTTGTTTGAATGAAAAACAAGTATACTTATAATATCTACGTTTATAAATTTATTTTTTACTAAAATATTAGAATAGAAACTTCAATTAAATTTTATGCACCAATTTAAAAAACTTTTGTTAGTTTTTTTAGTATTAACGTTTATTCGTCCTATAAATGTATCTGCAGATGTTGCAGGATTAATTCCATGTAATGAATCTTCTGTTTTTACGAAACGTTTAGATGCAAGTATACGCAAGTTAGAAGGTCGTATTAAAAAGTATGACGTAGGTTCTCCACCTGCTTTAGCATTAGAACAACAAATTAAACGTACGCAACAACGTTTTGATAGATATAGTAAATCTGGTCTACTGTGTGGTAAAGATGGTTTACCCCATTTAATTACAGATGGTCGTTGGAATCATAGTATTGAATTTGTTATTCCGGGATTAATGTTTTTATATATTAGTGGTTGGATAGGTTGGGTCGGTAGAAAATATATTAGAACTGTAAGTGAATCTAAAAATCCATTAGAAAAAGAAATTATTATTGATGTTCCTTTAGCTTTAAAAATAATGTCTACTGGTTTTATTTGGCCAATTTCAGCCTGGCAAGAATATGTTAGTGGAACATTATTAGCAGATGCAACAGAAATAACGGTTTCACCTCGATAATTTAACTTTTTACATATTACATAAAAATATAAACAATGGAAAATTTTTTTAAATATCTTTCCACAGCTCCAGTTCTTTTAGCTGTATGGATGACTTTTACTGCTGGATTTATTATAGAAGCTAATCGTTTTTATCCGGACGCTTTAACTTTTCCTTCATTTTAAATAGAATTACATTTTGTGTTAAAACATTAAGTAATCAAGTTGAAAAGAAAAGCTAGACTAACTGTTAAGATTTTTGATAAAGGTCTAAAAACTTGAGTCTGCTTATATAAATATCTCATTTTGGATTTTATAAAATCTAACATTTATATGACCATTGCAATTGGACAAAACCAAGAACGAGGTGCTTTTGACCTTATTGATGACTGGTTAAAACGAGACCGTTTCGTATTTATCGGTTGGTCAGGTCTTCTTTTATTTCCAACCGCTTATTTAGCTTTAGGAGGGTGGTTTACTGGTACAACATTTGTTACATCTTGGTACACTCATGGTTTAGCTAGTTCATATTTAGAAGGTTGTAATTTTTTAACTGCTGCAGTCTCTTCACCAGCAAATAGTATGGGCCATTCATTAATTTTACTTTGGGGTCCTGAAGCTCAAGGTGATTTTACACGTTGGTGCCAAATTGGTGGATTATGGACTTTTGTAGCTTTACATGGTGCTTTTGCCTTAATTGGATTTTGCTTACGTCAATTTGAAATTGCTCGTTTAGTAGGTATTCGTCCTTATAATGCTATTGCTTTTTCAGGCCCCATTTCAGTTTTCTTATCAGTTTTTCTATTATATCCTTTAGGACAAGCTAGTTGGTTTTTTGCACCAAGCTTTGGTGTTGCAGCAATTTTTAGATTTTTATTATTTTTACAAGGCTTTCATAATTGGACATTAAATCCTTTTCATATGATGGGTGTAGCAGGAATTCTAGGTGGAGCCCTATTATGTGCTATTCATGGAGCGACAGTAGAAAACACATTATTTGAAGATGGTGATGCAGCAAATACTTTTCGTGCATTTACTCCAACTCAATCAGAAGAGACATATTCAATGGTTACAGCAAACCGTTTCTGGTCTCAAATTTTTGGGGTAGCTTTTTCAAATAAACGATGGTTACATTTTTTCATGTTATTTGTACCGGTTACAGGTTTATGGACAAGTTCAATAGGTATTGTAGGTTTAGCATTAAATTTACGTGCTTATGATTTCATTTCTCAAGAACTTCGTGCCGCTGAAGATCCCGAATTTGAAACTTTTTATACTAAAAATATTTTATTAAACGAAGGTATACGTGCTTGGATGGCTGCACAGGATCAACCACACGAAAACTTTGTATTCCCAGAGGAGGTTTTACCACGTGGAAACGCCCTTTAATAATAATGTTGTAGGTAGAGATATTGAATCTACCGGTTTTGCTTGGTGGTCAGGAAATGCTCGTCTTATAAATGTTTCAGGTAAATTATTAGGTGCTCATGTAGCACATGCAGGTATAATGGTTTTCTGGACGGGTACAATGACTTTATTCGAAGTTTCTCATTTTATTCCTGAAAAGCCTTTATATGAACAAGGTTTTATTTTAATTCCACATTTAGCGACTTTAGGTTGGGGTGTAGGTTCAGCAGGTGAAATTATCAATACATATCCTTACTTTGTTGTTGGTGTTTTACATTTAATTTCTTCAGCTGTTCTTGGTTTCGGTGGGATTTATCATTCTTTAATTGGACCTGATACATTAGAAGAATCATTCCCATTTTTTGGTTATGATTGGCGTGATAAAAATAAAATGACTACAATTTTAGGTATACACTTAGTGTTACTAGGTATAGGTTCATTTTTACTTGTTATCAAAGCAATGTTTGTTGGTGGGATTTACGATACTTGGGCTCCAGGTGGAGGTGATGTACGCTTAATTACAAGTCCAACTTTAAATCCATTAGTAATTTTTGGGTATGTATTAAAATCACCTTTTGGTGGTGATGGTTGGATAGTATCCGTAGATAATATGGAAGATCTTGTAGGTGGGCATATTTGGGTTGGTATTATTTGTCTTGTAGGTGGTATTTGGCATATTTTTACTAAACCTTTCTCATGGGCACGCCGAGCTTTTGTTTGGTCAGGAGAAGCTTATTTATCTTATAGTCTTGCTGCTTTATCTGTTATGGGATTAACCGCGGCTACTTTTGTTTGGTATAACAATACAGCATATCCTAGTGAATTTTTTGGCCCAACAGGACCAGAAGCATCACAAGCTCAAGCATTTACATTTTTAGTACGTGATCAACGTTTAGGTGCTAACATTGCATCTGCTCAAGGTCCAACAGGATTAGGTAAATATTTGATGAGATCTCCAAGTGGTGAAATTATTTTTGGTGGTGAAACAATGCGTTTCTGGGATATGCGTGCTCCTTGGGTAGAACCTTTACGAGGACCAAATGGTCTTGATATAAATAAAATCCGAAATGATATTCAACCATGGCAAGAACGTCGTGCTGCTGAATATATGACACATGCACCATTAGGATCATTAAATTCCGTAGGTGGAGTAGCTACAGAAATTAATTCTGTAAACTACGTTTCTCCACGGTCATGGTTAACTACATCGCATTACGTTTTAGGTTGGTTTTTACTAGTCGGTCATTGGTGGCATGCTGGCCGAGCACGTGCTGCAGCAGCAGGCTTTGAAAAAGGAATCAATCGTGAAACTGAAGCTGTATTATCTATGCGTCCTGTTGATTAATAAAAACTAATTAGATTTATTAAATCTATTAACTTTTGTTTTGTTATTAATTCTATAACAAATATTATCAAAAAACTTGTCATTGCAATTCTTCCATTAATTTTTTCGCTAAATTGTGTAAACCCCCATTTTGTATTTTCAAGAGGTTGATACATCTTTGTGTTTGAAGTATTGTTACTTAGTATTTTATTCATATAATGATTTATATAATATATAATTATTAGGTAATAAAAAAGTTGTTGTGTAATTGGATATAAATAGTTTTTAATTAAACTAAAAGATATAGATATACTATTTAAATTAAATAGTTATTTTGCTAATAGTACATTATACTTTTAAAAAGATAATTTTAAAGATTATAATTAAATCTAAATTTACAAAAAATTATACTCTATAAAAATTAAGATTTATAGAGTATAATATATACATAATTAAAATTAATAAAAATTAAAAATAAATACATGGAAACTCTATTTTCTTTAGCGACACAAGGACTTATTTTACTTCTAGATTTAGTAATTAAACTTGAAGTAAGTTTTTTAAGAAACTTTTTGATATTGAAAACAGATTTTCCAATAATCATAGATATATTAAATTATATTATGGAAAATCTTGTAATTCTTTTAAGATGTTTTAATGCTATATTTACATTAAGATTTGTTTTAGCTTGGTTTCCTAATGTTAATCCTTTTATAGCTCCATACTATGCTGTTAGAGTTGCGACGCAACCATATATTGATTTTGTAGCAAAACGAATACCCAAAATATTTGGACAAGATATTAGCTTTTTCGTATGTTCTTTCATATTAACTTATGCTTTAGAAAATTTACCTAAAATCAGATTCTAATTTGTAAATACTTATAGTTTTTTTCTACTTTTTGTTATAATTACTTTATCTTTAGAAAATATTCTTTTAAAAATTAAATTTATGTTAAAATTGAGGCTTAAACGCTGTGGCCGTAAAAAACAACCCTTTTATAAAATTGTATTAATGAACAATGCATCACGTCGTGATGGTTATGTAATTGAAGAATTAGGTTTCTTTAATCCTTTAAATAAAACCTTTAAAATTAATAAAGACCGTACAATTTCAAGACTTAAAGAAGGGGCACAACCTACAGAAACAATGATACATCTATTAAAAATAGCTAATATTTTAAAAAGTCCTTCTAAAATTTAAGTAGTTTAATTTACCATAATGGAAGAAAAAAATAGTTACTTATTCAAAATCCTTTGGTCACAAACTTCTATAGCAATAGCTATTAATGAAATTTATAAAAAAAATTATGATATTCCTTTAACAACATTTTATTTTTGGCCTCGTGAAGATGGTTGGAAGCTTTTAAAATCTGAATTAGATAGTAAACCTTGGATTTCAAATAAATCTAAGGTTGAAATATTAAATGGTTATACTATTATTATTAATTATTGGATAAAAAATTCTTCTAAAAATAGAAATATTTTTAAAAAAAATAATTTAAATTTAAATGTAGAAATTTTAGCAATAAATTCTATAGAATGAAAACCATTATTAACTATTTATGTTTAAAAGTCTCAGTTAAATTTGGGGTGGTAGGACTCGAACCTACGAATGGCGGATTCAAAGCCCGCTGCCTTACCACTTGGCTATACCCCATAAGTTTATAAGTGAGCTATCGATGTAATATTATTTAATTTGAGCTAGGAGGGATTCGAACCCCCGACACCATGGTTCGTAGCCATGTGCTCTAGTCCACTGAGCTACAAGCTCTTTCAAATAGTATAGCATAATATAAGAAGAAAAATAGAAAAGGTAAAATTAAATCTATCGGCTTATTATGGTATACCTCTTTTAATTACTAATTAAAAGATAGGAAATTTTATTGTAATTACTATAACTACTTAAAAATTAAATATAAAATTATTTATGGCAAGATATTTAGGACCTCGTTTACGAATTGTTCGTCGATTTGGAGATTTACCAGGTTTAACTGCCAAAATTACTACAAAAAAACCTCCAGGGCAGCATGGGCCCAATCAAAAAAAAATACAAAAATCATCAGATTATAAAATTCGTTTATTTGAAAAACAAAAATTACGTTATAACTATGGTTTAACTGAACGTCAACTAAAAAGATATGTACGAGAAGCTAGAAGAAAAAAAGGGTCAACAGCCTTTTTTTTAATGCAGCTATTAGAAATGCGTTTAGATACTGTTATCTTTCGTTTAGGTTTAGCATCAACTATTCCAGCCGCAAGACAGTTTGTAAACCATGGACATGTACTTATAAACAGTAAAAAAATAAATATACCTAGTTTTCAATGTCGTCCTAAGGATATTATAACAGTACAAAATAAAAAAGGAACAAAGCAACTTATTGAAAAAAGTTTAGCGAATCCTCGATTTTCAACCTTACCTAATCATTTAACTTTAGATTTAAAATTATTTCAAGCTGAAGTTAAAGATTTAGTAAATCGAAAAGATTTAAGTTTTGAAGTAAATGAATTATTAATTGTTGAATATTACGCTCGTATCGCATAAATTATTTATTATAAAAATAAAATTTTGTAAGTGCATAATAATTTGTTAAGCCA
>Ga0310810_10008743_pt1 | contig 11680 bp, 9 predicted proteins | sample NCmetagenome_FD_207641 | JGI IMG/M metagenome (GOLD analysis project Ga0310810, IMG submission 207641) | Soil microbial communities from experimental microcosm in Duke University, North Carolina, United States - NC | ecosystem: Engineered > Artificial ecosystem > Soil microcosm > Unclassified ...
CCGCCTTCAGATAGTAATATAATGATGTCGTTCCCGCGCGCGGCGCGCCGACAATGAAAAAGTTCGGCCACCTCTCCGCCGTATTCGTCTCAGCGGTCATATGCGCATTTAACGTCCAACCGCGGCAACCGTCAAGCTTCGGCGAATTTGCATTCGGGATCGACTTCGCTGCTTGAAAAAAGCGATTCTGCCGGTGTAGAGATAGCGATCTAATCCGATGGAAAAAGCAGTTGCCGTTATGCGAGACAGATTAACCGGGCGAGGTGATCTATCGCTGCCCGCGTGCTAGAACCCGTTCGGCGATTAGGGAATCGAGCCCGCCACATACCGGATCGTCTTGCCCTCGGCGCAATGCGAACGCCGGTGATGCGACGCGCCCTCTATCGTCTGCTCAATCTGCCGTTCGATCCGTACGACCCCGCCTTTCGCACCAATCCGTACCCGTTCTATCACCGGCTTCGCGAGCGCAGCCCGGTGTACCGCAGCCCGTTCGGCATTTGGTTCGTGAGCCGCTACGCCGATGCCGTCGCTTTGCTCAACGACCCGCAGTTCCGGCACCCCGATTATCCGAGTCAAGGACAAAGCGGAACGCCAAGCACGCTCGCGCAGTGGCGCAGCAACATCATGTTAGCGAGGAATCCGCCGGACCAGACGCGGCTCCGGCGCGTCGTTGCCGACGTGTTCACTGCTTCGTTCGTCGCCAATCTCCGCCCGCATGTCCAAGCAGCGGTCGATCAGCTCCTGGACGGGGTGGAGAAGAGCCGCCGGATGGATGCGGTTACGGACTTCGCCGTGCGGTTGCCAGTCCACGTGATTGCCGATGTGCTTGGAATTCCCGTCGATGATGCAATGCGTTGCCAATCGTGGGCGCGCCCTTTGACGGTTACGTTTGATCTGGCGCCGACACGGGCGGAGATCGTGGAGGCGGAGGCCGCGGTGAAATGTATCATCGAATATTTCCGCGACGTTGTCGGCGAGCGGCGCAAGCGCCCCGGCACCGACGTGATCAGCGCTATCGTACGCGCGCAAGAGAACCAGGGTTGCCTGGATAATGACGAGCTGCTCGCGAACTGTGTCTTGCTTTTCCTCGCGGGCTTTGAGACCACGATGGCCCTCCTCGGCACGGCGATTCTCACCCTGCTCCGCCATCCGAACTCGTGGAAAGCGCTTCAGGCCGACCCGGGACTGCTCCAGACCGGCGTCGAAGAGCTTCTGCGTTACGAGTCCCCGGTTCAAACTTATGGGCGCGAGGCCCAAGTAGACATTGTCCTCGGGGGAAAGCGAATCCGTCGCGGGCAAACCGTTCTCGTCCTCGTCGGCGCCGTAAATCGCGATCCGGCAAAGTTTCCCGATCCCGACCGCTTCGACCTCGCTCGCCGGGACAACCACCATCTCGCGTTCAGCCATGGTGTCCACGCCTGTCTTGGGCAGGGACTCTCCCGGTTGGAAGCTCAGGTCGCGCTCGAGACGCTCGTGCGCCGACTCCCGGGCCTGCAGCTCGCTGGGACGCCGGTCTGGCGGAAGGATTTTTGCCTTCGCGGTCTCGACTCGCTGCCCGTGGTATGGTGATCAGCCGAGCGGCCAGCGCGCCCGAATCCTCGCGGAGATGCGCAACAGCACAGACGCGAGAAGCGGAATTCGCGTGAGACGGTTGCGCAGGCGAACGGCGAATGCCGCGAACGGGTCGCGCTCTACGAGCTGCTCCTTCACATGCCTCGAGAGCCACCTGAGGTACGCAGCCCCGGCGTGCGCGTCGGCGATCTGATCCGTCCCGCCGCGAGCGAGCTCCGCGACCGCCTCTTCGTAGAGGGCTACGAAATCGGGAACGACGCGGTCGGCGGCGGCGACGGTGCGCGCCCAGCGCGTGAGTTCGCTCACGTCGTCCGGATCATAGCGGTCGATTTCACGGAGCAGAGCCGGGACTCCGAGCGGCGAGTACCACTGCATATAGTCTCCCTCGAGCGTTCGAAGCACCGGCGCATTCTTCGTCGTTATCATGGGACCGACGCCGAAGGCGTCGCAGACAACTACCGCAGCGCCGACGACAGTCGCCTCCAGCGCCGCGCGGCCTTTCGCAAAGACAATATCGTAGTCGCCGAGGCTGCGCTCGGGACGGCGGTCCGGGCGGCCGGCCCCGTATCCTATGACGTCGAGCGACAGGCCGCGGCGCTCGCACGCCTCGCGCACCGCGGGGAGATGCGTATCCTCGCGCGCATAATGACTGAGGACCAATGCTCGGCGGGGTGTTTTCGGCAGCGGGCCGCGGGGCGTGAACCGATCGAGATCGACGAAATTCGGAATCAACCGCACGCGCTCACCGGGAATAGCATATCGCTGCACCAGAGCGTCGCGGGTCGGCGCATCGACGGCGATGTAGCGAGAGATCCGCGGGTGGCGCACCGGGGCATCGAGCCATTGCGTCCAGCTGTGCGCCACGAACACCGCGGGCGCGAACGGAAAATGGAGCAAGGCGGTCATCGCCTCCATATTATGGTGACAGTGGAGGATGTCGGGAATCCAGGGCGCCGCGGCGAGGTCATCCACGACCGTGATTCCGAGGGCACGGAGTTCCTGGGCTGACTCGCCGAGGATATTGCTGTACACCGCAACTTCGTGTCCCAGGCGACGGAGCGTCATGCCGAGGTCTCGGATGTAAGTGTCGGTGCCGGAGCGGATGGTGAGTGTCGCGTTAGTGACTAAAACACGCATTGCGGCTTATCGATGCTCGGCGATTAGAAAGTCGGCCGATTAGAACGTCCGGCAATCTTCTTTAGCATTTGGCCTTGGATGCAGTCCAGCTTGAATTTGCTTCTGGTTGTTGTGGTATTTTCCAAACGACTGTGTCTCGATCGACATTCGGCGGAGCGCCCTTCCCACTGGCCATTTAACCGCTCGAAAAATCTCTTAGCCGCGGCATTGACACGCCTGAAATTTCGTTCCTATACTCGGTGCGTGCTGCAATGCCGGATTATAGCCGCAGCGTTTCTCGGTGTCTGGCTCGTCCTGCTCGCGGGTGATTTTTGCGACGACCTCGGCCTGTTCGATGATGACGATGCCGCGGCCGTCGATCAAGCTCTCGACGGTGCTTTGGCCGCTCTCGGTCAGGCGATAGACACGTCGGATCATTCCGACATGGCCCCATGGTTCGTCGCGCACGATTCGTCCGGCGCGGCGATGCCCGCGATGCTTCCCACCCCATTTTTCATCATCCATGAAACTTTTCGGGACGCGCGCTTGCGAATCGTGCCGGCTCGCGAGCCGGTAAACGACTTCCGCGAACGCAGCACCGTCCTGCTGCTCTGATCGGCCGGCGCGTTCTTGGGGTATTCTCGTTTTACATCGCAGACGCCACGTCCCGCTCGGGCGGGAATCATCCAGAGGGGTCGGGCGAAGCCCGGTGGCTTCGGCCAGCCGGCCTCGCCTTGGGGAATGACAATCATCGCTGCGCGCATTTCTTCGGTGCGCGTCGCCACAAGGATCTAAGTCATGTGCGGCATTTACGGATATCTTTCGCGCCGGGAGTCCGTCGATATCGGGATCTTGCGCCGGATGGGGGAGACTCTGGTTCACCGAGGTCCCGATGACGAGGGCGAGCACGTCGAGTCTCGTCTCGGCATTTCGATCGGCCTCGGCCACAAGAGACTCAGCATCGTCGATCTATCGTCGGCCGCGCGCCAGCCGATGGCGAATGAAGACGGCACAGTGTGGCTCGTCTGCAATGGCGAGATCTACAATTTTCGCGAGCTCAGGGACGAACTCTTGAGCAAGGGTCATGTGTTTCGATCCGGCTCCGATAATGAGGCCATCGTCCACCTATACGAGGACATGGGTATTGATTGCCTCGAGCGGCTGAAGGGCATGTTCGCCTTTGCGCTCTGGGACCGCTCAAAGAACGCGCTGTTTCTCGCCCGCGACCGGATGGGCAAAAAACCCCTCCATTACTCCGATTACAACGGGGGCATTGTCTTTGCCTCGGAAATAAAAGCCTTGCTCAGGCATCCGGCGGTCGGCCGGACGATCGATCTGAGCTCGCTCAACAAGTATCTCGCTCTGGAATATATTCCGGCGCCGCATTCGATCTATACTTCGATCCGCAAGCTCGAGCCGGGCCATTACCTCTCGTACCAAAACGGCAAGTGCACTACGCACAAATACTGGGACCTGCCCTTGAGCGATTATCCGATCGGCTACAAGACCGAAGCGGCATACGCCGAAGAGCTGCGGGCGATTCTCAACCGCGCCGTGCGGACGCGACTTGCCGCCGATGTACCCGTCGGCGTTTTTCTCAGCGGCGGCATCGACTCGAGCCTCGTCGCGGCATTCGCCGCCGCGGCGCAACAACGCATCGAATGCTTTTCGATCGGCTTCGATGAAAAATCTTTCGATGAAAGCCGATACGCCAAGGCGGTCGCAGCCGATCTCGATCTCAACCTGTCGCACAGGATGTTCACAACACCGGAAATGCTTGCGAATCTCGATCGCCTGCCGGATTTTCTCGACGAGCCGGTCGCCGACGCGTCGATCCTGCCTTCGTACCTGCTCGCGAACGTGGCGTCACAAAGGGTCAAGGTGGCGCTCAGCGGCGACGGCGGCGATGAGCTGTTCGCCGGCTACCCCACTTATCAAGCGCACCGGCTCATCACCTATTACGACTCATTGCCGGAACCCCTCAAACAGATGATCAGATTCTTTGCGGCGCGATTGCCCGTTTCCCACCACGACATCAGCCCGGATTTCAAGCTCAAGCAGTTCCTCCGCGGCGCCGGCGTTTCCTCCGAGATTCGCTTCTTCATCTGGATGGGCAGCTTTAACGAGGCCGAGAAGAATTCCCTGCTGACCGATGAGTTCAAGGCCGCGCTCGCGCGCGACAATACCTATGAGGATATCTTCGCGTATGTGCGGGAGAGCGGACTCAACAAAGACCTCGAGCGAATTCTTTATCTCTCGGCAAAGCTCTATCTGCAGGACGACATCCTGGTAAAAGTCGATCGCGCCGCAATGGCGAACGGCCTCGAAGTTCGATGCCCGCTGCTGGATCAGGAGGTCGTGGAGTTCGCCTGCCGTCTGCCGATGCAGTACAAGCTTCACGGGCTAACGACCAAGTATTTGCTCAAGAAGGCCGCGGCCGGTGTTTTGCCGGACGCGATTATCCGGCGCAAAAAGAAAGGCTTTGGCATCCCGATTTCGAAATGGCTCGGCGCCGAGCTGAAGGATTTCATGCTGGATCATCTCGCCGAGCGGCGCATCAGGAGCCAGGGATATTTCAACTATTCCTACGTCAAGTCCCTGATCGACGATCATCTCAAAAAGAAGAAGGACAATCGCAAGCTTCTCTGGACCCTGCTCATCTTCGAGATCTGGCATGAGAGATATGTCGAAGCTTGCCAATGACACGAAACACGCTTCGCGGATCATCGAGGTCGCCGCGTTGGCCGTGCTATGCTGGTTCGTACTCTTCCACACTCTCGGCGGACCCGCGCTGGTTGAACCGGACGAAGGACGCAACGCGGAGGTTGCGCGCGAGATCTTGCTGCTCGACGATTGGGTAACACCGCATTACGATTTCATCCCCTATCTCGACAAGCCGATGTTCTTTTATTGGCTTGTCGCCGGAGCTTACAAGCTGTTCGGGGTTTCCGAATTTTCCGCCCGGCTTCCCTCCGCGCTCGCTGCGCTCGGCTGTGTGCTTCTGGTTTACGACCTCGGCCGGAGATTCGCCAGCCGTTGGTCGGGACTGTGGGGCGGCCTCGTGCTTTTGACCAGCCCGGCATTCATGGCCTTTTCCCGTGCCGTCATCTTCGATATGCCGCTCGCGTTTTTCATCACGCTCGCGCTCTGGGCTTTTGCTCGCGGCGAGATGGCGGGCGGAGACGCCGGGGGCAGATTTTTTCTCGTGATGTACGGCGCGATCGCGGCAGCGATGCTGACGAAGGGTCCCATAGGACTTGCCGTTCCGGCGTTGGTCATCGGCGGCTACCTATTCGTGGGCCAACGCCGCGCCCTGCTTGGCGCCATGAAGCCGCTCTACGGCGCCGCGGTTTTATTGCTGATCGCCGCCCCATGGTATTTATGGGCCGAGGCGCGCAATCCGGGCTACCTTCATTATTTTTTCTTTGAGGAAAACTTCTTACGCTACCTCACGCCGCGTTTCGGCCGAATCCAGCCATGGTATTTTTATTTCGAGGTTCTCGCGATCGGTCTCCTGCCGTGGACCGCCGCGCTTCCGCTTTCCTTTATCCGCGCATCAGGGTTACAGAACGAGCACAGGCTTCTCGCCGTCCTATGGGCAGCTGTGCCGTTTATCTTCTTCAGCTTCTCGGCCGCAAAACAGCCGGGATATATCCTGCCCGCCTTTCCAGCGCTGGCGCTGCTGATAGGTGCGCCCATCGCGCGCGCTCTCGAGGCGGCTTCAGTCGCGGCGCGCCGGCCGCTTGCCCTGCCGTGGCTCGTGCTCCTGACAGCGTTCGGGTTTTTCAGTCTCGGGTTGTTTTGGCCACAGTTGCTGCCGCCCGGGCTCGCCGACGTCACGAGCCGCATCCCTGAGTTCATCGGCCGATTTTCTTCAACGATCATTCCTATACTGTTCATTCTCTTGCTCATCTTGATCGGCGCCAGCTTGTATGCGAGCCGGATGCGGTACTATGTCGCAACATGTATCTTCTTCGCGGCCTTCCATCTCTTCAGTCTTGGCATCTTCAGCGAGGTCTCGCGCATCCGCTCCTCAAAAGAACTGGCGGAAAAGGCACTGCCGCTCATTGAACCCGGAGACCAGCTCGTGATCTACAATGATTACCTTTCGAGCCTGCCGTTTTATATGCGTGCGGAGCAGCCGCTGTGGGTGGTCCTGCCGGTACACGGCGGCGCGGTAATGGGAAGCTTTTATATCGCCGAGAAAAAACCGGAAGCGGTTCGCGGCTCCGGCAGTGCGATTTTATCTTTCGACAAATTCGCCGAATTATGGGATCATTCACCGGCGCGGCTCGTCGTATTCGTCCAAGAGAAAAAGCTTTCACGGCTCGCCGAGGACGTCGGTGCGGCGCCGAAGCGGCTTCTCACGGTCGGCGATATCGCACTGGTCTCCAATCGATAAAGGGAGGAAAGATTTATGTCACGCGTCGCTGTCGTCACGGGGGGCGCAGGAGGAATCGGCGCGCCATTGTGCCGCGCTCTCTCCGAAGACGGCTACAATGTCGTCGTCGCCGATTTCGCTTCCGACCCTGGTCAGGCGTTAGCCGCCGAGCTTGCGGGAAACATTGATCGGGCATTTTTTCATAAGATCGACGTCCGCGACAAAAGGGATGCCGAGCGTCTCGTCGCGGAGACGGTCCACCGCTACCGTCGCATCGATGTGCTCATCAACGGCGCAGGCGTCATCTCCCGCATCCCGGTGCTCGAAATGCCCGAGGAGGAATGGGATCGCGTGCTCGATATCAATTTGAAAGGAACGTTTCTCTGCTCGCAGGCGGTCGCGCGCCACATGGTCGGAAATCACTCCGGGCGCATCGTCTGCGTCGCCTCTGGCCGCGGCATTGCGGGGCAGCGGCGGGCCGCCCATTATGCGGCATCCAAGGGCGGCGTGATCGCATTTGTGAAATCGCTCGCGCTCGAACTAGCGCCGGAGGGCGTCGCTGTCAACGCCATCGCGCCGGGTGCGACGGACACGCCGATGTCGCGCGCAGGCTCGACTGAAGAAGACTGGAAGAAGCGCGCCGCCGTCCCTGCGCTCATGGGTGGGCTCACCGATAAAGAAGAGATCATCGGGCTGGTCCGCTACCTCTTATCGGATTCGGCCAAATCCATCACGGGTCAAACCTTCCTACTCCGCACCCCGTAAAAATATTCGACAAAACGGGACTCCCTAGACGGTGATACGACGTTGGAATAGCATAGCGGCCGATGTCAGAAGCTTCTGGTCGCGCCGCGGTATTTCTATCGTTCGCCTCGCCGCGGTCGTCATCTGTTTTGCGGCCATTGTTCGTCTATACAAGGGCGTTCGCGACCTGCTTGAGGGGACCTCTCAAGGAAACATACCGGATGTTTTCACCGACTTGATTCCCCGCTGGTTTGCCGGCCTTTCTGTTTACAGCTATTCGCCTTTGGCCGTCCACCCGCCGGCGACGTATGTCATGCTGTGGCCTTTTTTCGGCTGGCTGGAAGCAACGCCGGCTCGGTGGCTCTGGACGGCCCTGGAGGTCGCGGCACTCGCCTGGCTCGTACTTGTCACCGTCCGAGAAGGTGGCGGCGAAGAGCGTTGGCAGCGGATATTTTTGGCTTGTCTGCCGGTTTGCACGTACGCCACCAAGATAACCCTCTCGAAAGGTCAATTCGTCGTTTTTTTGCTGCCGATGCTCATCACCGCCGTCCTGCTGGTTGAACGGCGAGCAGCTGGATGGAAGCGCGATTCGCTCGTTTTTCTCTTGCTGCTCTTGACGCTGTCCAAACCACCGATCGCGGCACTATTTATGTGGATCGTGCTGTTTCTTCCCGGCGGCGCGAGACCGATAGTGTTCGTGACTGCCGTGTATGCGCTTCTAACTTTGTTTGGGCTGTCGTTTTCCACCCAAGATCTTTCGATTGTTTTTCAGGACTGGCAGGCGCGGACCTCGGCGCTGGCGCTGAACGAGGGGAGCACCAACTTGCATAGGCTGCTTAGCAGGTGGAATCTCGGCGGCTGGATTTTCCCGGCCTCCTGTCTCGTTTTCGCGCTCCACGGTTGGTGGGTTCATCGCCACCGGCGCGTCGACCCGTGGCTATTGATGGGCGTCACCGCGGTCGTTGCCCGCTTCTGGACCTATCATCGCCAGTACGACGACCTCCTTATCGTGCTGCCGGCGATCACCCTCTTCCGCTTAGCTAAAAAAACGCCACGGGATGGCGCCGATGTCGCCGCAGCCTTGCTCTTCTCGGTCATCGTCGCTGGAAGTCTCGTGCCGCTAAGCATACTGAGCAAACAGCTTGTTTGGGGAATCAATCTCAGCGGCGTGCTGGCTCGTATCTGGGTTGTGATGTTGGCGTTTTTATTATGGGAATCGCAACGAGAGAGGCTCGCGCCTGCTGAATTACGCGTTCAGGGAAACAACGAAGAGACTGAACTACCGCTTCAAAGAGCTATTTGACGAATCGAGCCGGAGAAAATTCAGCGAGCTGCGAAGAGCCATCCATAATTATTCGCGCGGCGAGTGCGCCTACGGCCGCACTGGTTGTCACGCCGTGGCCGCCGAGTCCGGCGACCCAGAAAAACCCCGCGACTTTCGGGTCCCATCCGATGACGAAACGGCCGTCCGCCGAAAGAGTTCTAAAACCCGCCCAATGTTTCTTGATCGCGACGTCGGAAAGCGCAGGGAGATAGCGCCGGATCTTATCGAACAAGAGCTCCGTCACCGCTTCCTCCGTTTGCGCATCGCAGGGCGCCATCTCTTCCTGATCGCATGGGCAGAGGAGGAGCCCGCCGGATTCCGGGCGAAAATACAATTCATGCGTGACATCCCAAACGAAAGGCCATTTTCGATCGACCCATGGAATGGACGCCGTGACATATAGATGGCGGCGGCAAGGATGGAGCGGCGCATCGACGGCTCCCGCTAGCCCGGCGACCGTCAGCGCCCACGGACCCGCGGCGTTGACGACGTTCTCGGTTTGAATCGTCTCATCGTCGGTTTTGACCGCGGCGATCCGTCCATTGCGAGTTTCAATCGAGCGCACGCGGGCACGATAGCGAATCCGCGCGCCCGCCGAACGCGCCGCCGCGAGATATCCCGTCAGCAACGCATGGATATCCACAACTCCGTCCGACGGGCACCATACGGCGCCTTCGAATCTCGCGCCCTTCAACGCCGGGACAAAAGAGCTCGTCTGCTCGTGAGTCCAGCATTCCGCCGTCATGCCGAGGCTGCGCGCCGTTTCGGCGTCGCGGGAAAGCCGCCCCCACCCTTCACCGGAGGCCAACAGCAGCGAGCCGTTTTGCTCGAAGCGCGGCGGCTCCGGCCAATCTTTCGGAACCGAGCGCAGGAACGCCGCGCCCTGCTCGGTGAGCGCCGCAAGCGCAGGATCGGCGACGACCTGGCGGACCATGGCGGCGTTGCGGCCTGAGGAATGGACGCCCGCGATTTGTTCCTGCTCGAGGATGAGAACATCCCGCACGCCCCGCCGGGTGAGATGATAGGCCGTCGCCGCTCCCGCGAAGCCGGCGCCGATGATGACATGTTCAGCCTCGATCACAGCTTTGCTTACACCGTGGTGTTATTCGGCCGGGAAAATTCTTTTCCCGGTTCCTTCGTCGTCTAAAAGGATCGCCTTCGTCGGGCAGACTTTTGCCGCGAGGACGATCTTTTCGTCGGCGTCTCCCTTCGGATCGAGCACAATGGAAATAAATTTATCGTCCAGTTGAAAAACCTTCGGCGCCGCTTGCACGCACTTGCCGTAGCCTTCGCATTTTCCCCGCTCCACGGTGATTTTCATATCGGCCCTCCCTCGCCTATTGTCTATCTTCTAGCTCATCGCCGGATATTCATCCAGCTCGGACGCGCGCGAAAAGCCGAAAGCGCCGGCGATCGACCTCTATTTGCATCCCTACCTAACTGCGCTATAGTGTCACTGATGAGAGTCCACCGCTACACTGAGTGGGATGGGACGCAGCAAATTCGTTTTCCCACTTCCGAGGACCTCCTCAAACACCTCTCCGATAATTTCCTTGAAGAAGAAGGCGTCCGCCGCGCACTGAGAGATTTGATGCGCCGCGGCGTTTCCTCCGACGACGGGCTTCGCTCGGTCAAGGGACTGCGCGATTTTCTCCGCGAAGCGGAGGACAAGAAAAAAGAGCTTCTCGAAAAGTACTCGCCCGATTCCTTTAAGCTCACGCCCGAGGAAGCGAAAGCGCTCACCGACAAGCTGAACAGCCTGGCGGAAAAGCTCGAAGCGTATCACGAAAAAATGCGCAACTTCATGGAGCGGCTCTCCGGGCGCTACGCGCAGAACATGGACGAGCTCGCGCGCAAGATGCAAGAGAGCTTCGAGCGCTATCAAGAATTGCGCGACCGGCTGAAGGACCAAATCGCGCAGCGCAAGATGAAGCGCCCGCAGGACCTCGCCGGTCAGGGACAGCAAAATCTGATGGAGATGCTCGAGCGCATGAATCGCCTGCTCGAGGACGAGAATTTTCTTAAAAATCTCCCCGACATGCTCGACGCCAGCGTCGACGATCTCGACAATCTCCTGGAGAATTTGAATTCGATGAGCGACGAGCAGCTCGGGCAGCTGACCGAGGCGCTGAGCCAGATGGAGCAGCTCCAGGAGCTCTTGAATCAATATCCCTTCCAGGGCTCGCAGCGCATGGGAATGGGCGAAGCGGGGCAAATCCTCGGACAGTTAAGGCGCCTCGAGCAGTTCATCCGCTGGGGGCAGCGCGGTATGGCCGACATCGCCGACGTCAATCTCGATGAGATCCGCGAGCTCTTGGGCGACGAGGCCTACGAGCAGCTAAAGTACCTCAAAGGCATCGAGCGGATGCTCGAGGAGGACGGCTATCTCGTGCGCACCGGCCAGGGCCTTCGCCTGAGCCCCAAGGGGATGAGGAAGATCGGCGATAAGGCGCTGCGAGAGATTTTCCAGATGCTCAACCGCAATCGCTGGGGTGAGCACAACACGACGATCAAGGGCCTCCACGGAGAGACGCTCGAAGAGA
>Ga0310810_10008744_pt1 | contig 11679 bp, 13 predicted proteins | sample NCmetagenome_FD_207641 | JGI IMG/M metagenome (GOLD analysis project Ga0310810, IMG submission 207641) | Soil microbial communities from experimental microcosm in Duke University, North Carolina, United States - NC | ecosystem: Engineered > Artificial ecosystem > Soil microcosm > Unclassified ...
TCAACACGCACGCGACGCCCTTCACCGCGCTGAGCTACGAGAGCAGCGACGGCTACAAGGCCCGCCGCCAGGCGCTGCGGGACGAGGTTGGCCGCGCGCAGGACCGGCTCGATCGGGCGGAGTGCGCGCTCGCCCGGGCGCGCCGTTAGTCCGACCGAACTAAAAAAAGCGTCTCCCCTCATAGCACTGCCGGAACCTGTGACGCGCAGGCTCGTCGATCCCATCGCCGATCCAAGGCGCGACGGAACGTCCATGCCGACGGGCTACGAGCTCCCGGTCCTCGTCGTCGAGGACAATGCGTCGAACAGGCTCGCGCTGCGCGCACTGCTCGATCGATTCAACGTGCCCGCGGATTTCGTCGCCAGCGCCGACCAGGCGGTCGCGCTCGCGCGATCAAAGCGCTACGGCCTCATCCTCATGGACCTTATGCTGCCCGGCATGGACGGCTACGAAGCCTCGCGCCAGATCCGCCGGCTCGAGTTCGGCACGGGCCGGCACACGCCGATCGTGGCGGTTACCGCGGTGGATCCGGTGGTGAGCCGGCCCGCCTGCATCGCCGCCGGCATCGACGGCTTCATCTTCAAGCCGATCGAGCCCGACGCGCTCGCGGAAGTGCTGCGCCGCTGGATTTTTCGCCGGCGCGAGGAGCGCTCTGCTATTCGGCCTTGAAGCCGATCGCTTTCACCACGCCGCTCCACTTCGCCTGGTCGTGGGCGAGGTAGGCGGCGAATTCCTCGGGCGACGAGGGCATCGGCACCCCGCCCACCTTCGCGTACTGCTCGGCGACCTCTTTTGAGGTGAGCGCCGAGGCTGCGGCCGAATGAATCCGCCGCAGCACCGCCGGCGGCAGCGCGGGCGGCGCCACGAGCCCGTACCAGTTGTCCGAGAGCACCTTCGGATACCCGGCTTCCGCGGTCGTCGGGACTTCGGGCAGCGTCGCCGCGCGCCGGCCGCTCGTGATGGCGAGCGCGCGCAGCTTCCCGGCGCGGATATGCGGCAGCAGCACCGGGACATCGAAGATGCCGAACTGGACCTGGCCGCCGAGGAGATCGGTGACCGCCGGCGCAGCGCCCTTGTAGGGAACGTGCAGCGCATTCACGCTCGCCTCGACTTTGAGCAGCTCCACCGCGAGGTGCGTGATGCTGCCCGGGCCGGCGGAGCCGTAGTTCAGCTTGCCGGGATTCGCTTTCAGGTGCGCGACCAGCTCGGTGAGCGTGTGAGCCTGCAGCGAGGGATTTACGGCAAGCACCTCGGGCACGCGCACGACCGTCGTGACGAGGCCCAGGTCCCTCGCCGGATCGAACGGCATCTTCGCCATCGCGAAGGGACCGATTGACGCGGCCGAGGAGCTGATGAGGGCGAGCGTATAGCCATCGGCGGGCGCCTTCGCGGCGCGCTCGACGCCGAGCACGCCGCTCATGCCGCTTACGTTCTCGACCACGACCGTCTGGCCGAGCGGGCCTGCCATCCCTTGCGCGAGCGTGCGGCCGAAGATGTCGGCCGGGCCGCCGGCCGGAAACGGCACGATGAGCCGCAAGGGCTTCGCGGGAAACGCCTGCGCGTGAACTATGCCCGAGCCGAGAGCGGCCAGCAGCAAAACGAGCCAGGCCAGGGATCGAGCGAGCGGCGCCATGCGTGCTATCGTGCCTGCAACGGGGATCACCGGCAAATGGCAGCCGATACGACAACGAGCTCGTTTCCGCCGCGCCGCTCGCTGCTCGGCATCGGCGGCGTCGCGGCGCTCGCGCTCGTGCTCGCGCTGGGCGCCGTGCTCGAGCCGATCGACGCCGAAGTCGCCGCCGAAGGCTGCGCCGCGCTCGTCCTGCTCGCGACGCTTTGCTACGGTCTGCTGCGCACGCCCTTCGGCGCGCGCCTGACGGACGCGAACTTCATCGCCGCGCAGCTCGGCGCGACCTACCTTGTGCTCGCCTGGATCGCCTTCCGCCTCGAGGCGGCGCTGCCCGCCGTCACCGCGCTCTATCTCATGACCATGCTCTATGGGGCGCTGCAGCTCGATCGCCCGCGCCTTGCGATCGTCGGCGCCGTCGCCTTCGTCGCACACCTCACGGCGCTCCTCGTTCTTCGCGAAAGCGGGCATCTCGTCAACCCGCGCGCCGCCTGGAGCCAGTTGGGCGGCCTCGTGCTCGCCTACGCCTGGTCGGCCTACGCCGCGGGCGTCGTGCTGCGGCTGCGCGCGCGCCTTGCCGAGGCGCAGCGCCGGCTGCACGACGTGGGCGCCGAGGCGCGCGAGCGCGCGACGCGGGACGGGCTCACGCAGTCCTTCAACCGCGGCTACGTGATCGAAGCGCTCGAGCGCGAGATCGCGCGCGCCGAGCGCATCGGCAAGCCCCTCTCGGTGGCGCGCGTCGACCTCGACTGGCTCGGCGCGCTGAACGAGGCGCATGGCCACCTGGCGGGCGACGTCGCCCTGAGGACCTTCACGCAGGCCGCGGCGGGCGCGCTGCGCGACGTCGACGTCCTCGGCCGGCTGGGCGGCAAGGAATTCCTCATCCTCATGCCCGACACGGACCTGAGCGGCGCGGTGGTCGCGGCCGAGCGCGTGCGCGGCGCGGTCGCGCGCGAGGCGGTGCCGGAATTCGAGGGGCGGCGCAACCTGAGCTGCACCGTCGGCGTGGCCGAGCACAAGAAGGGGGAGAACGCCCGCCTGCTGCTCGGGCGGGCCGAGGCGCACCTCAACCTCGGCAAGGCGGGCGGCCGCGGCCGCGTCGTCGCGGAGAAGCGCTGATGGCGCTCAGGCCGAGCAAATTCAAGCAGGACGACGGGCTCTCGCTCATCGGCCGCTCGGTGCGCGTGGCAGGCCTCATCCAGTACGAGGACGCGGCCGGCCAGACCGTCACCCGCTATTTCGTCGCGGAGCCCTCCGGCGCGCCGGCGCTGGTCGAGGAAACGGCCGCGGGTTTCACGCTGCTCGGCTCTTTTCCCGGCGATGCTCCGCCCTCGGCGAGCGGCAACTCGGTGTCGGTGATGGGCGAGAAATACGCGCTCAAGGGCGTGCGCAAGCTGACCTTGCTCGGCAGCGCCGGGCAGATCCCCGGCGGCCCGCCGCGGAGCGACCTCCTCCTGAGCGGCGAATTCTCCGGCTCGATGGGCGCCGTGCTGCGCGAGATGGTGCCGGGCGTCGGCACGCAGATCTTCTATCTGCTCAGGCAGCTGCGCGCCGACGACGTGCTTTCGAACGACGAGATCGCCTCGCGGCTCGAATCCGGGCGGCGCGAGGCCGAGACCCGGGGCGCCGCGGAGCCCGAAGAAGCGCCCGTCCAGACGAAGATCCAGATCGCGGTGCTCGCCGCGATCGCCGTGCTCGTGATCGCGGCGCTCGCCTACGCCTTGACCGCGGGCGCGCCGTAGCGCTCGCGCAGCTTCACCTTCCAGAACTTGCCGGTGGAGGTGCGCGGAATCGCGTCGAGGACCTCGAAGCGCTCCGGCAGCTGCCATTTCGCGAAGCTCTTCGAGAGGTGCGCGCGCAGCTCCTCGGGCGTCGCCGACTTGCCCTGCTTGAAGACGACGCAGGCGAGCGGCCGCTCCGACCATTTCGGATCGGGAATGGCGATGACCGCCGCCTCCACGATCGAGGGGTGCGCCATCAGCAGGTTCTCCATGTCCACCGAGCTGATCCACTCGCCGCCCGACTTGATCAGGTCCTTGGTGCGGTCGGTGATGCGGATGTAGCCGTGCGCATCGATGGCGGCGACGTCGCCCGTGCGCAACCAGCCGTCCGCGGTAAACCGGTCCGCCGCCTCGGCGACGTTGTGGTAGCTGCCCGTGATGAACGGCCCCCGCAGCTGCAGCTCGCCGACCGACGCGCCGTCCCAGGGCTTGTCCTTGCCATCGTCGCCGCGCACGCGGATCTCCATCACCGGCACGGGCACGCCGGCCGACGCCGAGCGCCGGTAGCGCTCCTCGTCGCTCGCGCCCTGCAGCTCGGGCTTCAGGTAGGCGATCGAGGCGACCGGGCTCGTCTCGGTCATCCCCCAGCCCTGCCGGATCTCGGCGCCGTGCTTCGCGTAGGCGCGAATCAGCGCTTCGGGCACCGCCGCGCCGCCAACCAGCATCTTCATTCGCGGCGGCAACGCGTACTTTTTCGGATCGCTCTCGATCAGCTGCAGCATGGCGAGCCAGATCGTCGGCACGCCGAGGACGAAGTTCGGTTTCTCGGCCTGGAACAAGGCGACCAGGTCCTCGGGATGAAGATGCGGCCCCGGGAACACCATCTTGATGCCCATCATCACGCAGCCGTAGGGAATGCCCCAGCAGTTGGCGTGGAACATCGGCGTCACGGGGCAGACGCTGTCGCCGGCGCCGAGGCCCCAGTGGTCGGGCTGGTTCGCCATGAGCGTGTGGATCACCGTGGAGCGGTGCGAATAGACGACGCCTTTCGGCCGCCCCGTCGTGCCCGAGGTGTAACACATGGCGATCGGGTCGTCCTCCTCATGGGGGACGTAGCTGAATTCCTTTGGCTCTTTCTCTATGAAATATTCATAGTTAATGAAAGAAGAAGAGACAGATGAACCACTGAAAGGAAACACAATGACTTTCTCGAACGAAGCCTTGTCCTTGAACTGCTCGTAGAGCGGCAGCAGGATGTCGTCGACGATGAGGAAGCGGTCCTCGGCGTGCTGCGCGATCCAGCCGATCTCATCGGGCGCCAGGCGCAGGTTGAGCGTGTGCATCACGCCGCCGGCCGCCGGGATGCCGAAATAGCATTCGAGGTGCGCGTGATGGTTCCAGCAAAGCGTCGCGACGCGATCGCCTTTCTTCAGCCCCGCCGCGAGGAGCGCGGCCCCGAGGCGCCGGGTGCGGCGGTGAAAGTCCGCGAAGCGGTGGCGCCGCAGCGACTTGTCGGGCAGGCGGCTGACGATCTCGACCTCGGCAAACAGCTTTCCGGCGCGCTCCACGAGCGGATTGATCGACAGCGGCACGCGCTGCATCGTCGAGCGGATCATGTCAGTCGAGGGCGGGCTCTCCCTTGTCGAAGGCCGTAAGGTAAAGCTTGTCGATCGGCTGGTCCAGATCGTTGCCGGCGCGCTCGAAGCCCTTCCTCCAGTCGTCGATGTGCCGGCGCGCCCAGAGCTGCCCCGCCGCGACATCGCGGCGCCTGATTGCGTCGAGCATCTGCCGGTGCGCCTCGATCAGCCGCGCCGCGCCGATTTTCGACTTGCGCAGCACGATCTCGGTGGTGGGAAAGATGAGCGAGTCGGAGGGCTCGCGCGCGAGCTGCAGCACCTTGTTGCCCGAGGCCTTGCCGATCAGAAGATGGAATTCGGCGTCGAGCGTCGCGACCGCGGCCGGATCGGCGAGCACCTTCCCGGTGCGCTCGATGTTGTCCTCGAGCTTGCGGATCTGGGCGGGCGTCGCGCGCTGCACCGCGCCCGCCATGGTCGCCATCTGCAGCGCCATGGCGGTCTCGTAGAGCTCGCGGAAAGTCGCCTCGTGCAGCACCATCGCGCGCGTGGTGCGCGTGGCGAGGCGCTCGTAATGCGGCAGCCCGACGGCGAGCTGGCGGTTGGCCTGGCGGCGCACGAGCCCGTCGTTCTCGAGCAGCCGGATGCCCTCCCGCACAGTGGAGCGGTTGACGCCGAACTGCTTGACGAGCTCGGCTTCGGTGCCGATCGGCTCGCCGGGGCGGATCGCGCCCGTGAGGATGCGCTGCTCGATCGCCTCGGCGACGAGGCGGTAGGCGGGGGTCGCGCTGATGCGCTGGAAGTTTTTCGCGGGACCGGACATATTTCTTGACGGAAGGCGGGACATCGTCCGACAATCCGACGCGATTTGCAATCGCCCCCGGGAGAGCCGCTCGCGCGGTGGGGGTTCATGGAGGAGGAGATCATAGGAGCCACCGGTGCAGAGGCGTTGCTGCGCGTGCAGAACGTGGGCGTGCGCTTTGGCGGCATCGTCGCGCTCGATAACGTCTCCTTCGACGTCGAGCGAGGACGCATCGTCGGCCTGATCGGCCCGAACGGCGCCGGCAAGACGACGCTCTTCAACTGCCTGTCGCGCCTCTACGAGTGCGGCAGCGGCGACATCCGCTTCGACGGCGCCTCGCTCCTCTCGGTGCCGCGCCACCGCTGCGCCGCGCTCGGCATCGGCCGCACGTTCCAGAACCTGGCGCTCTTTCGCACCATGACCGTGCTCGACAACGTCATGGTCGGCCGCCACTCCCGCACCTCCAGCGGCTTCTTCGTCAACAGCCTGCGCCTGCCCGGCGTCGCGCGCGAGGAAGCCGACACGCTGGAAAAAGCGCGCGCGCTGGTGAAGCTGCTCGATCTGGACGCCGTCGCAGGCGCGCGCGTCATGGACCTGCCCTTCGGCACGCAAAAGCGCGTGGAGCTCGCGCGCGCGCTCGCCGCCGAGCCCAAGCTCCTGCTGCTCGACGAGCCGGCGAGCGGCCTCAATCACGAGGAAGTCCACGCGCTCGGCCGCCTGATCAAGGAGATCCGCGACAAGCTCTCGCTCACCGTGCTGCTGGTCGAGCACCACATGAGCCTCGTGATGAGCGTCTCGGACCGCGTCGTCGCGCTCAACTTCGGCAAGAAGATCGCCGAGGGCACGCCGTCGGAAGTGCAAAAGCACCCTGAAGTGATCCAGGCTTACCTGGGAACCGCCTGATGGCGCTCCTCTCCGCCAGGGACCTCCATGCCCAGTACGGCCTCACGCGCGTGCTGCACGGCATCAGCTTCTCGATGGAGAAAGGCACGATCACCACGCTGCTCGGCGCGAACGGCGCCGGCAAGACGACCACCCTGCGCGCGCTCTGCGGCATGGTGCGCACGCAGGGCGAGATCAGCTTCGACGGCCAGCGCATCGACGGTCGCGCGACCGAGGACATCGTGCGCCTCGGCATCGCGCACGTGCCCGACGGGCGCGGCACCTTCGTCAACCTGAGCACCGAGGAGAACCTGCGCCTGGGCGCCTATGTGCGCAAGGATCGCGAGAACGTCGAGGCGGACCTCGAGCGCGTCTTCGGCTACTTCCCGCGCCTGAAGGAGCGGCGCGCGCAGCAGGCCGGCACGCTCTCGGGCGGCGAGCAGCAGATGCTCGCGGTGTCGCGCGCGCTCATGCTGAGGCCCAAGCTCATGCTGCTGGACGAGCCCTCCTTCGGCCTCGCGCCGCTCATCGTGCGCGAGCTCTTCGGCATCCTCCGCTCGGTAAACGAGAAGGAGCATGTCAGCATGCTCGTGGTCGAGCAGAACGCGGCCATGGCGCTCGACCTCGCCGACCACGCCTACCTCATCGAGACCGGCCGCGTGGTGCTCTCGGGCACGGCCGACGAGATCAAGAACAACGACTCGGTGCGCCGTTCCTATCTGGGGTACTAGGCCATGACCTTCGACGCCCTCCTCCACCAGGTCCTCGCCGGCCTCGCCACCGGCGGCATCTACGCGAGCCTCGCGCTCGCGCTGGTGATGATCTACCAGGCGACGCACCTCGTGAACTTCGCCCAGGGCGAGCTCGCCATGTTCGCCACCTACATGGCCTGGGACCTGATCAACCGCGGCATGCCGTACTGGGCCGCGTTTTTCATCACCATCGTGCTCGCCTTCGTGCTCGGCGTGCTCATCGAGCGGATCATCGTCCGTCCGGTCGAGAACGCGCCCGTGCTGGCCGTCGTCGTGGTGTTCATCGCGCTTCTCGTCATCCTGAACAGCGTCACCGGCTGGATCTACACCTACACCATCAAGACCTTCCCGAGCCCCTTCCCGTCCGAGATCGGCGTCGGCGTGTACATGTCGCCGCACGAGGTCGGCGCGATCGGCGTGACCCTGATCGTGCTCACCCTGCTCTATGCGTTCTTCCGCTTCACCCCGCTCGGCCTCGCGATGCGCGCGGCGGCGCAGAACCCGGATTCGGCGCGCCTGGTCGGCATCCGCGTGGGCTGGATGCTCGCGCTCGGCTGGGGCCTCGCCGCCGCCATCGGCAGCGTCGCGGGAATGATGGTCGCGCCGATCGTCTACCTCGACCCGAACATGATGGGTGGCATCCTGCTCTACGCCTTCGCCGCCGCGCTCGTGGGCGGGGTGGACAACCCGGCCGGCGCGGTGTTCGGCGGGTTCCTCGTCGGCGTGCTCGAGAACGTGCTCGGCGCCTTCGTGATCGGCAACGAGCTCAAGCTCGCGGTCGCCCTCGTCATCATCATCGGCGTGCTGGTCGTGAAGCCCTCCGGCTTCTTCGGCAAGGTGCACGTGACGCGCGTATGAGCAGGAAGCAGATCATTCTCCTCGGCATCCTGCTCGTCGCGGCGTGCATCCTGCCGTTCGTGATCAGCAACTACCGGACGTTCCAGTTCTGCCTCGTGATCATCTATTCGATCGCCCTGCTGGGACTGAACATCCTCACCGGCTTCAACGGACAGATCTCGCTCGGCCACGGCGCCTTCTACGCCATGGGCGCCTACGTCACGGCGATCCTCATGGACCAGGCCGGCTTTCCCTACTGGGCGACGCTGCCTTTCTCGGGCGCGGTGTGCCTGCTCTTCGGGTTCCTGTTCGGGCTGCCGGCGCTGCGCCTGGAGGGCCTCTACCTTGCCCTCGCCACCTTCGCCCTCGGCGTGTCGCTCCCACAGCTGCTCAAGTACAAGCACCTCGAGCACTGGACGGGCGGCGTGCAGGGCATCGTCATCCCGAAGCCGGAAGCGCCCTTCGGCCTCCCGCTCACGCCCGACCAGTGGCTGTACTTCTTTTGCCTCGCGGTCGCGCTCGTCATGTTCGCGCTCGCCTGGAACCTGCTGCGCGGGCGCATCGGCCGCGCGCTCGTCGCCATCCGCGACCAGCACATCGCGGCCGAGGCCATGGGCGTGAACAGCGCGATCTACAAGTCGCTCGCCTTCGGGGTGTCGGCGATGTATACGGGCATCGCCGGGGCGCTCTCCGCCATCGCGGTCCAGTTCGTCGCGCCCGACAGCTTCGACATCTTCAAGTCGATCGTGTTCCTGGTCGGAATCGTGATCGGCGGCCTCGCCTCGATCTCCGGGGCGGTCTACGGCGCCCTGTTCATCCAGTTCGTCCCCAACATCGCCGACGAGATCTCGAAGGCCGCCCCCTGGGCGGTCTTCGGCGTATTCCTGATCGGCTTTGTCTACCTCATGCCCTACGGCATCGCGGGCGCGATCCGGATAGTGTTGGCATGGCTGGGGCGAAAGAGGCAGAATACCTGAGCGACTTTTCCTAGGAGGGAAATCCATGAAATTCAGACTGGTTCCGATTGCAGCGCTGCTTTCCGCCGCGCTCGCCTCGCCGGCGGCGCTGGCGCAGAAGAAATACGATCCGGGTGCGTCCGACACCGAAATCAAGATCGGCAACACCAACCCGTACAGCGGGCCCGCGTCCGCCTACGGCACGATCGGCAAGACGATCGCGGCGTACTTCAAGATGGTCAACGAGAAGGGCGGCATCAACGGCCGCAAGATCACCTTCATCTCCTACGACGACGCCTACAGCCCGCCCAAGACGGTCGAGATGGCGCGCAAGCTCGTCGAGCAGGACCAGGTGCTGTTCCTGTTCCAAACGCTCGGCACGCCCTGCAACACGGCGATCCACAAGTACATGAACATGCAGAAGGTGCCGCAGTCGTTCGTCGCCACCGGCGCGAGCAAGTGGAACGACCCGCGCAACTTCCCCTGGACGATCGGCTGGCAGCCGAACTACCAGACCGAGGCGAAGATCTACGCGCAGTACATCCTCAAAGAGAAGCCGAACGCGAAGATCGCGGTCCTCTACCAGAACGACGACTACGGCAAGGACTACCTCAAGGGCTTCCACGACGGCCTGGGCGAGAAGGGCAAGAAGATGATCGTGAAGGAGGTCTCGTACGAAACCTCCGATCCGACCGTCGACTCGCAGATCGTGCAGCTGCAGGGCTCGGGCGCCGACGTGTTCTTCAACATCTCGACGCCGAAGTTCGCCGCCCAGGCGATCCGCAAGGCCTACGACATCGGCTGGAAGCCGATGCACTTCCTCAACAACGTGTCCTCCTCGGTCGGCTCGGTGCTGACGCCGGCGGGGCTCGACAAGTCGATCGGCATCATCACCACGCAGTACGGCAAGGATCCGACCGATCCGAAGTGGGCCAATGACCCGGGCATGAACAAGTGGCGCGAGTTCATGAAGAAGTACTACCCCGAGGGCAGCCTGATCGACGCCTCGAACGTCTACGGCTACTCGGTGTCACAGACGCTCGAGCAGGTGCTCAAGCAGGCCGGCAACGACCTGTCGCGCGCCAACATCATGAAGCAGGCGGCCAGCCTGAAGAACTTCACGACGGACGCGGCGCTGCCGGGCATCACGATCAACACGAGCCCGACGGACTTCGCGCCGATCCAGCAGATGCAGCTGGCCCGGTTCGACGGCAAGACCTGGCAGACTTTCGGCGACGTGATGGGCGCCAAGTAAGGCCGGTTGTGGTAGCGTAAAAAGCGCGGGTCGCCGACCCGCGCTTTTCTTTTGGAGGCCCGAAAATGGACCTGAGCGAGAAAGTTCTCGGCCTGAAGCCCGCCGGCATGGCGGCCGGGGAATGGGCGGTGCGCCTCGAGCTCGCCGCGCTCTATCGCCTGTTCGACTGGATGGGATGGACCGAGCTCATCTACAACCACATCACCGCCAAGGTGCCGGGGCCCGAGAAGCATTACCTGATCAACCCGTACGGCCTCTGGTACAACGAGGTGACCGCCTCGAACCTCGTCAAGGTCAACCTCGAGGGCAAGGCGGTGGACGGCTCGAAGTACCCGGTCAACGTCGCCGGGTTCATCATCCACAGCGCGGTCCACGCCGCGCGCGAGGATGCGAAGTGCATCATCCACACCCACTCGACCGCCGGCAGCGCGGTCTCGTGCAAGAAGGAAGGTTTGCGCTACGACAACTTCTACAGCGCGATCCTGCACGGCGAGGTGGCATATCACGAGTTCGAGGGCGTGACGACGGATCTTTCCGAGCAGACGCGCCTCGTGAAGAGCCTCGGCACGAAGGGCGTGCTCATCCTGCGCAACCACGGCCTGCTCGTCGCCTGCCCCGGCATCCCCGAGGCGTTCTCGACCTACTGGACCCTGCAGCGCGCCTGCGAGATCCAGGCGGCGACCGACGCGATGGCGGGCGAGAACCTGCCGATCACGCGCAAGGTGCTGGAAGAGACGCCCGAGCGCACCGCGCCGTTCCGCAAGGGCGCCCGCCCGGGCGGCATGGTATTTGATGGAACGCTGCGTCGAGCAGGGATTCGCTACGAGGACATCGTCTAGACATGGACAAGAAAGCCCACAAGGAACGCTATGACGCGGGGCTGAAGACCCGCAGCGACGTGCTCGGCAAGAGCTATGTCGAGAAATCGATGGCCGCGGTGGACGACTTCAATCAGGAGTTCACCGAGCTGCTCAACACCTACTGCTGGAACGACATCTGGAACCGGCCGGGCCTGGATCGCAAGACCCGCTCCATGCTCAACCTCGCCATGCTCGCCGCCCTTGGCAAGGAGCACGAGCTGAAGCTCCACATCAACGGCTCGCTCAACAACGGCCTCACCAAGGACCAGATCAAGGAAGTGTTCCTGCAGGTCGCCATCTACTGCGGCGTGCCCGCCGCGGTCGTCTGCTTCCGCTGCGCGCGCGAGGTGTTCAAAGAGCGCGGCGTGTGAAGGTCGGCTTCATCGGCCTCGGGCGGATGGGCCGCCTGATGG
>Ga0310810_10008745_pt1 | contig 11679 bp, 11 predicted proteins | sample NCmetagenome_FD_207641 | JGI IMG/M metagenome (GOLD analysis project Ga0310810, IMG submission 207641) | Soil microbial communities from experimental microcosm in Duke University, North Carolina, United States - NC | ecosystem: Engineered > Artificial ecosystem > Soil microcosm > Unclassified ...
TCGACCACAAGGTCCAGCACGTCCCCGGACCAGCGCGGAAGCAACTTGGCGACCTCGAGCCGACGCGCGATCGTTCCATCGACGCCGTCGACGACAAGCGCGATCCCGAAGCAAAGGAACATGGCCGGCCATTGGCCCTGCACTGCATAGACCAGAGCGATGAGTGCAAGCGCCGCGCCGGTGGCGGTAAAGATGTGTACCGCAAACGCGCGGGCATGGATGAAAGGCGGCAAGACATCCTCAGATCTGATGCGGGCCTTCCGGCGGGCCCGTCCCGCGCCCGCATGACCGGCGCATTCCATCATACGATCCCCTGCTGCGTTGTCATGGCCACGCCGGCGATCATCGGGTAACTACGGACACGACATCGTCCCGGGCGCCCTGAGAGGCAGATGAGAAATGTGACCACCGAAGTGGCCATCGTCGGCGCAGGTCCTGCGGGCCTGACAGCGGCGATCGCGCTTGCGTCGGCTGGCGTCGAAACAACGCTGATCGCCAAGAGCCACTCTGCGGCGGATCACCGCACCACTGCGCTGCTCGCCAGTTCGGTGACCGCGCTCGACGCACTCGGCGTCTGGGACGGTTGCCGGGAGCATGCGGCACCGCTGCGGGTCCTGCGGATCATCGATGACACGGCGCGGCTCCTGCGGGCGCCCGAGGTCCGATTCGCGGCGGCCGAGATCGGGCTCGACGCCTTCGGCTACAACATCGAGAATCGGTTCCTTGTCGCCGCGCTCGCGGCACGCGCAGATGCGCTGACGACGCTGACGCACAGCGAAGGCGAAGCCACCGGGGTCGAAATCGATCGTGAGGCGGTGATCATAAGGTGCAACGGGACCACGATATCGGCGCGCCTCGCGATTGGCGCTGACGGCCGCCGTTCGTTGTGCCGCGTCGCCGCCGGCATCTCGATCGACCGCCGAACCTACCGACAGACCGCGCTCACCTTCAACCTCGGCCATAGCCGTCCCCATCACGACGCCTCAACCGAGCTTCACACCGAGACAGGCCCGTTCACGCTGGTGCCGCTCCCGGGGCGACGATCGAGCTTGGTGTTCGTCGTTGATCCCGCTCAAGCCCCTCGCCTCTCCGCACTCTCGGACCCAGAGATGGCGGCCGAGATCGAACGCCGCTCGCATTCGATCCTAGGCAAGATCGTGGTCGAGCCCGGCCGCGGGGTCTTCCCGCTGGCGGTCGAGACTGCATCGCGTCTGGGCGCTGGGCGCGTGGTACTGGTCGGCGAGGCGGCCCATGTCATTCCCCCGATCGGCGCGCAGGGCCTCAACCTCGGACTGCGCGACGCCGCCACGATCAGCGAGCTGATTGTTGCCATCCGTCGCGGCGGCGGCGACGTCGGTGATGTGGCCGACCAATATGAACATATGCGCCGCGCCGATGTGATCAGCCGCGCGCTCGCAGTCGATGTTCTCAACCGCAGTCTCCTTTCGGATTTCCTGCCATTGCAAGGCGCGCGCGGATTTGGGCTTTTTTTATTGGAGCGGGTCGGGCCATTGCGTCGGGCGATCATGCGCGAAGGCGTTACGTCTTCGGCATCCCTGCCGCGCCTCATGCGTGGGGAAGCGCTTTAGCGCCGCCTGACAGACATGCGCGGCAACTCAAAGCTTGCCCCCATGTCGCGATCTCCGCGGCGCGGAGACGCTGCTCGGCGGCATGTTCGCCGGCAAGCGATTCCGCAGGAGCATCTCACCGAAAAAGCCCTGCCGGCAGCTGGTGCGTCTTCACCAGCCACATGACCGTCGTCAACGTCGCTACCGAGATGAGGGTCCCAAACAGGACCGAGCTCGACGCCTGCTCGACCCAGACATCGTACTGCCGCGCGAAAACGAACACGTTGAGCGCAGGCGGCAACGCCGCCATCAACACCGCGGTATAGATCCAGACATCGGTGAACGGCCCGAGCAGCGACAGCAGCATGAACGCCAGAACCGGATGAACGATGAGCTTCACGGAGATCGCGAGCGGCACATCCCACGGCATCTTGTCGAGCGGACGCAGCGCGACCGTGACGCCGAGCGTGAACAGGGCCGTGGGCGCCGCCGCATTTTGCAAGAACTGCATCAGACGATCGAGCGCTACGGGAGGCTCGTAGTGCAGCGCGGCCGAGAGCACGCCGAGCATGGTTGCCAACATCAGCGGATGCAGCGTGACCCGCTTGACCACGTCGACAAGGTCCGCCGCGAAGCTCCTTTTCTCCCTCCCTGCAAGCGTCATCAGAAACGGTACAAGTGAGAACAACAGGATGTTGTCGAAACAGAAGATGAGGGCGACCGGCGCGGTGGCCTTCGTTCCGAGCGTGGCCAAAGCGAGGCCCGGCCCCATGTAGCCGATATTGCCGTAACCGCCAGCAAGTCCTGCGATCGTCGATTCCGCCATCTGGCCGCGCCGGATGCCCATCCCGATCGCAAACGACACCGCGAACGCGCAAAATGTCGCGAGCATCGTACCGACGATGAAGCGTGGATTGGCAAGTTGCTCCAGCGGGGTCCGTGCGACGATCCGATAGAACAGAGCCGGCAAAGCCACATAAAGAATGAAGAAGTCCATCCAGGCGAGTCCGCTATCCGGAATCGCCTTGAATTTTCCGCAGGCAAGCCCAAGAAAAATCAAGCCGAAAAACGGCAAAGCCAGATTGATGACTTCGAGCATGCGGGCTGCCTACCGGCTGACCTGGCGTTGGTCAATCTTTCTACCCCTGCCCGCAAAAGCAGCTTGGCCAAGCGCAGCCGTTCCCCGTACCGTAGGCGAGCCGATGCCGTGCCGGGGAACAGGAAATTGGGACTGACATGAAGCTCCCCCGTAACTTCTTCAAACCGCTCGCGATCGGTGCGCCGGCCCCGCTGCGCGAGCTTCCGGTCAAGCTGGAACGGATGATCCACTTCGTGCCACCGCATATCGAGAAGGTGCGCGCAAAAGTGCCCGACCTGATCGCGCAGGTGGACGTCGTGCTCGGCAACCTGGAAGACGCAATTCCCGCCGACGCCAAGACGGCAGCGCGCGCCGGCTTTATCGCAATGGCCAGGGGGAGCGACTTCGGCACGACCGGTCTATGGACGCGCGTCAACGCGCTCAACTCGCCATGGATCCTCGATGACATGGTCGAGATCGTCGCCGCAGTCGGATCGAAGCTCGATGTGGTCATGCTCCCCAAGGTGGAAGGACCCTGGGATATCCATTACCTCGACCAACTCCTCGCCCAGTTGGAAGCAAAATACGCGGTCAGCAAACCAATCCTGATCCATGCGATCCTGGAGACCGCCGAGGGTGTCAACAACGTGGCCGACATCGCGACCGCATCTCCGCGGATGCATGGCATCAGTTTAGGCCCAGCCGACCTCGCCGCCTCCCGCGCGATGAAGACGACCCGCGTCGGCGGGGGGCACCCGGATTACGTTGTGATCGCAGACGCCAGTGGTGCCGAGGGGCGCGAAAAATTCCAGCAGGATCTGTGGCATTACACCATCGCGAAGATGGTGGACGCCTGCGCAGCAGCGGGCATCAAGGCGTTCTATGGTCCATTCGGGAACTTCTCCGATCCGCCAGCCTGCGAGGCGCAATTCCGCAATGCGTTCCTCATGGGCTGCGCCGGCGCCTGGACCCTGCATCCGAGCCAAGTTCCGATCGCCAAGCGCGTGTTCTCGCCCGATCCGGCGGAGGTGGCGTTCGCCAAGAAAATCATCGACGCCATGCCCGACGGCACTGGTGCCGTCATGATCGACGGCAAGATGCAGGACGACGCGACCTGGAAGCAGGCCAAGGTGGTGGTCGATCTTGCCCGGCTGGTGGCGGCCAAGGACCCGGAGGTGGCTGCGCGCTACAGCCTTTGACCCTCTAGTATCGTCCGCGATCCTGGATTATGTCGGTCTGAGCATGGGCAAGACGCGCAACGCGAAGTTCAAGATTGGCCAGGTGGTCCGCCACCGACTCTTTCCGTTTCGCGGTGTCGTGTTCGACATCGATCCAGAGTTCAACAACACGGAGGAATGGTACCAGTCGATTCCGGCAGAGGTTCGCCCGCACAAGGATCAACCATTTTATCACCTGTTCGCGGAGAATGCGGAAAGCGAATACATCGCGTATGTCTCCGAGCAGAACCTCTTGGCCGACACATCAGGCGAGCCGGTACGGCATCCGCAAGTTGCGGAAGTGTTCGAGCAGGACGAGAAAGGGAGCTACCGGCCGCGCAATTCACTGCTGAACTAGTGATTTATTTTTTTCAATACGCGCTCGTATTTCAACTGCGGCACCGCGTCCCATCGACCATTCCCGCTCACGGATTTAGCGCGGCGGTGCTGTCTGCGCACCCTCAAGCTTCTTGCGCGCTTCCTCAGCACGCTTCTGCAGTTGTTCCTGCAACTGCTTCTGCTGCTCCACAACGGTCTTGGGATCGCTCGGTGGTCCGTCGAATGCCTTGGCGAACTCGGCAAGCGGCAGTGGAATGCTGATGGGCTGGCCAGCTTCGTTGATACCCTGCACATGCATGGTTTGGCCCTTCTTCATCGCGCCGATCAAATCATCGCTGGCCTCGTAGTCGGCCATGCAACCTCCAGGCACGCACATTACGTATGGGCCGGCCATGGGCTGGCCCTCATCGATGATGACGCGTGTTCCCGGCGGCAGCGACACGCCGAGCGGCACCGTGACACGTAGAACCTTTTTCTCCTGTCCTTCCGGCGCAATCACCACCGCTCCGACGACCGGCTCGCCGGACTCCAGGCGGCCGCCTTTGCCGGTGAAGCAGACATGCTTGGGATTAGGCTCCGGGCTCGTCTGGCAGACCTTGGTCCATGGAGCGTACAGGAGCTGTGGCTGCTCGCGCTGCTCGGCTGGAGCAGGGCTCGGCGTCTCCTGGGCTTTGGGCTGGGCCTTGGGTTGCGCCTTGGGTGCGGGTTGTTGCGCCAGAGCATACGGAGTGGAAGCGACCCCGGCGGCCCCCGCCGTGGTCATCACAACGAGCAGCCGGTGGAGCAAAGGCGCTGCAAATAGTCCTCTGTGCGTCATTTAGCTGCCCATTGCGCGTTGCGAGAGCACCAAGGCGAAGCGCGATAATTCCAACATTCAAAACCAAAAGAGGCGCGCCCAAGGCGCGTCCTATCATCACGATCCTAACCTATGATCCCGGAGCGGAGTTGTCCGCGCCGCCGATACAGGCCCCTTCCACGGCGGGGGTCGATGACCGCCGACAATTTGCTCGTCAGTGTCCACTGATGACGCCGATTTCAGCGCACGGCCAAAGCCCCACGTGAGCAGCACCCGAGCTCGGCGAAACTCTGTTTCGATTGCATCGCTGCGGGAGTGCGAACGATCAGCGTGCTCCGCAGCAGGACCGGCCACCCACGCGACCGGAGGCTCCTTGGGCGCAAGAGCCGTGGCAGCGAAGATATCAGTCTAACGTGAACGCGATCCGTTATCGCGTCGGAGCGGCCTGCTGGCCCTCGAGCTTCTTGCGAGCCTCCTCGGCTCGCTTCTGGAGCTCGTCCTGCAACTGCTTCTGCTGCTCCTCGAACTTCTTGGGATCGGTCGGCGGGCCGTCATAGGCCTTGGCGAAATCCGTGAGTGGAACCACCAGGCTGATGGGCTGGCCAGCGCCGTTGATGCCTTGGATGACGAGGCCCTGCCCTTTCTTCAGCTTGCCGATCAGTTCGCCGCTCGCTTCGTAATCGGCCATGCAGCCGTTGTTGAAGCAGATGACATACGGGCCGGTCATGGGCTGACCGTTGTCGACAATCACACGGGTGCCGGGCTGGATCGACATTCCAAGCGGTAAGGTAACGCGGAGAACCTTTTTCGGCTCGTTTTCCGGCTCGATCAGTACGGCCGCCACCACCGGCATGCCCGATTCGACCCGTCCGTCCTTGCCGGTGAAACAGACCTGCTTGGCGTTCGCCTCCTGGCCCTTCAGGCAGAACTTGGTCCAGGGGGAAAAGATGAGCTGAGGCTGATCGCCGGCCTGTGCCTGCGGTTGCCCTTGCGGTGCCGGGGCCTCCGCCGGCTTCGGCGCGGGTGCAGCCTTGGGGGCCGCTTTCGGAGCTACTTTGGGGGCGGCAGGTGCCGGAGCGGCGGGCGGCGCCTGAGCCAGGGCGCCAGAGCCGATCAATGCGGTGAGCATGGTCGTCGCCACGGCAATGGCGAACGCGCGTGCGGCCGGCCGGGCCGGCGCAGAAACCAACCGATGATCCATCTAAAGATCCTCTTGCTTACCGCTCTGCTAGCGCCCCGCGCCGGAACGGTTGCCCCATACTCCGAGGGGTGGTGTCGGCACCAAATGCGGCAGGAGCGTGACGCCAGCGTCCGCCCGATCGCCCATTTCAGCCAATCAAGCCATAACCCCGCCGTCTTGTAATAGGAAATTGCGGCAATAAGCGGCCGCGGCCCGCCCTTCGCCCGCACGGCATACACGGCCCTAGCTTGGTCCTATCCTGTCGAAATAATTGTCCTGAATGCAAGGCGTCACGCCCCGCTGCGGCCGTGGCGACGCCTGTTTCCGCTCAAGACCGTGTTCGCGAGCGCATCCGTCGCCTGGTGCAAAGCGGCTCCGCGGCGTGGCCGCTTCTGCTTTCGAGCCTGTTGTTTTGGAACGGCTGTAATCTCGCGGGCTCGGCGCAGGCGTCCGAAGCACGGCACGCGCTTGCGATGCACGGCGAACCAGCGTTGCCCGAGGACTTCTCCCGGCTGTCCTATGCTGATCCGGCGGCACCGAAGGGCGGGCGCCTGGTGCAGGGCGTACTCGGGACCTTCGACAGCCTCAATCCTTTCATCGTGAGAGGAATCGCTCCGCAATCGATCCGCGGCTACGTGGTCGAGAGCCTCATGGCCCGCGGCTACGACGAGCCGTTTACTCTCTATGGCTTGCTGGCCCGCAAAGTCGAAACCGATGCTCAACGCAGCTATGTCACATTTCATCTCGACCCCGCGGCAAGATTCTCCGACGGCAAGCCGGTCACCGCAGACGACGTCCTGTTTTCCTGGCAACTGCTGCGTGACAAAGGACGGCCGAACCATCGCACCTATTATGCCAAGGTCGCGAAAGCCGCAGTGGTGGGAGAACGCGCGGTCCGGTTCGATCTCTCCGGCAGCAATGATCGCGAGCTGCCGCTCATTCTTGGACTGATGCCGGTTCTCGCCAAGCACGCGGTCAACCCCGAGACATTCGAAGAGACGTCGTTCCAGACGCCGCTTGGCAGCGGTCCCTATGTCGTCAGCCAAGTCGATCCGGGGAAGAGCGTAACCCTCAAGCGCGATCCAAACTATTGGGGGCGTGACCTTCCGATAAACCGCGGCCTCTGGAACTTCGATGAGATCCGCTTCGATTATTACCGCGAGGCCAATTCGCATCTGGAGGCGTTCAAGCGCGGTCTCTACGACATACGAAATGAACAGGACCCCGGACGCTGGCAGGTGGCGTACGATTTCCCCGCGGCAAGAGACGGACACGTGATCAAGGAAGCGTTGCCGTCCGGGATGCCCAAGACGAGCACTTTTTTCGTGTTCAATACGCGGCGCCCGATCTTCTCCGACATTCGGGTGCGCGAGGCGATTTCGCTGCTGTTCGACTTCGAGTGGATCAACCACAACTACTTTTTCGACCTCTATCGGCGCACCGCGGGCTATTTCGATGGCTCGGAATTGTCGTCTCGCGGCCGTCCGGCCGATGAACGAGAGCGGGTGCTGCTCGCGCCTTTCTCCAGCTCGGTTCGCGCCGACGTGCTCGACGGCACCTGGTCGCCCCCGGTGAGCGACGGCTCCGGGCGCGATCGCGGCACGCTCAAGCGCGCACTCGGCCTGTTGACGGCCGCAGGCTACGAGCTGCGCGGGACCCAACTCGTCGAGCGGGCAAGCGGCCGGCCGTTCGCATTCGAGATCATGGTGACGGCGCGGGACGAGGAGCGGCTCGCGCTGCTGTTCTCGCAAAGCTTGAAGCGAGCGGGAATTACGGCGCGCGTGCGGGTGGTCGACGCGGTTCAGTACGAAGGTCGGCGCTTGGCCTATGACTTCGACATGATCGAGAACCGCTGGGACCAGTCGCTCTCGCCCGGCAACGAACAGGCGTTCTATTGGGGCTCCGAGGCCGCCGCGCAGCCCGGCACCCGCAATTATATGGGCATCAAAAGTCCCGCCGTGGACGCGATGATCGCCGCGCTGCTCAAGGCGGAAAGCCGCGAGGATTTCGTCGCCGCGGTGCGTGCCCTCGACCGGGTGCTGATCTCGGGCTTTTACGTCATTCCGCTGTTTCATCTTCCAGCCCAATGGGTCGCGCGTTGGGACACGATCGGGCGGCCTGCAACCACTTCGCTTTACGGCTATCTGCCCGAGACATGGTGGCGTAAGCCCAAAGCCAACTGACCGTCCTCCGTTTTGTTGACGGGCCATTAACAGCCGTTGCGTAAGGTGGCGGGTCCGTCCCGCACAACCGGCTCGCGTCATGGCGCTCTTAGGTCCGATGGTGGTGATCGCCGAAAGTTCGGCGGCCGATTTGATCGACGTGCTTGCCAAGGCCGGCGCCTTTCCCACCGTCGAAACACGCTGGGTCGATGCCCCGGCCGCCATCGCCGAAGTCCAGCCGGTCGCTATCGCCATCGCCGACCCCGAGGGCAATCCGTCGCCGTTGCATGTGCACGCGGTGATGGAATGCATCGAGACGCGCGGCGGTCCGGTCACGCCGGTGATTGCGCTGGTGGAGCGCGACTACTCCCCCGCAATTCCGAGTGCGCTGGCGATCGGGATGGATGACTCCACCGACCGCCTGATTGCCCGTCTGCACTCGGCGCTAAGAATCCGTACGTTGCATGCCACGGTGCTGCGGCGCGCACACAGCGCGGGCGCGAAGAATGGCATTCCGGCATTCATCCCGCCCGATCTGCTCGACGATGCAACCGTGCTGTGCGTCGGACGTGGCGGCTTCTATCCCACGCTTGCGCGTGCCATCGGCCAGCAGGTCGGCCTGATCGGGGTGCTGAGCATCGACGCCGCCGCGCGCTATCTCAACGTTCGCGACGTGGAAGCTGTTGTCATCGGCGAGGGCCTGGGCCCACGCGTGGTTCAAGGTCTGCTGAACTTGCTCGCCGAGGATGCGCGATTTCGCGATCTCCCGATCGGCGTGTTGGACAATGCTGCGGTCGATGACGAGCGGTTGCCCAATCTGGTGCGAGTCGCGTCCGATCCTGCGCGCCTGGTCGAGCGAATCCTCCCATTCGTGCGCCTGCAGGCGTTCGAAAGTCAGCTCAAGCGGGTCCTCAAATCCCTCGAGACCGAGGGCGTCGTCGATCCCGATACCGGCCTGCTCGTGGCTGCGGCCTTCTGGCGCGATCTCGAGCGCGCCGTGCAAGGAGTCGAGCAGCCTGCCAAAGCGCTTTCGGTTGCGCGTTTCAATTTCGAGGGCGCCACCGACCACCGGGCCCACCTCGATGCCGCGCGGCTGTTGAGCCGCCTCTTGCGCAACGCCGATTTCGCTTGTCGTGAACAGGACGGATCCATCCTGACCGTCTTCACCGGAACTGACCTGCGCAGGGCCCATGTGATTGCGCGCCGGATTGCAAGCGTGCTCATGCGGACAATGGTTTCGTCCGGCTGCGAGCGCAATACCATCAGGCCGACGATCACCCTCGCCGCTCTCAAGCCCACCGACAATCTGAGCACATTGGTAGCGCGGATAGGCGCCAGTTCTCAGGTTGCCGCCGAGTAACCGCGGGCCTAGTCTGAGGGGTGCGCGAGAGGACCCCTGCCATGACTTCAGCCCTGCCGATCGACATGGTTTCCGACGTCGTTTGCCCCTGGTGCTTCATCGGCAAGCGCCGGTTGGAAAAGGCGATCGCGCGTGTACCGGACATCCCGGTCGTGGTGCGCTTTCGGCCGTATTTTCTCAACCCGTGGGTGCCGCGCGGCGGGATGAGCCGCGAGGAGTATCTCACCGCCAAGTTTGGTTCGCCCGAGCGCTATCGGGCGATCGCGCAGCGGGTCGCGCAAGCGGCCGCAGCCGAAGGGCTGACTTATGCGCTCGACGGCATCAAGCGCCAGCCCAACACGCTCGATTGCCATCGCCTGATTCTCTGGGCCGACGAGACCGGCAATGCGGCGCGTATGAAGCAGCGGCTGATGGACCTCTACTTCACCGAGGGCGGCGATCTGACCGACCGCGAGGTGCTTGTGCAGGCGGCGGTCGATTGCGGGCTCGATGCCGCGATCATGCGCCGGCGTCTAGCAGCCGACGACGACGAAGAGCGCGTGGAGCAGGATGCCAACTCCGCCAAGGAGGCTGGCATCGACGGCGTGCCCTGCTTCATCCTGGGCGGCCGGATGGCGGTACAGGGCGCACAGGCGCCCGAATATCTCGCGCAGGCGATCGCCCGCGCGGCGGACGAGTACGTCAAAGGCGAGGCCGCGGAATAGCAGCACGAGCGTTGACGAGCCGGGGCGCCCCCTGCCCTTCGCCGCAAACAACATATAGCTCAGAGCAACTGCCCGCGGGCGAAACGCAACGCGAGCACGAGAATCGCGCTTGCGGCAATCCATGAGCCCAAGATGCGCCCTCCGATGCGGGCCCAGATCCACTCGCGCACGCCGATGAGATAGCTCGTGCCGGCAGAGATGACGACGAGGGTAAGACTGGCCCCGAACCCGGTGCCGATCAACATTGCGGTCGCGACGGTGATGGATATCGCCTCCGGCGGTGAGTCCAATCCGAGCGCGACGCCCGCTGCGGCGGCGAGTGGCGCGCAAGCAAGCGCCGACAACGGATGGGCAAGCGCGGCCAACGCTCCGCTCGCGAATGCCGTGGCAAGCAGAGCGTCGGCGGCGGGTGTCTGTCCGACGCCCAACGCGATAGCCGTCAGACCCGCGGCAAGTCCAATGACGAACGCGGCGCAGGACACGATCCGCCGGCCGGCCGTTTGCTGGCCGATGAGCAGGCCCAGGGCCAGCAGCGCGAGGACATGTGCCGGGAGCACCAGGGGGTGCAGCACTCCGGCGCCAAAGCCGCTCATCCCAGTCCGCTCAAGAAGGCAACGCCGGCCAACGCAATGGCACCACCGGCCGTGCGCACGGCGATCCGGCCTGCGCGCCATCGTGCGAGCAGACCAATGGCAATACCGGTGAGGTGCAGCAATCCCGTTGCGACCACGAAGCCGACGGAATAGGCGACGACGTCTGCCCCGGGTGGGAGCTCGGCGCCATGGGCATGGCCGTGGAAGATCGCAAAGACGCCGACAATCAGCGCCGCGACCCACAGCGGCGGCCGTGCCGCCAGCGCCACCATCGTGCCGAGCACGACGGCGGATAACGCGATGGCGGTCTCCACGCCAGGCAGCGACACGCCAAGAATTCCGATGACACCCCCGAACGCCATCACCAGCGGAAACACGATCGGCAAAAGCCAGATCGCAGGCGGCCCGAGAAAGGCGCCCCACAGGCCAACCGCCACCATGGCGACGACGTGATCCGGCCCGAACAGCGGGTGAGCGAAACCGCCGATGAAACCGCCGGTGCTGCTGCCGGTGTGGGCCAAGGCGGGCACGGCAAAGAGCAGCAACATGTTCGCTGCTGCGACCACAACGGCGCGCCACTGATTCAGGATCGGGGATGGCGCCGATTGCAGCCGTGCCGTGTGATCCACCGATATTTGTCCCGTTCTTCAGGCGGCCTTTGCCGGTTGCGCAAGCGCCACCA
>Ga0310810_10008746_pt1 | contig 11679 bp, 10 predicted proteins | sample NCmetagenome_FD_207641 | JGI IMG/M metagenome (GOLD analysis project Ga0310810, IMG submission 207641) | Soil microbial communities from experimental microcosm in Duke University, North Carolina, United States - NC | ecosystem: Engineered > Artificial ecosystem > Soil microcosm > Unclassified ...
TGTTCAGCCCGGAGCATGGCATCCGCGGCGACGCGGACGACCGGATCGAATCGTCGCGCGATCAGAAAACGGGTCTCACCATCCACTCGCTCTATGGCAAGACGCTCCGTCCGACTCCGGCCATGCTCGACGGCCTCGATATCGTCGTCGTCGATCTGCAGGACGCCGGCGCCCGGATCTACACCTACCCCGCGGCAATTGCCTACCTGATGGAGGAGGCGGCCGCGCGCAAGCTGCCGGTTCTCGTGCTCGACCGGCCGAACCCGATCGACGGTTTCGACATTGAAGGGCCGGCCCAGGACGCCGGCGGCAACCGCTACGTCGGCTACCTGCCGATGCCGCTGCGCCACGGCCTGACGATCGGCGAGCTGGCCCGGCTGTTCAACGGCGAAGCGCATATTGGCGCCGACCTGACGGTGGTGCCGATGAGGAACTGGCGCCGCGACGACTGGTTCGACGAGACGGGGATCGCATGGGTGAACCCGTCGCCGAACCTCCGCAACCTGGTGGCCGCCACGGTGTACCCGGGGATCGGCGCGATCGAAGGGACCAACCTGTCGGTCGGGCGCGGCACCGACACGCCGTTCGAGCAGTTCGGCGCGCCCTGGATCGACGGTCCGGCGCTGGCCGCGGCGCTCAATACGAGCGCGCTGCCGGGCGTGCGCTTTTATCCCGTGACATTCACGCCGGCGGCCGGCGCCAAGCTCGGTGGCCAGGCGTGCCACGGCGTGTTCCTGATCGTCACCGATCGGGATCGGCTGCGTCCGGTTCGTGTCGGCCTGCAGATCGCCTCGACCTTGTCGCGGATGTACGGCGCGCAGTTCACACTGGAGGACGCGACGACGCTGTTCGGGCCGAAGGCGATGCTCGACAAGATTCGCGCCGGCGCCGATCCGGCGGAGATCGCCGCGTCGTGGGCGGCGGACGAAGCGAAATGGCGTCTTACGAGGGTGCGCTATCTGCTGTACTGAGACGCTGCTCGGCGCGGCGCGAATAGGTCCCGAGTACCCACTTGAACGGGCCGATCAGGAAGTAGATCGGCCCGGCGATCGCCGCGGCCGCCCGCGGCCCGCCGAACGTCGCGATCAGGAACGACAGCACCCCAATCGCCGCGAGCCCCGCATTGTCGATGATGTTGACGCGTGCATCGAGCGTCTGGCTGGCGTCGAGCTCGAGCATCGCCCGCTTGCGATAGGCGTTGCGGTACATCAGCGCGAAGACCGAGAAGACCGCGATCACGCCGCCGCTGTAGATCTGCATCAGGCGCGGCGCCTCCGACACCTCGATCGTCGGCGTCTGCGCGCCTGGCAGGCGGTTGAAGCCGAACAGCTGGTCGACGACGAGTGTGAACACGAACTTCAGCGGATACACGTAGAACAGGACCACGAAGAGCAGGATGCCGGTCAGCACGATCGTGGTCGCGTCTTCGAGACCATAGCGGCGGAAGAAATTGAAGTGCCTCCACCAGACCTGAAACAGCAGCGCGAAGCAGATGCCGAACGCGAAGAACTGGTGCATCGCCACCCACAGCTCCTCGAATGTGTGAGGCACCTCGAGTGACACGACGAGCAGCGTCACCGCGAACGCGAACACCGCGTCGCTGAACCCTTCGATGCGAGAGACTTCGCGGCGGTAGTGTTCCGCCCGGGATGCGTGCGGCATGGCGCGGAGTGTATCGGGTAATGGATTGAGCGGCTAGAGGAGCCAGGTCGGCTGGTAGAGGAGGACGTAGACCAGGACGCCGGTCACGGATACGTACAGCCAGATCGGGAAGGTCCAGCGCGCGATGCGACGATGCTGCGGGTAGCGCCCCTGGAGGCCCCGCGTCATCGAGACGATCGCCAGCGGCGGCACCGTCGCGGCCAGCACCACGTGCGTGATCAGGATGGTGAAGTAGAGCGGTCGCACGAAGCCCTGGCGCGGGAACGGCACCGAGCCGACCTGCGCGTGGTAAACGAGGTAGCAGATCAGGAAGAGCGACGACACGGCGAACGCCGCGATCATGAACTTCCGGTGCAGATCGATACGGCGGAGACGCATCAATGCGTAGCCGCAGAGCAGAAGGACCCCGGACACCGCGTTCAGGCTCGCGTTGACGGCGGGAAGATCGTGGACGGAAATCATCAAGCTCTCAGCCTCGAGGCGGACCTGAGCTCGACACGAATCGATGTCTGGTCCGGCTGCAGCCGGACACTACCGTGGTTCGGCACGGACTCCTAGAGTTTGTTCGCAATCATCGCGATCCAGAGCAGCGGCAGATAGGTGATCGATCCATAGAACAGCGCGCGCGCCGTCGCTTCGTTGCGCGCGGTGGCGAACCGCACGGCGAGCAGGAACAGCGCGACGCCGAGCACCGCCGCGACCGCGAGGTAGACGTTGCCGGCCAGTCCGCTGAACGTCGGCTCCAGGCTGGCGAGCACCAGCAGAAACGCCCAGTACACCGCCTGCTTGCCGGCGCGTTTGCCGTCGGGGTCGATCACCGGCAGCATCGGGAAGCCCGCCAACGCGTAGTCCTCACGGTACAGCCACGCGATCGCCATGAAGTGCGGCAGCTGCCAGCAGAACACGATGGCGAAAAGCGCCGCGCCGCTGCGATCGATGCCGCCATGCGACGCCGTCCAGCCGATCAGCGCCGGCAGTGCACCGGGCACCGCGCCGACGATCGTCGACAACGGCGTCCGCCGTTTCATCGGCGTGTAGATCACGAGGTAGGTGATGAGCGTCGCGAGCGCGAGCCCCGCCGACAGCCAGTTCGCGCGGGCCGCCAGAATGACGAGGCCGCAGGCCGACAGCGCAAGACCGAAGATCCGCGCATCGGCCGGAGCGATGCGGCCGGCGGGCAGCGGCCGAAGCCGCGTGCGCCGCATCAACGCGTCGGTGTCGCGTTCGTACAGCTGGTTCAGCGCTGCCGCGCCACCGGCAACGAGCGCCGTGCCGGTGACCGCCTGCGCCATCGACACGAAGTCGGTGCTGCCGACGCCTCCGAGGTAGTAACCCGCGGCGCTGGTCGCGACCACAAGGAAATTCAGGCGCGGTTTGGTCAGCGCGACGTAATCGGCGAAGACGGAGGCACGGCGCACCTCGGGCATCGGCAGCGTCGCGACCGCCGGGGTGTCTTTCACGCGCGCCCTCGACGTTCCGGCCCTTCGAGGGCCTCAGGGCCGCCCTGAGCCAGGCCGAAGGGCGGCTGAAGCCGAAGACTGCCGACGAGACCTCGTTGTTCTCTCTGCGTGCGTTGCGCTCTCTGCGGTTCCATCCGTACGTGATACGCGAAGCTTCCGCGCCACGCTCGCAGCGTGATCACCAGCGAGGTCGTCAACACCAACGCTCCGCAGACGACATGGAAGCTGTTGATCCAGGGGTCGCGGCGGCTGAGGACGGTCAGCGCACCGAGCGTGACCTGCAGCGCCACGAGCGCCACGATGAGCGCCGCCGGCCGCATCAGCTCGCGGCGGTCCCGATAGTGCGACCGCACATGAATGAAGAGGGCGGCGAGACTCAGTGTCACGAGCAGCGCCCCGACACGATGCGTGAAATGGATCGCGATTGCGGTGCTCCAATGATCGGGGAGGATATGGCCGAACATCAGCGGGAAATCCGGAATCGCCAGTCCCGCGCCCGTATGTCTCATCGTCGCGCCGACGAGGATCTGCGTGTAGATCAGGACGGTGGCGGTGGTGGCGAGTCTCCGGAGAGGCGCACCGATCTTGACGTCCTCGGCACCGCGAATCTGTCCGGCGGTACCGGCGTCATGGGCGTAGCCGGCCATCCAGCCGGGAGAGGTGAAGATCGCGATCGCCACGGTCATGCAGAAGAAGATTTCCGCGAGTCCGGCGTGTGCGGTGGAAATCGCCGCGGGCAGGAAGAACAACACCGTCAGCCCGCCGAGCAACCCCTGGGCGACGACGGAACCGAGCGTGGCGACGCCGAACCAGCGCATCCAGCGCCGCGGATCGGCGTACCACAGCCACGCCGCCATGATGATCGTGAGGAATCCGACGGTGCTGGCGATGAGGCGGTGGCCGTGCTCGTAGAGGATGTTGGCAACCCACATCGACGGCGGGAACGTGAACATGCTCCAGCCGTAGCTGGTGGGCCAGTCGGGCACCGACAGCCCCGCATCATGGCTCGTGACGAGGCTGCCCGCCAGGATCAGGACAACCGTGCAGGCGACGAGGAACTTGGAGAAACGGTGAAGCACAGGATAGGGCTCAGGGCTGAGCGCTAAGGGCTGGGTTCTAAGCCCTCAGCCATCAGCCCTCAGCCCTGACGAACATCAGTTGGTTGCGGTCGGGCCTGCGGCCTTGAACGTGAAGGTCACGTCCTTCGATTCCTTCGCGCCGAGCGTCACGCTGGCGGTCTGGGTGCCGAGCTTCTCGTGCCACGCTTCGATGGTGTACGTCCCGGGAGGCAGGCCCTTCAGCTCGAACTTGCCGTCCTTGTCGGTCACCGCGTAGAACGGATGGCTCATGACGCCGACGTAGGCGTTCATCCAGCCGTGCACGTCGCACTTGAAGGGGACCATCACTTCCGGCTTGTCGAAGGTGTGGCTCATCTTCATGCCCTGAATGGGCTGGCCGTTGTTGAACTCCGAGTTGCCCTTCGGCATCGCGTGGATGTTGTGCAGCGTCGGATCGCTGTTGACGATCTCGAGCGGCTGATTGACGCGCATCCCGAACACGTGCGGATGGTAGCGGCAGTCCTTCTGGTCGATCTTCGCGGATTCAGTTGGCGTGTCGAACACGTAGCTGCCGAGGCCGTCCTTGACGTAGACGAACACGTTGCCGAGGTTCTTGCCGTCGGCGCTGACCATGTAGGTCTCCTGCGACTGCGGCGTCGTGTTCTGCTTGACGCAGACCGGATCGGCGTTCATCTTGATCGGTTCGTTCTTCGGCGCGGCGCCGTCGAGCATCACCACGCCCTTGACGTCGCCCGCCGTCGCGCTGTCGACCTTCTGACCCGCCGGGGTCGCCGACGGCGATTCGGGCTTCGCGGACGTGCTCGACGTTTCCTGACTTCCGCCGCACGCCAGTGTCGTGGCGAGCGCGATTCCCAGCAGACCAACCCAGGTGTTTCGTAGGCGCATTGAGCTCTCCTGAACAAAAAAGACTAAGACGAGAACAGCTGCCTATTCTACCTTGCTTCCTGCTTTCCCTTTTTTACTTTGCTTCTCTGAGCTTCCGCTCGACGCGGTCGGTCATCCAGTGGGGATCCCACCACTCGACCGGGTTGACCATATGCCCGCCGACCAGCAGGGTGAAATGCAGGTGATCGCCCCCCGCCAGGCCCGTCGAATCGCTCTTGCCGACGATCTGGCCCCGGGTCACGGTGTCGCCGACCTTGACGTCGAACGACATCAGGTGGCCATAGAGCGACTGCACCCCCAGCCCGTGGTCGATGATCACGCAGTTGCCATAAATGCCCAGCCAACTCGCATTCACAATCGTGCCGGCGGCGGCCGCCGCGACCGGCACGTGCTGGGTGACCGCCAGGTCGAAGCCGAGGTGCGTTTGCTGGTCCACCTCCTTGCCTTTGTAAATGTAGGTGCGGTGATCGGCAAAGCTGGCCTCGACCTGCGAGTTGCCGAGCTGGACGAACGGTCCGTCCCACAGCTTTCTCGGAGACGTCTTAGCCGCCAGCGCGGCGATTTGATCCGCGTTGATCTTGCGGAGCTCGCCGTTGACGCGGAGGAAGGCCGCGAGCATCTCGGGGCTGTCCTGGGCCGGCGCGGTCATTTTCAGCTCGGGCGCGTGCTCGAGGATGTCGGGGACGACGCGGTTGATGAATTTGTCGTCGATCTCGATCCGGCTCTTCTTGAACGGCTTCTCGAAGACGTTGTCGACGAACGTCGCCTTCGCCTGGTTGCCCGCCTCGTCGCGCGCGAACGCGGCAATCGGCGTGTTGAGCGGCTGATCGTAGAGCAGTGAGAACATGGCGACCTTGATCGACGGATCGGCGCCTTCGACTCCGGCGCCCGCCGCGGGGAAGCCGGGGTACTCGACCTCGCCGACACGCACGCCCGAGGCGATGTCGGCCGGCGTCGCCTTGTAGACCACCATCTCCGAGCCGCCGTGATTCACGTAATGGTGTGTGGAAAGGACGGCGATGCGCGGCGGCTCGAGCCGGACCTGGAAGTCCTTCGTCGCCGTGCTCGTCAGCTGCCGGAGCTTCAGAAACGACGGCCGTGTCGCGGTGACGACGATGCGCGCGGGTCCTGACTGAAGGTCGGGCACGCTCTGCTTGCCGATGGGCCGCGAGACCTGCAGGTGCGTGCGGTCCACGCGCGTCACGGTCGCGGTCTGCGGGCCGTCGAGGGTGAACAGCGGGATGCTCCGGCCGTTCTGCTCGAGCGTCATCGTCAGCGCGGTGAGCTGCGCATTGGGGGCTTCCGCGGTGACGTCGAGGGAGCCGCTCTGTCCGACGAAACGATCGGGTTTGTTGATCGTCACCTGCGGCGGCGCGCCGCGCCCCGCGGCGATGTAGGCGCCGGTGCAGGCCAGCGCAAGAAGGAGCAGAAGAGCAAGGAGCCAGCGGAACATGGACTCCATCATACAAGTTTGGTAAAATCTGGGGTTCGTGACGGCGAGTGGCGGTATCGTCTAACGGTTAGGACGGATGGTTCTCAACCATCAAATCGGGGTTCGATTCCCCGTACCGCTACCATCATTCATAGCACGCTCGCTCTCTTCCCTTGGTTACAGCCCCGGCCGTTGGTCGGGGCTTTTTTATTGGGCCTAGCGGCTCGCCACGAGAAATCCCAGCACGCCGCCGGCGATGGCGCCGATTGGGGCGCCAACGACAAATCCCTGGAGGCCGGGATCGTCGCACCGGCAATTGCGATCGAGCGAGGCGCCAACCAAACCGCCGGCGAAAAAGCCTCCAACGACCCCCACGACTGCACCGGCCACCTTGCGTGGACCAGGGCGAAGCCTCGTCTGCTGCGTGAGCCGCGGCTGAGAGTTGGCGATGGAATGAACGCGCGGGTTCGCATCCGCCGAAACCGACGCGACTGCCACGTTCCAGATTCCTGGAGCGGCCCTCCGATCGCCGACGGTTTGCGCACCGGCGTTGGACGTGAAGGATACGAGGACGAGGAACATCGAAAACGTCGTCAATGCCGATCGCTGCGTCATGTGCTGTTCTCCCTGGTTGAGAATGCGCAGAGCCCTACCGGAATGGCTCAGCCGATGACGTATTGGATAAACTGAGCGGCGGATGAGCTATCGACTTTCGTTTGGGATGTTTGCCTGTGCGCTGCTGTTGGCCCGCGCCGGCGTCGCGGCCGACCTGCCCTTCCAGTCGCCCGACGGCCGCCGGACCGTCACCGCCGTCGAATCGCGCACGCCGATCACGCTGGATGGCGCGCTCGACGAAGAGGTGTGGCGGATCGCCGTGCCGGCCGCGGAGTTTCTCCAGGCGGAGCCGCACGAGGGGCAGCCGGCGACGGAACTCACCGAAGTGCGGCTCGCGTTCGATCGCGAAGCGCTCTACATCGGCGTCGTCTGCCACAGCAGCGATCCGGCGAGCCTGATCATCAACGACATCCGCAAGGACTTCGTGGCCGGCGAGCAGGACTCCTTCGAAATCATCCTCGATACCTTCGCCGACCGGCGCAACGGGTTCGTCTTCGTCACCAATGCCGTGGGTGCGAAGTCCGACGCGCAGATCGCCAACGAAGGACGCGACGTCAATACCAGCTGGGACGCGGTGTGGACGGTCGCAACCAGGCGCGACGCCGGCGGCTGGTCGGCGGAACTGCGGATTCCCTTCAAGACGCTCCGCTTCGAATCGGGCTCCGGCCGCATCTGGGGCGTCAATTTCAGCCGGAGGATCCGCGGCAAGAACGAAATCGACTACTGGTCGCCGGTGCCGCGCGTCTACAACCTGTATCGCGCGGGGCTCGCCGGCACTCTGACCGGGCTGCCCGATGCCAGTCAGGGACGGAACCTGCGGATCAAGCCGTGGATCGCCGCCGATTCCACGCGCGCCCTCGCCGCCAAGGAATTCGACGCGGACGTGCACGCGGGTCTCGACATCAAGTACGGCGTCACGCCGTCGCTCACCCTCGACGTCACCGCGAAGCCCGATTTCGCGCAGGCCGAGGCCGACGAGCAGCAGGTGAACCTGACGCAGTTCAGCCTGTTCTTCCCCGAGAAGCGCGAGTTCTTTCTCGAGAACTCCGGGATGTTCTACTTCGGCGACATCCCGCGCGAGTCGCGGCTCGGCAACGCGCGGTTCGCGCCGCCGGAAGAGGAGATGCTGCTGTTCTTCTCGCGCCGCATCGGCCTGACCTCGTCGGGCGAGGAGATTCCGATAGCGGCGGGCGGCCGGCTGACCGGACGCGCCGGGCGGACCGGCGTCGGGCTGATGACGATTCAGACGCAGTCGGACAACGGTCGGGACGGCGACAACTACACCGTGCTGCGCGGCCGGCGCGACATCCTGAGGAATTCGGACATCGGTGCGATCTTTCTCTCCCGGCAGTCGAGTGGGGCCTCAGACGACCGCAACGAAGTGGCCGGCGTCGACGCGAACTTCCGGTTCATACGCGCGCTCAGCCTCAACGGCTTCCTGGCGAAGTCGTTCACGCCGGGCGTGAGCGGCGGCGACATGTCCGGCAAGGGCTCCATCGTCTGGAACGACAATTTCCTGCACACGCAGTACTCGCTGCTGAGCGTCGGCGACAATTTCCGCGACGACATCGGCTTCATCAAGCGGACCGGCAGCCGCAAGCATTTCGTCGACTTCGGCATCCGCTTCCGCCCCGAGTGGTGGCGGAAGTTCGGGATCCGAGAGTTGCACCCGCACACGCGCTACAACATCTACACCGACCAGTCGAACGTGAAGGTGTCGCACACCAATCATGTGGCCATGGCGTGGTTCTTCGAGAAAGGCGGCTACGTGGAGCTGCAATGGAACCCGCGCTTCGAGCGGATCATCGCGCCGTTCAAGGTCCGCACGGATCAATCGTTCGCACCGGGCCAGTACGGCTGGAACGAATACGCGTTGGAGCTGGAAACGAACCACAGCAAGAAGGTCTCGGCTTCGGCGCTGCTGACCACCGGCGGATTCTGGAGCGGCACGCAGAAGTCGATGAAGGTCGGGATCATCTACCGGCCGTCCTATCATCTGACGTTCGATACGGCGCTGCAGCGCAACGACATCGATCTGCCGTTTCCGATGCACGCGTTCGTCACCAACCTCGTGACGTCGCGCATCGGCTACGCGTTCAGCACGCGGACGTTCCTCGACACGCTGCTGCAGTACAACACGGACCTGAAGCAGATGAGCGCCAACGTCCGCTTCGATCTGATTCACCGTCCCCTGAGCGATCTGTTCGTTGTCTACAACGAGCAGCAGCTGACGGATCAGCTCACGCCGGTCAACACCGGCCGCGGGCTGATCGTCAAATACACGCACATGCTCGCCTTCTAGATTGGGTAATCGGGAATCTGGTAATCGGGTAACCGATTGAGGGTTTGGACTCGGGCAATTGGACAATCGATTACTCGATTACCCAATTACCCGACTCTCCAATTCGCGGTTCAGCGCCGATACCGCCCCCGCTCGTAGCCCTCGCGGTAACCGCGCTCGAAGTTGGCGCGGTACTCGCGCGCGTACTCGTCGCGCGAGCCGTAGCGGCGATCGTAGTCGTGATCCGCTGAGCGGTAGCGCCGTGCGCGCACCGGATCGAACCGATCGCCGTGCCGCGCATCGTCGCGCCCCGCCTCGATGCCGTCGCGGAAGCCGATGTCCGCCGCGCGGCTCGGACCGCGGTAGACGGGATACACGCCGCCGCGCCGGTAGCCATCGTCGTAGATGCTCGCTGCGCACGCCGTCGTGCCGAGCGCCGCGCCAGCCAGGAGCAACGCCGGAAGATATCTGGTCAATTTGGTCATGTCAGCCTCACTGCCTGACATAGGTTCAACCTGTGTGCCACGCGCGAGCTCTGTTTTGCTTGGAAAAGCGGAGTTGTTGACGGGCAGGTGTCCTCTGCACAGGGCAGCTGATCTGGTCGGGCCCTATTCGGTCCACACGAGTACTTGCGATCCACGACGGTCCGCCTGATCCAGCAGCAGGCCCGGGCCGCGGCGCTCGACGTCGTCGAGCGTGATGTGCACGCGGTCGGAGTCGAAGTCGATCCCGTTGTCTTTCATGAACGAGAACTTGTTCGTCGGCGCCATGCGGAGGAGCCACATGGGAATCGACACGTTCACGAGTTTGTTCGCGCGCGTGTCATACGCGAGGACGCGCAGTGTGTCGAGCTTCGCCGCCGGCATCGCCTTCGGGATCATCTCCCGATGGAGCACCGCCTCCTGGTCCTTCCTGACCTCGATGAGCGGCTGTTGCCCCGCGAAGCGCGCTCGTGCTGCGGCGAATTGCTGTTCGGCGTTTTCGTTCGGCACGAACTGTGTGTGGACGTGACGGTAGATGAAGTACGCCGTACCGCCGACCGCGGACACCGCCAGGACACCGACGATGATCACCGCGGCGATGAGGACGGAAATCCAGGTTCGTTTGTTGCTCATGATGTTCGTCGGTCCGGCTAGGCTCCTGCCGGTCCGGCCCTTCGACGAAGCTCAGGGCCGCCCTGAGGTTCTCGAAGGGGCGGCTAAAGCCGGACACTACCGATACGTTCGAAGCCGGACACTCATAAAGACGATGGTTGGCCCTGGTCCGTTCGCAGCGCCCATCCCAGGTAGCCCCTGGCATCCAGCGCCTGGCCCTATTTCAGAAGTCGTTTCGCCTCGTCGCTCGTCAGCGGGTCATTATCGCTGTCGGCGAGCGGAATCGCCGCTCGAAGTTCCGCCTCTGCGGCGGCTTTGTTTCCCGTCCTCAATGCAAGCTTGCCGAGTTCCAGATGGCTGCGCGCGTGAACCCATTTGCGGCCCTCCAGCGTCAGCGATTTCCGGAGGTCGGCCTCGGCCTCGGCGTTGCGGCCGAGTGCCGCCAACGCCGCCCCGCGTTTGTAACGTAACAGCGCGTCTTCGCCGAACATCCGTGGCCGCTGGTCGTCCGCGAAGCGGGCGAGTCCATCGCTTAGAAACCGCTCGGCATCGGCGGCACGGCCGGCGCGAAGTGCCGTCGATCCGGACTCGAGCCATGCCAGCCGATTGCGGGGGTAGCGCTCGCGCAGGGTCGCCAGCACCTTCAGCGCGTCGTCGTATCGTTTTTCGCGGTTGTAGAGCAGGATCAGCGCGAACCGCGCCTCGGTCTGGTTGTCGCCTCCATAGGCGGCCGCGTCCTCGACTTGCTTGATGCCCTTTTCCTTGCCGCCGCCGAATCCCGCAACGTACGCGACGACGCGCAGCGGGAGCGCTAACGCTGCCACGATGTACCGATAGGTCCCGACGATGAGGCCGGCGTCCTTGCGCTGCGGCTGGAGAGCGAGTGCCTTCTCCTCTTCCTCATAGGCTTCGCGGGCGGCGCGGAACGCCGCCATGACGCTGCCTTCCACGGTCGCGGAATAGGACGCCCGCAGTCCGATTGCTGCGCCGAGCTGGTAATGCGCGTCCGCGTCTTTCGGGTTCTTCGCGATCCGCTGTCTCGCGAGCGCGATCGCCTTGTCGATGGCGTCGCGAAAGCCGGCGACGGTTTCAGGCGGCGGCGGGGGAAGCGGGTTCGTATTCGGCTTGTTGGGGCGGCCGAGATAGTCGTCGACCGTCATGTTGCCCCGAC
>Ga0310810_10008747_pt1 | contig 11678 bp, 9 predicted proteins | sample NCmetagenome_FD_207641 | JGI IMG/M metagenome (GOLD analysis project Ga0310810, IMG submission 207641) | Soil microbial communities from experimental microcosm in Duke University, North Carolina, United States - NC | ecosystem: Engineered > Artificial ecosystem > Soil microcosm > Unclassified ...
CTGTCGTGATGCCCTGAACATCGAACGCGGGAGGCTTCGTTGGGAACGGCTGCGTCGCCGCGTTCCGCTCGCCCGGAACATCCGACTGCGGAACCGGACGCTCCTCCATCGGCCAGACCGGTTGGCCCGTGACGCGATCGAACACGTACGCGAACGCCTGCTTCGTGAGCTGAACGACAGCCTTGATGGGCCGTCCGTTGACGTTGATATCGAGGAGGATCGGGTGAGCGGGCATGTCGTAGTCCCAGACATCGTGGTGGATCAGCTGTCTATACCAGATGACCTTTCCTGTTTCGATCTGGACGCACACCAGGGTGTCGGCGAAGAGTCCCCGGGACGATCCCCTCCATACACATCATTGGTCGGCGCTTCAATTGGAAGGTAGACGTACCCTAATGCGGGATCGACGGAGTACGGTCCCCACATGCCGGCATTTCCGGTGTATTCCGCCGACCCGTTCTGCCATGTCTCGTAGCCCGGTTCGCCTTTTCGCGGAATCGTGTGAAAGGCCCATTTTCTTTTGCCGGTGCGCACGTCAAAGGCCATGATGTCGGCCTTTACATTTTCCTTGCTCACCCGCGCGCCGACGAGCAACGCCGGCCCGACGATGATCGTGTCGCGTGCGATCACCGCGGGCGACGTGTTGCCAATCCTGCCGGTGAGACCCTCGCGGTACTCGTATTCCTCGAACAGATCGACGACGCCGTTCTGACCAAAGCCCTGAGTCGGCACCCCCGTCCTGGCGTTCAGCGAGACGATACGGAATCCCGGCGTGATGAGGACGATGCGTCCGTCCTGGCCATCCGCCCAGTACGAGACGCCGCGGCCGGAATTCCGTCGCGGCGCCCGCTGATGCCGTTCGCCCTCGTCCATTCTCCACGCCCACAGCGTCTCGCCGGTCCCCGCATCAACGGCAACAACCGCGCGGCGGTCGCCGGCGGTGAAATACAGCACGCCATTCACCATGAGCGGCGTCGACTCGTTCTTCACCTCGGCAGTGCCGAAGTTGTCCGACTTCCAGGTCCATGCGACCTTCAGATCCTTGACGTTGTCGCGGGTGATCTGATCGAGCGGTGAGTAGCGAGTGCTGGCTTCTTCGCCGCCGTAGGATCGCCATTCGCCGTTCTTGGCTCCGGATTGAGCGATTAGTGGAATCGCACAAGCCAGGGCGAAGATTGCGATCCCGTAAGACGCGCGCCGAAGGTGTCGCCTCATGATGTCCCTCTCCAAATCGTAACTTCCCACTTCTTACTTCTTGCTTCTCAATTCTTACTTCTTGAGTCCCGAAGTGCCGGCAGCCAGAGTCACGGTCTTGGGATCGCAGGATTATACGCGCGGGGTCCGGCACGCCATTGCAGAGTGTGCAAGCTCGGAAGCGTAAATCGGCCGATATGCGCGACTTTCTTTAAGGCACGTCCCGTGCACATGACGATGGTAGAATGCCGCGCGCTTCAGACGACATGGCCGAGCTCGATTGCCCCGTCACGCTTCGAGAGCTTCGCTCCCAACTAGAGGAGCTCCGCACCGAGATGGCCACCGGCTTCGCCGAGATGCGAGGGTACGTCGACTTCTCAGTAACAACCTCCCGCGATGAATTGAGAACCCATTTTGATGTCGTCGCGGAAAGCCTGCGCGCCGATTTCCGGAACATGTTCGATTGGATGAAGGCGAACATGGCCAGCGTTACCAGCCGGGTGGACGCCCTCGAGACCGGCCACGGCTCCCGCCTGACGGCGCTTGAAGGGCGAGTGCCAAAGCTCGAGACCGGTCGAAACTAGCCGTATCCTGCAGATTGCCAATCCGGCTAAAGCCGGATCCCACGATTTCGCGTGCCCGCAAAAATCCTGCACCGCCATCTACTCCTTGAAATCCGCACCCGGGCCGGAGATCATCCAGCGGCAGGAGCGACCATGATCAGCAGACGATGGAGTCTTTGTCTACTTGTGGCGCTGTCGGCTTGCCAGTCTCCGCCAGTCGTCGGGGATCGGTCCGCTGCGCCTGCGGCCGATCCGCTCGCCGAGGCTTCCCAGAATGTCCGGCTCGTCGGCTACAACGACCTGCAGGGCCGCACGGCGCTGCAGGTGACGACAAAGTCCGACGCGGCGAATGGAAACTGGGTCTACGTGGGACACCACGAGAGCTTTACCGATGGGAAGCCGCTGCCGAATCCCATTACCGGCAAGATGGAGTTCAACGGCACGTCGATCCTCGAGATCAGCGATCCGTCAAAACCCAAACTTGTGTGGCACATCCCGAACGAGACGAACAGAAATTCGCGAAGCGTATCAGTTGTTTACGACTACAAGTTCGACGGATCCGGTCACGATTATCTGATTCGGAACTCCGAAGTCCTGACCCAGGGGGAAACCGGAACCGACCTGAAGTATCAGATCTTCGACATCACCTCCAGAGACAGCGACCCGTCGAAGATCGCGCTTGTGTCGGAGATCACCGGCACGCCGCCGAACTCGTGCGGGCCGGGATGCGGCGGCAAGTTCATCCAGCGCGCGCACAAAGGATGGTGGTCACAGGAATCCGGCTACTTCTACGCGGCCTCGGGAGAGCCCGGCTTCCGCAATGTCGTCATCCAGATCTTCGATCTGAAGAACCCGAAGGCACCGAAGCTCGTCGGCCGCGCGTGGATCCCGGGACTGAAGGACGGAGAGGCCGGATACGAAGGGCAGTACTCGCACCACCCCGTCGTGGACGAGGAAAACAAGCGGCTTTACGTCGGGTACCGGAATGCCGGCGGGCAGGCGGCATCGTTTGATATCTCCGACCCCGCGCATCCGAAGCTGGTGTGGGAAATCGACATGAACCCGCCGCACCGGGGTCCGCACACGGTGTCGCCGATCGTCTACAACGAGGTGCCGAACTTCGGTAAGGATGCGTTGCCGAGGACCTACGCCTTCATCGTCGACGAAGCGGCCGCCGGAGACATCAAGCCGTGCACGAACGGCGTCCGGGCGGCGTCGTACATGCTCGACATCACGACAGAGAACAGGCCGTTCCCTGTTTCGGTATGGGAAGTGCCCGTCGGCAACTTCTGCGAAAAAGGCGGACGCTTCGGACCGCACCAGTCAGCCGAAACCGTAAACGGAAAGATCAACCGGTTCGAGAACAAGATCGCGTGGCTCGCCTATTTCAACGCAGGCGTCAGGGTTCTCGATCTCAGCAATCCGTACAGGATCGAAGAACTGGGGTACTACATTCCGAAGACGAATCAGCGCTCTTATCCGATCGAGAAGGGGCAGCCCGTTGCGATCCAGATCAACGACGTTGACATCGACCATCGTGGACTGGCGTATGCCTCGGATCGAGTCGGCACCGGGCTGTTTGTGCTGGAATATACCGGAAACAGGAAGCAGCGAAAGTGAAGCAGGCCTGAAGCCTGTCTGAAGCTGAAGCCTGGAGTCTGGAGTCTGAAGTCTGAAGTCGTGACCTCGCGCATCAAAACGACGGTCGTCGGCAGCTACCCGGTTCTCCCCTGGATGGTGGGGAACCCGTCGCGCCTCGTCGTACGCGACGCGGTGATGGCGGTCCTGAAGACGCAGGAGCTGGCCGGTCTGGACCTCGTCACCGACGGCGAGCTGATGCGGTTCGACCCGAGCCACCCGGAAACCAACGGCATGGTCGATTACTTCGTGTCGCAGATGGACGGCATTCGCAAGACCGTCTCGCCCTTCGATTCCGAGCGTTACCGTGCCGATCGCGCCGCCGGCTACCTGGCGCTCACCGGCGCGACCGTCGTCGGCAAGATCGGGGACGGCACGTTGAACCTGCCGCGCGATTGTGAATTCGCCCGCGCCCTGACGCGGGCGCCGTTCAAGTTCACGTCGACGGGACCGCATATGCTCGCGCGGTTGCTGAACAACACGTACTATCAAGACCTGCCCGATCTTGCGATGGACATCGCCGCCGTCCTGCGGCGTCAGCTCGAGCTCGTCGACGCCGACACGGTTCAGCTCGACGAGGCGAGCATTGCCGGCTTTCCGCAGGATACGCGATGGGCAGCACAGGCCATCAACCACGTCCTGGACGGCATTTTGAGCGAAAAAGCCGTGCACATATGTTTCGGCAATTACGGCGGGCAGCCGATGCTCACCGGCTTCTGGCGCGATCTGATCCCTTTCCTCAACTCGCTCCGGGCCGATCATCTCGTGCTGGAGTTCGCGCGGCGCGGCTACGACGAGCTCGAGGTCTTTTCGGATCTCGATCCGAAGATCGGCCTCGGCATCGGCGTCATCGACATCAAGGACAACGAAGTCGAAAGTCCGGAGCTCATCGCCCACCGCATCGAGCACATCGTGAAGACGCTCGGCGAGGGCCGGCTGCGATACGTCCACCCCGACTGCGGCTTCTGGATGCTGCAGCGCAGCGTCGTCGACCGCAAGATTCGCGCGCTCGTGGCCGGGCGGGATCTCTTCGAGGGGCGGCTGTGAGTCACGACAACGGTTCCAGCCGTGTCCATCTCAGACGTTGAAAAAGCCGGCGTCCGCGCCGCTATCTTCACCCACCTCGCCGGGCTCGCGGTTGCGCCGACCGTCGGCGCGCTTTGGGAGCGCGGCGGACTCGATGTGTTGACCGGCGCCGCCGGTGCGCTCGAGTTCTCGGACATCCTCGCGCGGACGCGCGCGAATGCGGGTTACTTACGAGTGGCGCTTCGTCTGCTCACCTCCTGCGGCTGGCTGATCGCGGAGCCGGGAAGTCCGCATGGCGGACTGGCCTATAAGCTGACGGCCGAGGGGCGCATTGCCATGACGCTGGCGCCCCCCCTGTACGGCGAGCTCACCTCCTTCTTTCTCCCGAAGGCGCTCATCCTCGAGGACTACGTATTCGGGCCGTCCGACGCGCCGCTGATTCCACCGCTGCGCGAGCTCGTGCAGCGGGCGAAGGACGGTTGGCGCATCGCCCCACATGAAGATCCTGTGACCGCTCGCGTGCGCGGTCTGGTGCGTGGCCACCTGGACGGCATGCTCATCGGTCCGGCGATGGTCGCGCTGGCGCGGCGGGGCGTGTTCGCTGCGCTCGAAGACGGACCGGCCGACGTCCGGGCATTCGAGGGTAACGCCGCAAGCCTCGCGTGTCTGTTCGATCTCCTCACCATCCCCGGATGGATCGTGCAGACCCCGCAGGGTGTTCAGCTTACTGGCTGCGGGCGGTACGCGGCGCAGATCGCGAGCTCGTACGGCGTGACCGTTTCATACCTGCCGATGTTTGGCGTGCTGCCTACGCTCCTCTTCGGCAATCCGCGCATGCCCCGCGTCGATCCGAGCGGATTCGAAACGATGGTGAACCGCGGGATGAATGTGTGGGGCAGCGGGGGCGCTCACAAAACCTACTTCAGGAAGCTCGATGAAATCGTCGTCGAGATCTTCAATCGCCCCATCGACCAGCAGCCGCACGGCATCTGCGATATGGGGTCCGGCGACGGCACGCTGCTGGCACACTTGTACTCGGTCGTGCGGGACCGCACAGCACGAGGGCGTGTCCTCCAGCAGCATCCCTTAATCGTCGTCGGCGCCGATTTCAATAAAGTCGCGAGGCGCGCGACCAAGCAGACGCTGCGCGCCGCCGGGATTCCGGCCCACCACGTCATTGACGGAGACATCAACCGGCCGGCGCAGCTCGCGAGCGATCTGGAAGCGCTCGGCCACGACGTCCACGATCTCCTGCATATCAGATCGTTTCTGGATCACAACCGGCCGTACACCCGGCTGGCGAACTACGTGAACGGCACGCGGACGCCGCACACGACGGGCGCGTTCGCGCATCTGGGGGCGGAAATCGCAGCCGACGAGCTCGAAGAGAATCTCGTCAGGCATCTTCGCCGGTGGGCGCCCTACATCGGCCGGTTCGGTCTGCTGGTGCTGGAGCTGCATACGCTGCCGCCGCCGCTCACCGCAGCGAACCTCGATCGCACGCCCGCTGTCGCCTACGACGGCACCCACGGTTTCTCGGATCAGTATCTCGTCGAGCTTTCGGTGTTTCTGGACGCCGCCCGGGAAGCGGGTCTCCAGGCGGAGGAGCGCTTCCAGGCGAGGTTCCCGCCCTCAGAGCTCGCGACGGTCAGTCTGAATTACTTCACCGCGGCGCCGTAGACACGGGCCCACGGCTCAGGCCTCATGGCTCACGCCGGCCTAAGTCCTAAGGCTTGAGTCCTCAGCCTACTTATTTCCTGCGCCCGGCCCAGTTGAGGACGATGGTAATCGGCGGGGTGGTGGCTTCCTCGAGGGGCGTGTTGATGAGGAACCGCTGACCGTTTGACGCTGCCGCGTACTGGGCTCCGGAGCGCGTTGCGAACAGCGCTACGGGTCTGCCCGCATCGACCGACCGGCCATCAGCTGACATCGTGATCGGAACGGCCATCAGACGATTGTCCGGCGCCTGATAGAAGATCTCCCGTCCGTCGCCGCGCCACTGGACGTTCGTACCGCCGTTTGTGGAAATCCGCGCGTTCGGACCCGGCCCTGGGAACGGCTGGACATACACTTCATTCCGTCCTGACTCGTTGGAGTGGTATGCGATCCAGCGACCATCGGGAGAAAACCGTCCCCCATTTTCCTCAAAGCTGGTTTGCACGACGGCGAACGGTTTGCGCGCTCCCTCGAGGGGCAGGGCCCAGAGATCGCGCGCCGTCTTCGGATTCTGGCTCGCATACAGAATGAATCGACCATCCGGGGAACAATCCATCATGTTCTTGCTCTCGGCAGATTCGAACAACAACTCCTCAACCCCGCCGCCGGTAACGGGTTTCTGGTAAAGGTCGTAGAACCCGCCGCCCTTTCGAGCCGACTGAAAGAAAATGCGACTGCCGTCCGGCGACCAGGCCGGATTCTGGTCCGTAGCCGCGTCAAAGGTAAACCGGCGGGGGATGCCTTGTACCGTGCTGGTCAACCACACGTCGATGTTGCCGCCGACCCTGCGAGTGAGGGCCACGGTGCGGCCGTCTGGCGAAGGTCGGGCTGTCGAGGGATCGGCCGTGTCCGGTTCGCCGATTGTGCCAGTCTGTTTGCCCGACCGGTCGAACCACATCAGCTGCCGCGCCGCCGGGACCGCCGTCCGGTACACGAGCGGACCGGCCGCCGACGCGGAAAGAGCGACGCTGGCAAAGTTGCTGGGATTCACAACTAGTTGTTCCGCCACAGGAAACGGCTCGCCGACCGGCTCCAGTTTTGGGAGATCCAGACGTTGAGCGAACAGAGTCTCCTGTCGCACGAACAGCACATGATCGGGAGGCGCAAACACGGCGGCCGTATCTGCATCGAACAGGCGTCGCGCGTCTATCGCGTCGACCGAGCCGAGGTACACTCCTTGGACCCCCGGTCTGCCCGTCGCAAAAAACAGAAAGTGATGCCCGTCGGGCAGAAAGTAAGGGAATCGATGCCCGATCTGCTGAGACTCAACACGCGTGGCTTCTGTCGTCTTGCCCCCGGCTGCCGCCACGCGATAGATCGGCGCTGCGTTCGACAGGCCAAACAGGATCGTTCCGTCAGCGTTCCAAGTGCCACCGTAGGTAGTGTTATCGTCCCCGCCCCCATCTGCCAGAGTTTGCGCAGCCCCGCCCGCGATCTGAATTCGTTTCAATTTCTGGTCGGCAAAAAATCCAATCTGCCGGCTGTCCGGCGACCAGAAGGGGTACCTTGCGCCGTCTGTCCCAGGGATCGGCTCTGGCGTCTGCGACCCGAAGCGCCGAAGCCAGATCTCGGTTTTCCCTTCGGTTGTCGCCGCAAATACCAGCTGGCGTCCGTCGGGTGAAATGGCTAACTGAGTCAGGACAGATGCGCCCGCCGGCGGTGTGACGATTTCAAACCGCGCCTCAGGGGCCTCGACCGCCGCAGGACGAAAATACAAAGCCGCTGCAGCCGTTGCCGCGAGCGCCAGAAACAGCGCAGCCGTCCACCACAGCCGCTCGCGGCCCGTCCGAGCGGGCGTCACCGTTGCAGGAAGCCCCGGTTGGGTCAGCCCTTCCTCAACCTGAAACCTCGCATCCGCGATGGCGCGCAGCCGCAGGCTGCGATCCTTTTGTAGACAACGATGGAGCAGAGAGCGAACGATCGGAGGCGTCGTCGCGGGCAGCTCTGTCCAGTCCGGATCGGTCCGGAGCACTCCACTGAGCACCTCCACTATTGTCTCGCCACCAAATGCTGACTTGCCCGTCAGCATCTCGAGCAAGATGACGCCGAAGGCCCAGATGTCGGATCGTGCGTCGGCGGCCTTGCCTCTGGCCTGTTCAGGAGCCATGTAGGCCGCCGTTCCGAGAACGAGCCCCACCTGCGTTCCCAGACCTGTAAGCGTCGGGGACTGCGAGATGTTTTCCATCGCCGCGTCGCCGGCCATCGCCTTTGCGAGGCCGAAATCCAGCACCTTCACCGTGCCGTCAGGACGCAGTTTGATATTGGCAGGCTTCAAGTCGCGGTGGACGACGCCGTGCTCGTGTGCCGCTTCGAGCGCTTCAGCAATCTGTCGAGCGATCGCCAAGCTCTCGTCGACCGGAATCGGGCCCTTTGCGATGCGATCCGCGAGCGTCGGGCCTTCGACCAGTTCCAGGACGAGCGCCCTTACCGTTCGCCCCGAGCTTGTCGAAGGGGGCGACTCTTCAAGACCGTAGATGGCAGCGATATGGGGATGGTTCAGTGATGCCAGGACCTGCGCTTCACGTTGGAAACGCGCCAGGCGATCAGGATCGTCGGCCCACAGATCGGGCAGGACTTTCAGCGCCACGTCACGCTGAAGTCTCGTGTCCCGGGCGCGATAGACCTGGCCCATTCCTCCGGCGCCGATGAGCGCGAGGACATCGTAGGCGCCGAGGCGAGTACCGGCAGCCAGGGTCACGGTGTGGGGTGCGCGGGATTATAACCGTTCGAAACTAGCGGTCGAGTTTCTTTCCGGGAGAAGCTACAATTCCGCGATTACGGTTTCCTTAAGGAGGGTTTGCGCGTGAAACACCATCGCGTTGCCGGACTCGTCGGGACCGCGGCCGTTCTTTTCCTGTTGTCACCAGTGCTGGCGCCAGGTGCCGAGGCGCAAGTCAATCCAGCGCCGAAGCTGCCAGCCAAACCGTATCCGCCGACGCCGCGACTCGCCGATGGCACGCCGAACCTGGGGCCGACCGAGCCGAACAAAGGGGACTGGAGCCTCGCGCAATTCCAGGATTACGCGAAGGTGCTTCTGCATCCGAAAGAAATCCCGTACCAGCCGTGGGCCAGAAAGCTGGCGCTGGATCGCAGAAAGGACCAGTCGTACTGGGACCCTCAGGGTTATTGCATGCCGCCCTCCGGACCGCGGTTGATGACGACGCCGTTCCCGATGGAGATCATTCAGCTTCCGCAGCAGAAACGCATCGTGATGATCTACGAGGGGGGCACCCACATCTGGCGCATCATCTATATGGACGGCCGGCCGCATCCCGAGGGCGATCAACTGAACCCGTCGTGGCTCGGCCACTCGGTCGGACATTGGGAGGGCGACACGCTGGTAGTCGATGTCGTCGGGTTCAATGAGGGAGGCTGGATCGACATGGCGGGCGATCCGCACACCGATCGACTCCACGTCATCGAACGATACACGCGAAAAGACCTCTACACCCTGCATTACGAAGCGACGATTGACGATCCGGGAACCTACACCGAGCCCTGGACGATTGGGTTCGACATCCTGTGGGATGACCAGGGCGAGATTCAGGAATACATCTGCCAGGAAAACAGTATCTGGATGCGTCGCATGCTCAACGAGATCCGAGATCCGGGCGCCAAACCCCGATAAAGGATTGCAGAATTGCAGGATTGCAGGATTGCAGAAAGTAAAGAGTAGGAGGAAGGTAATTTCCTTAAGTCCTTCCTTTCTGCAATCCTGCAATTCTGCAATCCTGCAATTCTGAGAGAGGAAGGATGAAAGTGGGAAAGTTGTTTGTCGCGATGGTCGTGTCGCTGGCACTCGCCGCGTTGGTGGTCCAGGCGCAAAATGCGGCGGCTCCCCAGACGCCGACCGCGGATCCTTACGCGAACAACCCGAATCCGGGATCCACCCAATTCCCGCTCGCTGCGCCTGCCGGCAAGGACAGCGGCGCCAGGCAGACGGCGCCGGCCGGCGCGGTGAATCAGGGGCCGTTCGATCCTGCCACCTGGAAATATGGATCCGCGTTCAACCCGCCGGCGGGATCGAAGATCTGGAATCCCGTCAAACTCAAAATGATGCAGGGCGCGAAGGTGACCGGCGGCACGTTGTTCAGTTCGACCGATCCCGCCACCTACTGCGCCATGGCCAACGCCGGCTACGACTTCATCTGGACCGAGATGCAGCACGATCAACGGGATTGGAACGCGACCGCCCGGATGTGGCGCACCTGTCCGAACGCGAAGGCGGTTCCCGGCACGCGCGTCGCCTACACGGACGAGCGCGAAATTCAGCACGCGCTCGATGCCGGGGCGCTCGTCCTGGTCGTCCCGACCGTCGATACCGTCGAAGAAGCGGTCGAAGCGCGGAACTGGGCCTACTTCCCGCCGCTCGGCCGGCGGAGCAACGGCGGCGGACAGGCCTTCGATGCGAACATGTGGGGCGGCGTCCCGGGCGGTTATCGCGCCACCATCAACGACAACATCGTCCTGATCCTGATGATCGAGACGCTCGAGGGCTTGAAGAACGCTGACGACATCGCGAAAGTCCCCGGGGTGACCGCCGTGTTTGCGGCGAGCGGGGACCTCGGCAACTTTTCCGGGTACCAGCAAGGCACCCCTGACTACGAGCGTGCCATCAACATCGTGCACGACGCCGCGATCAAGGCGGGCAAGCGGCTGTGCGGGCCGTTTGCGTGGCGCGACCGGCCCGACTTCACCTGCTTCCAGAACGGAAGCGAGACGGCGGCGATCGCCCGGGGCGTGGCCGCCGAGCTCGGACCACTGGCCAACACGCAGGCCAGGCCCGAGGTGGGTCCATTCGCTGCAGCACCGAAGCGGTGACGCACTTTATTGGGTCGGGTCCGCCTTTCCCTGCGCTGAGCGTACGCGAAGGCAGGCGGACCAGCCGGCCAAAGCCGGATCCCACGAGTGCAACGAAGAAGGCGTAGAATTCAGACATGAGGCGCGTTCATTTGGAGGTATCTCGATGAAGGCTTTCGTCGTCGGCATCGGCTTGCTGTTGGCCGCCGGGTCCCTCGCCGCCCATCATTCCTTTACGGCCGAATTCGACAACACCAAACCGGTGACGGTGAAAGGGAAGGTCACGAAGATGGATTTCGTGAACCCGCATTCGTGGGTTCATTTCGACGTGGTCTCGCCCGACGGCACCGTCGTCAACTGGGGCGCCGAAACACCTCCGACGAACGTCCTGTTCCGGAACGGCTGGAAGAAGGACTCGCTGAAGATCGGTGACGAGATCCAGGTTCAGGGGTTCGGCGCGAAAGACGGTTCCTCCAACATGTGGGCGTCCACGGTGATCCTCGTCGCGACCGGCCAGAGGATTTTGCAGATGATGCCTCCGGCCGTGGTCAAGCCGTAGAAACGCTGAACATGGGGAAGCGGTTCTTCGGTGCGATCGCGATCGCGGCGGCTGCGGCGTTCGCGATCAGCGCTCACGCGGCGGCTGCAGGCCAGAATTATGTTCCCCCGAAGACTCCCGCCGGCCAGCCGGATCTGCAGGGAATCTGGCAGACGCTGAACACGGCGGCCGCGTGGGATCTC
>Ga0310810_10008748_pt1 | contig 11678 bp, 9 predicted proteins | sample NCmetagenome_FD_207641 | JGI IMG/M metagenome (GOLD analysis project Ga0310810, IMG submission 207641) | Soil microbial communities from experimental microcosm in Duke University, North Carolina, United States - NC | ecosystem: Engineered > Artificial ecosystem > Soil microcosm > Unclassified ...
CGCCGCGAGCGAAATCGGGTCGCGCAGTACGCCATAGCGCGTGGCGCCGGGCGCCGTGAAGTCCGGCGCGACCTGGCCGACATCGGGCACGGTCGCACCCTGCGCGCGGACGCTCGCTGCGCCGCCGACGATCAGGGCCGTTCCAGCCGCCGCGACCGCCAATGCCATCCGCGGCCATGCGAATGCGGAGACGAGCATGTTGACCTCGATGAATTGATCCTGCGGAGAATCTACGACAATCACCACACATTCGCGCAACTGCGTGAAGCGCGGCCTACCGCGCTCGCCGGTCTATCTCCCCTCCGCCACCTTCACCGCCAGCGCGGCCGGCATGACGCGCAGGCTGTCCAGCTCGGCGGCATGCGGCAGCACCAGATCCACATTCTCTCTGGGCAGATCACCGAACCCCTCCGTGAGCTTCTGCAGTCCTTCCTTGGCGCGCGCACGCAGTTCGGGACTCATGGTTGCGGTATCCGCCGCCTGCTTCATGCTCTCCACCATGCGCTGGTTGCCCCACCGTGCGAGTACCGCGACGATCGCATCCTCGATGGACCGGAACTGGTCCGCGTCCACTCCCGCTGCCTGCACCGCAGCCTTGCGACGACCCGATTCATCGGACAGCGCAAACAGCGCGTTCAACGAGTCGGACGAGGACTTCGCGTTCTTCACGTCGACGGCGCGCGCGCGCACGAACTCCAGCTCCGCCTGCATGCCGCGACGATAGCGGGCGATGTCCTGTGGAGTAAGAATTACCGCATCGACGCTCGGAGTTCCCGAGGCAGCCGGGGGCGCCGGCGAACTCGCGGGATCGGGTGACGGCGCCGCCGGTGCCGCGGCGGCCGGTGCCGCGGCGGCCGGCGCCGCGGCGTGGCTGTCGGCCACGGGCGCGTCGTGACGCCCTCCGCAGGCCATCAGGTAGGCACACGCCAGCACGACCGTAACGCACGTTGCTGTCCGAATCATGATCTCCCTCCAGGAAAGTCATCGCCACCGGCGACCGGCTGAGCGCTACCGGCCGCCAACCAACAACGCAACCTTCACACTCTTCTTCTCACCCTTGTCCATGGCCGTGGCCACGGCGGCGCGATAATCGGCCAGCGCGAACGTGTGCGTGAGCAGCGGCGAGAGCCTCACGCGCCGTTGTGCAATGAGCGATGCCGCTTCGTCGAACGCCGTGCGCGCCGGACTCGCGTGCTGGTGCGCACCATAGCACAGGCTGCCGCGCACCGTGAGTTCCTTGAGCCAGAGTGGCGTCCAGTCCAGTCCATTCATCGTGCTCGAATTGCCCAGCAACACAATTGTCCCTCCGGCGCGCGTGACGCGCATGGCGTCGTCCATCGCCCGTGCCCCTCCTGTACAGACGAACACGCGGTCAAAACCGCCCACGCCCACAGGTTTCCCCAGTATCGGCGTGAGCAGCCGCGTACCGCCGGCGTCCGCGAGCGCGGCCGTATAGTCGCCGCGCGCGGCCACCACGTGAGCGGCGCCCAGGCGCTGCGCGTGCTCGCCCTGGAATGCATGACGCGCCAGCACCGTGATGGCCGCGTCCGGCGCGAGCGCCGCGACCGCGGCTGTCGTGAGCAGCCCAATGGATCCGGCGCCGATCACGAGCACCCGGTCGCGCGGTCGCGGCAGGTTCGCGCGCACCGCGTGCACGGAACAGGCGAACGGCTCCACCAGCACCGCGTCGCTGTCGCTCATCGTATCGTCCACGCGCACGAGCTGCGATACGTGCGCGACGAACTGTTCGCCCCAGCTTCCACCCACCCCGCGCGTCGTGCCAATGAGCATGCCCGGCGCGAGTACGCCGTCGGTGAAGTGCGCGCAGCGCGAGTGATCGCCGGCCGCACACGCATCGCACACCGGGGTCACCGCACGCGGCTCGCAGCAGAGCAGGGGGTTCACCGTCACGCGCTCGCCGGGCGCGTACCCCCGCACGCCGCGGCCCAGCTCCATGATCTCCCCAACGTTCTCGTGGCCCAGCACGAAGGGAAACGAGGAGAATGGCGAGGTTGACGGGCTGGCCTTGAGCGTGATGACGTTCAGGTCGCCCCCGCAGATCCCGCCCATGCGCGTCCGGATGCGTACCCACTCGTCGCCGGGCAAATCCGGCTCGGGAACGTCGCCGTATCGCGTGCAGGCGTATGGCCCGATGTACCATGCGTCCGACAATGCGCCGGCGGCGCGCGTGGCGAGATAGGTCGGAATGGGCGCGGCGAAGCGGATCGCCTTCACGCGGGTGCGGTCCTCGCCGCAGGCGTCACGACGCGCAGTGCACCGGGGACGCAGCACACCTCGAGGACGGCGGATTGCGCGCGATTGTACTCGCCATCGGTCTCGTACGCGGGCGGTTCGGCGAAGGCCAGCCGGAACGAGGGTGCCTGTTCCGTTCGTACCTCCGGCAGCGTGACGTGCGTCCCCTTCGTGGCCGATGCGAAGAGCTTCATGCGCCGGAACGGCGGCGCCACGGCAATGGACACCGCGTCGAGCTGCCCATCGGTCACGCTCGCCGCTGGCGCAATGCGAAATGAGCCGCCGAAGTTCTTCCCGTTGGCCACGATCAGCATGAGATGCTGGCGTTCGACGCCCGACCCGTCTGCGGGCGTGGATACGCCAGCCGTCATGCCCTGGTAGGCGAAGAGCTGCCGCATGGCGGAGTACAGATACACCGCATTTCCCCGGAGCCAGGTGATCCGCTCGACATCCTCAATGACCGCGATGTCGAATCCGAACCCCGCGACGTTGAGAAAGTACTTTCCTTCGATCCGTCCGACGTCCACCAGCATGTCTGCATCAGAAACCGCGAGTCGCGCGGTGGCGGCGAAGTCCAGCGCGGGTGCGCCCACGGTCTTCGCGAAGTCGTTCCCGGTCCCCGCCGCCGCGAGCGCGAGCCGTACGGGTGCCTGCGCGCCCAGGATCGCGTTGGCCACGTTGCCCCAGGTGCCATCGCCGCCCACGGCCACGATCGTGTCCACGCCCTCCTCGATAGCGCGAAGGGCGACGTGTCGCTCGTCGCCCTTTGCCCTGCTGCTTCGAATGTCGGTGACGCCTACCGCGCCGAAGGCGGCGCGGATGCGGGGTTCGGCCTTCGCGCCCCGCCCCTTTCCCGAGGCGGGGTTGATGATCACGCAGACCTTACGGCTCATCGCCGCGCGTACGAGGCAAGCTGCTGGAGCGGATAGAACGTCTGCAGCCCGTCCTTCATCCACAGTTCACGGAACGGCGTGACGTCCACTTCCCAGTCCTCGAGCAGCTCGGTCATGGCCTGCGAATGCAGGACGATCCCGCCGCGCTCCTCCTCGTTCTCGCTGAACTGGCCGGCCATGATGATCGTGGAGGTGTACGCGCCGTCTTCATCGGTCATGAAGGTCTGGTAGCGGTGCTCCACCTGCGACCATTCGTGTTCCGTGATGGTCATGTCGACGATCGGCTGGCCGCGGTCGGTCGCATGAATGGTGATGTGTCCGTCGCCGCGCTCCCAGGCGATGGAGATGTCCTGCATGTAGTGCGGCAGATGCCAGCGCTCGATCGCGTGCTCGCGCGATTCACGCGTGGTGGTGCCAAGCCGGAACGTGTAGAACGCGGCGCGCGGCCACGGCTGCCCCTGCTCGATGCGGGGCGCCACGAGGATGGAGAGAATCAGCTCGCCGTATTCACCGACCGGGCTGTCGTGAAAGTCGAACGCCATCACGGACAGCACGCTCGACCCGTGATGCGGCTCGATTGGCTGCAGATCGGGCGGCAGGATGGCGCGGGCGTTCTGCGTGGGGAACTCGAAGAATCCCCCGATTGCGTCGCGGAAGTGATACTGCACGAGGCCGTTCTTGTTGCTGCTGCTCATAGGAGAATCCCCTCTTCACGAAGGACCCGGACGAGGATGGCAACGCCCTCGTCGAGCTGTTCAAAGGTGTGCGACGCCGAGATCGACACGCGCAATCGCGATCGATGCTTGGCCACCGCCGGATAGACGACGGGCTGCAGATACACGCCGGCTCGAAAGAGCCTGTGGCACAACTGGAAAATCCGCCGGTCGTTCCGCACCATGATCGGGATGATCTGCGATGTGGAGTCGCCGACATCGACGCCTTCCTTCTCCAGGCTGCTCCGGATGTAGCGCACGTTCTCCCACAACCGGTCGCGGAGCTGGGGTTCGGCCTGCGCGATCCTGAGCGACTGCAGCACGCCCGCGGCGACCACGGGTGACAGCGCGCAGGAAAAGACCCGCGAGCGGGCGAAGCCCTTCAGATAATTGTAGAGCTTCCGCGTTCCAGCCACGTACCCGCCCTGGCCGCCGAGCGCCTTGGAGAAGGTCCCGATGTGGATGTCCACCTCGTTCTCCAGGCCGAACTGCTCGACGATGCCGCGCCCGTGCGCGCCATACACGAAGGCCGAATGCGCCTCGTCGAGCAGGATGCGCGCCCCATACTTGCGGCAGACCTCGACGATTTCCGGCAGCGGACACACGTCGCCGTCCATCGAATAGACGCCTTCAATCGCGACGAGGCGCTTGCCGCTCGTCTGCTTGAGCTTCTTCTCCAGGTCGCCCGGGTTGTTGTGCTTGAAGAAGCGGACGTTGGCCTTGGAGAGAATCGCGCCATCCACGATGCTGGCATGGGCATTCTGGTCCGCGAGGATCCAGTCGCCCGGCCGCATCAGGCCGGAGATCATTCCGAGATTCGTGCTGTACCCGGTAGGGAAGACGAGCACCGCCTCCTTGCCCTTGAATCGCGCCAGCTCCTCCTCGAGCTGGACGTGCACGTCCATCGTGCCGCTCAGGATGGGCGAGCCGGCGGCGCCCAGCCCGTACTGGTCCAGCGCGGCCTTGGCCGCCGCAATGACTTCGGGGCGGTAGGACAGGCCGAGATAATTGTACGATGATAGATTGAGAAGCTTGACGTGCTGATGACAGAGCCCTTCCGTCACATCGATGCGGCCCCGTGGCGGCGTTGACATGGCCTGGGCGAACAGGTAGTAGCCCTGCTGGATCGCCTTCGTGTACCAGTCATTGTATGGATCAAGAATCGCGAACGGGTCGTCGCTCGACGAGTAGAAGAAACTACTGTAATCGTAGTCGGAGACGCTCGAACCACTCGTCTGCGCTTCGACTCGTGTTGCCATGGGTGACCTCCACTTGAGTGCCGACAGCACCGAACTGTTCATTCCTCGCGCCGGCCTCGACTCCCGTGTGACACAACTGGGGCGTACGCTGCGCAGCGGTGTGCTCTTCCTGGTCTACTGGCTCTACCTCGGCTGTTTCGTCGGGCTGGGCCAGCGCATTGTCATCTGGCCCGCCATCCTGCTCGTCCCGCGCCGGCGCACCGCCATCGTGCGCGCCTGGCTCAAACTGAATGCCCGCATCACCCTGGGACTCGCCCGCAGCATCGCGAACGTCCGCGTAACCATGCAGGGCCCCCGCCCCGCGGAAAGCTGCGTCGTGGTGATGAATCACCAGTCGCTGCTGGACATCCCCATCGCGATCGAGGCCGTCGTCGGCCCGCAACTCGTCATCCTCACCCGGGACCGCTACCGCCGGTACATTCCGGGCATCTCCCCGCTGGGCCGGCTGGCGCAGTTTCCCTTCGTCTCGCAGAAGCGCAAATCGTCGCGCCAGGACTTCGCCACGCTGACCCGGACCGTCGAGCGCGTCGACCGCGGCGAACAGACGCTGCTCATCTTCCCCGAAGGACACCGCACTCGCGATGGCTCCATCGCCCGCTTCATGCGTGGCGGCCTCCGGACAATTCTCGCGGGAACGCGGCGTCCCGTGTACTGCGTTGTGACCGATGGCATGGCGCACGCCCGAACCTTCCGGGAATCGCTCGTCCGCTTCGCCAACAGCGATGTGCACGTCGTGATCTCCGGCCCGTTCACGCTGGACGATTCCGACCCGGATGCCTTCATTGATTCGCTGCGCCAGCACATGATCGTGTCGCTCGAGCAGCTTCGTTCAACATCATCGGACCACGCATCATCCGGTGCAGCCGATCCCATTGCCGTCCGCTGACCGGGAGCTGCGGGCCGCCCTGGCTGGCGGTCTGAGCGACCCGCCCGCTCCGCGTGCGGCCCAGCTTGCCGACTATCTCGCACGCGTCTTCGGGCCGGCCACTATCGGCATCGTCCATTACGGATCGCACGTTCAGCGTTCCGACGCCAGACCCGAGAGTGCCTACGACTACTTCGTTATTGTGGAGCGATATGCTGACGCCTACAAGTCCCTGGCCGCGACAATCTCTCCATCCTACCGCCCGGCGACTGCGGCGTTCCTCAATCGCATCCTGCCGCCGAATGTGATTTCAATAACCCTGCACAACGAGTCGCCCCCGCTGGAGGCCAAGTGCGCCATCTTTTCACTGAGTGATTTTCTTCGAGCCTGTTCAGCGCGCGCCCGGGATCACTTCGCGCTGGGCCGCCTCTTTCAACAAGTCCAGTTGATCTGGACGAAAGATGCCGTGCACCAATCGCGCCTCACGGACGCTCTGCAGTGCTCGCGCGCCCTCACCTGGTCGTGGGGACGCCCGTATCTGCCATCGCAATTTGACGTGGAAAGCTACTGTCGGGTACTCCTGGCGACGTCCTATGCCGCAGAGATACGTCCGGAAGGTCTGGAGCGCGTGGATGACCTCGTCACGGCGCAGCGGAACACGCTGGTGCCAATGTATGGTGCTCTGCTCTCGCATCTTGCCAGCAAAAGGATAGTCGCGACCGACGGGAAAGTCTATACGGATTCGCACCGGCCCGGCCCTGTCGCCAGGGCGCGCGCCGCGCTGTACTTCCGGCGCAGCAAGATCCGCGCGACGCTCCGCTGGCTCAAGTACATGGCACTCTACGACAACTGGCAGGAATACATCCTGCGCAAGATCGCCCGGCGAAGTGGCGTCTCGGTCGAATTGACCGCCCGTGAGCGCCGCTGGCCACTCATATTTCTCTGGCCCAAAGCTCTTCGATACTTGAGGGCAAGACCTCAACGTCGCACCTGACATGACTCCGACCACCTACGTTGCCCTCATCGCCGCCGCGATCGTCGTGCTCACCATGCCGCTGTACGCCATCGTGGCGCGCGGCCGCGAGATCGATGCGGATGTCGCGCGACGGCCAACCACCTTCCTGCTCGGCTACTGGATTCGCGACTGGCTGATGTGGCTCATCTCGCCCATCGAGCGCGTGTTCGTCGCCTGGAAAATCTCGCCGGACTTCTTCAACTATTTCGGCGGCGCGATGGGACTGCTGGCGGGGATCGCGTATGCCACCGAATCGCTGGCGATCGGCGGGTGGTTCATTCTGCTTGGCGGGCTCGCGGACATCTTCGATGGACGCGTCGCGCGGGCCCGCGGCATCAGCTCGAACTATGGCGAGTTTCTCGATTCCATGCTCGACCGGTTCGCCGAGATGTTCGCGTTCATGGGACTGGCGGTCTACTTCGAACCGAATAGCTGGGCCATGCTCGCCGTGCTGCTGGCCTCGGGCGCCTCGATGATGGTGAGTTATGCCAGAGCGAAGGGCGGCGAGGTCGGCGTCGAATGCAAGGGCGGCCTGATGCAGCGCGCGGAGCGACTGGTACTGCTCGCGGTTGCCTCGCTGCTGGATGGACCGATCACCGGAGCGGCGCACTGGGCGTCCGGCGCATTCCTGCTCACGGTTGTCACGATCATCGGCGTGCTCGCCTTCGCCACGGCGGTGTATCGGACGTACATCATCGCCAGCGAGTTGAACGAGCGCGGCGAGTAGACTGTCGCGGTGAATGCGCAACGGAAATGGAAGAGGGCAGCCCATGTGAGGCTGCCCCCGCCCTGCTCCCGCCGGCCAGCGTCTATTCCCCGTTTCCCTGCTTCTTCACGAGCGTTCTCAGCACGTACTGCAGGATTCCACCGTTCCTGTAGTACGTCCCCTCTTCGGGTGTGTCGATGCGCGAGCGGACCTGGAACGTCTTCACGCCGCCATCCGCCGCGGTCGCGCGAACGGTGAGGGTGGCATGCGGCCGCAGCGAGTCGTCAAGGCCGTCGATGTCATAGCGCTCGAATCCGGTGAGGCCGAGCGAGCGGCGCGTCTCGCCGTTCACGAACTCCAATGGCAGGACGCCCATGCCGATCAGGTTCGAGCGATGGATCCGTTCGAACGATTCGGCGATCACGGCGCGAACGCCCAGCAGGAGCGTTCCCTTCGCGGCCCAGTCGCGGGAGGAACCGGTGCCGTACTCCTTGCCGGCGATCACGAGAAGCGGCGTGCCGGCCTGCTGATATTCCATTGATGCGTCGAAGATGGTAACCGCCTGTGCACCCGGTGCAGTGGCCGTCCACCCACCCTCCGTGCCGGGCGCCAGCTCGTTGCGCAGCCGGATGTTGGCGAAGGTGCCACGCATCATCACTTCATGGTTGCCGCGGCGTGACCCATACGAGTTGAAGCCGGATGGTTTCACACCGTGCGCGATCAGCCACTTGCCGGCCGGGCTCGACGCGGGAATGGAGCCGGCGGGCGAAATGTGATCGGTCGTGATGGAATCGCCGAGCATCGCGAGCACGCGCGCGCCGGTGACGGGGCGCACGCCGGGCGGTTCTGCCGTCATGCCCTGGAAGAAGGGCGGGTTCTTCACGTACGTGGACGCGTCGGACCAGGTATAGCGGTTGCCCGTGGGCACGTCGAGCGACTTCCAGCGTTCGTCGCCTTCGAACACGTTCGCGTACTGGCGCGTGAACATTTCGCTCTTCACCGAGGTGAGAATCGTTTCCTCCACGTCACTCGAGCTTGGCCAGACGTCCCGCAGGAACACCGGGCCGTCAGTACCGATGCCGAGCGGCTCGGAGAACAGGTCAATGTCCATGCGACCGGCAATCGCGTACGCCACGACAAGCGGCGGCGATGCGAGGTAGTTGAAGCGCGTGAGCGGATTCACGCGTCCCTCGAAGTTGCGATTCCCCGACAGCACGGCGGCCACGACGAGCTTGTTCTGTTCGACTGCCGTCGCGATGGGTTCGCTCAGCGGTCCCGAGTTGCCAATGCAGGTCGTGCATCCGTAGCCCGCGAGATAGAAGCCGAGCGCATCCAGCGACTCGGTGAGACCGGCCTTGTCGTAATAGTCCGTCACGACCTTGGAGCCCGGCGCGAGACTCGTCTTGACCCAGGGCTTCACGCGCAACCCCATGGCCACGGCCTTCCGCGCGAGCAGCCCCGCTCCGATCATCACCGACGGATTGGAGGTGTTCGTGCAGCTCGTGATCGCGGCAATGACGACCGCGCCATTGCGCAGCGTGAACTGCTGGCCGTCCATGGTCACGCTCACCCCGTGCTGCGCATGCGCGGTATCCGTCGCGGTCGTCGTCGCGATGGTCGTCGAGCCGGCGGATGCACTCGCCACGGCGGCGCCGGCCTTCGCGTCACTGCCCAGATGCTCGAGCTCCTCCCGCAGCGCGTCGTTGAACATCTGCTTCGCGGTCTTGAGCGGTACACGATCCTGCGGGCGCTTGGGGCCGGCGAGACTCGGCTCCACCGCGCCGAGGTCCAGCTCGATGGTATCGGTGAAGACAGGGTCCGGTGTGTCGTCGGTGCGGAAGAGCCCTTGCAGCTTGCAGTACGACTCCACCAGCGCTGCCTGATGCGCACTGCGCCCGGTGAATCGGAGATAGCGGACCGTCTCCGCGTCCACGGGGAAGAATCCCACCGTGGCCCCGTACTCCGGCGCCATGTTGCCCAGCGTCGCGCGGTCCGCGAGCGAGAGCGAGGACAGGCCCGCGCCATAGAACTCGACGAACTTTCCGACCACCTTCTTCTTGCGCAGCATCTGCGTGACGGTGAGCACCAGGTCCGTGGCGGTCGCTCCCGGCGGCAGCTTGCCGTGCAGCTTGAATCCCACGACGTCAGGAATGAGCATGGACAGCGGCTGGCCCAGCATGGCCGCTTCCGCTTCGATGCCGCCAACGCCCCAGCCCAGCACACCCAGTCCGTTGATCATCGTCGTGTGCGAATCCGTGCCCACCAGCGAATCGGGATAGGCCATACGAACGCCATGGGATTCATCACTGAACACGGAGCGCCCCAGATATTCGAGATTCACCTGGTGGCAGATGCCGGTGCCGGGCGGCACGACGTTGAAGTTGCGGAATGCGCTCTGGCCCCAGCGCAGGAAGGCGTAGCGTTCCTGGTTGCGCTCGAACTCCTTTTCCGTGTTGATGAGGAACGCGGCCTCGGTGCCGTATTCATCGACCTGCACCGAGTGGTCAATGACGAGATCGGCGGGCTGCAGCGGGTTGATGCGCGTGGGATCGCCGCCGAGCTGCGCGATGGCATCGCGCATGGCGGCGAGATCCACCACGGCGGGAACGCCCGTGAAGTCCTGCAGGAGAACGCGCGCCGGCCGAAAGGCGATTTCCTTCTCCACGCCGGCCGCGACATCCCACCGGGCGAGCGCCTCGATGTCCTCGCGCTTGACGAAGGCCCCATCCTCGTCGCGGAGCAGATTTTCGAGGAGCACCTTCAGCGTGAATGGCAGCCGCCGCACCGTGGCGCCCGGCAACGTCTCGAGCGCGTCGAGCCGGAAAATCGTGTAGGACGTTCCCTCGACGTCGAGCGTGGAGCGGCTTCCGAATGAATCGAGAATCGGCATGTCGTGCTCTTGGCTTGTCGCGCTCGCTCAGAGCGGGCGCGGTTCTGAACTGAGCCACTGCGCGCCGCGCGCGCAGGCTGTGTGCAATGTACCCAGGGCGCGCCGCAGCGGGCAGCTATCGGCGACCTGCCCGCATCGCGCCGCTGCTTTACACCGGTTTTCGTGTTCCGTAGCTTGAGCCGTCCACCGCTGCCCGAATCCCAATGCATCGAAGCGAACTGCTCGCGCGAGGAGCGCCATGACCATTGATGCCAACGGCGTGAGCCGCCGGACGTTCGTGCGCACGCTGGCCGGAGCGCTCACGGCGGGCGGCATCGCGGCCGCTTGCGCGCGCGCAGCGGGCGCGTCAGCGCCGCGAGCGGATGCCGCGAGCGCGACGCCGGGAGACAGCGCCGCCCGCCTGGGCGCCATTGGCGTGCAGCTCTACTCGGTGCGCGACCTCATGGACAAGGACGTGGAGGGAACGCTCGCGGCGCTTTCCGCGATCGGATATCGCGAGGTGGAGTTCGCCGGGCTGCACGGCAGGACACCTGCCGATCTGCGCAGCATGCTGGAACGACATTCCCTCGTGTCGCCATCGAGCCACGTGTCACTCGAGGACGCGCAGAACAACTGGGACCGCACGCTCGCGGAGCTCACCACGCTGGGCAACACCTTCGTGGTCATCCCGTGGATTGACGACAAGTATCGCAGCGTGGATGGCTACAGGCGCGTGGCCGCGATGTTCAACACCGCGGCCGCCGCGTCGCGCAAGGCGGGACTTCAGTTCGCCTATCACAATCATGACTACGAGTTCGCGCCTGTGGAGGGCCGCCGTCCCTACGACATTCTGCTCGCGGAGTGCGACCCCGATCTCGTACGCATGGAGATGGATCTCTACTGGATCGTGAAGGGTGGTGGCGACCCGCTGGCGTACATCGCCAGATATCCGGGGCGGTTTCCGCTTGTCCATGCCAAGGACATGGCGAAGAACGGCGACATGGTGGACGTGGGGCAGGGGACCATCGACTTCAAGGCCATCTTCGCGCAGTCAGCCAAGGCGGGCATCCGGCATTGCTTTGTGGAGCACGACAATCCGCCACGG
>Ga0310810_10008749_pt1 | contig 11677 bp, 12 predicted proteins | sample NCmetagenome_FD_207641 | JGI IMG/M metagenome (GOLD analysis project Ga0310810, IMG submission 207641) | Soil microbial communities from experimental microcosm in Duke University, North Carolina, United States - NC | ecosystem: Engineered > Artificial ecosystem > Soil microcosm > Unclassified ...
TAGCGATTAGCGATTAGCGATTAGCGATTAGCGATTCAACTATTTTTCGCTGGACGGCGGCACGATATTCTTTAGCCGCATATACGTGACAAGGTTGCCGTAGTGCTCCCACATGTGGCTCGTCGTGAACGCGAGCATGCCGAGCCGGGTCTGCTTCTGGCCGAAAAAGTCCACCGCCGTTGCGGCATTGACATCGGTGGTCGCGTCAAAGACCTTGTCACAGGCGGCATATGACGCCTTGAGCGCCGCCACGAGATCGACGCGGGTCGTCTTTTTCTCGTTCACGGGATTCGGCGCGAACTTTTCGCCGTTGGCCAGGCCGCACAGCAAGTTGTTGCCATCGGCGATGTGGCCGATCACGCCGCCGAGACTCCTGACGTCAGGCGTGGGCTTGAATCCGTAAACGTCCTCCGGGACTTTCTCCGCAGTACGGAGCACGAGCGAACGGATCGTCTCGGCCTCCATCTTGAGTACCGCCACGTGGGGAGCGACGCCTCCGCCGGCCTGCGCGGCCAGCGTCACCGTCGTCAGCGCCATCCCCATCGTCATCGTCATCATTCTCTTCATCGGTTGACTCCTCGTCGCTAGTCTTGACCGAGGGGCTTCGCCCCTCGGACTCCCCTGCACGCCCCCTCGCTCGCCGCTCCGACGGCTCGCTCCGGTCGCGTGACTCGCTCGCGCGCTCGCTCGCGGCGCGGTGATCGGGCCGAGATTCATGACATAGGTTGACATAGGATCTATCCGCATCGCTCCCGCGAGGTCAATGGCCGCCGGCGAATGCACCATTTCGCGCAACGGTGCGATACGATGATCCCACCGTTAGTGGAGGGTAACCAGATGAAGGGCTGTCTTATTCCGGCGTTGCTCACGGCGATCCTCGTGCAACCTGGCGCGCCGTCTCAGACGTTCACCCCTGATAACGACGGGTTCATCCGCAACTGGCTGGTTCTCGCCCCAATCGCGGTGCTGGAGGACTCCGGCGCCACCGAGATCGAAAAAGACTTCCTCGGCGGTGAGGCGGCGATCAAGCCAAAGCCCGGTGACAAGGTAAACGTCGGCGGGAAGATCCTCGGCTGGACGCCGCATCAGACCAGCGACCTGTTCATCGACTTCCTCAAGGCGTTCGGGGCCGAGCGCGGCGAGGATGTCGCGGCTTACGCGGTCGCGTACGTGATCGCGGACGCTGCGATGAGCGTCAGGCTATCGATCGGCTCGAACGATCAATGCAAAGTCTGGCTGAACGGAAAGGAAGTGATCAAATTCAGCGAGACTCGCACCTTCGACAAAGACACAGACCACGCTGACGTGGCGCTGGCCAAGGGTCAGAACGTCCTGGTGTTCAAGGTCATCAACGAGAAGAACAACTGGCAGGGAGCGGCGCGATTTCTGAAGGACGGCGCGGGCGTCAAGAACCTGAAGATCGCGGTCGCACCTGAATGACGCAGGTCGATCAGGCCAGAGTCACGAGATACATTCCCCAGACAACGAACAGTACACCGGCGACGCGGCCGACCAACGGTCCGTGCTTCAGCAGTTTCTCGACCAGCACGAGCGCGCCAATCGCCGCAACCCAGCCGAGGTTCATCACACCGGCGGCGAACAACAGTGCCATCAGCACCCAGCAGCAGCCGATGCAAAAGAGCCCGTGCTGTAGCCCGAGGGTGAACGCTCCGGATACCCCTTCCCGCCAGTGCTCGCTGACAAAGTGCAGAGGCGATCGGCAGTGCGTCAGGCAGGAATGCTTCAACGGCAGCCATTGATAGACGCCGGCCGCGAGAAAGATGCCCCCCGACACGAGCGTCGATTGCGTCGCCATGCTCGAGGACATCAGGGCCCCGGCGTGCAGCGCCGCCTGCAGCAGCGCGGCCGCCAGGCTGAATTCGGTCCACGCGACAAGGTATCCAGTCGCGAACGCGGCCGTCCTGATTTGCGCACGCGGGCCTCCCTGACGGCGATGAGTACTGGCGACCAGCAGAATCATCGGGGCAGCGGACGGCAACATCATCCCCGCCATCATCACGACCCACATGACAAACAGCGAGGCGATGTCGCCGGGACCCCAGGCACCCATGCCGGTCATCCCCATCGCGCTGTGCATCTCGGCTTCCGTCGCCGCGACGCGCATCGCCACCGCCATTCGGCCGAGATACACCCAGGCAAACAGCGTCAGTATCGCTACCGCAATCGCCGCGATCACACGATCGCGGTGGATGAGGCGCTCCAGACGCTGTGATATGTCAGCAGATGCCGGTGCCGGAGTGCGATTCACACTGCCGTCGAACCATTCCATCCACCGGCCACGGTACCATTCCCGAGTTCGGAATGCCATCGGCTTTGCGGCGTGCTGGTGTAATGTTGGGAGGCTTCTCAAACAAGGATGGATTGATGATCGGACGACAACCCGGCAGACGACGTGTGATTGGCGTTGCGAGTGTGACCATCGTGCTGGCGGTTGCGGCGGTGCTCGGTCAGTCGCCGCGTGAATGGCGCGACTACGCAGGCGGGCCCGACAGCTCGAAGTTTGTCGCCGCAAAGCAGATCACGAAGTCGAACGTCAGCCAGCTTCAAGTCGCCTGGAGCTATCCCGGCGGACAGACCGATTTCAATCCGGTGGTGGTGCGCGGCACCATCTACGGCCGCGGACCGAACGGCTCGTTCGTGGCGATCGACGCGGCGACCGGCAAGGAGCTCTGGACGCATGAAGGCGTCCAGGGATTCAACAGCCGCGGCGCGAATTACTGGGAGAGCCAGGACGGCAAAGATCGCAGGCTCATCTTCAGCACGCAGAATATCCTTCAGGAACTGAGTGCCTACACTGGCGAGCCGATCACCGCGTTCGGCAAGAACGGCCAGGTAGATTTGCGAGTCGGACTCGATCGGGATCCGGCGACGATCAACCAGCAGACCCGCACCCCGGGTCGTGTGTTTGAGAATCTGCTCATTCTCGGGTCGGCGACCAACGAGGAGTACGGGTCTGCGCCTGGCGACATCCGGGCGTTCGACGTTCGAACCGGCGCTCTGGTGTGGACGTTTCACACTGTGCCGCGTCCTGGCGAGTTCGGGTATGACACGTGGCCGGAGAACGCGTGGAAAACCGTCGGCGGCGCCAACAACTGGGGCGAACAGACGATCGACGAGAAACGCGGCATCGTCTACGTCCCCACCGCGAGCCCAAAATACAACTTCTACGGCGGTAACCGGAAAGGTGCCAACCTCTTTGGCGATTGCATCCTCGCGCTCGATGCGAGAACCGGCAAGCGACTCTGGCACTTCCAGACGGTGCACCACGACATCTGGGATCTCGACAACAACTCGGCGCCCCAGCTGACGACGATCCGGCAAGACGGCCGTGCCGTCGACGTCGTGGCGGTTGCCAGCAAGACCGGATACCTCTACGTGTTCGACCGTGTCACCGGTAAACCGATTTGGCCGATCGAGGAACGGCCGGTGCCGCAAAACACCACAGTGCCGGGCGAATCGTTGTGGCCGACGCAGCCATTTCCGACCGCGCCGCCGCCGTTTTCCAAGCAGAAGTTCACGGCCGACGATCTGAATCCTTACATCTTGACGCCCGAAGAGCGTGAGCAGTTCAAACAGCGCATTCTGAAAGCACGGAACGAGGGCAACTTCACGCCGATCGGATTCGATGACGTGATCCACATGCCGGGTAACCAGGGCGGATCGAACTGGGGGAGCACGGCGGCCAACCCGGCCGACGGCACCGTCTACGTCATCGGCTTCAATACGCCGACGATCATCCGACTCCTCAAAGCCGGCGAAGTACGTCGCAGCGGCCGCGGCGCAGGCGAGCCTATCAAAGAGGGCAACTATGTGACGGAAGGGTTCGGCCTCTACCCGACGATCGTCAGCCCGCCCTACACGACGTTGACGTCATACGATCTGAATCGCGGAACGATCAAGTGGCAGATCGGGCTCGGCGACGATCTGCGGCTGGCGGGACAGGGCATCAAGGGAACCGGCACCGCGGCGAACGTCAAGGGTGGACTGATCACGACCGCCACTGGTCTGGTGTTCGCAACCGCCGGAGACCACAAACTGCACGTCTACGACAGCGCGGACGGCAAGCAGATTTCTGAATTCCCTCTCGGCGCGCCCACGACTGGCGGACCGTCGATGTACGAACTCAATGGCCGCCAGTATCTGCTCGTCACCGCATCGAGTCCAGCAGGACGGGGCGGACGCTACACCTTGGACGGCGGCGCCGCGAATCCGCAGGGGCCGATCGGCATCGTCGCCTACGCGCTGCCCGCCAAATAAGAAGGTTGATTGCTGATTGCTGATTGAGCGCTCGGACAACAATCCACAGCCGGAAATCAATCGGCAACCTCGAAAATCGGAATCTTCGATCCGAAATTGGCAGTCGACAGGAAACGATCGGCCCTTTCCCGCATGGCCGACGACGCCGCGGTTCCCTGCCGGGCCAGGGGCTGCAGATACGGCCATACGGTCTCGGCGATCCGCTGGGCGCCTGCGGCGTTCGGGTGAATCTCGTCGTCGCCGTTCAGATCGGGATTGAGCACGACGCCTTCGAGGAGAAACGGCACGAGCGCGACGTTGTACTTCTGGGCGAGACGGGGAAACAGCTGGTGAAAATCGACGGTGTAGTTCCACCCGTGTAGCGGCGGCGTCTCCATCCCGCACAAGAGCACCCGCGCGCCGCGGGCCTGCGCGCGTTCGATCATCGTTGCAAGGTTGCGCTCGACCGCCGCGGTGTCGACGCCGCGCAGACCATCATTCGCGCCGAGTTCGAGAATCACGATCCTGGTCCCGTCCGGCACGGCCTGATCGAATCGCCGCAGGCCGCCGGCAGTGGTATCACCGCTCACGCCAGCGTTGCTCACGACCCAGCCCGGCTGCTGGGCGTCGAGTCGACGCTGCAGCTCCGAGGGAAAACCCTCGGCACGTGAGGGGGAGACGGCGAGGCTGTCGCCAAGGACGACCGCACGCCGCTCGACGACGGCCGAACTGGATGCGGTTGGGCTGGACGGGGACGCTCGCGAGCACGCAAGGATCGAGAGCAAAGCGGCGATGAAACAGCCCAGGCGTGTGCGGCCAACCATGGTTCAGGGTACCCAGCCACATTCTATAATTGATACATGCCTACCATTGGATTGATCGGCGCGGGGCACATTGGAAGCCAGGTCGCGCGGCTGGCGATCGCGCAGGGATACAATGTCGTGCTCAGCAATTCGCGCGGTCCGGAAACGCTGTCACCGTTGATCGCCGAACTCGGCCCGAAGGCTCGCGCCGCCACGCCTTCGGAGGCCGCGCAGGCGGCCGACATCGCCGTCGTCACCGTCCCGTTAAAGCATTACCGGCAGGTTCCGGTCGAACCGCTCGCCGGCAAGGTCGTGATCGACACGAACAACTACTATCCGCAGCGCGATTGGAACATCGCAGAACTCGACAACGAGTCGACGACGACGGCGGAGCTGCTACAGGCTCATTTGCCGACATCGAAAGTCGTCAAGGGCTTCAATCACATCTACGCCGCGCAGCTGACAACGGATGGCAAACCACCGGGAACGCCCAATCGTCGCGCGCTCGTCATCGCCGGCGACGACGCCGCAGCCAAGGCGGCGGTGACGAAGCTGCTCGATCAGTTCGGCTTCGACACCGTGGATGCAGGCCCCCTCAAAGAAGGATGGCGCATCCAGCGCGACACGCCCGGCTATGGCCCTCGTCGCAACGCCGATGAGTTGCGCAAGGATCTCGCGGCGGCAAAGCGGTATCGGGATATGAAATGAGTCGGGAGCCGGGATTCGGCGACGCTCACCGTCACGCTGCGATCACACCAAGAGCACACAAGAGAAAAGGAGAAAGGAGCATTCTCCTTTCTCTCTTCTCCTGTTTATCTCTCTGGGTGCAGTCGTAGCGTGAGGGTGGCTGTCGCTGGTTTCTGACGACCGCACGACTTGGCTCTCAGTCCCGCTTCCCCCCACCTGAATCGGTCGACGGCGATCCGAAGCGCGACGCCTTGTTCTTCACGTAGGCGAAATTGAAGCTGAGTTCGTTGAAGTGCGCGGCCTTGTTTGCGAAGGTGGCGGCGCGCTCGTTGTTGCCCGCCGCTTGAGCCGCGCGGGCGATCAGCAGGAGCACCCGCGGGTCGCGCTGATTCGCCTGGCCCAGCTCCTCCATTGCCGCGGGATATCGCTTCTCCGCCATCGCGATCAAGCCGGCCAGCTCGTGCTGCTGCCGCACTTCGAACGGCGCCCGGCGCGACTCTACCTGACGTTGGTACTCGGCCGCCCGGGCCTTGGCCGTCGTCAAATCATTCTTGGCCACCGCCACGCGCCCTTCTTCGAACAGGTTGTTGCGCTTCGTTGCCGCCTTGACCTGTTCGGGAAGCTGCGAGTCCTCGATCATCTTCACCGCCTCTGAATACTTTGCGAGCGCGTCGTCGAGGCGACCGGCTTCGCGGAGCACGTCGCCGATCTGAACGAGATCGCCCGTCATCGTGCCGGCGTCGTGTTCGGCCTCCGCAAGCGCGTAGCCCGCCTTCAACTCGGCGATGGCCTTGTCGGTAGCCCCGTCGTGCACGTACGACGCCGCGTTCCAGAAGTGCGCCAGCCGTCGTTCGCCCGTGTTCCTCGCCCGTGCCGTGAGCTTGGCAAACGTCTCGCGCGCCTGCTCGGTTTTCCCCATCGCAAGATAGTCGTTGCCGATCCCGACGTAGGAATTCACGAAGTTTGGATCGATTGCGAGCGCCTTCTCATACGCCTTGATCGACTCGTCGAAGCGCGCTCGCTTCATCAGCAGCTCCGCGTAGGAGTCGTAGGGGTTCGGATCGTTCGGAATCAACTCGGTGTATTTCTTGAATGCCTTCTCGGCATCGTCGAACCTCTCGAGGAAGCGATAGGCGTACCCCATCTGGTTGTACGGTGTCGAAAACGATGGATTGATCGAGGTGGCCTTCACGTAGTGCGAAATGGCGCTCGAGTATTCCTGCCGGCCGAAATACAGATTGCCAAGCTGATTGTGCACGCGCTCGTCGTTGGGAAAGAGCGCCGCCAGATCCGTGAGGTGCTTCAGGTTCCCCGTCGGATCTCCTTTCAATCCGGATTCGAGCGCGAGGATCAAGTGGCGCTCGCCTTCGCTGACCTTGTCTGCCAGCGCCACCGCATGTGACGTCGCGTCGACGAACTCGCCGTTCGTTCCCGATGTGTTGGCGAGACCGACGTAGGCAAGCGCGAAGTTTGGATCCTTGGCGACCGCTTGCTCGAAGAGTCGCCGGGCATCCGTTCCGCGAAGTTTCTCGAGCAGGTCGCGGCCATCCAGATACAACTGGCGCGCTTCCTGAGACGGCGTTGTGATTGGGACCTTGTCGCCGGCGGGTGCCTGCGCCAGGACCAGAGCCGGTATGGCGCACGCAATCACGACGAGGACGGTCGCAGCCTGTCGCCACAATCTTCCAGACATCCCACACCTCCTGACACATGTCGTGTCAGGAGCGTAGAGGAAGATGACAATCGGCAGCCAGTACGAAGGTGTGAACGGCGCTCACGTGGGGTCGAAGTGTTGGCTGACGGGTTCGGGTGCCCGACGGGTGAATTGTGAAAATGCTGATTGTCAGCATTCAACACTTCCGACTACCGGCTGCCGACGCGGCGATTCCACTCTGAGTGGAACGCGTTGGGCTGCACCTGATACTCGAGCAAGGCCTGATCGACGGACCCACCCCTTCCCACCGACTGAATGAACTCGCTGAGATTCGCACCGAGTTGGGCGCAAAGAATCTCTGCGGCGATAGCACTCTCCGCGTAGGCGATCGGCGCATGTTGGTCGTCGAGCGCCAAAAATGCGCCTCCGAGTGCTTCGAGCGGGATCGTCGTGGTCGATCGTCCAAGCAGGTCGGATGCCCACGACGTGTCTCCGCTTTCGAGATAGCTGGCCAGTCCTTCATTGAGCCACCCAGGCAGTCGCCCCGTTGTCGTGCTCGCCACGAACGCGTGCACCAGCTCGTGGGTGACGATGCGATCGAGCTCGTGCACGGACGAGAGCGCTCCTCCTGCGGCCACGCGGATTCTGCCGTCGTATTCGCCGCCGGCCCACGCGGGTGAGCGCGTGATCTCATGAAACTCGCGGTTGGTATAGAGGATGACGGTGACGGGATCGGCCGGTTGAGTGCTGAAGGTTCGCCCCATCCGCACGTACTCGCTCTCGAGCAGCCGTGCCACATGGTCGCCGACATTCTGATCGGATCCCCCCTCGTACAGAATTCGGAAGTGCTCGGCCGGCTTTTCAACATACGAGTCGTGTACGCGGGCCTCGCGGTGCCAGCGATCCAGCAGTTCCGTCATGCGCGTGTCGGAAGGCCTCAGCGCGACCGCGTGCTCCATCGACCGGACCGCCAGATCCGAGTCGCCGCGCTGGTACGCCAGCCGGCCCTGAAGCGCCAGCGCCTCGGGGAACTGCGGATCGAGTTCGAGCGCGGTGCGAATCAACGATGATGCGTCGCTCGGCTGGCCCATCGCGTAGGCCGCTGAGGCGGCGCCAAAATGCAGCATCGGATCCTTCGGATGCTCTTTCAACGCCTGGTTGAACAACGAGGCTGCGCGGACCGGATCGCGATTGTTGAGCGCCTGCCACGCCTCGGGTGCGAAGATCGGCCGGCCCATCAGGCGCGTCACGGCCGTTGCGGTCAAGATCGCGGTGACGCTAACCAGGAATGTGAGGAGGAGGAGGCGTTTCGTCGCCCGCGGGATCGGCATCAAGGGGGAGCCCGGCAAGAGACGTGCCCGGCTCTCGACACAAAAGTCGGTTGGTTTTTCTGCTCGACGCAACCAGTCATTACCTGAACTGCGCGTCCGGCGCCAGATTTGTGATGAGAACCGGGTTCAAAGCCCGCCTCGCGCTCGTTATAATCCGCGCATGGACATGACCCGACGCACGTTCACGACCGCTCTGGCCGCGAGCCTGGCTGCGCCGGCGCTCGGACGAATCCGCCGCGCGCCGCGATATCCGATCGCGTTCTCGACGCTTGGCTGTCCGGCGTGGAGTTGGAAGACGATCCTCGAAACAGCCGACCGGTTGGGATTCGCCGCGGTTGAATTGCGGGGAGTCGCCGGAGAAATGGACCTGACGAAGGTGCCGGAGCTCTCCGGCTCACAGCTAGCAGCCACGATGAAGGACCTTGTGGCGCTCGGCATCGAGATCTCCGACCTCGGCGCGTCAGCAGCCATGCACGAGACGGGTGCGGCCCGTGAGAAGGCATTCGATGAAGGGCGGCGATTCATCGACCTCGCCCATGCGATGAAGGTCAAGTACGTCCGCATGTTCGGCGATCGGCTGCCGGCTGATGGTACGCGCGATGAAGTGCTCGCGCGGGTGATCGACGGGTTCCGGCAAATGGCCACGTACGCGAAGTCTGCTGGCGTCACGGTGCTGCAGGAATCGCACGGGGACTATACGCATTCCAAGGACATCGAGGCTGTGCTGAAAGGCGTGGGGTCGGACGCCTTCGCCCTGCTCTGGGACGCGCACCATACGTTCGTCGATGGGCACGAGCCCCCGGCGGACACGTACGCAGCCCTGGGACGCTGGGTGCGTCACACGCATCTCAAGGACTCGAAGCCGTCGGGCACGGATCGACGGTACGTGCTGACCGGCACCGGCGAAGTCCCGGTTTCGACGCAGGTTCAGGTGCTTGCCCGTGCCGGCTACAAGGGTTACTACTGCTTCGAATGGGAAAAGAAATGGCACCCCGAAATCGAGGATCCGGAGGTGGCCTTCCCGCATTACGCGAAGACGATGACGCAGTACTTAAAGGATGCCGGGGTGAAGCCATCGTAGGAGTCTGCATTTCTTACTCTGCGCTGGGGCCCCACCCCCAGCGCCTGCCAGCGCTCGCTCGTTCGCTCGCGCCGGCGCATCGCGACGACTTACCGCTTAGTCAAGATCCTTCTCAAAGCACAGCTGCGTCTTGACGCGCTGGAAACCGGCACGGTCGTAGAACCCATGCGCGCGCGTGCGGATCGTGTTCGAGCGCACGCGTAGCATCCCGCATCCGAGCGCAGCGGCCCACGCCTCCGCGGCTGACACGAGCGCTTTCCCAATCCCCTGGCTGCGGTACCCGTCAGCGACGACGAGGCCGAGGATCTCGGCGGAGGCGTCGTTTTCAAGGTAGGGATTGGCCGCGACGTGAACCGACGCGACGACTTGGCCTTCGTCGTCGGCGACGAAAAGAGCCTGGTTCGACTGGGCGTCGATCCGTTCAAAGCGCTGAGCGATCTGCTGGCTGCTGGATGGATAGCCCAACTGCGTGATGAGATGCGCGACGCGATCTGCATCGCTCGCCGCCATCGGTCGGATCTTGACCACGCGCTTAGCCCTTGGCCTCGGCGTTGGCGCGATTGAGCAGCGCCTTCATGTAGGCGAACCCGTACGCGGTCTGCGCATAATTCCCGCCCACCATCGTCGGGCTGTGGTCGAGAATGACGATGCCGTCGAAGTTGACATCGCGGAGCGCCTTCATGATCTTCCACATGTCGTAGTAGCCGTTGTCCATGAACGTTTCCACGAAGTGCGGCAGCGGCGCGCTGACATTGCGAAAATGGATCTTCCAGATCTTGCGCGCGCCGAAGTAGCGAATCATCTCCTCCGGATCTTTCCCCGTCAGCTTCTTGCCCCCCTCGAGCCAGGTCCCGCAACAGAGGCAGATGCCGACGTTCGGGCTGTTGGCGATCTCCATCGCCCGTTTGTAGCCCTCGAAATTGCCAAAAATGCAGCGCGGCACACCGGCAAGCACCGGAACCGGCGGATCGTCGGGGTGGATGCCGATGTGCACGCCGGCTTCTTCGGCAACCGGCGCCACCTGCTTGATGAAGTGCGTGTAGTTCTCCCAGATCTCGTCCTTGGTGAACTCGCGCCCGTGCGAGAGCGGGCCAGAAAACACCTTCCCATCCCAGTTGCCCCGCGCGTCCGGGCTGCTTTCGTCGAACTCGCGCGCTGATGCACCGCGCACCGGCGAGCGGCCGCTGGTCCAGATGCCGTTGCCCATGTGCGCGTAGGTCGTATAGGTGATGCCCGCCTTGGCTAGATTGCGGAGGTATTGTTTGTATTCCTCAATCTTCTGGTCGCGCCCGGGCAGGTTCAGCGTGACCTCCGGCATATTGTGCACGTTCGTGTTGCCGATGTTGTAGACGGTGATCCCGCCGTCGGCGTAGCGTTTCTTGATTTGCATGAAGCCTTCGGCCGTGCGCAGATCCGGCGTCGAGGCCACACTCACGTACTCGGCGCCCAGCTGCTTGAGAAACAGCAGCTGTTCGTCCGAAGGGGTCGCGGAAGACTGGACGCAGAGCTTGATCGTCGAACCAGTTTTCTGCGCCACCGCCTGTGCGCTCTGGCCGGCAAGCGCGGCCGCTCCGAATGCACCGAGCGTCACCCGCCCGAAGTCGCGGCGGTCGAGACCAGTCCCGGTCGATCTTTCCGACATGAGCGGGCTCCTTCCGCCTATTTGAGTTCTTCGATCGAAATGTTCTTGAACTGCACGAGCGCAGGGGGGCTCGTCCACACTCCGCCCTTCTTCGCGCCGTGGTGTTGCAGCCCGACTGGCCCGGTCGCCGGCAAGTCCGGCAATTCAGCCGCATTGATCACGGTCTGGCCGTTGAGGACGACGGTCAGACGATTGCCACGCACGGTGATGTCATAGGTGTTC
>Ga0310810_10008750_pt1 | contig 11677 bp, 10 predicted proteins | sample NCmetagenome_FD_207641 | JGI IMG/M metagenome (GOLD analysis project Ga0310810, IMG submission 207641) | Soil microbial communities from experimental microcosm in Duke University, North Carolina, United States - NC | ecosystem: Engineered > Artificial ecosystem > Soil microcosm > Unclassified ...
GCCCTGGCGGTTGATGCCCTTGTTGTTCGAGAGCGTGCCGCCGTGGCGAACGACGGTGCGCACTTCGTCGCCCTGCACGCCGGTCACGTCGAGCACGATCTTGCCGTCATCGAGCAGCAGCACCGCCCCCGCGGAGACGTCGCGCGGCAGCTCCGGGTAGTCCAGCCCTACGCGCTTTTCGTCGCCGAGCTTGCAAGCCGCGTCGAGGATGAAGGCGTCGCCCTTGGCGAGCGTGACCTTGCCGTCCTTGAACTTGCCGACGCGGATCTTCGGGCCCTGGAGGTCGCACATGATCGCCACGGTGCGGCCGGTCTTGCTCGAGATCTGCTTGACGAGCGCCGCCCGCGCGAGATGGTCGTCGGCGGTGCCGTGCGAAAAGTTGAGCCGCACGACGTCCACGCCCGCCCGCACCATGCGCTCGAGCACGGCGGGGTCGGAGGAGGAAGGCCCGAGGGTCGCGACGATTTTTGTGCTGCGGAGCATTCTTGACGGCGCTTCTTTTTTTCAGTGTAGCACCGCCCCGAGCGCCCAAAATAAAACGGCGCAGCCGGATCTCTGGGATCTCGGGCTGCGCCGGTGGCCGGGCCAGCAGATTTCTCTGCTCCGACGAAACTCAGTCGCGAGATCCGTGCCAGAACATATTACACAGTGCGCTCAAGGAGTTCCGGCACGGCAGGCGGCGAGACCTGTCGGCTCTTCCCCACACAATTCGGCCAGTACGCTGATTTGCCGCCAACGCGTGACATCATTCGACGATGAACGACACGCTTGTCGTTTGCCTGTGCGCGGCCTGGTGCGACACCTGCGCCGAGTTCCGGGGCACGTTCACCCGCCTCAGCCACGCGCACCCGCAGGCTGCGTTCGTGTGGCTCGACGTGGAGGACGACGCCGCGCTCGTCGGCGACGTGGACATCGAGAACTTTCCCACCCTTGCGGTTTTCAGCGCCGGCGCGCCCAGGTTTTACGGCGTCACGCTGCCGCAGGAGGGCGTGGTGGCGCGCACGCTCGGCTCGGTCCTGCAAGAAAAGCACCCGGTCGCAGCGGTGCCGAAGGAAATTGCCGGCCTGCCGGCCGCTCTACGCTCTCGCCTCGAGCGCCGCGACCGCGGGTAGCGTCTTGCCCTCGAGAAACTCGAGGAACGCCCCGCCCGCAGTGGAGATGTAGCCGATCTTGTCGGCGATGCCGAACTTGTTGATCGCGGCAATCGTGTCCCCCCCGCCCGCGATCGAGTAGGCGTCCGATTCGGCAATCGCTCGCGCGAGCGCCTCGGTTCCCTTGGCGAAGGGCGCCATCTCGAACACGCCGACGGGTCCGTTCCACACGATCGTTCCGGCTCCGCTGACGATCTTCGCGAGCTCCTTGCGGGATTCCGGGCCGATATCGAGGATCATCTCGTCGCCCTGCACTCCGGCCACCGACTTGGTTTCGGCTCGAGCGCGCTCAGACATCTCGGTGGCAACCACCACGTCGGCCGGCAGCGGCACCTGCGTCGCCGCCATGATTTTCTTCGCCTCGCCGACCAGATCTTTTTCGGCAAGCGATTTGCCGATCGGCTTGCCGCTGGCCAGCAGAAACGTGTTGGCAATGCCGCCGCCCACGACGAGGCGGTCGACCTTCTTCGCGAGCGCGTCGAGAATCGTGAGCTTGGTCGAGACCTTGGAGCCGGCGACAATCGCCACCAGCGGCCGCTTGGGGTTGGCGAGCGCCTTGCCGAGCGCATCGAGCTCCGCGGCCATGAGCGGACCCGCGCACGCGACCTTTGCGAAGCGCGCCGCGCCGTGCGTGGTCGCCTCGGCGCGGTGCGCGGTGCCGAACGCGTCGTTCACATAGACGTCGCAGAGCGCGGCGATTCTCTTGGCGAGCGCCTCGTCGTCCGCTTTTTCGCCCTTGTTGAACCGGCAATTTTCGAGAAGCACGACCTGTCCCGGCTTGACCTCGACGCCGTTCAGCCAGTCGCGGACCAGCGGAACTTTCATTTTCAACTGCTCTGAAAGCTTCTCCGCAATCGGCTTGAGCGAGTCTTTCTCATCGAACACTCCCTCCTTGGGTCTTCCCAGGTGGGAGGTGACCATCACCGCGGCGCCCTGCTTGAGCGCGAGCTGGATGCCCGGCAGCGAGGCGCGGATGCGCGTGTCGTCGGTGATGTTGCCGGCCTCGTCCTGCGGGACGTTCAGGTCGGCGCGAATGAAGACGCGCTTGCCGCGGAGCTCCTGCTCCGCCATGCGCTTGAACTTCATCTACTTCGCGGTCGCGACCTCGGCGCCGACTTCCGCGAAGGCCGCGGTGACATCGAGCATGCGGTTGGAGAAGCCCCACTCGTTGTCGTACCACGAGCAGACCTTCACGAGCGTGCCGTCCGAGACGCGCGTCATGGTCGAGTCGAAGATCGAGCTCGCCGGGTTGTTGTTGAAGTCCGACGACACGAGCTGCTCGGTGCTGTACTCGAGCACGCCCTTCAGGTCGCCGTCGCACGCCTGTTTGACCGCCTTGTTCACCTCTTCCACCGTGGTGGGACGCTTGGCGACGAAGGTGAGGTCGACGATGGAGACGTTGATGGTGGGCACGCGTACCGAAAAGCCATCGAGCTTGCCGTTCAGGTGCGGCAGCACGAGCCCCACCGCCGCGGCGGCGCCCGTCTTGGTCGGAATCATGTTGTGGCCGGCGGCGCGCGCGCGGCGCAAGTCCTTGTGATAGACGTCGGTCAGCACCTGGTCGTTGGTGAACGAGTGGATCGTGTTCATCAGGCCCGAGACCACGCCGATGCGGTCGTCGATCGCCTTCACGAGCGGTGCAAGGCAGTTCGTCGTGCAGGAGGCGTTGGAAATCACGCTGTCGGAGTCCTTCAGTGTCTTGTGGTTCACGCCGTAGACGACCGTGCGGTCGACGTCCTTCTCGCCCGGGGCGGAGATGATCACTTTCCTTGCGCCCGCGGCGAGGTGCGCGCCCGCCTTCGCCTTGCTCGTGAAAAGGCCGGTGCACTCGAGCACGATGTCGACGCCGAGCGCCTTCCACGGCAGCTTCGACGGGTCGCGCTCCGCCACGACCTTGATGCGGTCGTTATCGACGACGATGCTGTCGCCGTCGACGCGCACCTTCGAGGAAAACGGCCCGTGCGCGGTGTCGTACTTGAGCAGGTGCGCGTTGGTGGCGGCGTCCCCCAGGTCGTTGATCGCGACGAACTGCAGCTTGTGCTTTTTGCCGCCCTCATAGTGGGCGCGCAGGACCATGCGCCCGATGCGTCCGAATCCGTTGATGGCAACTTTGATGGTCATTTGGCAACTCTCCTTACTGCGTTGGCCACGTTCTCCGGTGTAAAGCCGAAGTGCTTGAAAACCTCGGGCGCCGGCGCCGACTCGCCGAAGCGGTCCAGGCCCACCACCGCACCTTCGAGCCCGACGTACTTGCGCCAATAGTCGCTGACGCCGGCTTCCACCGCCACCTTTCGGACCCCGGGAAGGAGCACCGAGTTCCGGTAGGCCTCGTCCTGGCGGTCGAACACGTTGGTCGAGGGCATCGAAACGACGCGCACAGGGAAGTCGAGCAGCTTCTGCGCGGCGAGCGCGAGCTGGACTTCGGAACCCGTCGCGATCAAGACCGCTTTGGCGCCCGGGGCATCCGACAGAACATAGCCGCCCTTTTTGACATCCGCCATCGCTTTGGCGTCGCGGCTGCAGAAAGGCAGGTTCTGGCGGGAGAGAAGCAGCGCCGCGGGGCCGTTCTTGCGCTCGAGCGCCGCCGCCCAGGCCACCACGGTTTCCACCGTGTCGCAGGGGCGCCAGACGTCGAGGTTCGGAATGAGGCGCAGCGACGCGGCATGCTCGACGGGCTGGTGCGTGGGGCCGTCCTCGCCCAGACCGATCGAGTCGTGGCTGAAGACGAAGAGGGTTCTCGCCGCCATCAGGGCTGCGAGTCGCAGGGAGTTGCGCGCGTAATCCGAAAATACAAGGAACGTCCCCCCGTAGGGGATGAAGCCGCCATGCAACGCGATGCCGTTCATCGCCGCGCCCATGCCGAACTCGCGCACGCCGTAGAAGACGTAGTTGCCGTCGCCTTCCTTGCCCATCGGCTTGGAGGCCTTCACCATCGTCAGGTTGGAGCCGGTCAGGTCGGCCGAGCCGCCCACGAGCTCCGGCATCGCGGGAACCAGCGCCTCAAGAACGTTCTGCGAGGCTTTTCGCGTCGCAATGGTTTCCGCCTTGCCGCTGGTTTCTTCAAGCAAAGCTTTTATCTTTCCGGAAAAACCTTCCGGCAAATCGCCGTTCGTCCGGCGCAGGAACTCCTTGGCCAGCTCCGGATGCGCTTTTTCGTACGCGGCAAAGGCGCGCTTCCAGCGGCGCTCGGCGCGTTTGCCCCGCTCCCTCGCGTCCCAGCCGCGATAGACGCTGTCGGGAATCTCGAACGGCCCGTAATTCCAGCCGAGCGCGGCGCGCGTCGCGGCGATTTCCTTCTCGCCGAGCGGCGCGCCGTGCGCGGCGCCGGTGCCCGCCTTGGTCGGCGCGCCCTTTCCGATCACGGTCTTCGCGCAGATGAGCGTCGGCTTCCCGCGTTCACGCTTCGCTTTCCTGAGCGCGCGGTCGACCGCCTCGACGTCATGGCCGTCCACGTTCGCGATCACCTGCCAGCCGTAGGACTCGAAGCGCCGGCGCACGTCGTCGGTGTACCACTGGCGGATGTCGCCCTTGTCCGAGTCGATCGAGATGCCGTTGTCGTCGTACACGGCGATGAGCTTGCCCAAGGCCAGCGTGCCGGCGAGCGCGCAAGCCTCGTGCGAGACGCCTTCCATCATGCAACCGTCGCCGAGGAACACCCAGGTGCGATGGTCGACGATCTCGTGGCCGGGCCGGTTGAACTGCGCGGCCAGCAGCCGCTCGGCGATCGCCATGCCGACGGCGTTGGAGATGCCCTGGCCGAGCGGCCCGGTGGTCGTCTCCACGCCCGGCGCGCAGCCGCGCTCGGGATGGCCCGGGGTCTTGGAGCCGAGCTGGCGAAAGCGCTTCAACTCCGCCATCGGCAGGTCGTAGCCGGTGAGATGCAGGAGCGCGTAGAGCAGCATCGAGCCGTGGCCGTTCGAGAGCACGAACCGGTCGCGGTTCGGCCAGTGCGGGTTGGCGGGGTTGTGCGTGTGATGGCGCTGCCAGAGCGCCACCGCGATCTCCGCCATGCCCATCGGCATGCCCGGATGGCCCGACTTTGCCGCCTCGACCGCGTCCATCGCGAGCGCGCGCAGCGCGTCGGCCAGTTCGCGTTCCGGCGCCGGGGAATTCATCGCGTGCGGGCGGGCAAAATGAAAATAAACGAGGGGGGAGAGCAAATTATATAAGACCCCCTTTTTATAATTCCCGTCCATGATCGAAATGCCCTTCCGGAGCCCGGAGCTTTTCGAAGGCGGCGTCGCGGCACCTGCGCCGAGCGAAACGTCGCTCTGGTTCGTGTTTCGCGGCGACCGGCTTCTGGTCGAACTGGGCCCGCCGAGCACGGCCGATTCGGGCGACCTGCGGGTGACGCGCCGCCCGTCCTGGGCCCGGCTGCCGTTGTTTAAAAGCAACAACCCGTTGTGGTTTCAACCCGCCCGCCCCCTATATCTAGGGCGCCTGGCTGGGGCCGACTGCTGGGCGGCGGAAGTGCCGGCCGAGGCGCCGCCCCCTCCGGCAGGCACCGCCTGGGAGGGGCTGCGCACGCTCTTCAGCGTGCTCGAGGATGCGCACTTCGCGCTCGCCGGGCGCGCCATCCAGCTCCTCGACTGGGACCGGCATCACCGCTTCTGCGGCCGCTGCGGAACGCCGACCGAAGCGAAAGCCGAGGAGCGGGCGCGGGTCTGTCCGGCGTGCAAGCTGTCCTCCTACCCGCGGCTCGCCCCCGCCGTAATGGCTTTAGTCAAAAGAGAAAACGAGATCCTGCTGGGTCGCAGCCCGCATTTCCCCCCGGGGATGTTCAGCGCGCTGGCGGGCTTCGTCGAGCCGGGCGAGACGCTCGAGCAGTGCCTTGCGCGCGAGGTGGCCGAGGAGGTCGGCGTGCAGGTGTCTCATATTCGCTACTTCGCCAGCCAGCCGTGGCCCTTTCCGAACTCGCTCATGATCGCGTTCGTGTGCGACTGGGAGAGCGGAGAAATACGTCCGCAAGTGGGAGAAATCGAGGCCGCGGAATGGTTTAGCGTATTGCAATTGCCGAAGCTTCCAAGCAGAATCTCCATCGCTCGGCGGCTGATCGATTCGGTGGTCGCGGAGATTCGAGGACGGTAGCGGGCGAAAGGGAGGCTTGGAGCGAATTTGAACGAGCCTGAAGATCCCAACAAGAACAAACCGCCGCATCAGGGCGCAGAGGCGCAGCCAGAACTGCAGGGGGCTGCGCCTTCTTCTTTTCCGGCCCGCCTGATCACCGACGGCCGCCGGCTGACCGAGCCCCTGAACGATTCGACCGGCTTCTACATCGAAGCGAGCCGCAAGGTCGGCGAGTGGCAGACGCGCCTGCACAAGGTCGAGATCTACGACACCGAGCACTACGGCCGCATCATCCGCATGGACGGCCTGAACATCACCTCGGAGCGCGAGGAGTTCGTCTCGCACGAAAACCTCATCCATCCGGCGCTCGCCGCGCAGCCCGCGCCGAGGAAAGTGCTGATCGTCGGCGGCGGCGACGGCGGCGCGGCCGAGGAGGCGCTGAAGCACCCTTCGGTCGAGCAGGTCACGATCTGCGAGACCGACCCCGACATGGTCGAGGTGGCGAAGGAGCATTTCTTCGCCGTGCACCGCGGCGCCTTCGACAACCCGAGGCTGCGCGTGGTCTTCGCCGACGCGCTGCGGCTCGTGCGCGACACGCAAGAGCGCTTCGACCTTGTCGCGCTCGATCTAAACGAGCCGACCGGCGCGCCCGAGCCGCTCTACTCGGTGGAATTCTTCCAGCACTGTCGGCAGGCGCTCGTTCCGGGCGGGGCGCTCGTGCTGCACCTGGGCACGCCGGTGGCGCGACCCGAGCGCGTCGCCGAGATCGCGCAGCGGCTGAACGGGATCTTCCGCATCGTGCGACCCTACACGATGTACGTGCCGCTCTACGGCGCGCAGTGGGCGATGGCGGTGTGCTCGGACAAGCTCGACCCCAAGGCGGTCACCGCCGACGAGATCGACCGCCGCATCGAGCACCGCAAGCTGCAGGATCTCAAGTTCTACAACGGCGAGACGCACGAAGGCGTCTTCGCGCTGCCGAACTTCATCCGTGACCTGGTGATTCCGCCGCGCCTCAAGCTCCAGGCGCGCGGGCGGCGCCTGGGCGTCGTGAGGGCGGCCGTCAAGTAGCCTCTAGGCGAGGCCCTTCAGGACCTCGCGCACCGTTCCGAAGAGCTGGTCGATCTCCGACTTCTGGATGATGAGCGGCGGCGCCATCGCGATGGTGTCGGCGGTCACGCGGAAGTAGACGCCCTTCTCGAATCCCTTCAGGTGCGCCTCGAAGCCGCGCGCGCCCACCTTGCCCTCGCGCGGCGAGAGCTCGACCGCCGCGATCAAGCCGATGTTGCGGACGTCGATCACGTTCGGGCAGTCTTTCAGCGAATGCGCGCCGTCTTCCCAGTATTTCGCAAGCTCGCCCACCCGGGTGAGCAGGCCCTCTTCCTCGTAGACCTCCAGCGTCGCAAGCCCCGCCGCGCAGGCGAGCGGGTGCGCCGAATAGGTGTAGCCGTGCGGGATGTCGATCGCGGTCTCCGGGCCGCCCATGAACGCCTGGTAGATCGTTTCCTTCATCATCACCGCGCCCATCGGCACGGTGCCATTCGTGATGCCTTTCGCGGTCGTGATGAGGTCGGGGGTGACGCCGAAGAACTGCGAGGCGAAGGGCTTGCCAAGGCGCCCCCAGCCCGTGATCACCTCGTCGAAGATGAGCAGGATGCCGTGCTTGTCGCAGGTCTCGCGCAGCTTCTGCAGGTAGCCGACCGGCGGCACGAACACGCCGCCGGAGCAGGCGACCGGCTCGACGATGACCGCGGCGATCGTGGAAGGATCATGCAGCTGGCACAGGCGCTCGAGGTCCTCGGCGAGCTCCACGCCGTGCTTGGGCTGGCCGCGCGAAAAGGCATTGCGCGCCGGGTCGTGCGTGTGCCGGATGTGATCGACACCCGCGACCAGCGCGCCGAAGATCTTGCGGTTGCCGACGATGCCGCCCACCGCCGTGCCGCCGAAGTTGACGCCGTGATAGCCCTTCTCTCGCCCGATCAGGCGCACGCGCTGGCCCTCGCCGCGGTTGCGGTGGTAGGCGATGGCGAGCTTGAGCGCCGTGTCGACCGACTCGGAGCCCGAGTTGGTGAAGAACACGCGCGTCAGGCCCGAGGGCATGAGCGGCGCGATGCGATCGGCGAACGCGAAGGCGAGCGGATGGCCCATCTGGAAGGGCGGCGCGAAATCGAGCGTCGCGACCGCCTTCTGCACGCCCTCGACGATTTTCTTGCGGCAATGGCCGGCGTTCACGCACCACAAGCCCGAGGTGCCATCGAGGATCTTCCTGCCCTCGGGCGTGTAGTAGTACATGCCCTCGGCGCGCGCCAGCAGGCGCGGCGTCTTCTTGAACTGGCGGTTGGCCGAGAACGGCATGAAAAACGCCGAGTTCTCGAGCGAGGTGGAAACGGCTTCGGGGCGGGCTCGTTCGTTCATGGCGGCCTCCTTGGGGTTGCTGCCAATGGTAGCGCACGCGTAATACGGCAGGGGGTACGCTCGTTCGGAATGAAGATCTTGACCCGCCTTATGACTCCGAGCCTGATCGCCCTGGCTTGCCTGGCCGGAGGCGCGCGCGCGCAGTCGCAGCTGCCCGACCTTGGAACTGAAGCGCCCGCCAAGCCGGAACGCCCGGCGCGAAACTACCTGCTGCCCGCCGCGGAAATCGCGACCTTCGATTTCCTGCTCAATCGCTACAACCGCTGGTTCCGGCACGATCCCGAGTACAGCGTCGACGCGTTCACGATCAACCGCAACCTGCGCAGCAGGTGGGTCGTCGACAACGACCCGTTCAAGGTCAACCAGTTCCTGCATCCCTACCAGGGCTCGATGTACCACGGCTTCGCGCGCTCCACCGGCTTCGGCTTCTGGGAATCCATGGGGTACACCTTCCTCGGCAGTGCAGGTTGGGAGATCGCCGGCGAGAACACCCGACCCTCCCGCAACGACCAGATCGCGAGCGGCATCGCCGGAAGCTTCCTCGGCGAGGTGCTCTACCGGATGTCGAATCTCGTGCTGGAAAGGGGCGAGCGCGGCAGCTGGCTGCGCGAGGCTTCCGCCGCCGCCATTTCTCCCGCCACAGGCTTCAACCGCCTGGCTTTCGGCGAGCGCTTCAAGGCGCTTCTCGACAGCAACCATCCGGCCTATTACAGCCGCCTGCAGCTCGGCAGCGCCGCCACCACGCAAAACGTCGCGGGCAATTCCACCGAGGGCAAGAAGTCGCAGGTGCTCGCCGACTTCTCGATGGACTACGGCCTCCCCGGCAAGCCCGGCCATCGCTATCTGCGGCCCTTCGACTATTTCAGCTTCCAGGCGGTCGGCTCTAGCGCCAACGGCATCGAAAGCCTGAACACGCGCGGCCTGCTCCTGGGCCGTCCCTACGAAATCGGCGAACACTACCGCGGCATCTGGGGCCTCTACGGGGGCTACGACTACATCGCGCCGCAGCTCTTTCGCATCTCCAGCACCGCGCTGTCGCTGGGCAGCACGGCGGAATACCGGATCTCGGACGCGCTCGCGCTGCAGGGCACCGCGCTCGCGGGCGTCGGCTATGCCGGGGTCGGCACGCTGCACGGCACCGACAACCGGGATTACCACTACGGGGTCGCGCCGCAGGCGCTGCTGGCGCTGCGCCTCATCTACAAGGACCGCGTTTCGCTCGACCTCAACGGGCGCGAGTACTTCGTCAGCAAGGTGGCCGGCGCCGGCAACGGCGGCCACGACAACATCGCGCGCGCCGACATTTCGCTCACCTTCCGCATCCACAAGCAGCACGCCGTGGCGATCAAGTACCAGTGGTCGCGCCGCGACGCGACCTTCCCCTCATTCAACGACCTTACCCAGGCGCGCGGCACTCTCGGCATCTACTACACCCTGCTCGGCCAGGATCGCTTCGGCACCTTCGACTGGCACTAGCCATGCGCGTAACCTGACGGGATGTCTTCGAAAAAGCCCCTCGTCCTCGTCGCTGCCGAGGCGCCGCTGCGCGCCAAGCCCACCTCGCCGCCCTTTCCCGCCGAGATGGTGGCCAGAGTCGCCGCCGGCCGCGACAAGCAGCCGCTCGGCGATGTCTTCGGACTCACCAATTTCGGCGTCAACCTCACTCGGCTGGCGCCGGGCGGCCAGTCGGCGCTCCGGCACGCGCACGGCAAGCAGGATGAGTTCGTCTATGTTCTGGAGGGCGAGGCAGTGCTGATTACGGACGCCGGAGCATCGACGCTGCAGGCCGGCATGTGCGCGGGCTTCAAGGCGGGAACGGGCGACGCGCATCACCTCGTCAACCGCTCGCAAAAGGACGTCGTGTTCCTTGAAGTCGGCGACCGCAGCGCCGGGGACAGCGTCGCCTATCCGGATGACGACGTCGCGGCCGTCTGGGAAGACGGCCGATTCAAATACACCCGCAAGGACGGAACGCCGCTCTAGAGCCTCAGCCCGGCCAGGCGACGACCTTCTGCTTCTGCTCGCCCAGCCCCTGGATGCCGAGCGTCATCACGTCGCCCGGCTTGAGGAACACCGGCTCGGGCTTCATGCCCAGGCCCACGCCCGGCGGCGTGCCGGTGCAGATGATGTCGCCTGGCAGGAGCGTCATGTACTCGCTCACGTGCGAGACGATCTGGGCGCAGCTGAAGATCATGGTGCGCGTGTTTCCATGCTGCATGCGCTTGCCATTCACGTCCAGCCACAGGTCGAGCGTCTGCGGGTCCCTGATCTCGTCGGTGGTGACGAGCCAGGGCCCGATCGGGCCGGCGGTATCGAAGCCCTTGCCCTTGTCCCACTGCCCGGCCGGGCGGCCGAGCTGGAAGGCGCGCTCGGAGACGTCGTTGACGATGCAGTAGCCCGCGACGTGCTTGAGCGCGTCGGCCTCCGACACATACTGCGCCTTGCTGCCGATCACGATGCCGAGCTCGACTTCCCAGTCGAGCTTGGTCGAATGCTTGGGCTGGATGATGTCGTCGTTCGGCCCGTTGATGCAGGTGGTCGCCTTCATGAAGACGATCGGCTCGCTTGGGATCGCCTGGCCGGCCTCCTTGGCGTGATCGGAGTAGTTCAAGCCGATGGCGACGAACTTGCCGATGCCGACGTAGGGCACGCCCAGGCGCGGGTGATTGGCGACCACCGGCAGCGACTCGGGCTTCACCTTGGCGAGCATCTTCAGGCCGCGCGGGGAGAGCTCGTTCGGGCCGATGTTGCCGATCACCTTCGAGAGATCGCGCAGGCGCCCTTCGGCGTCGATCACGCCGGGCTTCTCGAATCCGTTCTTGCCGTAGCGGCAAAGCTTCATATGGTCATGCCTCCGTCAATCGAATACATGTTGCCGGTCGCAAACAGCGACTCGTCGGATGCGAGGAACACGAGAATCCCCGTGATGTCGTCGACCGAGCCCAGGCGCCCCATCGGCTGGCGCGCGATGAAGTCCTTCTTCGCCTGCACCGGATCGGCGAAGGCGGCGATGCGGCCGGCGAGCGAGGGCGTGTCCACGGTGC